>LFFM01002216.1_pt1 | contig 12942 bp, 12 predicted proteins | sample 643131 | NCBI WGS metagenome assembly LFFM01 (sample SAMN03777445, study PRJNA286221) | soda lake metagenome | biome: soda lake; feature: Kulunda steppe; material: water; isolation source: sample Tc-Br brine of Tanatar trona crystallizer | place: Russia: Kulunda steppe | collected 2011-07
ACGTCGCACGCTGGACAGCCGATCGCATCTGGGATGCAATCGGCGAGATCCCGGACGAAGGCGTGCTGAAATCGTACATGAAGAACCAGTCGTGCTGAAAAGATTTGAACGCACAATCCAGTCAGAAAGTCGTCGAAGAACTTTCTGACGCTTTCCAGTCGTGGTTCGACTTGCGACAGAAAGACCCAGAGGCGAATCCGCCCGGCTATCGCAAACACGGCGACACACGCCCCAAGAGTACGGTCACGTTCAAAGAAGACGGGTTCAAGCACGACCCAGAGAACAACCGTGTCCGACTCAGTAAAGGGTCGAACCTCAAGGAATATTGGTCGGACTTCCTGCTTTGCGAGTACCAGACGCGTCCCGACGTTGATCTCTCAGAAGTCAACCGAGTGCAGAACGTTCGCGCCGTCTGGAACGGCGATGAGTGGGAACTGCACTTCGTCTGCAAAGTCGAACTCGAAACACTCGACTCAGCAGGCGACGGTGTTGCAGGTATCGACCTTGGCATCACGAACATCGCCACGGTCGCCTTCCCCGACGAATACGTGCTGTACCCCGGTAACTCGCTCAAGCAAGACAAACACTACTTTACCCGTGCTGAGTACGATACAGAGGGTGAGAACGGCCCATCGGAGAAGTCGATGTGGGCACGTCGGAAACTCGCTGACCGCGAGACGCACTTCTATCACGTCCTCACGGACACGATCATCACTGAATGTGTTGAACGCGGTGTTGGCACGCTCGCGGTGAGTTGGCCTGAAGACGTGCGAGAATTGGATTGGGGAAAGACTGGCAATAAGAAATTGCACTCGTGGGCGTTCGACCGCATCTACCAGTACCTTGAATACAAGGGCGAGATTCGTGGCGTCGAGGTGCTGAAAGAGAACGAGTGGGACACCAGTAAGACCTGCTCGCGGTGTGGTGACGACACGAAGTCGAACCGGAAGCACCGTGGTCTGTACGTGTGTTCGTCGTGCGAGTTGGTAGCCAACGCGGATTGCAACGGGGCGGAGAATATGCGGCAGAAGATAACTCTGAGTCCTCGCGGCGAGGATAGGAGTAACGGCTGTGTGGCACAGCCATCGACACACCTGTTCGACCGCGAAAGCGGGACGTTCACCACGAGAGAACAGGTCGTGTCGTAGACCGGCAAATATCCCACCTGCGGTACGGGAAGCCCCGTCGTTTAGCATGGGGAGGATGTCACCGACCGATGCTACTCGAAGACGCCGTCGGCGCGATAGAGAGCGATCACCACGAGTACGCCCTCGAGCACGCCGCGTGGCTCTTCGGGGAGGTACATTCGCGATCGGAACTCGAATTCGAATAACAGCGGAAAGTGAACATCGTAAACGAGCGGGTACTCATCCACGCCGACGGCACTATTTTATCGGTAGCGCTATAACCAAAAGAAAGGAGTACAGAATGCGGACCCTAAAATACTCGTGGGTTGTTGTAGGCGTTGGATTTCTCAGTCTGTTGTTGGTCCAGGGGGCGATATACGTATTCGCCGTCTTGTTGCCGCCCTTGGAGGCCGAATTCGGTTGGAGCCGGACACAGACATCGTCGATATTTTCGATCTTCCTCCTGACAAACGCGTTGTCTCTTCCGGTGTTCGGCAGACTGGTTGATACGTACGATCCGCGTGTAATCTTTGGCTCCGGCGCGGTATTGACCGGCGGTGGGTTCATCGCGTTTCAGTTCATCTCCGAGCTCTGGCATCTGTATGTACTGTACGTCGTGATCGGGATCGGCGGCACGGCGATCAGTATCGGAACAATCTCTCCCGTCGTCGCACGCCGCTTCCAGCAGCACCGCGGCCTCGCAGTGGGGATAACAACCTCGGGGTTCTCGGTCGGACGGCTCGTGTTGATTCCACTGGTTGCCGCCGTTTTGGTGGTGATCGAGTGGCGCCTGACAACTGCTCTTCTTGGAGGCGTGATCCTCCTCCTCGTCGTCCCGATCGGGGTGTTCATAAAGAGCCATGAAGACGATACCGAGCACGGATCAGATCCACAGGGTCAACACTCCGAGAGTCCAACGGATGCGGACAGAAACGGGGGAAAGTCCGGGATGTCCCTCCGCGCGGCACTGACGAGTAAGAACTTCGCGTTCCTGTTGGTCGGATATATGATCTGTGGATTCACGGTGATGCTCTTTGCTGCTCACTTCGTCGCCTTCGCTATCGATCAGGGGATCAGCGCAACGCTGGCTGGAACGGCGCTCGGGATCGAAGGCGGGGCAACCATCATCGGGCTCCTCGTAATCGGTGCACTGTCGGATCGGATCGGCCGAAGAGTTCCTCTGGCGGGAACATACTTCGTCCGCGCGTGGCTTTTTATCGCATTCCTGCTAGTGGAACGTCCGATCGCGATCATTGGCCTTGCGTTCCTGTTCGGGGTAGTAAACCTCGCATCGATCCCGCTAGTAACAGCGCTCAGCTCGGAACTCTTCGAGGCACGGATTTCCGGGACACTGTATGCGCTGCTCACGTCCGGCCATCAGCTCGCCGGCGCCGTGGGTGTCTTCGTCGCGGGCGTACTCTATGATGCCGTTGGAACGTACCGGCTCGTCTTTTTTGTCTCGTTCGGGTTGCTACTCGTCGCAGCGATCGTGAGTCTCATGCTGGACGAAGAGCGTCCATCCGAGGCCGACCGACAAACACACAAAGCACCGACAAAAAGGGAGTCCAGCGTAAGTGAGTAGGTGTTCTATATGGACCACTGACATCCTGGATCAAGGCGTCGAATACCCGGATGTACCATCGAGCAGCGGGGAGGAATGTTCCAGATCATTGGACGTGTTTCCCCGCGCTTAAGTCCGATCGCCGAGAATCCGGTGTATGGACGACCGAACATACACGGCCGAGGCCGAACCCGGCGAGACGGTAACCGTCGCCGGCTGGGTCCACGAGATTCGTGATCTGGGCGGTATCGCCTTCCTCATTCTGCGCGATACGAGTGGGCAGATTCAGATCAAATTCGAAAAAGAGGAGATGGACGACGAACTGGTCGAGACGGGGCTAGGGCTGTCGCGTGAATCAGTCGTCACCGTGACTGGAGACGTCAAAGAGGAGCCACGCGCCCCGACGGACGTCGAGATCGTGCCCGAATCGGTTGAGGTGCTTTCGGCGGCCGACACCGAGCTTCCGCTGGATCCGACCGAGAAAGTCGACGCGGAGCTGTCGACGCGACTTGACAACCGGACGCTGGATCTCCGCCGGGAGGCTGGACAGGCGATCTTCGAGATCCGAAGCGAGGTCCTTCGGGCGGTTCGAGAGACGTTTCGGGAAGCGAACGCGATCGAGATCAACACGCCGAAGATCGTCGCGACCGGCACGGAGGGCGGCACGGAGCTGTTCCCGATCACGTACTTCGGCCAGGAGGCCTTTATGAACCAGAGTCCCCAGCTTTTCAAACAGCTCGTTGCGGGCTCGAACATCGAGCGCGTCTTCGAGATCGGTCCGATCTTCCGCGCCGAGGAGCACAACACACCCCGACACCTCAACGAGGCGACCTCGATCGACTTCGAGGGCGCCTTCTGTGATCACCACGACGCGATGGACGTCTGCGAGCAGGTTGTCGTCTCGGCGTACGAGGCCGTCGCCGAGAACTGTCCCGATGAGCTCGACGCGCTCGGACTCGCCAACGAATTCGAGTCTCCGGAGACACCGTTCCCGCGGCTCTCGTATGAGGAAGCGATCGAACGGATCAACGCCACGGGCGAGTTAGACGAACAGCTCGTGTGGGGTGACGACCTGCCGACAGAGGGCGAAAAGGCGCTCGGCGACGACGTCGGCGGCCACTACTTCATCACCGACTGGCCCGCCGAAATCAAGCCGTTCTACATCATGGATCACGACGACGGCGAGCTTTCGACCGGGTTTGACATGATGCACCCACGGATGGAACTCGTTTCGGGCGGCCAGCGTGAACACCGCCGCAAACAGCTCATCGAAGGGTTCGAAGCCCAAGGGCTCGACCCCGACGCCTTCGAGTACTACACGAAGATGTTCAAATACGGAATGCCGCCACACGCCGGCTGGGGACTCGGCGGCGAGCGACTCATCATGACGATGCTCGATCTCGATAACATCCGGGAAGCCGTACTCTTCCCGCGAGACAGACAGCGATTGAGCCCATAGGCTGCGCCAGACGTTCCAGACCGATTCCGTTAACCGAGCCGACGCCGTCGGGTCGGACGATGAGTCGGACGCAAGGAAACGTAGCCGCATTATCACGGTTCGTGTTCCGTGCGCCGGATTGGTCCGCGAGCCTGTTTTTTACGCTGCTCGTCGCGGCAGTCGTCGGCGTCGCGGCCTTCGACTCCGGCTTCTTTCTCGATGACGCGTATTTGGGGATGGTGTACGTCGGCGTTCCGACACTCGTTGCTGCATTCGTTACTGCGCCACTCGACAGGCTGCTCGGCGGTCGGTTTACCTACAACCGCTCCGCATTATTGGCGTTTATCTGCGAACTCGTCGTCGTCGTCTTCCTGGTCGCGGCGGCGACTATCACCGCGCTCTTTGGCCTCGAACAGCCGTTCATCTTCGACGTTCTCCTCGTCGCGCTCGCCTCGATCTTCGCGCTTCGGCTGTTCGTCATCGTCGCCGTCTCTCGCCGATCGATCGCGATCGCGACAGTTCCAGCAAGCATCCAGACGATCGTCACTGCGGGGTTTCTCCTCGCCTACAACGGTGCGATACGCTACTGGGTTCTTGTCGCGTTGTGTGGGATCTACACCGCTGCAGTCTCCTTTTTTATATATGCGATCGAGCGCCCGTGGAAAGGGAATCTTGGCGTCTCGGTGCTGGATTTCGTTCGCGGGTTCATCGGGCACGTCGCCGAAGGCTCCAGCGAGCTGGAGACGTTTTTCGAATCGCTCGGCCAAAAGGCGGTCGTTCCGGTGACCGTCCTCGATATTCGCCGGCTCGATGGAACCGAAAAAGCCCGGTTCGTGCTGCCGATGATCCATCCCGGACCGATGGGCGAGATCGGCGGCGGAAATCTCCCGGAACGGATCGCGGCCACGACGGACAGTCTCGCGTTTCCGCCGCACGCGACTGCTGGTCACGACTTCAATCTCGTCACCGAGCGCGAAGTGGAACCCCTTTTGGCTGCCGCATCACGGGCCACAGACCGGGTCGAGTACAGCCAAACCGCAACGAAAAGCGATCGCGAATCCGAGGGCGACGGAGCGTTTCTCGGACAGGCGATCGGGGATGACCTCCTTCTCGTCGGGACGCACGCGCCCGAACCAGCTGATGACGTAGCGTTTTCGGTCGGCTTATCGATCGCGGCGGAAGCGCGTGCGGCCGGTGGGGAGGACGTCATGCTCGTCGATGCGCACAACTGCAACGACGGCCTTTCGAGTGAGAAATCCGGGCGCGTTGGGCCGGGATCACAGCGATCGTTTGATATGATGGAGGCGGCAGGACGACTGGCTGGACGGCTCACAACAGCAGTACAGGAACCGCTCTCGGTCGGGGTTGCACACGACGAGACCGAGTGGGACCTCGCTGACGGGATCGGACCGCTCGGGATCCGCGTCGCGGTCTTTGACGTTGATGGCCAACGAACGGCGTACGTCCTGATCGACGGTAACAATATCGAGTTGGGGCTTCGGGAACGACTCATCGACGCGATCGATACAAAGAGAGCAGAAATCATGACGACTGATACTCACGTGGTTAATACCGTCGAGGCGGCCAATCAGGTCGGCGGCGAGATCGTTTCGGACCAACTTATCGCAATCGTTCAAAGGCTTGTTGAGGAGGCAATCGCGGATCTCGACCCCGTCGAGGCCGGAATAGAAACGGAGCGAGCGGAGGTAACCGTCTTCGGGAACGACCGGACGGAATCGCTCGCCGCGACGGCGAACGCGATGGTCGGGATGGGCGGAGCGCTTTTGGCGGCCGTCGTCGGGGCGGCGATGGCCGTAAGCCTGCTCGTGTTCGTATTCACTAGCTAAGCCGCGAAAAGCAAAAGCGGCCGAAAGTCAGTTCTCGAACAGTTCGTCGACCGCGTTCTCGGCCGCCTCGACGGCCTCGTTTGCGACTGCCTCCGGGTCGGGGGCGTCGGGCGCATTGAGGTAGACATCGACTTCGAGAAGGCCGTCTTCGAACCGGACGGTTACATCGAGGTCCGTCACCTCGGACTGTTTGTACCGCGAGAGGATGACCCCCTCGGCAGCGTCGGAGGCAGCCTCGATAACTGCCTCGTCGGACGGTTCCGAATCGTCGGTTGTCGTCACGTCTCTACGCGCCGCCGGCACCGGGGCCGCCGGGACCCATCGGGCCGCCGCCCGCGCCGCCCTGCAGCATCTGCTGGAGCTCCTCTTGGAGGCTCTCGAACTGCGTCTGGACACGGTCTTCCTGTTTTTGCAGCGTCTCGACGCGGACTTCGAGGCTGTCGACCTTCTCGTCGAGGTCGTCGTAGGCCTCGTCGTAGTCAGTCTCGATGAGGAGTTCGCCGACTTCTCGGTACATCTGCGCTTCGCCCTCCATCCCATCGAGCGTTTCGAGCGCAGTCTGAGACTCCTGAAGCTGCGTTTCGGCCTGTTGTTTCTGCTGTGCGACCTGCTGTGCGGTTTCTTGGAGATCTTGGAGCTCTTCGATTTTCTCCTGGGCTTCCGGTGGAAGGTTTCCTTGCATACCCCAACCGTCGGCTTCAGGACGGAAAAACCCCCACTTTTCGATCGGGGAGCGACGTGGCCATCGAATCGGGGAGAGGCGGTGAGTTGAGTATCATTGTCCGAAATCGGCTCACCGAGATCTGTTCGAGAGGCATCGAGTGAACCCCACTCGAACGAGCGACCGACACCAGAACAGACGGAAGGCGTCACGTCGAAGACACAGCTCGAACCGTATACTGATTAGACCAGCCCAAACCGAATGCGTTATTGTGTTTTAGGCGAGCCTAAATTATAGACCGGTGGCATCGAGCAGACGTGATCCGCTGGCGACGGTGGCGACGCTCGAGACGACCTGTAAGGGGCCTCAGCAACCCCGGCGGGATCACTCGGGGAGGACCTGATTCGTGTCCGAGAGGAACGGCAGACAAACACGGGAGGGATGGGCCGTGGCTCGGAACCTCTCCAAGATAAATACACCATAGACATGAATCAATGAGCGAGTCCTCACAATATCTGCTCGTCATCTATCGCGCCGAAAGACGTGACTCCGGACCGATTCCCACCGGGGAGATCGCAGACGCCGTCGAGCGCTCCCCCGCAGCGACGACGGAGATGCTCCAGCGGCTTGAGAAGCAGGGATTAGTCAGACACGAACCCCACGAGGGAGCGACGCTGACGCCCGACGGACGCGAGACCGCCGAAGAGCTGTACGAGACGTATACGATGCTGTCGCGCTTCTTTAGGGACGTCCTCGAACTGGATGACTACGAGGGGGAAGCGATGGAACTCGCGGGGACCCTCAGCCCGATCGTCACCGAGCGACTGGCGTCGACCCTTCTCTCCGACGATTAGCGGCCACACGGCGCTTGCTCGAGCGCGGCTCAGGGACGGGAATACAGCCGCTTCGAGCGGGGATGTGCGAAGAACGGTCGTGTCGTTCGACTCTTCCCAACGCGGTCGGGCGAACGGCTCCGGGACGAACCGTATCCTTTTTATTTTAGGTTCGCCTAAAGAACCGCAATGGCTACTGGTACGTACTCACACTCGGAACCGACGTTGGATGCCAAACCACATCACGGACCCGAAATATCGATCTGTGAGAGCTGTCCCGGAAAGTCGGTGTTCCTCGAATCGGGGAACACGGACGGGTGGATCGCCAGCGACGTGACCGTCGATATAACTCGATAGGAACGGGACGATGACGGATTCCGAACCCGATTCCGAACGAGGTGAGCGCACGACCATCAGGACCGGTCGGGACTTCGAGCAGGAGTACCGCCTCGACGCGAGCGAGGCCGGTGAATTTCTGATTAAATTGGGCGAACAGCTCCGCGATGAGGACGAACTGACGATCGTTACCGACGAGTGGGAACTGCCGTTCGCGTTCGGCGAACCCGTGGGACTGGAGATCGACTTCGAGGGCGTGGGCGAGCCCGAACTCGAGATCGAACTCGAACTCCCGGGGCGGACCGACGAGAAAGCGCCGGACGTCGAGTAACGTCAACTACCCCACCCTACTTCGCTCGTCCTGACGGATTCGCTCGTTGAGGATGGGGCTTGTCCATGAACTCGGCCTCAAACCCTTCCGGGTAGGTGGTAAATCCTCCACTCGGCGTCATCGTTCCAGACTTCAGGGCAAGCTAAACCGCCGCCCGCCTCTCAGTTCGTTGCGGATTCGAGGACGAGAGTGTCGTCCTCGAGGTAGTGTTCGATGTGGTGGGCGTGTTCTTCGATGGTTTCGAGCTGTTCGCGGAGCATCTCCTCGGTCGCGTAGTCGCCGAGGCCGGAGGCGAGTTCGATGTGCTCGCGGTAGCTCTCGATGATGTCGCCCATCATTTCGAGGTCGTTGGCCAGCGATGTCCGGATGTCGTAGATGTCCTCGTCCTCGGCTTCGACGGTCGCGTTCTCGGCGAGCGCCGTCATGCTCGCGTGTGGGACGCCGCCGAGCGCCTGGAGTCGCTCCGCGAGATCGTCTGCGGCGTCCTCAACGTCCTCGTAGACCTCCTGGAGGAACACGTGAATCTCGAGAAACTCCGCGCCCTCGACGTTCCAGTGGTGTTTATGCAGCTGGTGATAGAGGACGTACGCGTCCGCGAGGTCCGTGTTCAGTGCCTCGATTATCTGTTCGGCCTTTTCAGTGTCGAGTCGGAGCGCGTTCTCCTCGACGGTGCCTGCTTCCTGTTGTACGGTCTTTTGAGTACTCATCACAGTAGGTAGTTGGTGGCGAATCCTCTTATAACTTTTCAAAAAATAAACAATTTTTCGTACAGCCTAAAACTAGTGTCCGAAAAGGCGAATTAACGGGGTTATTGAATCAGTGACGTCGTTCGGTCTTCAGATGAATCTGAGCAGCTGAGCGTCGTTTCTGTCGAAATTATATCAGTAGTCGGGAAAAGTCCGGTTCCCGTGAGTGTCAACTTCGTCGAGTTCACGTCCTGACCCCCCGATCGGTACCGATTCCCATTTAACAGCGGCGACTGATTGTGTCGATATGAGCAGGTTCGCCGAGGTCGACGACCAGTACGACCCCGATGCGGTCGAGGATGCGGTCTTCGAGTACTGGGACGAGGTCGACGCCTACGAGAAAACGAAACAACACAGAGCCGACGGCGAGGACTTCTTTTTCGTCGACGGGCCGCCCTACACCTCCGGGGCCGCCCACATGGGAACGACCTGGAACAAGACGCTGAAGGACGCCTACATCCGATATAAACGGATGTGCGGCTACAACATAACGGATCGGCCCGGCTACGACATGCACGGGCTACCGATCGAGACGAAAGTCGAAGAAAAGCTCGGCTTCGAGAACAAAAAGGACATCGAGGCCTTCGGCGAGGAGAACTTCATCGACGAGTGTAAACAGTTCGCAAACGAGCAGCTCGAAGGCCTCCAGAGCGACTTCAAGTCCTTCGGCGTCTGGATGGACTGGGACGACCCATACAAGACGGTCGATCCGGAGTATATGGAAGCCGCCTGGTGGGGATTTTCAAAAGCACACGACCGTGATCTCGTCGAGCAGGGCAAACGCTCGATCAGCCAGTGTCCCCGGTGTGAGACCGCGATCGCAAACAACGAAGTCGAGTACGAACACGTCGAGGACCCCTCAATTTATGTGAAGTTTGATCTCGCAGAGGAGGATGGCGCACTCGTCATCTGGACGACGACGCCGTGGACGATCCCGGCGAACACCTTTGTCGCGGTCGACGCCGACGGCACGTATCAGGCGGTCGAGGCCGAGCGAAACGGCGAGACGGAGCTTTTGTATCTCGAAGCGTCCTGCGTCGAAGACGTTATCGAACACGGCGGCTACGATAGCTACGAGATCCGCGAGGAGCTTCCCGGTTCGGAGCTCGTCGGGCGAGCGTACGAACACCCGCTTCGCGAGAACGTCCCCGATGCGCCCGATTTCGAGGGCGCACTCGAAGTGTACGACGCCGACTACGTCGAGGCCGACCGGACCGGACTGGTGCACTCGGCGCCCGGCCACGGTGAGGTCGACTTCGAGCGCGGGCAGGAACTCGGCTTCGGGATATTCTGTCCGGTCGGGCCGGACGGCGTCTTCACCGAGAAAGCCGGCGAGTACGCCGGACAGTTCGTCAAGGACGCCGACGAGGAGATCATCGCCGATCTCGACGCGTCCGGAAATCTGTTGGCCAGCGAACACCACAGCCACGATTACGGTCACTGTTGGCGCTGTGATACGCCGATCATCCAGATGGTCACCGACCAGTGGTTCATCACGGTCACCGACATCAAAGAGGAGCTACTGGCGAACATGGAGGACAGCCAGTGGTACCCACAGGAAGCCAGGGACGGCCGCTTCCGGGATTTCATCGAGGATTCGCCCGACTGGAACGTCTCCCGACAGCGCTACTGGGGGATTCCGCTGCCAATTTGGATTCCTGAAGACTGGAACGGGGGGATGGACGATGCCATCGTCATCGGCACGCGCGAGGAACTCGCCGAACGCGTCGATCAGGAGATCGACCCCGACACCGTCGACATTCACAAAGACACCGTCGACGAGTTGACGATCACCGAGGACGGAACGACCCACACGCGCGTTCCCGATGTCTTCGACGTGTGGCTGGATTCCTCAGTCGCCACCTGGGGAACGATCGGCTACCCCGGAAACACCGAAGAGTTCGAGCGCCTGTGGCCAGCCGACCTGATCATGGAGGCCCACGACCAGACTCGCGGATGGTTCTGGTCACAGCTCGGGATGGGCAGTGCAGCCATGGACGAAGTCCCCTACGAGCGCGTCCTCATGCACGGGTGGGCGCTGGCGGAGGACGGCCGCAAGATGTCGAAATCGATCGGTAACATCGTCTCTCCGCAGGAGGCGATCGACCGCCACGGCGCCGATCCGATGCGCGTGTTCCTGCTCAGTCAGAACCCACAAGGGGACGATATGCGGTTTTCGTGGGACGAAATGGAGAACCGCCAGCGCGATCTCAACATCCTCTGGAACGTCTTCCGATTCCCGCTGCCGTACATGCGGCTTGATGGCTTCGATCCGGAGTCGGTCTCCATCGAAGACGCCGAACTCGAAACCGTCGACGAATGGATCCTCTCGCGGCTCCAAAGCGTTGTCGGCGAGATGACCGACCACTGGGAGAAATATCGTCAGGACAGGGCGCTCGATGCGCTCTTGGGATTCATTGTCGAGGACGTCTCCCGCTTTTACATCCAGGTCGTCCGCGAGCGGATGTGGAACGAGGCCGATTCGGCGAGCAAGCGAGCCGCCTACGCGACGCTGTATCACGTCCTCGTCGAGACGACGAAGCTGCTCGCACCCTACGCACCGTTTATCTCCGAGGAGATTTACGGAACGCTCACCGGCGAGAACGGATACGAGACGGTTCATATGTGCGAGTGGCCGAGCGTTGATGAACGGTTCCACGATCCACAGCTGGAAACCGACATCGAGATCGTCAACGCTGTCGAGGAGGCCGGCTCGAACGCCCGCCAACAGGCCGAACGAAAGCTCAGATGGCCCGTCACGCGGGTCGTCGTCGCCGCTGACGATTCGGAGGCCGCCACAGCGGTCGATCGCCGCCGTGAACTCCTCTGCGATCGGCTCAACGCTCGTGAGATCGAGTTGATCGATCCCGAACGCGACTGGGGGGAACTCTCCTACACCGCCCGCGCCGATATGTCGATACTCGGACCGAAGTTCGGCGACGAGGCCGGCGAGATCATGAACGCAATCAACGCCGTCTCGGTGATGGATCCGTCGCTTTCGGTGCTTTCGGAGGCCGTCGACGAGGAGCTCGGCCGCGAGGTCGAGTTAACCGAAGAGATGATCGAGTTCAACACCGAAACGCCGGACACCATCGAGGGGACCGCCTTCGGCATCGACGGCGAGGACCGCGGCGTCGTCTACGTGGATACGGAGCTCACCGAGGACATCGAAAGCGAGGGCTACGCGCGCGAAGTCATCCGACGGATTCAGGAGATGCGAAAGGACCTCGATCTCGACATCGAAGCCGAGATCCGCGTCGAGTTGGACGTTCGAGACGAACGGGTCGCCGACCTCGTCGACGACCACCGTGAGTTGATCGCCGAGGAGGTCCGGGCCGCGGAGTTCGGTCCCGTCTCAGAGGGGCACGACCGCCTCTGGGAGGTCGAATCGATCGATATATACATTTCGATCGAGCCCGTCTCCGGGCAGTGATGAAGCTCCGCGCAGTCGTCGTTTTCGCGATCGCTATCGGCTGTCTGCTCGGCGGGATCGTCGCCTTTTCGGGCGCAGCGGCCGCCGACGATATCGAGATCGAGAACGAACTTTCGCAGTCGGAGTCGGCGGGGCAGATCGACGTCGAGACGCGTGTATCGATCCCCGATAGTGTGGTCGATTTGGAGATCACACTCCCGGAGGGCGTCGTTGTCAAGGAGGCGCGGGGATTTAGACAAACAGAAGATCGAACCTACGAGTGGACGGAGTCGACCCCTGAGCCATATATCCGATACGAGTACGAGGGAACCGTTTGGGGAACCCACAACGATCGCGAGGGAGCCCACTTCGTTGCGGCTGATGAATGGGCGCTCGTTCGGACGCCCGGTATCAGCGCATCCGGGAATGTTACGCGAGAGACGGGAATAGCCCGGACGAACACCGTCTCGGGGGAGGGCATCGCGAGCACGCACATGGCGTATCTCGGGCCGTACACCGAATACACCGGTGCGGCGGCGGGACAGGAGTTCCGCCTCATCGTCCCCGACGCGGCCAATCTCCGTGAGGATCCCGAAGATATCATACACACACTCGAAGCGACGGCCGAGCGACTGGCGATCGGCGAGCCG
>LFFM01002217.1_pt1 | contig 12929 bp, 10 predicted proteins | sample 643131 | NCBI WGS metagenome assembly LFFM01 (sample SAMN03777445, study PRJNA286221) | soda lake metagenome | biome: soda lake; feature: Kulunda steppe; material: water; isolation source: sample Tc-Br brine of Tanatar trona crystallizer | place: Russia: Kulunda steppe | collected 2011-07
CGACAGCGGTCTCGGGGAGGGAACGACCGTCGAGCTTCGACTCCCAGTTTCGGTCGCCATCGTCAACATCCTGTTCGTCACGGTCGGCAAACAGGAGTACGGCATTCCGATCAAGAACATCGACGAGTTGACACACGCGAGTGACACCGAGACGATCAACGGGAACACCGTCGTCAGACACGACGACGAGGTGTACCCGGTAATTCGGCTGGATGAAGCTCTCGAAATAGACGGCGGAACGTTCGCCGATGGTGACGAAAGCGCCGAAGCAACACAAACAGAACCTGTGGAATCGGGCGTCGCCGCGGACGGCGGGGAGCCGTCGACGGCGGACGAGGACGATCTTGAAGACGGGATGCTCGTCAGGATTCGAGAATCCGTTCGCCCGGTCGCGCTTCGGTGTGATTCCTTCAGTGATCAGGAGGAAGTCGTCGTCAAACCCCTCGAAGGATCCCTGAGTGGAATTCCGGGCCTCAGCGGCACCGCGATCCTCGGCGACGGAAACATCGTTCCGATCCTCGACGTGGTGAGCTTGCACCGATGAGCCGAACGGAAACCGCGGAGGGGCTCACGCGGGTGATCGGATACATCGCGGACAGCATGGCGTTCGAGCCGGACTCCTACAACGAGTCGTATCTCGATCGTCGAGTTTCGGCACGAATGCGCCGAACCGACTGCGAGGAGTACACCGAGTATCTCGACGTGTTGTCGAACAGCCAAGACGAAAGGGAGGCACTGTTGGACGCGTTGAGCGTCAACGTCACGAGCTTTTTCCGGAATCCGGACGTCTGGGAGCGGCTCCGAGACGTTCTTGCCGATCTCACGAAATCTGGGGGAACGGTTCGATGTTGGAGTGCAGCCTGTTCGGACGGTCGGGAGCCGTACTCGATCGCGATGCTCGCACGCGACGATCCGAACATCCGCGAGCGATCGGTCAAAATAACCGCAACCGACATCGACGCCGAAACGCTCGAAGCGGCGCGAAACGGCGTGTATGAATCGACTCGAACGACGGATATCGGAAGCCAACTCGAACCGCTGTCGGATCCGAAAGAACATGTCGACATCGACGAAGAGGCGGACACGTTTGCCGTCCGCGATCCCGTCAAGCGGATGGTCTCGTTCGAACAACACGATCTGATAAGCGGTCGGTCCAAAAACGGCTACGATCTGGTGCTATGTCGGAACCTCCTGATCTACATCGATAAATCCTACAAAGAGCCCATATTCGAGACGCTTACCGATGCGATCGCCGACGAGGGGTTTCTGACGATCGGCAAATCGGAGACACTCCCACGAACGTTTAGAGACGCCTACGAACCCTACGACAGGAGCAAACACATCTACCGGAGGTGTTGAGATGTCGCTGTATCAACTCGAGCGTGAACGGGATATCGAAGAACTCGTCGAGACGCTACAGCGAAGCGAGAATCCACCCATACGGAGACGGGCAGCCGAAATCATCGGCGGAATCTTCGACTCCGGTGACTTCGAGGAAAGCGACCTCGTGTTAGCGGACGATTCGAGTGATACACTCGGACTCGAACCGATGAACGACGAGGACGACGATCGGGAGACGGTCATCGACGTGTTGGTTTCGGTCGTCAAGGAGGACAAAAGCGAGGCGGTCCGCGCAGCCGCGATCGACGCGCTCGATCACCACAGCCAAGAATCACTCGAACGCGTCGTCGACGAGCTCTCGGATGAAGACCTCCAGTCGGCGGCAGATTGGGTCGCCGCGAAAGCGTTTGCGGACGTGCTTGACGATGAACAGCCCGAACTCCGAATGGCAGCCGCAACCGGACTCGGCCGGGTCGGCGATCCGAGCGTGACGAAAGCGCTCGTCGCACGGCTTTCCGACTCGGATGCACGCGTTCGCGCCAGATCCGCGACTGCGTGTGGTCGGATCGGGGATCCCCGCGCGGTCGAGGGGCTCGAGCGGCTCCTGCAGCGAGATCCGAACATCGACGTACGGAAGGCAGCAGCCGAAGCGCTCGGCGAGATCGGCACGGACGGCTCGCTGCGTGTCCTGTTGGCCACAGCGGATGACGACAGCGAATCCGTCCGTCGCATTATCGCGGACGCGCTCGGCGAGTTCGGCAGCGTCGATCCGATCGATACGCTCGCCGGGTATCTCACTGACGAAAGCGAGACGATCCGTCGAACGGCGATGTTTTCGATGGTTGAGATCCTCTCGAACGCCCCGCCGAAACAGAGCCACAGAGTCAGGGAAGCGACCGCAACGAAGCTCGAATCCGCGACGGCCGACGAAGTCATCCCGCCGCTATCGGAAATCATGACGAAAAGTTCGGGAAGCCCACAGCGACGCAACGCCGCCTGGCTGCTCGGACGGGTCGTCGGCGAGGAGTATCAGGAAATGGCGAGCGAGGCGCTTATCGACGCACTCGGTGATGGGGACGGAATGACGGCGCAGTTCGCTGCGACAAGTCTCGCACAGATCGACACACCTCGCATCGAGGGCAAACTACTGGAGCTCGTCCGCGATGAGGGGGCCGATCACGACGCACGCTCGAAGGCGCTTTTCGTGTTGGGGAAAGTCGGCGACGAAACTGCCCGGAGCGAGCTGGGCGAGTTCGTCGACCGGACCGACGACGATGCGCTCCGGGAGGCGGCGTTCTCGGCGCTTTCGAAACTCGGCGGGCTCGGTGGGGGTGCTCGCTGATGAGTAAATCCGAACGAAAGCTCATGGACACGACGGGGCGGTTCGCCCAAGTGATAAAGGACGGGAGCAAGCTGAACGATATCGAGTGGACGGACGGACGCATCCTGCTTTCGAACCGCCGGCTCGTCCTCGCCGGGACGGACGGAAAGCGGACGATACAGCTCTCGAAGATCGATACGATCGAAGGTCGATACGACGTCAACCGGGCGATCGCACAGGTGACGGACTACGTGAGCGTCCGGATCGGGAGCGACGTGTTTCTCGTCTCGACTGGCGAATCCGAAAGCTTCGAACGAACGCTGCATAAGACGATCCTCGACGGGAACATCGTCCTCATCAGACATCCGGCGATCGAAGGGGGTGTCGTCCAGGACGTCTCCTGGAAGAAAGCCCGCGTGAAAATCGATGAGGAGGCGGTCAATCTGGCCGTCGAAGACGGCTCGTTCGTGCAAATAGAGATCGAGGATATCGGAACCGTCGAGCGTGACGAACGGACGGTTCGGTCGAAGGAACGGCCCGTGTTGGAGACAGAACACACCGAGGAGGGAACGAGCGTCGAAACATATCTCTCCGGGAGTAAAAAACACTGTTCTGTGTTGGGGTCGGTGCTCAAACGCGGCGCCGAACAGAACGCCTCCTCGATCGATCTCAGCAAGGACGAAACGGAAGTGCTGATGGCGCTGTACTCCGGCGTCTCCTCGTTCGAGGTGCCGGAGTTCTTGGATATGGACCCCGACGAAGTCGAGGAGATATACGAAAATCTCGTCGAGTTGGACGTGCTACAGGAAGTCCGGATTCGCCGTGAGGTGGCGTTGAAACCCCGCGGACGGAACATCGCGAGCGAGTCGATGAATAGTCAGTAATCCGAAGATAGTTCAGTGAGGTAATAAATAGCCAGTAGTTGGGGCGACGTAGCGCAGTGTGTGCATATCACTATCTCTATGGAGGCTTGTTCGAGCCTCGTTTATAAACAAAATATTAAATTACTATGCGCCAAAAGCTAAACTGGAGTATATTGTGCGAGGACTATCAGATGTTCTTCAGACGTTGAAAAATCAGTGGGGGGATGACCGAAGCAAGGTTTTCATCGCTGTTTCTGCTGGGTGGTTCCTCTCGATCGGCGTTCGGATGACTTATCCGGTTTTGCTCCCGTTTTTCCGAACGAGTTACGGTCTATCACTCACACTGGCAGGGTTTCTGATCACTGTACTGTGGCTCTCGTATGCGATCGGTCAAGTACCAGGGGGGTTATTGGCAGACCGATTCGGTGAAGGTATGACAATGGCCGCGAGTATGGCGTTAGCCGCGGTGACGATCATCTTCTTGGTGACTGCTAGGTCAGTACTGATACTTTTTTTCGGGACCGCTTTACTCGGGTTTGCTATTGCATTGTTTGGAACGGTGCGTCTAACATCGCTCGCCGATACATATCCGAAACAGGTTGGGACTGTTCACGGGTTTCTCGGAGCGATAGGGGACATCGGAAACACCCTCTTACCGCCGCTTGTCGGAATAATTGCAGCAACAACAATCTGGCAGCTAGGTTTCGGGGTGCTTGTTCCTGGTTTCGTTCTTACCGCGGTTGCACTGTGGGTTTTTGTCCCCAAACGAACGTCAACAGCATCAAACACCTCAGGAGCATTCACAAAGGAAAGTATACACCGCATAGCTACCGAGATCCGGCACCCAGCACTCGTTCTTGGAACAGTTATAAATGTTCTTGGACTTGCGATCTTCCAGGCGTTCACTGGGTTTTATCCGACATACCTCATCGAACAAAAAGAAATGTCCGAGTTGATCGCGAGTGGGCTTTTCGCGTTGTTCTTTTTATTAGGCGCCATCAGCCGGCCAGTTGTAGGAAATCTTTATGATAGGATCGGAATTCGAAAACTACTCTTTTTTATTATGAGTTTGACGACGATCGGGTTTGGATTCCTCCCGTTGGCCGATGGGCTAGTGTCTCTCGTCACGGCGACAGTTTTGATCGCCTTCATGATTGGGCGAGGGACTGTGACGATGGCATACATGACTGAGAAATTATCGCCGGACGTCCAAAACACAGGGCTCGGTATCCTCCGAACGTTTATTTTCCTGAGCGGTGCTGTGAGTCCGGTGATTTTTGGAGCAATCGCCGATCGAGGATACTTTGATGAAGCGTTTTTCCTCTTAGCATTGCTCTCCGGAGTTACACTCCTCATTGTACTACGCTTGCCGGCTGCCGATTAATCGACCGAGTTCGCACAGATCGTTCGGACTGACGTGGGGGTTGCTACATTACACTCTTCAGTACACCGTTTTGACATCCACCTGTGAGCTACACAGAGCGGCATACGTTATGCGATGAACGGGCGCAAAACCTCACGCTTCAGCGCGGGGAGGACGTCAAATGTTTACGTCCTCGAGCCGCTGGTTGACGACGATCTGCCCGGTCGTCGTCAGCGAAATCCCGGATGAATCCTCCTCGATCAACCCCTTCTCTCGGAGATTGTTCACCACGTTCGTCGCTCGCGCGGCGTCGCCGTCGAGGACGTTCGAGAAATCGATGTCACCGCTGGTGGCATAGACGGTAACGAGCAGCTGTTTTTCCGGCTCATTGAGGTCGATTTTCGAGACCTCCTCGAGCAGCGTTCCGTACTCGATCCGAAGGAACCGGCCAAGAAGGTTCAACCGTCGGGACGAAAGCGGGGAGGCGAGAGTCATCATGACCTCGCCGTCGTTTGCGTGTCGGACCAAAAGCGTCGGTCTGCTCGTCCCGTCGGGCGATCGCTCGGTGCGCTCGAATCCGATGACGTCGGTGATATCTATCTTAAACGAGCCGCTTTTCGTCCGGAAGGTTACGTGTTCCGGCGTTATCGAGAGCTTCGCCTTCCGGATAGGAGAATCAGTCACCCGGCCGCCGACCCGCGCGGGATGTTTGACGACGGCTTTCGTTCCGTTCAGTAGACATTTAAACAGCACCGTCCGGAACTTATCGATCGTCTCCTCGCCGCTCTCGATGAGAACCGTTTCGACCGCGCCGTTTTCGGTCTCGTAGCCGATCGTGATCGTCGAATCGAAGAGGTCCTGGAGGTCCGGCGGGACGTTCCCGACGATGACGTCGACGACCTTCGAAATCGGGATCGTGGTTCGTGTGTCGTCGTCGGCAACGACGAGTCGCTTTCGGCTCAAAATGATGCGTGCGGTGTCGGGTTCCTGGCTAACCCCGCTTTTCGGATTCTTCGCGAATCGGCCGACGAAATCCGCAACAACCGATTCTTCGCCGCTCATAGGTCAACCTCGAGGAGCACGCTAATCAGCGATTCGGTCGCGAGGGCGGTGAGACAGCCGACCCACAGAAGCATGACAAAGTGTAACAGCGCGTTTCCGTAGTGACCCCCGTCCGCCGTTCGGATCGTCAACGACGATATAACGGCGTTGAACAGCAACACGAGTAACAACAGATACCGAAGCAGCGGCACGTTGTAGAGTTCAGTGTGCAACAGTTGGCCGAAATCGACAGTTCCGCTTGCGACTTCGATATCGAAACCGGCCATGATGATCGCGATTTCGAGGCCGGTAAAGAAGGCGAACGCGGAGGCGGCGCTGATACCGTAGAGGAGTCCGACAAGTGTGACCGTAACCTGCCGTCGCTGCTCTCTGAGTTGGGTGAGTTGGTTCATGTTCTGGCTTATCAACTCGCCGAGCTGTTTCGGGTCACCACCCATCTCCCGTCCGATGAGATACATCTCGCTGAACTTCTGGATGACGTAGGATTTGGTGTCCTCGGCGAAGTACCGCCACGCGCTTTCAGTGTCGAGTCGCATGTTCAGCCGACGGTACAGATCGTCGACGTTCTCCGTCAGTGCGCCGAAATCCTTCTTCCGAAGCGTTCGCAACACCATCGAGGTCGTCGATTGTTTCGCGCTTTCGGATGCGCCGAGGGCCCTGATAAAGCTCGGGAACGCCTCGTCGCGTTCGATGATCGCCTTTTCCTCGCGCCGAAACATCAACGCCGGAAACAGAAACGGAAGTGCCGGGATAGCGAGATACAGCGGTGTCGGAATTGATCCCATCGGAATCAGTATCGTAAACGGCGACACCCCGAGCGTGCTCGCGAGCATCGACAGCACGATGAGCAAAAACAGGACGACGGCGACGATCGAGCTGCCGAGAAGCAGCTGTTTCGATCGCGTTCGGTAGCCGGGTTCGAGATACCAGATCGGATCGTACGGAACGATCGCCCGGATGACGAGAAAGAACCCGATCTGGACGAACATGAACATCGCGATGACGGCTGCAACCGTCCAGGTCGGGTTCGTCCCCGTTAGGATCGGAAGCACGACGGCAAACACCAGCGCGAACGTCATCGAAAGCACCATCGACAGATACAGATCCTTCATCACGTCGAGGTTTTCGAGAGATTGCTGGTAGATCGTCCGGTAGTTTTCGAGGATAACGGTCTGTTCCTCGAAGAGGAAATCCGACATCTCCTGGCCGGCACCAAGGGTGTAGGCGAGCCGATCGAACAGATCCGTGAGCATGTCGCTCGGAGCTTCCTTTGCGCGACGCCGAAGCGCGTCGTCGAGGCTTTGATTCCACGTGTCGACGAGTTGGACGATCCGACGGTTTTCGACTGTGAGTTCGCCGTACTCGTCTTCGTTTGCGAGCTCCCGAAACACCTCCATCCGGTCGATGTTGGTGGTCGAGAGGACGGTCATATGCGTCGCCATCAGGTGAAAACGGTTTTCCATCTCGATGCGGCGACGGTCGACGGCGAGTTTCGGATACGCGATGCCGGAAACCAGAAAGACCGCGCCGAGAACCGGCAACAACAGCCGAACGAAAAATAGCGTCTGCCAGGCGATCGCGACGACGACGGTCCCCAAAAACAGGACCGTAACCGGCAGGAGAACGCCCAGGATATACGTCCTGGAGTCCATCTCCATCCGATCGTAGGCGTCGAGAACCGAGCCGACGAGTTCGGTCGCTTGGGCAGTTCGTCCGGCGGCACCCATTGGTTAATCCCTCCGAGCGATCGTAAAGGGGAGTCCTTCGATACCGTCACGCTGGAAGTCCGCGATCGCTTCGTTTACCTCGTGGTAACCGAGGATATCCTCCTGAATCATCCGTTCGATGATGTCCGCACGGTATTGGAGATCGTCGTATATCTTCCGCGTGTCCGGATAGCCGAGCAGTTCGGCGATCTGTTCTTCGAGGACGTAGGAGTTGTTCATCCCCTGGAAGACGATTTCGTCCTCGACGGGATCCCAGTAGAACACCTGTCGGGTGACGACGCCTTCCATCTCCTTGGAATACCCTTCGATCTCCTGAACGCTCGTGACTCGTCGGAGCACGTCGTCGCCCTGCTTGACACGGTTCTGGAACAGCGCCACGTCGGCGTTGTCCATGAACGTCTCGGGGACGTTGATTGGCTCGCCGGTGAACCGCTGGATCATCGAGACGATGTCGGACGCGTGAAAGGTCAACATGACGGGGTGACCGGTCTGGGCCGCCTGGAACGCCATCCGCCCTTCCTCACCACGAACCTCACCGACGATAATGTATTCGGGACGCGACCGCAACGCGGCCTCAACGAGATTGAACATGTCGACGTCTTCGGAGTCCTCGCCGCCGCCTTCACGGGTGAGCAGTTGCTGCCAGGTGTCGTGTGGCGGCATCACTTCGGCGGTGTCCTCCGCGGAGTAGATCTTCGAATCGCGGGGAATAAACGCCATGATGGAGTTCAGCGTCGTCGTCTTTCCGGATGCGGTCTCGCCGACGACGAACACCGTCTGCTCGTTTTCCAGACAGAGCCACAGATACGCCGAGAGTTCGGGCGAAAGCGTCCCCCACTTCGTAATCTGGTTGATCGAAAGCGGCACCTCGCTACCCTGCCGGATGGTGAGACTCGGCCCCTTGAGACTCACGTCATCGCTGTAGATGACGTTCAGCCGGGAGCCATCCGGCAGCGTCGAGTCGACGATCGGGTCCGAATCGCTCAGCGGATCGCCGATCCGTTCGCCCATGTTTCGAAGCCAGTTGTCGAACTCCTCGTCTGTACCGAAATCGATCGTCGTTTTCAACATCCCGTAGACTTCGTGATCGACGTAGCACTCGCTGGGGCCGATGACGTGGATGTCCTCGTTTGCCGGATCACGCATTACCGGTTCGAGCGGGCCGAGGCCGACGATATCCCGGTTCAATCGGTAACGAATGTTTTCGAACGTGCCCTGTGAGACCTCCTTTGTGTTCGGATCAATTTTGAACCGAATCTGTTCGAGTAGGTTGTCGGGGTCGTCGCCCTGGATCCGTGTCGACTCCGATAGCAGCTCCTCGATCCGGTCACCGTACTCGGATTCGCTTTCCGGCGCAGACTTGGTAACGCTCCGACGGAGGAGTTCGTCCTTGATCCCTTCATAGACCTGCTTTTCGTCCCCCGAAAGTGTCGGCTCGATGGCGTAGTATTTCATATCGCGGCCGACGTCACCGTAGATGTGACAGTAGATCGGCCCACCGACGGGATAGAGGACGTTCGGGCGATTCGTCTCGTACTCGCCGTCAGCCTCCTCGATGAACAGCGGAAACTCCCCGGTGATCTGTTTGAATTTCTTGAGATGCTCCCGGAGGTGTGGCCGCTGTGCGGCGGCCTGTCTGAGTTCGTCCGACGGCTTTGCAGTTCCCAGCTCAGTCATTATTAGGCAACGCTTCGGCTTTCGATGACGATTCCGGTCCCCGATCGAACGGAGTAGCCGATCGTATCACCGACCTGTTCGCCCATTCCGGCGAATCGCTTCACGGAGATCTGTCTTCGGACGTCGTTTCCGACCTCGACCATTTCGAGTTCCATGAAGACGTCGGCAATGGCCCGAAACGGCCCGATCGCATCGCCATCGACCGTCGAAGGGTCGACGGTCAGAACGATGATCTTCCCCTCGGAAATCATATCCCGGAAGAACCCGATGATTTCAAGGGCTGCCTGCCGTTCCTCGTTTTTCCGGATCAGCGCCTCGAACGTCGGATCGTTCCGCAAGATCGCATCGAACGTGTCGATAATGATGACGTCCGCCGTCCACATCGTTTCGGCCTCCATCAATCGGGTGAGAAGATCCATTCGGCTGTCTTCATCGCTACTACCTGAGAGTACACCGCCGGTATCGAGATCGGCGTGCAAAAAGAGCAACCGTTCCTGTAACAGATGCTCGACGACATCGTAGGACAGCGAATTCATCTGATCGAGGAAGCCACTGACGGTGAGTTCCGTCGAAAGAAGGCTTACTGTCGTCTCTTCCTCACAAAATCCGTAGGTCATTCGTTGTGAGACAGCGCTTTTCCCGGCACCGTAGTCACCCTCCATGAGGACGATACTACCGCGAGGGATCCCGCCGCCGAGTTCCTTGTTCAGCCGGTCGTGATCCTCGAGTCCGAGCGATCGTATGTTTCGAGATTGTTGCATTTTGTCTTACTCCATCCCGCCGTCGTTCCAGTTGAACCCTGATTTCCCGTCCGTTCGGCCCAGCCGATCGTGGGTTGACTGTCCAGAGAGCTCACGGCCGCCGTCGGATTCCATTCCGAGGCCGTGCTGTGACATCTCCGACCGTGATCGCCCGCCCAACGGGAGATCACCCGCCATCGGGGACGCCATCCGTTCGTCGAACGCAACCATCTCCATGTCCGGGTTTGCGATCCGGCTGATGTATCGAAGGCTCGTGTTGTGGTGTGAAACCGTCAGCGACGATCGGGCCTCCAGTTCCGCTTCGGGTTCCTCGCCGAATCCGTTCAAGAACGTCTGCAGCGTTTCCGCAGCCTCCTCGTCGACCCATTCGATCGCCTCGTAGTAGGCGATCGTTCGGGCAGCGCCGTCCACACCAGCCTCCTCGACGAGGAACTCAAGCCAGTCCATTACGACGATGTCGGTGAGATACCCTGCCGGCAACGTTTCGAGATACGGTTTGCCGCCTTCGATCGGCGACTGGGAGGCCTCCGAAGGTTGGGTTTCGGACGAAGATTGGGAGGTGTCCGTCTCGACGGCAGGTTCGCCGTCGATCATATCGGTATCCTCAATATCGGCATCGTCAGCTGCGAACTCGTCGTCGAGGCTGTCGGATTCGTCCGTTCCTGTTTCGGCGTCTATCGGGTCCGTATCGACCTCAGGGGTGGGGTCGGGATCGGGGTCGTCAGCGGCGCCATCGGAGGCACCATCAGCGGTGTCGTCATCGTCACCCCAGTCGGCTTCCCCTGAGTCGTACTCAGCTTTCAGTTCCTCGAAGGATTTACCGTCCCCGTCATCACCGTCGTCGTCGAGGTCGCCAGCATCGTCGTCAAATCCGCCCTCGAAGTCATCCTCGCCATCATCGAAGCTTTCGTCGAATTCCTCATCGAGATCGTCGCCGCCGAACCCGTCATCGAGATCGTCGTCATCCTCGTCGAAATCGTCGAAGTCATCGAAATCATCGCCGTCGTCGTCGAGATCGTCATCGAAGAACTCGTTCGCGTCGGCGCTTGCGACGGATTCGTCGATCTCTTCGGTCTCCTCGTCCTCGTCATCGCCGAAAAGCCCCATCGAACTGCCGGACGTGCCACCCCCACCGGCTCCGCCGCCGAAGGCATCCCCCATCTCGTTTTCGTCGACGAAGGGATTGACCCCGCGGGTGACCATCTCATACACTTCCAGAAGCTTTCTAACGTTCTCTTCGACGTCATCGAGCGATTCGCTGATCTGTTCGTTTTCGCTTTTGACGGTGTTGACCGTCGAGGAGAGGGAGGCGACCTCGTTTTCGAGTTCGTCGATACGGTTGTCCATCTCCGCCGACGTCGCGGAGCCGCCGTCGTCCATATCGTCGAACCCCATATCGTCGTCACCGCCCATCAAATCATCGTCACCACCCATCAGATCGTCTCCGCCGCCCATCAAGTCGTCTTCTCCCTCATCCTCGTCGAACAGGCCACCATCCATGTCGTCCGGAGCCCCCTCATCGGGTTCATCGTCGTCGTCATCGCCAAGCAGATTATCGATCATTGTGGATTCCTCGTGTAGCTTCGGTCGTCGGTTCCGCACCGTTCGTTCAGGGAGCGACACCCCATCGCGGTGTGTCTATCAGGAGAGCGTTCCCCGTGACCGTGTTATCTATCGGTAGGTCCAGATCCACTAATTAGGTTTGGGGCATTTCACCGCTCGTGTTGGCATCGAAATCGAAAACAGAAATCGTCGCAGTCATCGACTTTTTCCGATACTTCTTCGAGAAGCTCGGGTTACGTTCGATCCACGCTAATATATAAATGGCGCGACTACACGTATCAGTGGCGGAATAAATACACGGCCTCCACATCGCGAACGAGACAAAACCGTGACCCGTCGTTTTCGGGAAACGACTCGGCGCTGCGTTCGGTCACAAACAGCCGGTGAAACGCCGATCCGCAGGCGGGACAGTCGAGGCCCTTCCGGTTTTCGAACAGCTTCGAATCGCCGTCGTCTTTGAGCTGTTTGAGCCGGTGGCGTTCGGCGTGAATATCGAACTCACTCATCCACGCTAGACCCCTCTTCGGTACGGTCGTCCGTATCGAATCCGACGTGTGAGAAAACGACGTGTGTATCCGCCGGTGGATGACGATACACGATGAGCCATCCGAGCGCGCCAATGGCCCACACGAAAAGCGAAAGCATCGCGAAGAGACCCTTCGCGAACGCGCTTGCTATCACGTGAATCCGGCCGATCCCGCCGATTAGCGTGCCGAGGAAGATCCCGATGATAACTGGCCAAAGCAGCGATTCGACGCCCGGGCGAAACAACAACACGAGCGCGGTAACGACGATCGGATACGTCACGAGCGCCGTCCGGAACTGACTTTTAAACGGTCGGCTGTCCTCGCGGGGAAAGAGGATGATCCCGGCCGCGACGACCGCGACGATCACAGCCGTGATAGCCCACAGGACCGCACCCGGTTCACCATTAAAAATGGGCGCATATAGCTCCGAGACGGCCGTCGCCGTATCGACCGGCTCTCTCGCCAGCATCCAGACGAAATAAAACGCGGTGAGCCACACCAACGCGATCACATCAAGCAAATACTCGACGGTGAGCTCGGTCAAGCCGACCCGGAGGATACGGTGTGCGAGCGCGAGCGAGGAAAACAGCGCATAGGAGGTAAACATAAGCGTGAGCCAGTCGCCGCCGATGATGACGTCGCTGAGGCGACCGCTCGCCGTCCCCACGATATAATATCCTAACCACAGATACGGCCCGGCGACGAGAAGCGTCGCCGTACTCCG
>LFFM01002218.1_pt1 | contig 12928 bp, 7 predicted proteins | sample 643131 | NCBI WGS metagenome assembly LFFM01 (sample SAMN03777445, study PRJNA286221) | soda lake metagenome | biome: soda lake; feature: Kulunda steppe; material: water; isolation source: sample Tc-Br brine of Tanatar trona crystallizer | place: Russia: Kulunda steppe | collected 2011-07
AACAGCGACAACGCGGGTTTGTGTCTTAACCTATATACAATCGCCGGCAAAGTCGGCTCAATGACGATACCCCAACGAAAAGGTAGTGGTTTTCGCAGGACGACGAAAAGATCCGTTCTTTATATACGATACCACGACACGAAAAGCGGCCATTGCCGAGTCGACCAGTTACTGTTTGTGAATACTGGATATGACATCGGCACACGAACGTTGTGCTATACCTGCCAGTGAACCGTCGACCAGTCGAGGAGACAGCCGACTCAAAAGGCCGTCCACCCTCCATCGACTGGTATGTTTGCTCCAGTGATATACGACGCATTACTGGACGCAAGAAACACCGCCAAGGGAGCAATCTCCTCAGGCTGACCGTGACGGTCCATCGGTGTTTTTTGTTCGATGAAACTGTAAAACCGATCGTCTTCGATCAGGTCTTCGGTCATCGGTGTTTCGACGAATCCTGGACAGATGCTGTTGACGCGCACTCCTTTATCGGCGTAATCGATGGCAACCTGTTGGGTGAAATTTACAACACCACCTTTTGCCGCAGAGTAGGAGGCAGCTCCCTCACCACCTACCAATCCGTAGATTGAACCGAGATTAATGATGCTTCCCTCGGTCTCTTTGAGGTGTGGGAGCGCGGCCTTCGTCCCATGCATTACACCGTCGAGATTCGTCTCAAGGACTGCCTCCCACTCGTCGAGACTCATCTCTTCGACCGAAGTTTCGCTCCCGATTCCAGCGTTGTTCACGATTACATCAAGCCGTCCGAACTCCTCGACAGTCCGGTCGACAAGTGCTTCGACTTGGTCGTACTCTCGCACATTACACTGCTCGAACCTGCAGCCAAGTTTTTCGGCCGTTGCCGAACCAGCGTCCTCATCAATATCCGCAATCACGACCGTTGCACCCGCTTCGATGAACTGTTCGGCAATTGCGTTTCCGATTCCGATTGCACCTCCGGTGATGATTGCTATCTTGTCATCGAGCATACTGTTTGGATTACCCTCAGTACAGACAAAGCGGTTTGGATCGGTCGAATGAAGAATACGTCCTGTAATGAACCAGTCTACTCATGTGTTATTACCGACAATTAAGCACGGCCGTGCTGTTGGGCATACACAACGAACTCGCAAATCGCTCTAGATCCCATTGATGGAGCAGTTCACCACACCCCACCAGTATACCGACTCAGTTCCCTATCACCCGTGTCACAGTCAAAACAAACACAGACCGAACGACAGTCGACTGAGCCCACACCAACTCCGCAGTGGCATTCGAAACCACTTGCGGCTGTGTTTGATGCTCTAGAAACATCCGATCAGGGGCTCACTCGAGCAGCGGCAGCACGCACTCTCGAAAACGAAGGGCCGAACGAGATCGAGGCCGGCGAAGCAATCTCTCCGCTACGTATTTTGCTCGAGCAGTACTCATCGGCACTGATTTGGATTCTGGTCGTCGCCGCGGGTGTCATGGCAGCGGTCGGTCACACACTCGATGCCGCGGTTATCGCAGGGATCGTCGTCTTCATTACACTGTTTGGGTTTGTCCAAGATTATCGGGCCGAACAGAGTATTCAGGCACTCGAAGAGATGTCGACGAGGTATGCGCTTGTCCGACGAGATGGCAAAAAGCGCGAGGTCGACGCCACAACAGTGGTCCCCGGTGATGTGTTCTTTGTCGAACCGGGCGATATCATTCCCGCTGACGGCCGACTGATCGAGGAGTCGAACCTAGCGGTCGACGAGGCTGCCCTCACTGGTGAGAGCGCGGCTGTCTCGAAGGAAGTCGACACTGTCGACGAGGAGACCGCGCTTGCCGAGCGTCACAATATGCTGTACAAGGATACCGTCGTCAAGCGTGGCACTGCGATGGCTGTCGTTGTCGAAACGGGTCCCGAATCAGAGATGGGACAGATCGCGACGGCGCTCGAAGAAGCCGACGACCGGGATACACCGTTCCAAGCCGAGATGGATCGACTTGGGAAAGTGATCGCCATCGCAGTGGTGAGTGCGGTCGGCATTATTGGTGTCGCAGAACTCGTTGTCGGCGATACCCCGCCGCTGGAGGTGTTTTTGACAGCCGTTGGGATAGCTGTCTCGGCAGTTCCAGAGGGCTTGCCAGCAGTTGTCACACTTTCGCTCGCACTCGGGGCTCGTCGGATGGCCGAACAGAACGCGCTTGTTCGGCGACTCCCGATCGTCGAAGCGCTCGGTTCAGTCGACGTCATCTGTACGGACAAAACTGGCACACTCACCGAAGAAGAAATGACTGTCCAGAAGATCAGCGCCAACCGCGAACGCTACGAAGTTACCGGCAGCGGCTACGATACCGACGGTGAGTTTCTCCATGATGGCGAGCCAGTCGATATCGATCAAGTCGCTGAATTACTCCGTTGTGGGATGCTGTGTAACAACGTCGACATTGGGCAGCGCGAACGGGAAGCGCCCGCCACGATTGACTCAGATGGTGATAGTGCTGGGAAGCACACCGACGACACCGACGAGGAAACATATCTTGGCGATCCGACCGAGATTGCACTGTTTGTCGCTGCACAGAAGGCCGGGTTCAATCACGAGACGCTCAACGAGCAGTATCCACGGCTCGGGGAAGTCGACTTTACATCTGCCCGAAAGAGGATGACGACGACCCATCGAACGCCAGACGGAGAGACAGTCGCCTATATGAAAGGAGCACCCGAAACAGTCCTCGAACGCTGTAATCGAGAACTCGTCGACGGTGAGATCGTTGAGCTCTCGGCTGATCGGCGCGCCGAGATTGGGGCTGAAACTGACGACTTTGCTGAGGACGCCTTACGCGTCATGGGATTTGCGTTTCGGCCGAATATTTCGCCGCGAGCGGCCGAAACCCCAACTGACGAGATCGAACAGGATATGATTTTCGTGGGGCTCCAGGGAATGCTTGATCCCCCCCGGCCGGAGGTCCCCGGAGCAATTGAGGCCTGTCTCGACTCGGGGATCAATCTCGTGATGATCACGGGTGACAACGCTGTGACCGCCCGCGCAGTCGGTGAGATGGTTGGACTCCGGTCGACCCGCGTAGTCCGAGGCCCCGAACTCGACAAACTAACCGACCAAGAGCTGCGAGCGATCATCGAAGACGTTGACATCTTTGCGCGAACCTCTCCAGATCACAAAACCCGCATTCTCCAGACGTTACAAGAAAGTGGCCACACCGTGGCGATGACTGGGGACGGTGTCAACGATGCTCCAGCAGTCAAAAACGCTGACGTCGGTGTTGCAATGGGGATCAGGGGCACCGACGTCACCGAGCAGGCGTCGGATATTGTGCTGCTTGACGACAACTTCGCGACGATTCGGGATGCGGTCAAAGGTGGTCGACGCATCTTCGACAATGTACGGAAGTTCGTCAACTACCTGCTTTCGGGCAACAGCGGCGAGGTAACGATGATTTTTACTGGATCGATGCTTGGTTTTGGACTCGTCATTAATCCGATTCAGATTCTCTGGATCAACGTCGTTACCGACGGCATCCCGGCGTTATCGATGGGTGTCGACCCACCCGCAGACGATATTATGGAGCGTGACCCCCGACCACCGAGTGAGGGTGTAATTACCGACCGGATTGTTACGTCGATTGTCGGTATTGCAGTTTTCATGACACTGTGTTTGCTACCGCTTTTTTATATCCACTGGCGTGTTGGTGACGTTGTCCTCGCCCAAACGATGGTATTCACCGGATTTGTTGTCATGGAGATTGTTCGTCTTCAGGCAATCCGGTTCCGGTATGGGCTCAGCGTGCTCTCGAATCCCTGGCTGGTGGTAGCTGTTTGTGTAGCGGTCGGTCTCCAGTTGGTGGTACTCTACACCTCCATTGGACAGACGTTATTCACTGTTGAGCCCCTGTCGCTCGTTCACTGGGGCCAGATTGGAATCGCAGCAGTCGCATTCCTTGTGATGATGGTCCTGTTTGTGAGCGTTCAAGACCGGCATTTCGAACGGTATTAGTCAGTATGATCAGCAGCAGCAGAGGTTGAACTATATTGTGCAGTGTACGAAAGCTAATAAACGGTCTAAACAAGCGGGTACCGAACAACAACAACGTGCCCTCCATGTACGACCGAATACTGATACCCACCGACGGGAGTCCAGTAGCCGAAGCCGCAGTCAACGCGGCTCTCAAACTCGCAGCCCGGTTCGATGCAGCACTCCATGCTCTCTACGTCCGTGAGACTATTCAGAACGTAGATGAGACGGTCGGCGCCGATAAGTCACCGACAGCAGCGGTCCGCTCGAAAGCGACCGACACTGACGTTGAGGTGACAACGGCGGTCCGCGAGTCCACTCAACCGGTGCATCGCGAACTACTCGATTATGCTGATGACACGGACATCGACTGTATCGTTATGGGTACACACGGTCGGACCGGACTACATCGATACGTCCTTGGAAGCGTCACCGAACGCACGTTGCGTGAGTCGACGATTCCGGTGATGACAGTAGGTGAAGAGACCGTTCTCAACCCGGCGTTCGAGTCTATCCTCGTCCCAACGGATGGGAGCACTGTCGCGGTGGCCGCCGTCAACCACGGAATCGAACTCTCGCTTGCTACCGACAGTGCGCTTCATGTTGTCCACGTTGTCGAGACCGATATCGGCTGGAGTGACGTTAGCGCTGGAGAGATCCTGTCCGCACTCGAATTACAAGGAGAACAAGGCCTCGAAACAGTCGTCAGGCGAGCCAGCAAGGCCGGTGTGTCGACGGTTAGTGCCTCGGTTTTGAGTGGGACCCCGTATCAGGCAATCGTAGACTACGCCGAGGATCGAGACGTCGACTGTCTCGTGATCGGAAGCCACGGCCGAACAGGCCTCAACCGATACCTTCTGGGGAGTGTCACCGAGCGCGTGGTTCGGCTCACGGACGTACCCGTTTTCGTTGTGAAATCCTGAACCCGACTCATTCATCATCGGCTGTTTTATTGTCGGGTTGGTTGTCCGTTCGAACGGCCACTGTACTTAATCACTGGTCGACCGATTGGCTTGCTATGGCTGTCACAGACGACCATTCCGGACTCCTTGACCCGGATCGTATCGCTGTTATCGGTGCAACCGACAGAGCGGGGTCAGTCGGCCGAGCCCTCATAGAGAACCTTTCGACGTTCGACGGTGAGGTGCTTCCGGTGAATCCCAACCGGCAGGAAGTACTGGAAAACGAGTGTTATCCTGCCATTAGTTCGGTCCCCGAACCACACACAGTCGACCTCGCCATCGTCGTTGTTCCGGCCACAGTCGTCGTCGAGACTGTCGAACAGATCGGTGACCACGGTATCAGAAACGTTGTAGTCATCTCTGCGGGGTTCAGCGAAACCGGCACAGAGGGTCAACAGCGAGAAACCGAACTGATCGCGGTCGCCGAGGAGTACGATCTGAATCTGGTTGGTCCGAACTCTGTCGGCGTGATGAGTACGTCGACGGGTCTGGATGCAACGTTTCTGCAAGGATACCCACCGGAAGGGTCGCTCTCACTTATGAGCCAATCGGGAGCGTTTATTGCGGCGGTGATTGGGTGGGCGGTCCAACACGATATCGGGTTTAACAATCTCGTCTCGCTTGGCAACGAGGCCGTTGTCGACGAAACGGATTTTATCGCCCGATGGGATGACGATCCCGATACCGACGTGATTCTGATTTATATTGAAGATATCGAGGACGGCCAGCAATTCATTCAAGCAGCCCGAGACGTAACGGACCACACCCCGATTGTGGTTCTCAAATCCGGCCGAACCGAAGCCGGAGCTGCGGCCGCCAAATCACATACAGGCTCGATGGCTGGGAGCGACGATGCCTATCAAGCCGGGTTCGAGCAGGCGGGGATTTTACGCGCGCTGACGATTCAGGACGTCTTTGATTACGGCCAGATACTTGCTGGCCAGCCCCTTCTCGACCGAGACGATATTGCAGTCGTCACAAACGGCGGTGGCCCTGGTGTGCTGACGACCGACGCGATTGACGATTCACGCCTCAAAATCGCAGATTTCAGTGCAGAGACTCGTGACGAACTTGCCGCGATGCTGCCAGCTGAGGCCGATATTACCAACCCGCTCGATATTATCGGCGACGCGAATCTCGACCGGTTTCGAACGTCACTGGATACTGTATTAGCCGACGACTCGGTTGGTGGTGCGGTTGTACTTTCAGTGCCGACAGCACTTTACGACTTTCAGGAGTTGGCCAAACTCATCGGTGAGCAACAGGTCGAGCATCAAAAACCAGTTGTTACCTGTCTGATGGGTGGCGAGCCAGCCGACCGGGCCGCCGAGACGCTCGATCCATATGGGATTCCCAACTACTTCGATCCGTCACGAGCCGTGGCGAGTCTCGAAGCCCTCGCAGACTACGGTGATATCACCGCTCGTGAGTACGAACCGCCAACTGAGTTCGATGTCGACCGCGAGCGGGCCCGTGAGATCCTCGCACAGACCATCGAGCGTAACGTCGACCAACTCGGCGTCGAAGCAATTGAGATTCTTGAAGCCTACGGGATTCCTACGCCAGCAGGCGAGATTGTTGACAGCCCAGCGGCTGCCGAAGAGGTCGCCGAAACCATCGGCGGGCCAGTTGCAATGAAGATCGTCAGCCCGGATATTATCCACAAATCCGATATTGGTGGTGTCGAAGTCGGCGTCTCGCCTGATCAGGTCGCCGACACCTATCGGTCACTCAAAGATCGGGCAACAAGCTATGATTCCGAGGCTGCCGTTCTCGGTATTCGGGTCGAAGCAGTTGTCGACCCTGACGAGAGTACTGAAACGATCGTTGGTGCGACACGCGATTCCCAGTTCGGTCACCTCCTCATGTTTGGATTCGGTGGGATTTTTGTCGAAATCTTCGAAGACACCGCTTTTCGAGTCGTCCCAGTCAGCCACCAAGAGGCCAAAACAATGACCGCGGACATTCAGGCCGCCCCGATGCTCCGCGGTGCGCGGGGCCGAACACCAGCAGATATCGATACTGTCGTCGAGACGATCCAACGAGTCTCACAGTTAATCACCGATTTCCCGGCCATCACTGAACTCGATGTGAATCCACTTGTCGTGGCTCCCGATGAGGTCCTCGCAGTCGACGTTCGACTGACAGTCGATAGAGACGAGCTGTCCGTCTCGACATAGCCCATTTCAGTGGTGGGGTATTTGAAGAGGTCTCGCGGAGGCCGTTACTCGTGTCTGTATCGAACCTCTCGTGCCATTCCGGTTTCCATATGATACAGGTGGTGACAGTGGAAGAACCACATCCCAGGGTTTTCTGCAACGAAATCAATCGTAACCTGTCCCATATGGCCTGGGACGACGACCGTATCTTTCAGTACGTCACCAACCCTGAAGTGGTGTCCATGGAGGTGCATTGGATGCCGCATCGGGCTCCGATTCAGCATCCGGAACCGAACGTGCTCGCCTTCCTCGATATAGATAGGATCACTATCCGGATACGCCTGCCCGTTGATCGTCCATTCGTCTCCGCGCCCACCCATATGTCCACCAGAGAGCGTTAGGTCGACCGTCCGATCCGGTGTGCCGCGATATGTCTCAAGCGAGTCGACCGCAATGAGATCCGACAGCTGGAGCCGTCGAGAGCCAACTTTCCCCTCACTAACAGTGCCATCGGACTGTTCGTACGCGAGCAGGGCGCGACCTGCGGGTTCGGATGAATCAACGGGGGTGACTCGGATTGGCCATGTTCCGGGTGAGTCGGCCTCAACGATGACATCGTATCGCTCTCCCATGCCGATGTCGAGTGTATCGACAGCCACGGGGTCGACCGCTGGGCCGTCCGTGTGGGTGACCATGAGTTCATGGTTGTCGATCCCAACCCGGTAGGTCGCGGCTGCTGCGGCGTTGATAAGACGGAGTCTGATCCGGTCGCCCGCTTCGATGTCGACGGTTGCTGGTTCTTCTGGGAGCAGTCCGTTGACCAGCGTCCCTTCAGCTGGTGGTGCGTCGGGGAACCCACCGCCCATGCCACCCATGCCACCTCCCCTTCCGCCCGAGGACACGACGCGTGGTTCGCCCAGGAGGTGTTCATCAAGGATGAGCGTGAATTCGGAGTCGTACTCAACGTGTGGCTCTCGTTCTTCGATAATGAGTGGCCCGAGCAGTTCCCGATCCAGTTGGAGGCCAACGTGGCTGTGATACCAGTGTGTGCCAGCCGGCTCGGCGTCGAACTCGTAGACGAACTCGTCTCCGGGTTCGATTGCAGCCTGGGTGACGCCCGGAACCCCATCCATCGCGTTGTCGCCGTCGAGAACCAGTCCGTGCCAGTGGACTGTTGTTTCTTCCGGTAGATCGTTTTCGACCGCGACGCGGACGCGCTCTCCTTCGACCGCGCGGATCTCCGGACCGGGATACTCGCCGTCGTACGTCCAGTCACTGTGAGACTCGTCTGGTGCAACTGTCACCTCGCTTTCGGTCGCAGTGAGATGGTACTCCCGGTCCGGATCGCCGTAGCGTGGCTCTGGAAACTCACCGTCGGTGGGCGATCCAGCCGACTCACGGATCCGCCCGACACAGCCAGCGAGCCCGGTTCCGGCCGCGATTGCGCTGTATGTGAGTAGCCTACGTCGACTGAGTGTGTCCATCGGTGATTTGGTCATTGTGACTGTATTTTCGGTCTGTAGTGTTCTGTTTGCATGTCTGAGAGAGATAGTGGAGAGCCGAGAGTATCGCCTCTACAGTTCGAGCTTTCCAAGCCGTGCGGAGTTCGTAATCACTGAGAGACTGGAAGTGAACATTGCGATGACCGCAATAACCGGGTGCAGCAAGCCAAAGAACGCAACCGGAATGGCGAGCGTGTTGTAGATGAACGCCCAAAACAGGTTCTGCTTGATCTTCGAGAAGATACGCTCCGAGAGCGTAAACGAGTCGACGAGCGCGCCAAGCGAGCCACGGACGAGACTCACGTCGCTCGACTGAATCGCAATGTCAGTTCCCGTTCCGATTGCGACACCAACGTTCGCCTGTTTGAGTGCTGGCGCGTCGTTGATTCCGTCACCGACCATTGCGACCTGCTTGCCGTCGTCCTGCAACTGGCGAACCTTGTCGATTTTATCCTGGGGCAGTACGCCCGCCATGACACGGCTGGGATCAATATTCACGGTGTCGGCAATCGCCCGTGCCGTTCGCTCGTTGTCACCGGTAATCATCCAGGTCTCGATACCGCGGTCGTGGAGCGTTTCAATTGCTGCTTTTGAGTCGTCTTTGATTGTGTCCGCCGTGCTTACCACACCGACAACCGCGTCTTCGATTCCGACCAAGACTGTCGTTTTGCCTTCCTGTTCGAGCTCGTTCAATTTCTCCTCGTAGAACGGTGGAATCTCGATGTCGACTTCCTCGAAGAACGTCACGTTCCCGACGTACACTGTCTGGTCGTCAATCACGGCTTCAATGCCTTTCCCGGCGACGCTCTCGAAGTTGCTGAGTTCCGCGAGTTCGATCCCCTGGCTTTCGGCGTGCTCGATGATCGCCTGGCCGATTGGGTGTTCGCTTCCCCGTTCGGCGGAGGCTGCGAGCCGCAGCACTTCTTGCTTTGTCTTTTCGTGGTCCTCCTCGAAGAGACCACCGTCTCCCCGAACAGCGTCGTCAGTGCCGACAACGACATCGGTCACCGAATGGTTGCCTTCGGTGATCGTCCCGGTTTTGTCGAGGACGACTGTATCGATATCCTTCATTGTCTGGATTGCCTCACCGTCTCGGAACAACACGCCATTCTCGGCGGCCTTGCCAGTGCCAGCCATTAACGCCGTCGGCGTCGCCAATCCAAGAGCGCACGGACAGGCGATCACCAGCACGGCGACCGACGCGAAGATCGCTAGTGTCAGCGGGTCAAGTGCCAGGTCGACCCACGGGAGCCACGCACCAAGACTGGCGACAGACGTCATCGCTCCTGGAACGGCAAGCCAAAGAATGAACGACAGCGCGGCAACTGTCAACACGGTCGGAACAAACACGTTGGTAACGCGGTCGGTCAGTGCCTGGATCGGCACTTTCGTGCCCTGTGCCTCTTCGACCAACTCGACGACCTGCGAGAGGAACGTATCGTCGCCGACTTTCTGTGCTTCGACGGTGAGCAACCCAGAGCCGTTGACCGTCGCGCCGATAACTTCGTCTCCGTCCTCTTTGCCCACGGGTTCAGATTCACCCGTCACCATCGATTCGTCGACGCTGCTGTGGCCCTCAACGACAACGCCGTCGACAGGGATTTTCTCACCCGGTCTGACAATCATCAAGTCGCCAACCTCAACCTCGTCGACAGGCACCTCGATTTCCTCGCCGTCACGCTTGATTCGGGCGGTTTGGGCCTGCATCGAGACCAGCCCCTCGATTGCGGCACTGGCTCGGCCTTTGGCTCGGTCTTCGAGGTAGGTCCCGACGAGGTGGGAGGCCATGATCATCGCACCGACGCCCGCGTAGTTTTCCATCGGTGTGACGAACACCATGACGCCTGTCGCCCAGGCGACGACCGTGCCCAGCGCAATCAGCGAATCCATGTTGAACGTCCCGTTTTTGATCGCACGAAACGCCGAGGCATGCGTTGTTCGGCCGTAGTAGAAGACGACCGGCGTCGCAAACACGAGAAGCAGTACGTCGATCTGGAACGCCGAGAGCAAATCGAGCGGTGTCCACATGAACACCATCAGCAGGACAATCGGCGAGGTGACGATCCAGGCCCGGATCGCCATCCGTTTGATTGTTGCTAACTCGTCTTGGTCTTCCATCTCGTCGTCAAGCAGTTCATCACGGGCGCCGTAGCCAGCCGTCTCGACGGCCTCGATGAGCTGTTGTTGTGAGACGCCGTCTGCATGGTGGACGGTGGCTCGTTCGGTCGCAAAGTTGACCGATACATCGTCGACGCCGTCGACGGTTTCGAGACTGCTCTCGATTGTGGATGCACAGGTCGCACACGACATTCCTGTCAGCGAGAGGTCAGTCTGTTGTGGTGGAGTGTCTGTCATTGGAATTCACCTTACATAGCAATACGGGCTCCCCTATTATGCGATTTTCCGGTACGAAACCAAACATTCAGCAGGGGTAATTCTTTGAATCGAAACCGAGTTGTTGAGTGGAGATTAACGTCTTAACTCGTGAGTTCGCCCTCTCTTAGCCATGGAAAAGCTGAATTCTGACAGACATAGCGTGCCACACTCAGAGGATGAGTTCACTGTCAGATTATTGTTGTCTTCAGACTATTTTTGACGAGTTGCTTGCCTCCGCTCAAGAGTACCGGTGGTCTATCTCCGTGAACAGATCTTATCCCGGATCTCTGCCACTGTGATCCACCGTTCATCTGCCAGTATTAGCAGGCAGAGGACAATTGTGAGATAGAAGACGTACCGTTCCACCACATCCGCAGGTCCAAGAATCTCTCCGGTAGCGTTGACCATAGTGTGAAAGATGATAGCTGCGAGAACACTTTTAGCTGTATTTTCGTAGATCCACGCGTAGATTATCTGCACAAATACCATTCCACCAAAAAAATAGAACGGGTCCGGATCAAACGTTGCCGCGCCGTAGTAGTCCTCCATCAGCCACAGTGGAATATGCCAGATTGCCCACACAACACCAGTAATTACGCCGACTGCGACGACGCCCCGAAAATCAAGCAGTCGATGGACGAAGTAGCCGGACAATCCAATCTCTTCGACTACTCCTGCAAGGAGCGTGAATGTCAGGAGCAGTCCCAGTGATTCGACAGCTATTGATGGATTCAACGGCTGCTCTGACACACCGGCTAACAGTGTGAGACCAGCCGCAAGAATCGTGATCACGGGTTGCAGAAAAATGCAGATCAGGTACCACTTGAGGCTGATTCGATGAGTATTGATACTCCGGTCCCAAAGGTTCTGAAGTCCTGACAATCCACCCACCCGGTGGGTCAGTACGACACCTCCCACTGTTGGACTGAGTCCTCCAATATAGAGCAACACCACGTTCGGAAACGTCCAGACGCTCTCTCCCGACAGGACAATGAAGCCCCAGAAGAACCACGCCCAGCCCAGATAAATGACAACAAAAAAGTAGGGGTTCGTCGGGTTCAGTGCAATTGCAATGAGTCGTTCACTAATGCGCATGATTTTCAGTAATACCTATTTCAAGAGAAGAAAAACATCAGCAAATCCAGTAACAACGGCAACACAAGGCTGACGAATATAGTCGTGGCGTGAGTATTCCATGCGGTTCGTTATAGACGAGGGAGAAAAAATTCTGTCACGGAATCTTAACATGTAAGAATAATATATTCGCGCTTGCAGTCTTGTATGACTCAAAAACAGGCCTGTTTTTCGACAGTTGATCAGCTGAATCGGGGCTCACAACGCTACGGTTGAAACACTACTCAGTTTTGCTGGCGTTGTTTCGGTCCTCGAACTCCTGTTCGTATTTCTCTCGACAGGATGGACAGCAGAACGCGAGGGTTCGGTCGCCGACGGTGGCGGTGATGCCATCGCTTTTGACGATGTTGTCACAGACCGGACAGGGGAGGGCGAACTCGGTTTCGTCGAGATCTTGGACCCACTGATACGTCTCGACGAGTTCGAAATCGAGGGTTGTGACATCGTCCAGATCAATCTCTGCTTCGAGCCATTTGCGGAGATTCTGCTCGGGAGCGTTTCCATAGACGACAATCGTCCCATCGTACTGTTTGAATACGTGTTCGACGCCCGAAAGCGAGCACAACGAGTCATAGAGTGCGTCCGAATGGGTCGGATGCACCTCGAATTCGATCATCACCGGGGTTCGTTGCTGGAGTTTGCGTCGATCAATATCGACCGTGAACTGCGTGATGACGCCCTGGTCCTGTAACCGCTCGATCCGATCAGCCACAGCAGGCGCAGAGAGGTCGACGGCGTCCGCGAGGTCGCTGTACGGTCGACGGGCGTTCTCCGAGAGCAACTGCAGGAGC
>LFFM01002220.1_pt1 | contig 12915 bp, 20 predicted proteins | sample 643131 | NCBI WGS metagenome assembly LFFM01 (sample SAMN03777445, study PRJNA286221) | soda lake metagenome | biome: soda lake; feature: Kulunda steppe; material: water; isolation source: sample Tc-Br brine of Tanatar trona crystallizer | place: Russia: Kulunda steppe | collected 2011-07
GGGTTGTCTTCGATTGGCGACAACGAACTGACAAACTCATCTTCTGACTCAACGGTTGTTGTTTCTACCATATACAGTCTGTATTGTACTGATACGTAGTTAATTCTTTTGGGAACGGAATGTACTCATGGATTTTACTTTCACTCCGTTATACCAAACTTTATACTTCATTGGCTAATTCTTTTTTCGTGTGGTGAAAAGATAACATGGCCAGGGATGATGTATCCGAATCTGATATCCCCCATGGGGCATCAATCCCGTCCACGGATTGCAATAGGATAGAATCTAGTGATAACGACCTAGAAATGGAAATGTTGGCACAACTATCAGAGTTGTTGTCTGCCATTTCTGACACTCATGAAAACGTGTGGGTAAAAGTCAGAGAAAACAGTACATCAATACATATTCGAGACTACAGTATTGACATTTTTACTGTCTGTTCGCTTGTGTGTGGTGGATCATTTGCTCGTGTTGAAACAGCATTTGCAACTGATTCTGGAAAAATAGAGATGACGATTAGTCTCTCACCGGATTACCATCGAGAACTACAGTACACATTGTCGTCCCCAAAATCGACACCAAGTATTGGCGTTGATATACTACGCAACTAAGAACGGATAGTGATCAAACACACAGTGTGGTTGTGGGTGACACAACAGTCAGGGACCATCAACCATCGGCCCATGTTGGTCCCAGAGATAGAGGGTGATGGGAGCAACACGGCGTAGTTGCTCTTTAAGCAGATCCCCCATTCCTCGTATCTCCCACTGTGCATCGCCGGCATCTGCACGCAAGTTGAGTATGTGCAAGTAGCTTCGAAGATTGCCAGTCATGCTGAGATGGATTTGTGTCCCGAGTCCAAGTACGACACGGGCATCTTCTGGTGGCATGCCAAGATCTCGAAGCTTGTTATACACAGAGACATCGTTTGCCTGCGATTTCTCGATTAGTGTACGAGCTGCTTCACGGTCGTCTTCGTCAAGATCAACAGTGCCGTGTCGGGTGGCATGATCGGCGTCGGCTGCAGACTTCGGCATTAGCATTGCAACATCACTATCTTCGAGATCCACATAGCGGAGCGATTGTACATCGAACGTGAACAGTCTGTGTCGAGTAAGCTGGCGCTCAGTCTGGATAGAGACGTTTTTGAGCCCAAGTGTGATGTTGGCATGTTCAAACGGACCCCAGTGCTCACGTCGGAACAAGCGCTCGAGTAGCGCAAAGATCTTTCCACGTCGGATTACATCTGGATGATCGCGTGATGCTGATTCGGTATCGATGTAGGTGTTGTGTGGAAAGAGGTCGTGCTCTAAAACAGTATCAACGTCGCTGTCATCATATGGGACACCCTCGAGTAGATCGTCAATCGATCCCTCTCCGATATATGATGCTGCAGTATCTCCACGAGCACACTGCGCTACAAGTCGGTCAGGATCATCAACAGCGTTGAGTACGTCGACCGATAGGCCCTGGTCTGCTACATATTTATCAGCGTTAGTCATTCTGCCAACTCCCCTTTCTGTTTGTCTTCGATTCCAGGTCGTGTTGTTCGAGGACACGATAGATCATCGCGATCAACACCCGAAACAACGCTGATGATGTTAGCAACCGATTCAGTAAGCTCTGTGATAGAACGCATATCGTTGTTCACGATGCTAAGATCGTGCGAAGGGTACGGCTTTTCATACAGCTCACGCTCAGCTATGGATTGATGTGCCTCGAGCTCATCTTCGATTGATGCAGTTTCTCGCTGTGTTACTTCGCGCTCGATGTAACGATCAACACGCTCGGCATCGCTACTTACTGTAACGTTGATGGTGAGTACAGACTTCGATTTTTGATAGATCCACTCCAGCTCTGATTCGTCGATTACACCCTCGATACACGCAACACGTGGCTTTGATTCAGACGCATCAGCGATACACTCTCCGATCAGATCATACACACCACCAGTTTGGATCTCACCTTTCTCATGATAGTCTTCGAGATCAACACTGACAGCTCCGTAGTCCTCGAACAGTTTTCTGATAGTTGTCTTACCACTGCCTGGTTTGCCGACAAGCGCGATGGATACTACACCACGCGGTCTAGGTTCAACGCTCGTTGTTGGGTGATCCATTCTACAACCAACTACAACTCGATAGGACAAAAATATTGTGCTTCACTGCATACAGAGCTATAGCTATACTTATAAAACAAATAGACCCCCGTCGTATAGGTTGGCGATTGGTGTTTATTTAACACCAGCTTTCTTTTTAGCTTCTGACCACCCTCCAAAGCGACGTTGTAGTGTTTCCGGACTTGGGAACTCATCGTCTGAGGCAAACCGAGAGGCAGTGACTGATCCGTGCTTTTCTTCGCATTTTCTGAGTGCATCCAAGAGTTCCTCATCCGTGTATGATCTGCGTGTGTCTGTGATTCCAGCACCTTCTTTTGCTTTTGACCAACTTCCGAACCGCTTGCTCACAGCACTCGCGGATGGATAGTCTTCCTCATCATTGAACAAACGCTGTGTTACTTTACCATGTTTTTCGTTGCACTCTCGGATAAGCTCATAGTAGTCTTCATCGCTGAACTCTTGTGGTCGAGCATTGTTTTTTCGACCATCGTCAAGTCCCGCTTTTTCTTTTGCGTTTGACCAACTCCCGAACCGATCGACGGCGACAGATGGGGAGATAAGGTCTTTCTCGTCATTCATCAACGCGACTGTACATGATCCATCGTTGCGACGTGCACATTCTCTGATCTGCTCGAGTACATCTTCATCCGTATACTGCTGTTTGCGACCCGTCATGTGTGATAGGTCTTCTTCTATACCCGCTTTAGCTTTGGCATCTGACCAACTGCCAAAACGACGCATGACGAGCGATGCTGAACATGTACCGTCAGTTTCGTTGAACAGTCGTGGCGTACAAACACCGTTGCGATCTTTGCACGTCTGCAGCATGGAGAGTATTTCTTGATCTGTATATTCCAGTGCCATACCATAACAGTATGGTTTTCCACTCTTAATCTTTGTGCAAGGCATCTATACGCGACACCCGATTGATGGGTTAAACAGCTTCATTTCCAAAAGAATTAAGTGTTTGTAGTTATTATATGTACATATGGAGTATGTTTCTTCTCTTTCTGCAAACAGTCAGCGTGAGCACGGAGTCGGAAGCTTTGATTCAACTCTGAGCGATTGGGGTGTTAGCAAAGCCAGTCACGTTGGTGGCTACTGTTGGGATGGGTTGTCGGATGTTGAAGCACTTCCGGTCAAACAAGACGAAAATGTGGAACTAAAAAGCCAATACGGTGCCGACGAGGGCGTTGAGTGTGTATCACTCTAACATATTGACCCAGTCAGCGTATTGACTACTGATAGAATGAGCATCGCTCGTGATGTGATCGTCGCATGGTTGTTGATTTTGTAAATAGCGTTTCAGTTGAATCACTCCCCGTTGAGCTGATCGGACTATCAATTGCAGTTGTCTTGTTCTATGGTGCACACAAGTATCTGGGTAGGTGGCCCGACTTGTGGCAGTACCGAAAAATGTTGCTTCCGAAACTAGCGATGTTTGATGACCACCCACACGTTCCAAACAAAACAAAGCTTGAGCTTCAAGAAGAGGAATTCGTCGGTGTTGTAGACCAACCACCAGAAGTTGTTCGTGCACACTTTATGGACGCCCCATCGTGGTGGTCAGCTCCCCTCGCTTCGATTCAGTTCGAAATGCAGTCGGTTGCAAGTGATGACGTCGGTTCTGATTACTACGGCGAAGATACTGAGCAGAAAACGAAAGTATTCGAGGTCGGATCATATGCACATCGTGAAGACGGCTTTTTCGGTGAAAAACAAGTTCACGTTCGACTAACACCCCGTGATGGTGGGAGAAAAACAGCACTGTGGGCCCATTACGAATACTCACCGTGGGCTTCGCCAAAAAAACATTACCACTCGGTTGGCTGGGACGCAGAGACGGGCGTCGAGTTTGTCACCGACCACATCGAGAGCACGGATGAGCTCTCGTTTGAATTCGAGTAGTTGCGACTGTCGGTTCGAACTTTTTTAGCGGTATATCTTTTCGTCTACACGGATATGGATATACGTCAGTAGCGTCGCTATTAGCATTGCGAAGACTATGATCAACAGTAGCGTTGCAGCATCTGACAGACCGAACAGACCAGTTGATGTCTCAACTGCAGTGTCTGGCTGTATTGGGCGCGCACATCCACCAGTACAGTGATCGATTGGTGGCGACGGTGGGGGTGGTGGCATCGGCGCAGACTGTAGCAACTGCTCGATCATGAGAATGCGACAATAAAAGTAGAGGATTAGCTCAGTCTACGAGCGCAACACAGTCAGGTTCAGGCCGAAACGCCCTGCTCTTCGCGGAGACGCTCGGTTTCTTCCTGCGATGGGAACCGCCATTCGAGCCACTGTGTGGCCTGGAGGAGATTCAGATCTGGCTCATACTCCATCGTCGGAGCGAGCGAGATCATCTCGGTGCCGTTGATGTCGTGGATGAAGTCCTCTGGACTGTCGCCATCCATGTAGTCATCTTCGGCATAGCCTTCGGCGAGCTCCTGCTGTCGGTCGTCTTCGAGGTCGGCGAGGACCGTTGCCCAGAACGACGAGCCATCGTAGTCTTCGTCGATCTCCGAGAGACGCTGGAGCATGATGACAACTTCGCGCCCTTCGACATCAGGACGGAGCTGCGGGTCACGCGAGAAGCGTGGCGCAGTGTAGTTGTCAGCATCGTTATCAGGGTGCTTTTCGATCAGGGCGTCGTTGGTCGTCGGATACCCCGTCGATTCCTGGATCGCAGGAGCACCGTCTTCGTTCCGAACGACGTCAGCGTTAGCCAGTCCTCGAACATCGAGCGTTCGGATCACCGACCGACCAGCTGCAGTCGACATCGTGACGATCGTTTCGTCGTCGTCGAACTCATCAGCTTCCTCAGACTCGAACATCTGGCCGACTGAGATGCCGACCTCATAGACGTCGATGTTTTCGTCATCAGTGTTAACGACCTTGTAGTCGTCACCAGTGTCCTTGGTGGACTTGAAGATGGAGACGTTCTCGAAGTCTTCATCATCCGGGATGGATGGCGACTCGAGGATGACCCCAGCAGAGCCACGGTTGTTGTCGTCGTAGTCAGATCCTTCCGGTGCGGGTGGAAGGTAGCGCAGAGCCGACACTTTGCCCTTGATCGCCGTTGGACCAGGGTGCATTTTCGTGAAGGCTTTGTCGCTCACATCGATACGCTCATACTCTTCTCCGGACGACGAGGAGCCCTTTGCATCGTCAGAAGACGAGGACTGAGCTGCCTTGCGTCCGATTTCTGTGATGGACATTGCAACCTAACGTATGGTTGTAAGATACTTAATTCTGTCGCCAACGAAATGAATGGTCTTGTAGGGCCATACACGTGCGTTACATCATTGTAAAAGCCAGTGCGATTAGTCCGAGTAGTAACCCCACAAGTACAACGTACCCGGCGATGCTTTTTCTGAGCTCTTCGCTCAGCGATGGTTTTGACTGTTCGAGGTATCTCTCAACACCAAGCGAAAGTACGCCTAGTGTGACCACATATAGTAGTGCTACTGATACGATAAACACAGTTCGCCAGCTAAGCAGTGTTTCTAACATGCGACAGTTACAACAAAACAGTTACTGTGGGAGACTTACAACTTCGAGAGCAGTGTCTTTGAGAAAGGCATCGATTGGGATTTTAAGCACATATGGCTCTCCATCATCATCGGATATATCGTACTCAGTAGTCTCTACTGTATCGTACTCTGTACGCTCCATATGAACGTATTCGGTTCCATCATCAGTAGATGTCCCATTACAGATGTACGTGATATCTAGTGTTGTGTCGACATAGATAGCACCCGGTATGAGATCAACCATTACTTGTTGAATATAACTAGTTCGCACAACAAAAGTGTTTCGAACCAGCACATGTTCAGTTTCCCGTCGAACGTTATATGAGTCTGGTTGCCTGATATAGAACCATGTCGCATGAACAGAACCCGAAAGACGACCCAAAATACAGCGACGCAGACGAAGAACCGGCATGGGACGTCTACGAAAACGCGATCTCTCCAACAGGAACACAGATGTCGCCCGGAAACGAGATAATCGAGCTTGACGCGCACTTGGGAGAACCAAAAACGGATCACCCACAGTACAAACAGCCCGAACTGCGCGTCCAGGACTTTGCTGTGCTTGCTGACGCGTTGGGTGATCTGGGAGCATACCATGAATCGTCGTTGGTTGAAGCTGAACGGAAAAAGATGGTTGAATACGACGAATACGTACCAACGTTTACCGCCAAAGAGCTGACTGAGATCGCCATCCAGTGTATCCCACTTCGTATACATGTAATCGTCACTGATCACGAGCAACTTAGGCAGGCACTCGCGAACTTCTCTGATACGATCGACGAATCGCACAGTGCTCCACTCGACGAGTCATATGACGGTATCAAGTACACCAAGATCGAACAGAAAGAAGGCGACTACATCGATCCGTTCAGCGTCATGGGTAGTACACAGTCGGTGCACTACTACGACGACGAAGGGCCCTACTATCCAGACCCAACAGTCGATCTCAGTGACTACCCACCAATGAACGTGTAGACTCACACACGCGCACGTGTGGCGGATCACTACGCAATCTATTGGTTTTGATTTTTTTTCAGTTTTCAACAAACAGTATGCCACCCCCATAGCTATCAATCCACCCAGTTACCAATACAATTAACTACAGCAAACGCATATACTGTATCAGAGATAGCAATGTCGACTGCAGAACCAACTCAAACACCGTTTCGAGACGAAACAGCAGAACTAACTGACACCGAACGCATCGCAAACGCACTTGGCGGGCGGACGCGTATCGAGTTACTATACTATCTGGCAGATGCCGACGAACCAGTACGCCAGTTCGAGATCGCCGACGCACTCGAAGTTACACCGCCAACGATCACACGATCAAAGCAGTTCCTCCTCAGAGAAGAGTTCGTTATCGATGGCAACGATGGGTTGTATGTTCCTGAAGAGGTTGAAGCTGTGCTTGCAGATCTACGTGGGTTGCTTATCGATCCCGAAACAGACTACAGCTCTGAGTAATGGGCGATACGTACGAGCCACCAGGCAGGCCAGCGTACTGTTCGGTGTGCGAATCGCCGATCGTCGTTTACGAATCACCACGGTTTGGCTACAACCTCGTCTGTATGTGTGAGAACACACGCGTCGATATTGACGACACAGCAGCCAACTCGACGCTTTTCACACCAATCAGCGGGAAGTGGTCGAACATCGACAATGTCGATCCGTGGGATGGAACGGATATCTAACCTTCAAATCAAAACCAATGACAGACCTACACACACGCGACGTTGAGTTTTATGATAGAACGGAAGACGAGCACATCACCGTAGAGATCGTTATTGACGAAGACGAAGACGCTGCAGACATCTTACAAAAAGCAGAAGATGTTGCAGAAAACGGCCTTAAAGATGCAACGGTAACAGATGCGGATCTACTCGCAGCAGTAGGCTACACAACGCAAGACGCTCGAGTAGAAGACGAATACGATCACGTTGATGCCACACCAGGCAATGACTACCGTGAGCAAGATCCAGTGACAGTTGCAGAAGAAAATAATGATATGGGTTCAGAAGAACGCACGCCCGCCGATATCCTCCACGATAACGCCTCTGTCTACAAGCAGAAAAATGAAGACTACGGTAGCAGTTGGAAGCTGGCCGGCGAGACGGTTGCAATGTGGGCCGACGAGCTCAACATCGACGACGTAGACATCAGTGACCCACAACAGGCGATCATCATGGGGTTGTACTGGGAGCGCCTAATCAAGCTCATCAGGGCGTTTAATCTCGAGTTGAATGAAGCAACGCCAAACAACGAAGCAACGTCTGAAAGCCACGCAGACGCCAGTACGTACGCAGCCATGCACGCATCGTTGTTTGACGAGTGAGTCAGCGGGGTGGGGTTGGGTGCCTCTGACAGCACGTATCTGTTTTTGCATACACCTCTTAGCAGTTGTGGTTTCCCAGCATGACTACACCCGAAGAATTAACAAAGTAGGTTGCATACAGTAGCGTATGAATAGTGACCTCACAGATCTCGAGCGATCCGCAGTGAACGCATCGCTCAGTGCGCTTGAAAAACAGAAAAGCGCAGTTGTTGTGTATGCCTCAGTCGTTGGCTCACACATGCGTGGACTCGACAGTCGCAACTCGGATATCGATCTGTTCGCCATCGGTGTAGAAAATCCAACTACGTACCTACTCCATGGCGATACACAGGACTACAGAGACGAACTCTCATACGATATCGGTACTGGTGTCGAAATCAAATACTGGTCGCTCGGTGCGCTATACGACGCGCTTGTTGAAGACAACCCGACCGCTGTCGAAGCAATCCAATCGACGAATGAATCGATCCACAACATCCACCACTCCGAGTGGATAACTGTGTCGTCGTTAGTGAGCTCACAAACCAACACATACCAACTACTCCATCACTATCGATCACTGGCAACAAACAACTACAATCGATATATGGAGGGTGAGTCTGAAGTCGACGTCAAGCGAGCCACCATCGTCCTGGATGCGCTACTTCGATCGGCATACATCGAAGACACCGCCGATCTTCCTCCACTCAAAGATGGAGACTTGGTCAGCGAAACCAAAAAATACGGCCATATACCTTCAGATCTTCAATCACTTCGTACAGGAATGGGCAATACGTTGCCAGAGCTCTACTACGAAATCTGTGAGCAAAAAAGCGATCACACTGCATCGAACACTGTTTCGTTCGAGAGGCTGACCTGCCCCGATCACGACTCTAACTCGATCATCGATGCAGCACTCGATCGCGATGTTGCACCATACGAATCAAACGACTACGGAAGTGGAATCAATGGAGAGCTGCTTGCTCCACTGTTAGAGCAAATCGCTGAACGAGTGTGGAACGTAGAATCTGTCGACAACATCCGCGTCCGCTTTTAGCTAATACACAATGACTAACAATACTCAACGAGCGAACATGGAAGATGTCGAAACGAAGTGGGCTAACTACTGTCCAGAATGTGGGTATATAGAGGATCGACCATACGGCCCTGGTCGGTTTGCAAGTAGCAAGAAATGTCCCGATTGCAGTTGGCCGTTCAATGTTGTCGATCCGGTGGTCTTTGTCGAGAGACGAAGCTAACAACGCGCTACTGTTTCGGATTAACTGGTTTGATGTACTCGCTTTTTGTCTTTCCATTCTCACTCCACTGCCAGTAGAGATACTCGTTGCCTGATCCGGGTGGGATTGTTTTCTTGGTGAGTGTTGCAGAGGTCGGCGCGTCGTCGCGATCAAGATCGCTCTTTGGTTCGTCAAGCTCGTCTTCGTCGATTGACTCTGCTTCAAGTTGGGCCTGGAGCTCAGCTTCTTTTCGCTCGGCGAGTTGTTCAGCACGACGTGCTATCTTTCTGAGCGTAGCTGGCGACTGTTTCTCGAGTCCATCGCTGATGTAGTTCGGGATGTCGCTCATGATTGAGTTTAACCAATAGATGGTGGATTAAGACATTAATCTATTGGTTAAACACTGAACAACCCGCCAGTGTGTGTTCCAGCCAGTTTACTCGTTAGTTTACCAGCCAGTATACTAATCAGTTTACCAGTAAACTTACTGGGTGGTCTACTAACCAGCCTACCAGTTGGTTCACCAACGTACCAGCCTACTAACTAATCAACTAGTTGTTTCGCTGACTAACCGTCTGACGTACATTTAAGCAAACTGGCTGATATACTCGACTATGTTCGCGTATACGGTCTACTCAGAAGCCGGCGGGGTGGGCAAGACAACACTGGCGGGCAATCTTGCAGTCGCACACGCACGCGCGGGTCTCAATGTACTTGTCGTCCCGCTTGATCAACAGGACGGCGATCTGAGCCACATGTTCGGCGTCGACGAGAATCGAACGAACAGCGATATCGATACACTCGTTCACCACATGGTCGGTCGCAACTCCGACCCACTGGCCGAGATCATACGCTCGGTGCCAACTGAAGGTATTGATATTATTCCCGAACACAACCGCTTAGAGAACATTGGCGAAGCACTCAAACGAGAACAAGACGCCCGTGGTGATTTCGGAGAATCATTCCCGATGTGGACACAACTACAGCGCGTACTTCGAGAGAATGATGTTGTGTCAACATACGACGTCCTGATCTGTGATCCACCAGCTACGGCGGGCCCGCAACTCTACAACGCGCTCGATGCAACACGAAATCTCGTCCTTCCTGTCGAGCCGTCTGGAAAAGGACAAGCGTCAATTGCTGGTCTCGATGATTTGGTCGAGAACCTTGAAGCGCAGCTCGAAATTGAAATCGGAACACTGGCTGCAGTTCCAAACAGAGTCACTGGTACTGCCGATCAGCTCGAAGTGATCGAAGAAGTTCGCGAACTTGGGTTCGATATTCCTGTCGTGCTTAACGAGCGAGCGTCTCTCCTGGAAGGCTGTTGGCGCAAGCAGTGCAGTGCGTTTCGATACGTTGCCGAACATCGCGACCGTCGGCGTGACTACGAGATCGAGACACTCAAAAAATTCGACCAACTCGCCCGCCACATCGAATCAGTTGTTGGTGTCAGTGCGCCCAATCCACCCACACCAGGATCACCAGTTGAATTTGATACTGATTTCGGAGTGATCGAACGATGAAAAGCGGATCTGGTGATGATCTATGGGGAAAGAGTGATGACGAATCAGAGCCAGACGAGGAATCTACCGAAGCGCCAATATCGGCTGAATCGGCTGTTGTGGAGGGTGGTTCTGGGCCCACTAACCCCAGGGGTAGCACGTCGGAAAGCACTCTGCAGAATAGCTCTGATCAGAGTGAATCGCGCAGTCGACTTCCACACCGCGTGCGTTGTGATTCACCGAAAGATGGTCGGATCGAAAAGACGATTCTGATTAGCCAGGAAGATGAAGCTCGATTTGACGAGCTCCAGTCACTCGCCAAGCAAACATTCGACGAGCGTGTGTACAAAATCGACGTCTATCTCGCTGCGACCAGGGCGGGGCTCGAACAAAGCGACGAACAGTTTCTCGAAACAATGCGAACAATTGGCTACGACTACGATCACCAGTAGTACTGAACCCTTAGTTAGTTTTTATCAACACCATAGGCTTCGTCGTACAACAACACAGGTGCAGATGCTTCTGAGATCCGCGCACTGACTTCTCTGATACGCCCCATGTTTGGTACAGTGATCGGCATATAACTGATATCCGAAACGGTCGGTGATTTGTAGAACGCCACCCGTCCGCCCTCTGATGACCCAACTACCGCACGGTGTCCAAGCCTACTATCGACGTGGACGTCGAGTCCAAGTATCGAGTCACATTTTACATCACTACCGTACTGTATGATTGTCTCTGATAGTAGTGTATCGTGGGCGTGTCTTCCAACAACGATATCTGTTGGTCGATGTCCGTTTCTTTCGATTGTGTCTATTTGATGATATAGATCATCAACAGTTGGACCCATACAGATCGCACCATCTGGGAGCGCAGTACGATACTGTTGGTGGATTAGTTCGCCATACTCCTTGAACGGATAGAGGATATTCGTATGGACATTACTTGAAGACGCTGCCATTGTCGCGCCGATACTCGCACCGATATTCTCGATATCTGAGGTTGTAGTCTCATACGTTGCTGTGTCGGTCGGGAACTCGTTTCCTTCGCTCATAACCGACGCTGAGCTTGCCATGCTCGCTTTGTTGAACTCAACTGTGGGTGTGTCCACATCTATTGGCTCAAACAGATGGTGGAGTTGTGTTTCGTCTCGGTAAGCAGTGAGTAGTGTTATGAACAACTCAGCCCACGAGTCGGCTTCGAGTAGATCGGTTGTTGTGAGAGCTCGATACTCGTGGTTGTCTTCGACAGCGTGGGCGAGAAGGTAGTCTTCGGTTGTCTCGATCCCAGTGTGTTTGAGCTCATCAAGAAACTCGTCGTGGTCTGTTTCCAAGTGGCGGTGTTCTTTGATAACACGAGCTGCAGTTTGTAACTCCGACTTGCCAACAGTTGTTTCGTACGGGATATGTCGATCCGGCGTTGTACTCTGCAACATTATTGCTCGACCTCCGCTGGATCGATAACGTCACCCGTTCCAACATCAACAACTGTCACTGGTGTGTCGCCAGACTGAAGCAGATCTCGGAGTCGGCGTGCACACTTGCTGGCAGTCTCGTTGTGGGCTTTTTTCATATCGATCGTCCAGTCGGTCTCGATGATTTCTTCGTAGTCTTCAGCCCACACGTCACGCCACACGCGCAGATGGAGGTCTTCCATCATCCGCATCTCGATACTGTCGTAGTCGTTATCGGGTTCTTCGAGCAGTTTGGCGATATTTTTCGTGATCCGATTGTCGGTGACGTGGTTGTCGACAAGCTTGTACTCATCATTGCAGTCAACTGCATCTAGATCTCCTTGCTTGGCGTTGTTATGGCGCTCAGAGAACTCTTCGGAGATATATTTCGCTTTGACTCCATTCGATTCGTTACGGATCACAACGCCTTCTGCAGGCCCACCATCATCGCGATAGACTGATTCAGGAACATCGAAGTCATCAACATCGAACTCGCCAACTGTCGTTTTCTCAAAAACCGGCACACAGTCGAGTCCAAGATAGTCGGCAACACCCTCGACCGAGAGCTCAACTGGATCCTGGATAGCTGGATCATTTTTTTCTGCCACCCATCCGCATGGCTCGTTTCCGATAGTTTCTGCAGCGTCACGATCCCACGGAAGCCACTGTTGGTGATCAGGGTCTTCTGAGTACACGTACACATCGAACAGCTGGAACTGGGGGACTCGCGACCAGTCGTACTCGTCGATTGTA
>LFFM01002222.1_pt1 | contig 12901 bp, 14 predicted proteins | sample 643131 | NCBI WGS metagenome assembly LFFM01 (sample SAMN03777445, study PRJNA286221) | soda lake metagenome | biome: soda lake; feature: Kulunda steppe; material: water; isolation source: sample Tc-Br brine of Tanatar trona crystallizer | place: Russia: Kulunda steppe | collected 2011-07
GGGGCTTCAGTTCCTCTTCAGGGTCAGATTCAAACCGTTCAATATCGATTGGCATAGCTCAAATACGTAATCGAATGTAATAGATGTAATGGTGCCCGAGAGAAGTGTCAAACCCAGTGTGAAGGAAATGTAGTTGGATCCATTCGGAAAAACCCCGATTTTTGAACAGAAGCAACGTTGACCGGTGCTCGACTTAGAGGTTGAGTCCATCACGACGACTGTACTATTTTTCGCCACTGCCAGTAGACCACCCTCACTACGCGTATCGAATGGCAAGATAAAAGAGTGGAACGTGACCTGGAATCAAAAACGAGAGACCGTACGGACCTGCAGGCATCGACTGAGTTTGGAAGATTCCGAGAATACCGATTATTGTAACACCGAGGTATCCAACAACAGTGAACAACATACTATCAGGTATTGCAAAATACCACATGAAGCCACCAAGAGCAAGAACAACAATTTGTCCCCACGCTCCGAGTCGAAGCAATTGGGATGTCTCGGCTGTCATAATAGGTTTTTCAACGCGACTACTTAATTATAACTCGAATTATCTCCTGTACTGACCGAATCAGACGACTCCGATGCTCTGTTTGCGCCGTGAAAGACTCGCGCTCGTAGTCGTGCATGGCAGATCAAATATGAGATGTGATTAGGTCTCTTTCGTCACCAGTGTTCAGAATACAGCGAAACCACCGTAACCGTCTTGTATGATAGGCCGAACAAATTTCTATCAACGCTTCTGCGAACCGCCTCTGGTTTAAGACTTGATGCACTTATTTAATTTTGCAATTATTTTCCACCTAAGTTTAAAAATGATAACATTAGTGTAAAAATTTAATTTGACACACCTGTGGACCCTACCCGAATGATTTAAATAAATTATAAAATTATATGACTTTAGCTATTAGCACATACCATGGAGCCCGACAAATCTAGATTCATGTATCCAAAAATCCATGATGAAGAATGGTTGCGCGAAAAATATATACAACAAGATATGACCGCAAAGATGATTAGTGAAGAAGTTGGGTGTGCTCATGGAACTGTTCGAGATTATCTTTCCGAATTTGGAATAAGTAAAATTGACCAGATGCCCCCAGAACTCTCTGAGCCAGAATGGCTTAGGGAACAATATGTGGATCAGAAGAAATCTGATTCAGAAATCGCTGATATGCTTGATGTTTCTAGTTCAACGATCCAAAGCACACGAGACAAATACAATATCTCGAAGGAGCCAAAATATCCAAAACTACGTGATGAAGAGTGGCTAAAGGCAAAGTGGGAAGAAGAATTATTATCTGTTGAAGAAATAGGAAAATTAGCAGGCGGTGCAAGAAGTAGGACCGTTCGTAAATGGTTGATTAAATATAAAATTATATGATGAGGAGGTAATAGGAACCGTGTGTGATTTATTGCATCTAACAGTGGAAAAGGCTGTGACTAGACAAGAGTTCCTACGAAAATGTGGGGCATATAGACCTTTGTATCTAATCTGCGTCAAGAACCTCCTTGTCTTTTTGTTGGCCTTTTTCATCTTCAGGGATTGTAAGCCCTTCAATTGGCGCACAAGCAACTCCAGTTGTTGACCGGGTGATATCCTCGATTTGGTTTTTAGCTTTTTCTGTGTTCTTCACCCAGTCTTCGTAGAAGCTGAATGGGTTTTTCGACTCACCGTCTCCCAGCCCAGCATCCTCGGTTGAGGTGAAACCACGATGGAGAAGTTTATACATATGATTTTGGCTTTGCCAGTTTGCGCGGGCATCTCTGATTTCTGGAACAGAGAGTTCGGCGTACTGCCATACATCTTCATCCTTACCACATTCACCAATTACTCGCCCGTCAAAGCCAACGATGTTCGATTTACCGAAGAACGAATAAACCTCATCGTGGCCAGACAAATTAGCTACTGCCACATACGAATTATTTGCCCACGCCGCGTGTCGGGCGACAATTTCTTGCTGTTCAGAAGCAGGGTACATATAACCCTGACAACGAACAATTAATTCTGCACCCTTGTACGCGCAGTCACGCCATATTTCAGGATAGTTCCCATCATCACAGACAATTAGACTAATTTTCAATCCCTTGGGTCCTTCAGTGACATAAGTCTGATCCCCAGCAGTCCATCCCTCAATAGGACACCATGGAATAATTTTTCGGTACTTTTGTCGGATTTCTCCCTCATTATCAATTAAAATGAGTGTATTATACGGGTTGCGATTTGGATGATCTTCGTGTTTTTCACCAGTAATTGAAAACACACCCCAAACGTCATTTTCGATACAAGCTTGAGAGAAGATCTCAGTTTCTGGACCAGGAACTTCTGTCGCTAGTTCCCACATAAGATCTTCATCATACGTGATCCCCTGTGTCGAATATTCTGGGAAAATGACTAGGTCAACACCTGGTGCACCAGTCTTAATTCCCTTAATTTTGTTTGCGATATTCTCGCACTGCTCTATCACTTCTTCTTTTGAGCTGGGGCTCGGTGCAGATGTTTGGTGAACTGCGACACCAACATTAGTACTCGATGACGAAATGTCTCCGTGTCTCATTTTACTACAATTTCTATATTGTACGCGTTTGACATAGTTATTTTGGATGTGGCAACATTCATTTCGCGTTTGGTCGTTAAATGTCTAACTTTAACTTTTGAATTTGGAAATGAAGAATCAGCCATTAAGTTTAGAAATTTTATTTTGGGCAAAATATTTAGTTTTATGTGGCAAAAATAGATTAGATACCAAATTTAGATTCTATTTTACGAATTTAATTAGGAATAGATCGATAGAAATTCAGTGCTGCCGGATACATTTTCTTGAGGGTTCGGATTCCTCGTCAGGCGACAATAGAACGGAACACTCTTTTTGATCATCTCCACGGCCTCGTTGATCTCTTCTTGGGTCTTGCAGTTGGTAAACACCGTCGGCACCTCGTCGCGAACCGCTTTGACGTCTCGTTCCATATTGGCGAGACTTGCACAGGTGTGCAGTTCTAGATCTACCTATAGATTATCAAGAGATCAGATTTGTTGACTCTTGGGCTGCGTTTGGCCAAAGATCGTCGCCCTCGACAACCGAGATGACGAAAACAAATTAGTCTACGAGATCAGGGTTGAACGTCGCCGCGAGGTTGTCGCCGTCGGGTTCGATGAACACGACATCTAGATCAGGATGGGCCTCACTGAACTCATAAATTTTATCGAAGAGATCTTCTCGAATCCCAGTGTGTGGACAGGAACGGGGTTTCGACGGCCGCGACGAGGCTCGTGTCGAGTCGACCCGTGAACGAAGTCTGCAGCTATTCGGAGTCAACCCGGATCGTGATGTCGTTGGCAACCACGCCGACGTTCTAGCCAGCGTCGTCGAGCTGTGGGACAAGCTGCTCAACTATCTTTGTCTTGTTCGAACCCATCGGCCCGTCGAGGTCGACCTTTGCGAAAGGTATATAACTCATCAGTCGAGCTGCTCCACACTGTCGGCCCGGATCGGATCGTGGACTGTTACCAGTTTTGTACCGTCTGGAAACGTTGGTTCAACCTGCACCATGCCGACCATCTCGGGGATGCCCTCCATAACATCTTCCCGAGAGAGCAGGCTCGTCGCCTCCTTTCTGATCTTGGCAACGCTCATTCCTTCGCGGGCACGTTCGCAGACCCAATCAGAGATGTAGGCAATTGTTTCGGGATGGTTGAGTTTGATTCCTCGTTCTTTCCGTCGTCTGGCTAGCTCTGCGGTCATGAAGATCGTGAGTCGTTCGTTGTCCTTAGGTGAGAGTTTCATAGTGTATACCTCTGTGTGAGTGGAAGTTCTTCAGCCGGTCCACACGTGACGTGTTCACCGTCGATTGAAACCTCGAATGTCTGCGAATCAACGTCCACATCTGGATTATATGTATTATGATAGAAGTCCTCAGTCGTGATAGATCGTGTATCTGATATTGGAAGAGTCATCTTAGAAAGCCCATATTCTTCACCAACATCTCTGTCGTATGCTTGCTGGCTTACGAACTGAACACTCGTGGTATGCTTTGCTGAACCGAATGCACCGTACTGGGGTCGCTGTTGAATCGGCTCGCATGTCATGAGAGAAGCATTTGCCTCACCCATCGCCGCATACGCCGGGAAACCTCCTTTAAAAACAACATCCGGTTTTAATCCAAAGAACGCTGGATCCCACAGGACGAGGTCAGCCATCTTGCCAGGTTCAAGAGATCCAACGTAGTTATCGATACCCACAGTGATTGCAGGGTTGATTGTATACTTGGCTATGTATCGCTTAATTCGGGCATTGTCGGCACCAGTACCCTCATCCGCTGGAAGTGGGCCGCGCTGAGTCTTCATTTTATGTGCGGTCTGCCATGTGCGACAGAGTAACTCACCCATCCGACCCATAGCCTGTGAATCAGTGGACATCATCGCAACCGCTCCCTCATCATGAAGTACATCTTCAGCAGCGATAGTCTCAGCCCGAACACGTGATTCGGCGAATGCGACGTCCTCAGGAACGTCTGAATTCAGGTGATGACATATCATCACCATGTCAAGGTGTTCGTCGAAAGTATTTTTGGTGTACGGCATGGTGGGGTTAGTTGACGACGGTAGCATGTGGTCTTTGCCGACTAATTCAAGTACGTCAGGGGCATGACCACCGCCTGCACCTTCAATGTGGAAGGTATGAATCGTACGGCCGTCTATAGCTTTTATTGTCTCCTCAACAAATCCGGATTCGTTCAGTGTATCAGTGTGGATAGCAAGTTGCACACCGGTCTCGTCTGCGACTGTAAGCCCAGTATCGACCACATCGGGCGCTGCTCCCCAGTCTTCGTGGATTTTCAATCCAACGGCACCAGCATCTACCTGCTCACGAATTACTTCGGGACGCGACGAATTCCCCTTTCCGTAAAAACCAAAATTAACTGGCCATGCCTCGGCGGCCTGCATCATCAGTTTGATATTTCGTGCGCCGCTCGTAATGATACCCACTGTCGAAGGACCTACTCCACCACCGAACATCGTTGTAACACCCGATGCTAAGGCGTGTTTTGGCAACTGTGCTGAGTTGAAGTGGACGTGAACATCCAAGGCTCCTGCTGTTGCAATTTTTCCCTCACCAGAGACAACCTCGGTATTTCCACTGACGATGAGGTCATCGCCGACACCGTCCATTGTCTCTGGTGATCCGGCGTTTCCGATACCTGCAATGTATCCGTCTTTTATACCAATGTCAGCCTTAATAATCCCTACCACCGGATCAATGATCACAAGGTTCGTGAGAACCCAATCAAGGGCTCCCTCTTCGGCGGTATAACCTGGTTTGAGACCTTGTCCATCTCTGAGAGTCTTTCCACCACCAAAGACCGACTCATCTCCTCGGGAAATTCGATCTTCTTCAATCTCGGCAAATAGTGCTGTATCACCGAGGCGGATACGGTCGCCTTCAGTTGCCCCATAAAGACTCGTGTATTTTTTACGACTAATTTCTCGAGTCATTCTTCACCTTTCATATAGCCCGCCTCAACAGCGCGCTTAAATGCCCGTTCACGAACCTCGTCGTCGTCTAGATCACCGTTCACCAGTCCAGCCATCCCATGCATGATCCGGTCACCACCTATCCCGACAAGATCGACGTCCTCCTCACAACCGGGTTCAAAACGAACCGAGGTTCCAGCCGGAATATTCAACCGCATCCCGTAGGCTGTTTTTCGGTCAAAATCTAGTGCGGGGTTACATTCGAAAAAGTGGAAATGTGATCCGACCTGCGCTGGGCGGTCACCCGTGTTCTCAACAGTTACTTTTGCTGTCTGTCGGCCGATATTAATCTTGACTGGCTCATCACTGGGCAATAACTGTCCGGGTACAAAACCACTCATTGTTGTTTGAACTCCCAAGACTCCATTGAAATCTTATTATATGTTTGCATTCCCATAGCAATTCTTTATTTGCATGACCAAAAGAAAAAGGTTTCTTTGGACATTATTTTTGTTCTTCAGCCCTCGAAAAAGTCCATTTTATAAATTAAAAGGAGTTGTTCACAGAGAAATTCGGGTTTTTGTGCAGGGAAAGAAAGAAACTTTGTTGGCTTATACAACTAGGTATTCTTCGAGATGATCGCGGTTAGCGAGGGATTGGGCGTCGAGTTCGTCGACCATTGTACCGTGGTCCATCGCATAACAACGTTCGGCGAGTCCCTGAATCACCGAGAGGTTCTGTTCGACGAATAGAATTGTCGTTCCCAGTTCTTTGTTGATCCGTTTAAGATCTTCCGTGATCGATTGGACGATTGAGGGTTGCACTCCCTCTGAGGGTTCGTCGACCAAGAGGAGATCTGGATCACCAACGAGAGCCCGCCCGATGGCGAGCATCTGCTGTTGTCCACCGCTCATCGTGCCTGCGTCTTGATCCGCGCGCTCTTTGAGGATCGGGAAATACTCGTAAACGCGGTCATACAGCGTCTCCTCGTCGCCACCAATACCCTCGCCGATGAGCAGATTCTGTTCGACACTCAGCCCAGAGAACACATCTCGGCCTTGTGGGACGTAGCCAATCCCTGACTGAGCGTGAACATTAGCCGGTTCGCTGGTCACATTAGTACCGTTGAACTGCACTGTCCCTTCGGTGGGTTCGAGTAATCCCATTATTGTCTTTAGTAATGTTGTCTTTCCGACACCATTACGACCAACAACACCGACAATTTCTCCTTCAGCGACAGTACAGTCAACGTCCCGTAAAATCGGAGTTCCCTCGTAGCCCGCAGAGAGACCTGACACTGTGAGACTCATGCGTTCTCACCTAGGTAGATCCGACGGACAGCTTCATCAGTCTCAATCTCTTCGATTGGTCCCTGTCGGAAGATACTACCTTGATTAAGCACGGTAACCTGTTCCGAAATCTCACGGACGAAATCCATATCATGTTCAACAACAATAAACGCCATTCCATCGTCATGGAGCGATTGAATGAGGTCGGCAACCTCTGCAGTCTCTTCGACCGACATGCCTGCAACCGGTTCGTCCAGTAGCATCAGCGTCGGATCCAACGTGACGGCCATGCCAATCTCTAGTCGTTGTTGTTGGCCGTGAGAGAGATCACCCGCTCGCTTGTCAGCCTCCTCAACAAGCGATATTTTTTTGAGTGTCCGATTTATCACAGACTCAATGTCCTGGTCTGTTCGCTGTATCGGTATCTGTAAATTTTCTTTTACAGACAGGTTCTCATAGATATGAGGAGACTGGAACTTAACACTGATCCCCTTGTCAATCCGCTCATGTGGATCAAGATCGGTTAGATCATGAGCATCAAAGTATATCTCGCCTTCACTTGAAGAGAGTTGACCAGTGATCAATTTGAGCAGCGTACTTTTTCCGGCACCATTCGGTCCAATTAGACATCGGATTTCTCCTCTGTTGATCTTAAGATCGACACTATCGACAGCGGTTAACCCGCCAAAATTCTTTGTCAACCTTTTAGTTGATAGAACAGCGTCTTGGCTGCTACCGGTTTCGGCGACAGCAGGTTTTTGTCTTACATTGACATCTTCTGGTGTACTCATTTGACTACCTCCTCAGTAGGTGTAGACTGTGATTGGCCAGCACGTTGCTTACGGATTTGGCCGACAAGATCATTGACAGCGGGAGCGGCTCCGGATGGGAGGAAAAGAACCACTCCCAGCAGAAGACCACCGACAATAACCATAGCCCACTCAGGCCCAAGTGGACCGATTCCGCCGGAAAGGCTGGTTTGCATGCGCTCGATAGCAAACGTCGCGACAAGAGGACCGATCAGTGACTCTCGGCCACCAATAGTGACCCAAACGACAGGCAGAGCAGCAAAGGCGATACCGAAGACGGCAGGGTCTACGTAGTTACCCCAACTAACCCATAACACACCACCTAGAGCTGCTAGCCCACCGCCAATAGTGAAAACGACTAGCTTTATATACGGAACATTGTAGCCAAACGTTGCAGTTCGTTCTTCGTCTTCACGAACAGCGACCATTGTCATCCCGAAGTTGCTGTTAACCAGTACCCGTAGGCCGAGATAGGTACCGAGGAGTGTAAACAGCACGAGGTAGTAGAAACTGACTTGGCTAAAAACGATACTAACATCACCAATACCTAGAGTGAAATCAGGAATACCGGTCATACCGTTAAAACCACCAAGTTGAGCTTCGCCAACAGCCCATTCACTGCCAGCAGTCTGTGCCATGAATGTATTCAGCACTAAGGCAACAACCAGTGTTAAGATCGTCACATAGACGTCACGGACGCCACCGTAAAACATGAAATAGCCGAGGATAGCGGCGAATAACATGCCAACAACAACCGCACCAACGGCTGCAGCGGTGACTCCCAATGCGGACGAGAAATTAATACCGATGATTCCAAACATGTAGGCTGCAGCGCCGAAAAATGCCACTTGTCCGAAACTAAGTACTCCGGCATAGCCCCAGACAAGACAGAGGCTCAATGCAAGGAATCCAAGAGTGAAGTAGCGTGAACTCTGTAGGACGGTGTATGGGTCAGTTAACAATGGATACACTGTAAACGCCGAGGCGGCCACAATGAATGCGATCCAGAACTCTTTAGAGTTCCCATAAGTATTCGGCCCTTCAAGCCGGCTACGGAGACGTGTGACCACACTCATTTCTCAGCCCTCCGACGCTGCTGCCACTGTTCAACGTAACCAGTAATGCCGTCTGGAAGCACACGTAAGGCGATAAGTGCGACAGTCAACATCATCATTTGACCTACAAATGTTCCGAAGGCAAAACTCCCCGCCGCGTTAAATATGCCAAGCAGCCCGGCGGCCGACAATGTGCCGACAATAACCGATGGACCACCAACAACAACGGCAACGAACGCCTCAATCAAGAATGACGAGCCACCGGACGGCGTAATTGAACCGAGTGCCGGTGCGTAGAGTGCACCAGTCAGTCCAGCGAGTGCAGATCCGATGGCAAATGTGGAGACGTACATTCGGTCGGTATCGATACCCATTGCCTGAGCTGTCTCGGGATCCTTGATAGTCGCTTGGGCCTTTATACCGTACTCCGTACGTGTAAATAGTACATAGAGGCCGCCTATGATGGTGATTGCGACCAGTGGCAAGAAGATACTCCGATAGATAGAGGAACTGAACGGTCCATAGCTGACGCTACCCATCGGAGTTGAGATGCTGTCAAGGCTCGACCCGAACACAATGAGTAGCATCTGAGCCACTATGAGTGCGAGTCCCCAGGTGGCAACCATTGAGTCCAGTAATCGGTTATATAAGTGTCGAACGATCGTTCGTTCGATAACCACACCAAAGATCGTCGTCACGATGACACCGGCTATCATCGCCAGTGGTAATGGAGCGCCGGCATGGAAAACGAGCGCAGTGCCGTACACACCGATCAGAATGAACTCACCATGTGCAAGGTTGATTACGCCCATCATTCCAAAGATAATTGCTAGCCCAACGGTAGCCAGCACAATGAACCCGAAGCTGTTGAGAAATTGTAACAGAAACGCGATTAAACTGTAACCGGTCTGTAATGGTGTTTCCATTGTACTAATCACGAAATTTCACACTCGCTTGAGATACCTGTTACTATTTTTGGCATTGTACTAGAAGTCGTACACATCTTCTGGCTCGTATTGAACAGTTCTATCGTCTTCAACAAGATTACAACCGCTACCATCTTCAACTTCATCTTGGAGGAAGACTGGTCCGATCATCTCAGATTCTTCGAAGGAGATATCGTGGTTTTCATCTGATTGAGCAATCCGGATGTTATGGTACATGTGATGGGTTGGACCATCCAGCTCTAGTGTACCTGATGGGGCATCAACTTCCATTCCCTGCTGAAGAACGTCAATAACTTCCTGCTGATCGAAGGTTCCAGCCTCTTCGACCGCATCTCTCCACATGTACACTGAGAAGTAATTATTATGCGCTTCTTGATTCAGGTAGTTCGCGTCTGGCCATCGTTCATAAAAGGCTTCAACAACGTCTTCGCCCTCACGCTCGTCGCCGAGTTCCTCCATGTAACTTGTGCCCGCGTAAACGTTCGTGAGAGCTGGTGGATCGGCTCGCAAATGTTCGTGACCCGAAACCATAGTCGACGACGTTCCAATCGGTATCTCTAATCCCACAGTGGCTCGCTGGTCGTAGAAGTTTTCATGATTCGCGCCAACAAGCATTGACATGATGACATCGGGGTCCTCATCTTGAATCCGGTTGATAACCGACGAGAAGTCATCCTCCGCAAGAGGAATATATTCCTCTCCAACAATATTGTAGTCATTCTCGTCTGCAATGAGGTTCACCCATTGGCCAGAGATTTGACCAAAGTTGTAATCTGCCGCGATAATGTAGATATCATCTCCGAACTCATCGCCCATAAACGTAACAATAGGTTCTAACTGTTGTCTAGCTGTTGAGCCAAGAGAAAACGTCGTATTATCGCATACGCCGCCCTCATACTGCGTTGTGTAGAAGTACAACTGTTCATTCTCGTTAATGATTGGACGAATTGCTTCGCGGGTAGCACTCGAGTACCCTGCCCAGAGAGCGTCCACCTCGTCCTGCAAAATAAGACGTTCAGTAAGGTCTTGATAGCGTGAGTTATCTGACTGAGGATCAGGATCAACAATTTCCACTTCCTCACCAAGAACTCCGCCATCTTCGTTTATTTCTTCTATCGCGAGTTTAGTTGCTTGCCATTTTGAGGTACCCACATTCTGGAATTCACCAGATCGGTCTTCTAGTATCCCAACCGTGGGACCATCGCTCCCGCCACCGCCTAGACAACCAGCTACAGAGAGGCTGAGCCCAGCTGCACCCGCAGACAGCATTGAACGGCGAGAAAATCGATTTTTACTCATTGGGTACCCTCCAACACGCCCGCAAAATCATGTGCATATTCAACATTTTGGACTGTATTTGACTGCATTTGTCTACTCATTGCGACACAGGTACGAATATAGCGAAGGTAAATAAGAGTTTTCAAAATATATGATGTGATAGAACATACAATAATATTGACTTAGAACAGTTATACCACCATTATATATTTCCCATTTTTACTATTATACCCATCATAATTATGTATTTTTAATTTATTACCGTAAAAAAGGATAATTAAATTTTACGTTTGTTATGCGCACATATTCATAACTAAAATATGTAATTTATTTTCTCTATAGTTTCGGTACATGGTGGTTAATTTCACACAGATCAGACGCTCCACCGAAGATTGTAGACCGTTTCTTTGAGTACCATTTCACGGAATTCTAAGCTCCAGCGTTACACATGCACGGTTGAACCGAACGTGCTCTTAATCAACAAGAAAACAGTTTCAGATATTGAGCGGTGGTGATAACGATTACCAGTCCATATGGACGTTGGGGCGCGATCGAAAGATGAATAGATCAGAGGATGAGCGTCATTTCGGCGGGATTCGTCCCTGAAGGGTTTCGAGTCATAGCTAGGGTCTGCTTTCAGTGAACGCAGGTCGGCCGCATTCTTGCATGCGACCTGCGGGTCTATCTTCGCGTCATACTTCTCTATCGTTGTGCAGTGGATTATGATTATGGTCAGCATCTCGACATCAACCAGAGCGGTGATTCTCTGCATCTTGCTGAGCAAATCAATCGTTTCACCACATGATTTGCCCAGCCTGATACAGAGTGCATGGAGAATAGGCATGGCCCATTCAACAAATCGGCTCTGGTGAATCACTAGACTGCGTCGAAGTGATCCGTCACAACTAGGAAGGTGAAGCGGGAAACGGCGGATGATTCATGTCCAAAATCTCCCGCTTCACGAGCAAAGCAGTCACGTTGGATAAAAATGTTGTTGGTGGACGAGGCGAAGTCGCCGCCCCCGAAGGGGGTGGCGGCTTCGCCGACTACGCACTTGTTTCGCTCCACTGTCTACGGATTTACCTCGATGAATCCTACCGCAACGCCCTCGATCTTCTAAGCGAAATGCCGCATATTTTGGCCGAGATTGGCCTCAAAGAGGGCGATCTCCCTGATCACTCGCCGCTTGTTAAGGCGTTTGATAGATTCCAGATGAAGATCTGGCGAGTGCTGCTGCGCCTGTCGGCGCAGCTGCACGATCTTTCTGGTCGTGCCGCCATCGATGCGACGTTTTTCGACCGCGAAAACGCCAGTAAACACTACTGCAGACGGACGAATTATCGCGTTCAGACACTCAAAACAACTGCTCTCGTCGATACTGGTTCTCAAGCCATCCTCGACGTTCACTGTACGACCGAGAAACGTCACTACACCCACCTCGGCTGGTAACTCGCCTACCGCAACGCAGGCGAGTTGCGCAGCCTCGCCGCCGACAAAGGCTACGATTGGCAGCGGTTACGCTACAAACTAAGGGAAGAGGGCGTGAGACCGCTGATCAAGCACCGTGAGTTTCGCCCCATCGATCACGCGCACAACGCGCGGATCGATGAGGCTCTCTACGGCCAAAGAGCACTGTCTGAGACTGTCTTCTCGGTAATCAAGCGCACGCTCGGCGACGCCGTGCGCGTGGCTGGTATCGAGAATTCCGTGAAATCGTTCTGATGTGTGCGGTGTATAACATCAAGCGTGCTGTGAACTAGGCAAATACAACGCCGTATGGCGATTCACCACAGCCCATCGATCCGTATTCTGTGAACCCTTCCATCCCCACGAGAGGCCAAACACTTCGAAGAGCCACCAAAAGGCCGAAAACGCATACAGGATCAACGAGATCCACAAAAGAACAACGAGAGTCCCTAAAAACGGCTCTATTGAATCACTAGACAGCATCGGGATAGGTCGGTAAATCAAAGGAGTTGAAGCGGGAGAGCTTTTGTTTGTATGAACAAAACCACCCGCTTCACCGAGGAGATGGTGTCGCTAGCAAAAA
>LFFM01002223.1_pt1 | contig 12897 bp, 17 predicted proteins | sample 643131 | NCBI WGS metagenome assembly LFFM01 (sample SAMN03777445, study PRJNA286221) | soda lake metagenome | biome: soda lake; feature: Kulunda steppe; material: water; isolation source: sample Tc-Br brine of Tanatar trona crystallizer | place: Russia: Kulunda steppe | collected 2011-07
GTCGCCCGACACCATCCGCCGGCGAGTCAAAACGTACGAGAAGAAGCCCTCAGAGTTCGTTTCTAACCGTGTCTCCGACACTGAGTCTGACACCGTCATCCCTGCTGGAACGAAGTGCCACAGTCAGGATGACAACCGTGTCCAGCACGAAGTTCAACTCACGCTTGCAGAAGATGTTGAAGAATCGGCTCTGTAGTTTCGGTATACGAGGGTTGGGCTCCACTGAAGCGCCAGACAACGCTGTAGTGGGTCGATAAATCAAAGGAGTCGAGGTGGATAGCGGTGAATTGGCATGAACATCACCATCCGCCTCACAGAGGAATTAGTCTCGCTTGCCAAAAGTTATTCCGACGATGCCGATGAAGCTGTCGCGCCTGAAGGCGGCGACAGCTTCGCCAAGTGGGCGATGATTTCGCTGCACGGCTTGCGGATCTTCCTTGAGAAGTCCTACAAGATGACGATTGATTTGCTGGAGACGATGACGCAAATTTTGGACATTATAGGCCTTGAGCCGGACGATCTTCCGCATCCTTCGACGTTGAATAAGTGGCTCGACAAGATTGAGATGTCTGTCTGGCGAGTGCTGCTGCGCCACTCGGCGCAGCTGCACGAGCCCTCGCCACATGTCGCTGTTGACGCCACCTACTACGAGCGCTCTCCGGCTAGCAAACACTACTGCGACCGCACGAACTACCGTGTTCAGACCATCGAAGCCACGAAACTCGTCGATACAGACTCCCAAGCTATCCTCGACGTTCACTGTACAACCACCAGAGAGGGCAGCGACGACGAGGTCTGTGCGCAACTCGCCCGCCGCTATCCGGGCGAGTTGCGCTCGCTTGCCGCCGACAAGGGCTACGACAGTCAGCCCTTACGTGAGACACTCCGTGAAATGGGGATACGTCCCCTGGTCAAACATCGCGTCTTCGCCCCGTACGATCATGCACACAACGCACGCATTGACGACGACCGCTACAATCAGCGCTCCATGACCGAAACTGTCAACTCTTCGGTCAAGCGCTCGTACGGCTCGGCCGTCCGAGCGCGTGAATGGTACCGCGAGTTCCGCGAGATTGCACTGATGTGTCTCATGTATAACATCAAACGATACGTCAAACCCTGAAATTCAACTCCCTATAGCGATTCAATGGAGCCGAACTCAAGCACAGCGACGATGACTTTGTTACACTCCTGCGGTCAGATGCTCGGGTCGACGTTCTGGAGCCGTCCAGAACGTCGAAGTCACCGACGAGAATGGAGCGAGACACATCTGTGACGAACGGATCGAACTCGCAGAGACTGGCGAAGAGTTTCGTCGAATCGTCTTGCAAACTCCCGACGATGAAGAAATTGAGTACCTGACGACGCTGGCGTCGTCAGCCTACGACCCCATCGACGTGATCAGCATCTACACGCTCCGAACAGTGATCGAGATTCTGTTTCGTGAACTGAAGCAGTATCTGAACATAGAGAATTTTCACTCACAATCGCTGAACGGTGTCCTGTTCGAGTTATTCGCTGCGTTGATTGGGCTAGTACTGATTTACTGGCTGCGGCAGCGCCACCCGATAAAGGGTGGCGTGCCGCGAGCGATCCAGAAAGTTCGGACACACTGGAACAAATCACTCGATTCGTTCGGCTAATCCGTCTCTGTTGGGTGGGTCAGCCGTCGCCGTCAGCGACGGCTTTTGCCAGATCAGTCTTAACACGCCGTATTGACACTAGAAATCGTCTCAATCACTGCTTCGAATCGGTAACAACTTCTTCTGACCAAGCTGTTCTCACTCAGATTCTTAAGCATACTCATCCTGTTCTTGAACAAGACGTTCTCTCGGTGGCTTTATTAACTCGAAACGCGACGGGCCAAAAGTGCTAAATTTTTATAATAAAAACGTAACGTACCGGAATCGTTTTCCTGACCAAAACCATCATGTCGCGTTCGTGATCCAGTATAGTCTACGATGACCGTCTTCCAAGCCGACGACGCTGGTTCAAATCCAGCCGAGCGCACTATCAGAATAATTCTAATTCAACAACGTGTTTTATAAGACAGGCCCACACTCTTCCTAAAAGGGAATCAACTGTGTCGGCATACACAAAACTCTCAAACGGGTCAAACGTACTCCGGGTACCCTCTCATACCCAACCCGACACGGAAAATGAGTGCATGGCCTTTTGCATCTACATGACACTTGAATACTGCCGCACGGCCTACCCCGTAGAAATGATTCGAGAATATACTCCAGCCCTCCAAATCGACGAAATTAAAGACTTCCTCACAATCCGGCCCATGGGCTGGGCGCTCAACAACAATGATATCGATAACCTCTCCGCAGTCACTTCCCCCGTCGAATTCAACCTGCGCGAATTCGAACGGTCCCCCTCCTCCGAGACGCTTTACGGAATCATAGACAGTCAGCTCGAAAATGATCTACCAACAATTACAATAGTTGACGCAATACGATTACAAGAGGAACGCGAAAACCGACAGATAGCCGAAGACGAGGAACAGGAAGAACACGCGGTGGTTGTCGTCGGAAAGGACGATCGCCACGTCTACGTCAACGATCCGTGGGGTGAAGCACGTGAAGCCTTCTCTCACCGAGTCTTCAACGAAGCGTGGGATGTCGGTTTGAACAGGATCATTACCGCGAACCTACAAAGCACGCTCAACGCCACCATCACGGAGGAAACATGAGTATCCAAAATGCACCAATCGACGAAGAACGCGCCAAAATAAAAGCGCAGAAAGAGCTGGCGCACGAGATTGGTAACCTCCCCTATCTCGGCAGTGTGGAATACGATGGCGATGAGTATGTGTTCCCGCTACACGTCAGACTCCCCCGCGTCATCTTCGATGAAGACCGAAAGCAACCGGTAGACGTAAAATTCCTGTCGTCGAAACGTATCGGTGAGATCCGCGTCCATGCAGAATCCGGTGATCTCACCCGGACAAAAATCAACGATATAAGGACCAACATCAGAAAGCAGAAACGGGTGATTGAAGAAGCAGTGCAGAAAGCCCTGGTTCGGTCATCCGCACGTAAATTCTCCAAGCTACCGTTCCCTGAACTGCGGTACACTCCAATCCTCGATATCCTGTCTCGCCTCCTACTGGAAGGTGCAGTTTCGGAAGAGGAACTAGAACAGCTCAGCCAACAGTACGAACAAAACTATCGTGATTATATCGACAGTCTCGTTGAGGTTGGTCTAGCACGGATGACTGATGGCCATCTTGAGGCTGATGACATCCTAATCGAGATTCGGGCACGTGAACCCAATCCACCGAAACAACTCAACGCGGCTATGGCACACTTCTTCGAGGAGGGTGCCAGCGACATCGACACGATATATCAAATTCTTGGACCGTACCTAACACTGGCGGGCTACTACTACATGCAGGTCCTTCAGTCAGGGGAGTTGCCAGAGCTGTCAGAAAATGAGTTCCGGGATCAAATGGACAAAGCTTACCGAGGTAGTGACAGGGAACTGAAAAAGTTCAAACTGGCGCACTACCTGATTCAGCTGGAGGAGGTTGGCCTGCTGGAAAGCAATACAGATACTGGACCGCGTACCTGGACGGGTGACGAGGATGTTTGGGAGGATATTCTACGAGAGCAAGACTTGCTCGAACCGATGTCTGAGATTATCGCTTAAAAAAGAACAAAATCCTGTCGTGAATCTGTAGAGACCCGGATAAAGAGTTAGACCCTTACCATAGGGGTGAGAACACGGCAGGTAAGAATGGGGCTGTGTCCTGACTGTCAAGAAGAAGGCGAGACAATCTCCTATATCGGTGCGTCAAAGGCCGACATTGTTGACGATCTCGAGACAAAAGAACAGCCAGAAACGGACGAAGACAACAGCGACAGCGACACCTATAACGAAGAAACACTAGTCTGTGATTTGTGTGAATCAGAGTACGTGTTAGACGAGTATAGGTGAAGTATGGAAGGAGAAAAACAGAAGCACCGATACGAAATTGATGACAGTGGCAAGTTCCCCTCGATGGAGACGGCGTTAGATGAGATCCGTAGGCAATACGATATAGAAAAAGACCGAAAGAGCAACATCGAGATCAGAATCGGGGCCATCGTCGGGATCGATGCCTTACTTATCTCAGTTGTTGCCACCTTTAGCCAACTGCACATAGTAACGACGATAGCCGTTTTGATCCCTGCACTGGTAGCAGCAGGATTCGGATTACAGGCGTTTAATTCGCGGGAATACAAGCGACCTGGGCCAAACGTTGACGACATCTTTGCCTACGCACGAAAAGAACACGACAATGCGCTGAAAGACTTCATTCAGAACTATCGGAAGGCAGTCAAACACAACACCCAGATGAACAATAACCGGATGGATATCCTGGACCGGTGTTTTCTACTGACTGCAATATCGTTCGTGTTAGTTCTTGTATCGCCATTACTTGACGAACTCGTGGCCCTCATAATCACACATCTCGTCTAAGTAGACTGCCGTTGGAAAGACAATCACTCAATCTTCGGTTGAAATCTATCGATGACCATCTTTTCATTGACCACTTCCCTTTAGATAGCAGATACACAGCTAAGACGGGTTACCTCAGCGAGTGCTTTCGACCAAAAGGCAAAGTAGCATCAACACCAACGTCAACGTAACATGGGTGTCGCGGACGAGCAGATCCGAGTGAGTGAGGCGGTGAAGCGGAAAATCGAACGACGCAGGCGTGAAGGCGAGAGTTACAACGATGTCCTTGAGCGTATTCTCGTCGAGGAGAACGCTGGCGATTTCTACGACGGGTTTGGTCGATGGGCAGACAAAGAAGCCGACCACGTTCGTGAGGGCCGACAGAAGGCGAAGGAGAAACGCAAGGGTCGGATGCGCGAGCGTGCTGAGGACGCTGCATGAAAGTTCTCGATACGACCTTTCTGATTGACTACCTGGACGGCATTAGGGCGACTCGCAAGTTCTACGAAAAGCACGGCGGTGAGGAAATCCGGTGGATTGCTCCTGTCCCGGCACTCGCGGAGGTACTCGTCGGTGAAGGGAATCTTGCCAACGGGGACGTTGACGGAGCCCGCGCGGATTTGGCCTGGGTTGATGTTCATCCCGTCGATGAGCAGACGGCTGTCACTGCGGGACGAATCGCGGATGAAATCGCGCCTGCTGGCCCCTATCTAGATGGACTCGACGGCCTTATTGCTGCGGTCGGCCGTGAGCTTGACGCGCCTGTAGTCTCCAGAGACGGGGACCTTACTCACGAGGAGACGAAACGCGTTGTCAGTGTCGAAGAATACTGATCCGCGTATCCACTTGGGTTGTCTCAGAGGAGGTGACATCACTCAAGGGTACGGTCACCAAGGCGAGTAGTATCAACTGTCCCTCAACGAGTCTCCGAACTCTTTCTCGAAGCTCTTGAGGATTCGCCCGAATCCTGATTGCAGAAAAAACTCAGCGTCTGCTTTCGTTTCAAGCAGATGATCGCGCTGCTTGTCGTCGTACTCTGTCGCCATCTCCTCAAGTTCAACTGCTAAGGCTTTGATCGTTTGCTTGTCCTCAAGTGATTCGTACGTTCTGAACACGTCCTTCAATCCACGCTGGGCAGAGTGTCTGACTCGCCCATCTTCGTCAGTCATCGCCTCCAGCAAGAAGCCACAGAGAGAATCGGTTTGTTCACGGACCGCTGATTCGTCGATCGCTGGCTGTTGTTCGCTCTCAGTCGCGGCGAGGACGAGTGCAATGCCAGGCGTCAGCTTGTCAGCCATTCGCACTGTTGACTGCCGAACGTATCCATCATCGCTCTCTGCGTAAATCTCCGTAAGATCGTCAAAACAAACCTCAAACAGGCGGGCTCGCTCGTCGAGATTCATCTCTCTCACTTCCCCGATTACATCGTTGACTTGGTCTGAGTCGCTCGATTCGAGGGTGGTTGCCTATGATTTCCACTGAGTCTCCACCATACTCGTCACCTACATGTGGAGACCTGTATCTGCTCTGGATTCGGATTCACAGTCAACTGAGGTAGTTCGTTCCTGGAGTCGGGTCGTCCGGTGGCTGGTCAACTGGATACGAGACAGTGCGAGCGTCACATTCGCCACATCGGTACTGTTCTGGACTGCGAGTTTCATCCCGGGACTTGAGGTAGCCAACGCTGAAGCAACCGTTGGGACAGGCGTGGATTAACTTGGGTTCGGTCCAGGAAATACTCCCTACGTTACAGGTACCCGGGTCAAATTCTGTCGGTGAGTTCTGACCGTCACAACTCACGAGTGTCGTCTCACATTCAGGGCAGGTGTACAGCCAGGGTTTCTTGATCCGCTTGGACCGTTGTTGGTAGGACCAGCTGGCACAGCCATTCGGACAGCCCAGAAGATATCGTGCCGTCTGTAATGTATCCGTGTTTTGTCTGTTGTTTGGTTGCTTCCACGGAATGGTCGAGACATAGCAGGTTCCGGGTTCAAGTATAGTTGGAACCTCGTCTGCATCGTAGCTCACGAGTCGCTGTTCACACTCTGGACAGGCATACTTCCAGGGATATTTGATCCGCTTGGACCGCTGGAGGTAACCTTGCTCGAAGCAACCCGCTGGACACGCGAGTACGTAATCTCCGTCAACGAGGTCCTCGCCTTCGTAGCGTGCGGTCGGATCCGCTCCCGCTCTGCGTGCTGCCTCCTTCCACTCATCGCCGTGTGGCTGGACACTTTGTCCATACTCCGAGAAGATATACGCGTGAGCGACCTCATGACGGACCGTGTCCCGCCAGTCAGTGTCACGTTCGTCATCGAACAACCGCCGAGCGATTCGAATCCGGTAGCATTCGGTACTGGACCCGGTATCAGAGTCTCGAACAGTTTGACACTCACCGAGTTTCCGTTGAAACGAGTCGGTTACCTCAATCCGAAACGACTCACGAGACAGTTCTTCGAATCCCGCTCTGTCGATTGTCTCTGTGATTTCTTCAGCCACGAGTCGCTCGTACTCGGACATCTACTACAAGATCAGGCAGTTTTGGGTATTAGCATGACGGTCGTCTCTCACCCAGAGTCAGACCCGAATTCGTCGGCCGCTCGTTGAAGATCAAATGATATATTCGAGTCGAAACGGCGAAGACGCTCAGACGATATGGTCTCTCCAAGAAGTGCTAACAACCGCTCCAGTTGCTCATCTGTGAATGTACTCGAATAGTCGAGTTCCGTCTGTGGCTCCCAATGCTCGGGAAACCTCGGGAAATCCTGTTCGAGCGTGTCTTCCAGTACTTCGATGTACTCAATGTCCGCGTCGATTTCCGAGGAGTGTAACAGACGTGATAGAAGTGTGATAGCACTATCTGTATCAGCAAATCCGACGTGCTGAACGATGTCGAGGATCGACCACTGATCCTCGATTTCAGCACGTTCGACAGTCTGGTCGATAACTGCAACGTCGGGATGGCCAACGCCCCAACCGTACACACCAGCTGCTCCGATTGCCCAGTCTCCATCTTCGTCAATCGTGATTGATGCAAGGTACTCGAGCGCCTAGGGTGGAATCTCATCGACGCTCTGAGTGATTCGGGTTCGAATGATGCACCGGGCAACGACATTGGCGAGAATCGATGAACAGTAGTGGTCGCCAACGCCCGGGGGATACGCCTCAATACATTCCCGAAGGAACGGCCAGTCGATTTCTCCGTTTGTTGCAGCTCCGTCCACGAGTTCGATTATTTCTGGGCGATACTGTTTCATCACTGCGCGAAATCTATCTCCACCACTACGTTCGAGTGTTGCAGCTATCGATTCGTTCCACGCCGCAAGCAGCGTGTACACGTCGTTCTGGTCTCCAGGTGTGGTCTCTTCGATTTCGTACACGTCGCTCTCGGACAGTTCAGTGACTTCTAGTGCATCATCTACTTTATCACGATCTACACCCAGTACGCGGTCGCGGTCTATTCCAGCCTCTTCGAGCGTTTCGAGGACTTTTTCGTCGTCTTTCAGCGTACGGTTGCGCCTCGTGGTGCGCTGGACAGATCCGAACGGTCCACCGACTGGTCGATCGTGATGGAGGCGCTGTAACAGCACGTCGGCAACGTCCTGACGAAGATCGTTTGCATTCCGCTGGACACCAGAGAGGAGCGTGTAAAGATTCACCAGTGCATCTGTCTCCATCTCCTCTAGCACGTCGACTTCATGTCGTTCGAGTGTGTCAACGAGCAACAGCGCGTCCGCGTACACGTCCAGATCTGGCTCGGTTCGATCTTGCTCTTCGGCCGCATACGTGTCCGCAGTGTCGTGAAGCTGGCTTGTCGTTGATCCTTCTTTCTCTATGATTACACCACGGTCTTCGTCGATTTCGAACCGTGGATGGAGGCTCAACACTGCTGGATACGGATCGGCATCGGGCGGGAGTCTGTCGAGTTTGAACTCACCCGACTCCTCGGTGATTCGACGATAGAGTGTTTCGAACTGATCACGTTGGAGTGGTCGTGTTTCGTCGATATCACGGTCGAGAAACTCGATGACTACGCGCTGTTCTTGGACATCGGCAATGTGAAGTCGATCGTGGGACAGCGGCGTTATCAACGTCGCTCCCTCGGGGAGTTCGTCGAGTTCCTCGAGTAGAGTGTGCCACGATACGCTGAACGGTGTCATATGTCCACTTCCGCGACGACGCTACAAAATCATCCGGGGTGAATTGCTCGGCGGTGTCGTCTAACGTGGTTGCGCACCTTGCCCCGAGTGTCCTATCTCGGAATACAACTGTTTGGACTGATATAGATTGAAGAGGAATCTCTTCAAATGGTTCCGTATGTCTGAAGATGCCGATGCCGGGACGACCACGTCGTTTCTCTCGTCGCTGCCGGACCAGCCGATAACCGACGAGATAGTGAAGCAAATCGGTGAGAGTGATACCCCGAAAATCAATGGTGCAATGGGTCTTCCTGGTTCGAAACCTGGCGTGGTTGAAACGTTCCTACTGGACATGGAAGGAGAAACACACGTACTCGTGTTCGACCCGACTGCAGAGCAATGGCGGGTCTACGAGTCGTTCGACACGACCGACATGACCCATCAGGAGATGGTCGAACACGCAAGCGAGATCGCTAACAACTGGTTCGCCGAGAGCCTGACCGATCGAATTGCTGCGACCAGAGAAGGTGATGATTCAGGACCATGAAAGTACGCTACTACGCAGATACGGAGATACGAGAAATGCACGAACACGCGATACGTCTGTTACGGCAGATCCATGACGAACACGGTATCTCCGTCGAAATCGACCGGATCGACGAACAGCACGGTCCGATACCGAACTTTCCCGGTGAACTGCGACAGCTAACGCCTGAAGATGTCTACGAACGCGACCTCAAGCGCAATCGTGACCTGAATGCGGTTATCGAACAGACACCGTCGGAAGCGTTCAAACACTACGGAACGCTCGATATCGCTGGGAACGTCGCCGTCGTGGATGCGGAAGGAACGGTCCAGTGGGCTTCAACACTACCAGCCTATGCAGACGGGTACGGCCCAGGTGCTGAGGGACAGACAGCAATGGACTTCCTTGAAGATATAGCTACGTCACCAAGTACTCGCATCTGTGTCGAGTGTCTGGACCTGTTGAATGGCGATGAGAATTTCTGTCCGAGCTGTGGGAGCGATCTCCAGTAAGTGTAGGAGCGGTTCGGTGTCGGCCTTCAGTGATCTCGGCTACCGGCTAGCGTGGAACCGATTTTCGGCTTACTGGTCGTCCGGACCATCTATTGACTTTCCGTTACTGAAGATGGTCTGTTGAGGAGTACGCCCGGAAAAACGAAAATATGGAAGGACCGCGAATAGACAGACAGGTGCCGGACAGCACATGACCAGTCCGAGAAACCAGCTACTCAGGCTACTCAGCGAGCAAGATATTGAGTTGCCAGACGACGGGCTGACACTGGAGAAGATTCGAGACCGTGGCCGGTACTTTCACGTCGAAGACAACGATTGGATCGGATTCAGGATCGTGCGCCATCCGACGATGTATCTCTCGGATGCTCTGGGTGGACACAATTGCTCACCGGCGCGGTTTCACATTGATGCGAGCTATCGGCTGGACCTGAACGATTACTCGTGGGAAGTAGACGAGCACCACGTCGAATTCGACTACGACCCATCTCTGGTCATCCAAGCAGAACTGAACGCTATCGAGCAAGCGGAGATACTCGAAAAACAGAGCGAGACCATCAAGAGCGCGCCTCACCCAGAAGAGGCCTTTGAAAAGGAGTTCGGTTCGCTAATACGCTACTGGAAAGACAAATTTGCCGATGCCCGCGGGCGTCCGGTTCCAGACGAGAAACGCGAGGAGATCATTCGCCTGCTGGTCAACGAACTGCGCTCCAGAGCAGGACTTGACAGAGAAGATTCGCTTGAGTGAACAATTCGTTGGAACGGACGCTCTCATCGAACGAAAGCAACAACTTTCCGACGATGTGTGTATGCTGCTGGACGACTGGATAAACCAGCGCCGTCCCGAAACGAATACCGACAATGGTCGGAATCCGCTGGTGTCGACATCACACGGACGTGCACATCGAACGACGCTAAGAGGTGATTGTTATCGGTTTACACGCCCTTGTATTTCGACTGGAGATTGTCCACACGGGCGTGATATCGAAAACTGTGCTGCAATGGAGTACGATAGTGCCTCTGAGTGTCCGTCAAGTGTGAGCCCACACGCACTACGGCGTGGCGGAATTACGCACGCTTTGTCCGAGGAATGGCCCATGAAAGCTGTCGGTAATCGAGCGAACGTTTCCGAACAGGTACTCGAAATGCACTACGATCAGCGTTCGGAGAAAGAAAAGATGGAGCAACGGAGGGAATACCTTGATGCTCTCTGACTGAGAGCTCCTCCATCTGGATTTTGCTGACGACAGGCTTTTATATTATTACTACAAATATGTAGTAATGGCACACGAACCAACCGTCTCTGCAGACACCGAGTTTGATGGACTCCCTCGGCTACTTCCAGATCAGAGTGCGGTTCTTATCGGACGAGTCGTCGACGATACGGATGCCGGCGGTTCAATAGCCTATTATCTTCACGGGCGAGGGGAGATTCTGCTGGGCGAATACAGGGACTGTGAGTTCATTCCGGAGTCCGTCGTCGACTGTGAGAGTCGGCTGATGTCTGCCTGTGTTCGTGCGTTTAGTACGGCTGATGCAGAAACAGAGCTGTCGAGTGTCGGTAAAGCACTCTTGCAGGCATGGCATTTCGGCGAGCACACCACTCTCAGCCACAAACAGGCCCACGTCTACGCACTCCGCGAGAACGGCGGATTTGGCCGGGATGACACCGCTACGATTCTCAATATCTCTCCGAGTACTGTGGATACACACTTCCAGCGGGCGAGTGGGAAACTCACCGCTGCAGAGAACCTTCTCCAGTTCGCTCGGACTGATCCCGAGGAACTTGCCGATGCACATCCGGATTTTTTTGAGGAGGCTGGTATCAACGAGGAAGCCCACCAACCAGACGATCTCACATCGCGGTCATGAGCGAGGGTGACGCTCCATGAGTCGCTTTCCGTCGCTAGCACATGCAGATCGTATCGACGAACGAATCCAGAAGCTCGACGATGGGTTCGAACGGCTCGGGGACCAAGACACCCCGTTTACGCTGCGGAAGGGTGGGGAGTCACTGGAACGTGCCGAGCAACTCCACAGTGAACGCGATGCTTCCGAGCGCAAACGAGACGAGGAATCCAACGAACCGGTCACCAGAATGCTGGCAGAGTGGCGTCGGGAGATGATGGAACTTGATTTTCCGTTTGTCGATACGATACCGCTTGAGGAGCAACAGAATCGAGCGACCCAGATAGCCGACTTAGCAATTGAAGAGGGATTCGTCGATCAGATAGATCGTGACGTAGTGTTCCGAGACGAAACTGTTCGGGGCAAGTACTGGCGCGGCGTCCAGCTAATCGAGATTGGAACTGATCACGCGGATTTCCCTGGCTTTCGAGAAGGAGTCGTACTTGCGCACGAACTGGGGCATGCCTTCTACGAGGCGTGGAGTCCGGACAGTGGCATTGAACAACAGCCGCGGCTCTTCCAATCGGAGACAGAAAAGACACAGGCGCGGGCAATTTCCGAACGACTCCATGGGCCATTCATCGAGACGGACGGTCCGTTCAGGGATTATCGACAAGGGAGCGACGAGGAATTAGCTGCTGCCGTGTTCGCCTCCCGGATTATTGAACCGATGGCTGCGCAACGAATCGCACCTGATGCAGTCAGACGGCTGGAAGAGGACTTCGGCGAGTTATCCAGCAACCTGTTTTGAGAGCACAACTGACGATTGAGTAAGCTGTTCGCCGAGTTTTGCAGAATACGCAAAAAGTTGCAGATAATGCAAATTACCTCTCAGACTGTGTATCGTTCCAGAACGAAAGTCGGGTATCTGTCTATTAGACACTCAAAGAACACAGTCGCTATATTTGACTAATGTTGCTTTCGTTCAGAAATCGAACGGTTCTCTTCTCAAAAATCCCAACTTTCGTACCGCAGTATGACGGTTTTCCTGCGATGGGCGCTGCAAACTCTCGTTCGACTGTCGAATGAATCTACCTTCGAGGAGTTCGTCGATTACCTGAAAGAAAAAACACTCGAACCGATCGGCGTTTCTCGACGAACCCGAGAAGGCTGGATTTTGATCCGGCATCGCAAGCGACAGAGATGTCGATTTCATCGATTCGTCGGCACCCATCAGCGGGACGGGGCTTGGATATCATCCTCGATATCCGCAGACCCCTGTTCGTGGGGAGTTCACTTTCGCTAGTTGTCCACTCTGGCTCAGTGGCTCAGCTACTGACACGTAGTACTGAATAAAACGGGTGAATCAGTGACCTGATTCATCCGCTGCCCGGATTTGCCCGTTGTGAACCTACCAAAGCTCAAA
>LFFM01002225.1_pt1 | contig 12890 bp, 7 predicted proteins | sample 643131 | NCBI WGS metagenome assembly LFFM01 (sample SAMN03777445, study PRJNA286221) | soda lake metagenome | biome: soda lake; feature: Kulunda steppe; material: water; isolation source: sample Tc-Br brine of Tanatar trona crystallizer | place: Russia: Kulunda steppe | collected 2011-07
AGGGCACCGGTTATCACTAGTAACTTGCCAAAAAGTGATGGCCGGTGTTTTTTTATGTAGCCCTGTAAAAGATTTACATTGCAGATCCAATAAAACTTGATATAATAGATGATATTAATTATAATTAAAGCATGAATATATAAATTTTAAAGAAAATTTTAAAATGTGTTGCAGGTATGTTTTCTATACCTATATTTTAAAGCCTTTTATTTGAGGAGGGATACATATTTTTTTAAATTCATTACCGCAGATTGTTTTGCTGTTAAAAAAAGATGGACAGGTGAAGCATATTAATGAGAAAGGAAGAGACTGGTTAAATGATATTAGCTTTAAGGCGTCAGAATATGAGAATGATAGACTTTATTCGGATCTGCTACAAAGTGCAGGATGTAATGAAAAAGATATAAAGACAATTGAAAAGAAAATGGCAAGATTATTTGAAGAGCAGGAAAAAGAGTTTGAGGAAAAAATTTTACTGGAAAGAACTGAAAACAGGCTCTGGTTTAAAATTAAGGCTAAAAGGTTTGAAGACCAGGTAATTATTACTATGGAAGATATAACAGAGTTAAAGAACATAGAAGAAAATTATAATTTAACTCAATTTTCTGTGGATAGTGCAGCCATAGGAATCTTTCAAATCAATCCAGCTGGTGAGTTTGAATACGTGAACGATAAAGTCTGTGAAATGTTAAATTACTCCCGGGAAGAATTAATTGGCATGAGAGTGAGCGATATTGACGTAAATTTCCCAGCAGCGGAAAGAGAAACTATCTGGAATAAAATCAAAAGAGACAAAGTTAATAAATTGGAATCCCGGCATCAGACCAAAGATGGCGAGATTTTCCCCGTCCAGATAACAAGTAAGTATTTAAAATATGGCGATAAAGAATATGAATTTGCTTTTGTGCAGGATATTACAGAAAGAAAAGAAATTTTAAACGAACTGCAAAGAAACCAGCGATTTCTTGAAAGATCTCAGCGTATTGCTAATCTGGGTAGCTGGGAATTGGATTTAGAAAGAAATGAATTGATCTGGTCTGATGAAGTTTATCGAATATTTGGCCTGCAACCCCAGGAATTTGAAGCTACCTATGAAGCTTTTTTGGCAGCTATTCATCCAGAAGATAGAGAAGCTGTGGATGAAGCCTATTCAAACTCTGTAGAACAGGAGAAAAATGGTTATGAAATAGAGCATCGGATTGTACGCAGGGATAACGGTGAGGTGCGATATGTCTGGGAAAAATGCGTTCATACTAGAGATGATGAAGGAAATATCATCCGTTCTTTAGGTATGGTGCAGGATATAACGGAGCGAAAAAAGGCCGAAAAAAAGTTGGAGGAAGCTAAAAAGAAAGCAGAAAAGGCCAGCAGGGCCAAGAGTGAATTTCTGGCCAACATGAGTCATGAGATTCGCACTCCCATGAATGCCATAACTGGATTGAGTGAGCTGTGTCTCAATGAAGACCTGGCAAAAGAAAAGCGAAATAATTATCTTAAGAGAATAAATGCTTCCTCAGAGTATCTTCTTACCATCATAAATGATATCTTAGATTTATCAAAAATTGAAGAGGGAAAAATAGAACTTAAAGAAAGAGTATTTGATCTGGATGAGGTATTAGAGCAGGTCTGGCTAATAGTTGCTGAAAGAGCTAAGAAAAAGCCAATAGAGGTTCTTTTTTCTCGTCCACTGACAATTCCCAACAAACTGATTGGTGACAAAGATCGTTTGACTCAAATTTTAACCAATCTGATCAAGAATTCAATTAAATATACCGACTCCGGTGAAGTTGTCATTAAGGTAAAGATGAAGGAGCAGGATGAAAACAGTGTTATCTATCAATTTGCCATTGAAGATACCGGACCGGGGATTCCCCCGGCAAAACAAAAGGAGATTTTTAAGCGGTTCAGTCGGGCGGAAAAATCCACCCTGGCCGGAAAAGGAGGTGCTGGCCTGGGACTTACCATATCCAGGCAACTGGTGGAGATGATGAAGGGAGAGATCTGGCTGGAGAGCGAAGTAGGAGAGGGAAGCATCTTTTACTTTACTGCTGAATTTGGATTAACTGAAGAAGAAGATGAGTTCATCAGTGCCCCACCAAAACTGGAGGACCTTAAAGTATTGGTAGTCGATGATAACTCCTCGGCTCAGAAAATCAGTGGAGAATATCTCAAGGCTCTTGGATTTCAGCCAGAAGCAGTTCCTGAAGGCAAGAAGGCTTTAGAAGAGTTAATTAAAGCAGATCAGGAGGAGAATAGAAATGATTATAAGCTGGTGTTAATGGACTGGAAGCTGCCGGGCCAAAATGGTTTAGATATAACTAAAATGATTATGGAGAAGTTAGAGCTTAAGGTTAAGCCTAAAATCATATTAGTCTCAGCCTATGATAAGGAAGAGATTATGAGGGAACCGGGCTCTGAGCATATTTCATCTTATCTCACCAAGCCCTTTAGTCCCTCAAGTCTATTTGATGCTGTGATGGATGTCTTTGGCTACTCGGGTCGGGATATAGCCAAAGAACAGGAGCGAAAACTAACAGAACAAGAGTTAATGGCAGTTAATAATAACAAAATTTTATTAGTGGAGGACAATGAGACCAATCGGGTCTTAGCTCAGGAGATATTAGAAAGCTATGATTATGAGGTTGAGGTTGTAGAAGATGGGAAAAAAGCTCTGGATAGAGTAAAAAGAAAGCAATATGACTGTGTTTTAATGGATATTCAACTGCCGGATCTTGATGGTTATGAAGCCACTCGCAAGATAAGAGAAGAGCTAAAGCTTTTAGATCTGCCAATTATAGCATTGACAGCCAGTGTTATGGATAAACACTATACAAAAGCAGAGGAAGTTGGCATGAACGGAGTGATAGCTAAACCTATTGATATTGAGAGTATGCTGACCAAGATAAAAGAGATCATTAGCAAGAGCAAAAATAAAGGTAAAGCCAGAACAGAAACCCGCCTGCAATCAGAGAAAGAAAAGGGAGTTGCTGAAAAAGAGATTAAAGAGCTATCCGATCTTAAAACAATAAATGTAGAAAAGGCTTTAAAGCGTTTAATGGGTAATGAAAAAGTTTTGAGAAAGGTTTTAAAAAGCTTTGCCCAGGATCAGCCCGGATTAAAAGAAAGACTAGGGCAGGCTCAGCAAAGATCTGACTATGAGACAATAAAGAGCCTTGCCCATGAGATTAAAGGCTCAGCCGGTAATATTGGAGCAGAAGAATTGCAGAGAAAAGCAGCAGATTTAGAGAAAAAACTGAGCCGAAGAGAGAAATCACTAACTAAAGCAGAGATTGAGCAGCTAGAAAAAATGATGGAAGATCTAGAGCAGGAAATGAAAAAAGTTGCCAGGGAAATAGAAAAAATGGACTAAAGAAATATAAAGCCTAACTCCCCCCAGACAGGGTGTGAAAGGGGGGAGTTTCACCAATGCTTACATCACATTGGTGACCCTAAGTTGTGAGCATTTTTTAGCCTGAAGATTGCCTTATTCCTTGTTTTTAATATCTACTCCACTAAAAATAGTCAGACAGCTAACTGACAAGACCTTGGGATTTGGTATATCCTTATTCGTTCTGGTTAAGTTATCCCAGCCTCCAAAAATTGGTATGCCCTTGACAATGACCTGCCAGTCTTCGGGCACATAGATCTCTGCTCCCCCAAAAAGAGTAAAAACATCGAGGCGAGCCTCAGCTTCATAAATATTTGCCCTGCTTAAATCTATATCAGTGCCTCCAAAAATGGTGATTGAACTCCCACCCTTAAATTTATCTGAAATCACATTATATTGACCTCCAGAAAATATGTTAAATACATTTAATTTTTCCCTATCCATTTCTCTGCCTTTACTTTTGCTATCGAAAAGCAGACTAATTCCAATTAAGATAAATATTACTGGCCAGAAAGAGATATAATCAGCGGCAGCAATGAAGTCCAGATTATTGAATTGAAAAAATAACCCAATGGTTAAAACAATGAGCCCGCCCATTCTGCCAGCTGGATTGGTTAATAAATTATAAACACCGGCAAAGATCAAGACTAAAGGCCAATAGGTGGAAATTATCTCTCCAATGCCAATCTCAACAACTCCAGCATTATTTAAGATTATTAATCCGCCCAGTAGAATCAATAAAATACCAAAAATCCTGCTCTTGCTCATGAGATCCCCTCCATATTTCTTTTAGTTGCAGTATATAGCTATTTTCAAAAAATGTCAACAAAAGCGGTATGAAATTTTAACTAAAACGAAAGCTGACATTGAAGATTGAAAAAACAAATTTGTAGACTTTAATCGACAAATATGTTACTATGTAGCTAATAAATATAAAAAAATATAAGTTCTGATTATTATTATAAATTATTATAAATGTTCAGGGCTAATTTTAATTTCACATCTCTGTTTATGTCTTATATTAGCAGGGTTTTCCTTATTTTTATCACGCAGATTAAACTTTTTGATAAGTGGGGTTGATTGCGGGAGATAAAAATTGAAAGAAAAGAGGAACCATTATGAAAAATAAAATAGAAATTCAACCAGGGAAGAAACTGCCTCCAACTATATCAGTGAACTGGCAGCAGCTAGTGGATACTGCAGCCAGTCTTTTTTCTCTGCCGGCAGTTTTAATAAAGCAGACAAAAAAACCCTATATAGAAATATTCAAAGCCAGCAGCAACCTCGATAATCCCTATGAAGAAGGAGCTAGAGAACTTTTGGCGGGGCTTTACTGCGAAAAGACAATTGTTAAGGGCGGGAAGCTTGAGATTGCTGATGCCCTTTCTGAAGGCTGGCCCGTGGATAACTCCGATATTGAGCTTGGGATGATCTCTTATTTAGGACTGCCAATTTACTGGCCTGACGGAGAGACTTTTGGCACCCTCTGTGGGTTGGATAAAGATAAGCGGTTCTTTACTTCCTTAGAAAAGCAAGTCTTTTTCCTGATAAAGAAAGTATTAGAAAGCGATCTTTTGGCTTGCTTTCAGCAGGAAGAGCTAAATAAACTCCTTGAAAAAAGTGAGGAAGAGCATAAAAAGATTTTGCGGAGCAAGAAAGTTTTAAAAGAGGCGGAGAAAACAGCCCATGATAAACTTAAGGCACGGGTAAGAGAGCTTGATTGCCTCCACGAAATTTCTCAGTTTTTAGCCGATAATAACCTGGAGTTGTCGGAGATAATGAAGCGCACTGTCAGGCTTTTACCTATTTACTTTAAACAGGCGAAAACAGCTCGATTTAAAATTATCTTTCGAGGTGAAGAGTATAAGTCGCAGGTTGATGACAGCATACCCTATGATGAGTTTCAGGTCCCACTTAAAGCCCGGAGTGAAGTTGCGGGTCACCTTTCTTTACATTGCTGTCAGATTAAAGAGCAGCTAAGTGGAGAAAATCTCCAGAGCTCTGATATTTCACCAGAGGAGAAAAACTTTCTTACGACTGTGGGCAATGAGCTCACTAGAGTTATAGAAAAAAAGGATTTAGAGGCTCAACGGGAAGCTGATAATCGCAGATTAAACAGTATTCTCAATTCCCTGAGCGCCAATATCTGTGTCTTAAATCCAGCGGGTGAGATTAGTAATGTTAATCAGTCCTGGCTTAATTTTGCCCGGAATAACGGGGCAAGGATGACTGAGGTTACTCCAGGAGTTAATTACCTGGCTATATGTTATCAGGCCAAGGGCGAAGAAAGAGGACAGGCTTTAGAATTTGCCAGGGGTATTGAAGCGGTTATGGAAGGAAAGACCGACTTTTTTGAGCTGGAATACTCCTGCCATTCTTCAGCAAAAAAGCGCTGGTTTTTGGGGAGAGTTACTCCTCAGGCTGGCTCAGATAAAAAAGACCGCCGCGGGGTTGTAATAGCTCATGAAAATATTACAGAGCAAAAAAAGCGGCAGCAGCAGATCCAATACTTAAGTTTTCACGATAATTTGACCGGTCTTTACAACAGTGCCTTTTTTGAACAGGAGTTAAAAAGACTTGATAGCAATAGAAAACTTCCTCTGACCATAATGTTAGCTGATATCAACGGTCTGGAGGTTATTAATGCCAGTTATGGTCGCGCTAAAGGCGATGAAATTTTGCAGCAGGCAGCAGAGCTGCTGCAAAATTCTTTGCGTCGAGAAGATATTATTGCCCGCTGGGGAGGAGATGAATTTGTTCTCTTGTTGCCCAGGACCGACAAAGAGAGGGCGCAGGCTATTTATGAAAGAGTTAAAGCTCAGTGTGAGCTTACCAGCGATAATGAGATACCACTTTCTTTAGGCCTGGGCTATGCTATAAAAAAAGCACCGCAGAAAAATACCAGAGATGTTATTAAAGAAGCTGAGCAGGATATGCAGCATAATAAACTCTTAGAGAGTTCCAGCAGCAAAAATAAAATCATCCGCAATCTATTAACTATTCTAGGCACAAAAAGTGATGAAACAGAGGAACATGCGATGCGTATGATCAATCTAGCTCAAAAGCTAGGGAGAAGACTCAATCTTCCCAATCATAAACTAAGTGACCTGGCCTTATTGGCCTCGCTCCATGATATCGGCAAGACCTTTATTCCTGAGGATATATTAAAGAAGCCAAATAAATTAAACGATGATGAATGGAAAATCATGCAAGAACATCCTGCTAAAGGAGCGGAGATAGCAGCTGCCTGCGAGGAGTTTGCCGGTATAGCTGAAGCTATCAGGGCTCATCATGAAAAGTGGGATGGCAGTGGATATCCTGATGGCCTAAAAGGGGAAGGGATACCATATTTAGCCCGTGTTATTACTATCATTGATGCCTTTGATGTTATGACCAGTGAGCGGGTTTATAAAAGCGCTATTACTGTTGAAGAAGCTCTGGCTGAGATTAAAAGCTGTGCCGGCAGCCAGTTTGACCCGGACTTAGCAAAGATCTTTGCTGAAGTAATGGAGGAATAACCGCGGTCTAAAAAATATTTGCAAAAAAATTTTGCACAAATTAAACAATTAGTCGACAAAATTAATTAGTTGATGTTATAATATTAATAATACTACATATTTGCTAATTGGACCTTTATTTATAGAAAGGAAGTAATAACTTAATGAATAAATTCAAAGTACCAGAATACAATTTACCCGCTGATTTTATCTTTGGAGCAGCCACCTCTTCCTATCAGATTGAAGGAGCCTGGGATAAGGATGGCAAAGGAGAGTCAATCTGGGATCGTTTTTGTCATCAGAAAGGAAATGTATTAAATGGTGAGACAGGCGATGAGGCCTGTAACCATTATAATCGTTTTAAAGATGATATAGCTTTAATGAAGGAGTTAAATTTAGATTCATATAGATTTTCAATCTCCTGGCCCCGCATTTTTCCAGAGGGGCATGGTGAGGTTAACCAGGCCGGGCTGGACTTTTATAAAGAGCTGGTAGATGAATTAGTAAAAGCCGGGATTGAGCCTGCCGTCACCTTATATCACTGGGATTTGCCTCAGGCTCTTCAGGAAAAGGGTGGTTGGGAAAATAAAGAAACAGGTGATTATTTTGTTGAATATGCCGAGCTTATGTTTAAAGAATTAGGTGATAAGGTAAATAGATGGATAACCCATAATGAACCCTGGGTTGTGTCTTTTTTAGGCAATTATTTTGGAGAACATGCTCCTGGCAAAACTGATTTAGCTATCGCAATTAAGATAGCCCATAATCTATTGCTCTCTCATGGTAAAACAGTTAAAAAATTTAGAGAGCTGAATATTGCCGGTGAAATTGGCCTCACTTTAGACCTGCATGCAATTTATCCAGCCAGTAAGACTGCTCAAGACATTGAAGCAGCTCAACTGGCGGATTCCTTTTCTAATCGCTGGTTTTTAGAGCCGATCTTTAAAGGCAGATACCCCAAGCGGCTTTTAAATAAATATCAAAATAATTTTGCCCTGCCGGAAATAGCAAGTGGAGATATGGAGCTTATCAATCAGGAAATTGATTTTTTGGGCATAAATTATTATACCAGACATGTCATCAGGGCAGAGGAAATATCAGATGATCTTTTTAATTATAGACAGGAAAAAATGATCGGCAACCCCCATACAGAGATGGGCTGGGAAGTTTATCCTGATGGCCTTTATGATGTGTTAGTTCAAATAAAAGAGGAATATACTGCTAAACCACTTTATATAACTGAAAATGGCCGGGCCAGTGATGATAAACTCGATGAATATAATAGAATAAATGATAAAGATAGAATAGATTATTATGCCAGTCACCTTAAAGCCATAGAGCGGGCGGTTAAGAGTGGCGTGCCGGTGGCAGGTTATTATGCCTGGTCTTTAATGGATAACTTTGAATGGGCCTGGGGTTATAGCAGGCGGTTTGGTTTGATTTATGTTGATTTTGCCACTCAGGAGAGGTTTTTTAAGGATAGTGCCCGATGGTATAAGGAAGTAATAACTCAAACATAATATAAAACTGGAGGGAAGTGAGAGCATGTTTGCCAAAATGAAAGGGCTGCTGGAAGTCGAGGGCCTTAATTATGGTGATGTGAGATATGAGAAAAATGACTTTGTCACCATAAGTTATGAAAACCAGGAATTAAAAAAGTTAAGTAGCAATCAGCGTGAAGGAGGCCATGTCAGAATTTATCAGCAGGGTTGTAAAGGGGTGAGCTCATTTACTGATTTTAATGAGGCTAAAAAAGATATTATAGAATTGAGCTCAGCCAATCAAAAAGCTTCTAAATTTAAAGAGCACAAGATTAAGCTGAAGGATACTGAGGTCTATAAAGATAAGGTTTTAGTTGAGCCTGACCATGACCCCAGGAAGGTAAGTTTACGGGAGAAAAAAGAATTGCTGGAAAGTTATAATAATCTAGCTTTAAAGCAGGATAAAGTGATTAAAACCGAGTTTTCCTATCAGGAGATTTATTCCCGCAAAAAGTTTGTCAATCTTGCTGGAACTGAACTGGAATACGACCTTTTGGGTTGCTATATAGGCGGGAGAGTTTATGCCAAGAAGGATGACGTAATACAATCAAAGAGGATAGCCTTTGGTGCCTATCCCGAATTTTCTAATTTATTAGACCGGGAAGAAGATTTATTAAAAGAGATTGAGATTTTACAGCAGCTGGTTGAGGCTCGCCCCATTAGTGCCGGCAGTTATCCCGTTATACTTAATTCTGATCTCAGCTCGGTATTTATCCATGAAGCCTTCGGTCATCTGTCGGAGGCCGATGGCATTGAAAATAATCCTGAGTTTCGAGAAAAACTTGAGCTGGGCAGTAAAATTGGACCGGATATTTTAACAGTAATTGATGATCCCGGTCTTAAGGGGAAACCAGGTTATTATCAATACGATGATGAAGGACAAAGGGCCCGAAAGACTGAACTCATTAAAGATGGATATCTAAATGGTCGCCTTCATTCCAGGGAAACAGCGGCAAAATTCGGGGAAGAATTAAGCGGTAACATGAAGGCAGTGGATTGTCACTTTACCCCAATAATTAGAATGTCAAATATATTCATTGCTCCAGGAGAAGCAAAACCGGAAGAATTATTTGCTACCGTTGATGATGGCTACTATCTGGTCAACAGCCGTGGCGGTCAGACTACTGGAGATCAATTTACCTTTGGAGCGGAATATGGTTATAAGATTGAAAAGGGTGAGAAAAAGGAAATGGTTAGAGATATAAATATAAGTGGAGAGCTCTTTGCCACTTTGAAGAGGATTGATTTGATTGCCGATGATCTGGAGTTTTCCGAAATTGGTGGCTGTGGAAAGGGTAGTCCCATGCAGCTTAATAGATTTTCTGGCAAAGGAGCGCCTCATGTTAAAATTTCCCAGGTTAATATTGGAGGGGTTTAAATGAAAATCAAAGAGGAATTAAAGAATAATTTTGACCAGGCCGAACTTTTGCAGGTCAAAGAGGAGAATTTTAAAATATCATTAGAAAACTGGGACCTTCAGGATTTAGAGCAAAACAACTTACAAAAAAATAGTCTTAGAGTTATTAATAATGGCAAGCTGGGAAGTAATACAAGCTTTGGGGATATAAAAGAATCATACCACGGTCTTTTGGCTGGAGCAGAAAAATCCGCTGAATTTGGCGATGAAGCAATTATTGATTTTTCCGATAAAAAATGCCAGGCCTTTAAAGCGGAAGAGAAAAATAATTATCAGCAGGTTTCAGCTGCCGAAATGCTTGATTTTATTGAAGAGTTAAAACAACATATGGAAGATATCGCCAGTGACCTGACCCTCTTTATCAATTTAGAGAAGGAATATCTGGAACAGGATATCTATACAACCAGTCAGGGGGAGCTCGCTGACAATAAAACTAACTTTTCTCTCTCCGTTTTTGCTCCAATACCAGGAGGAGGTTCAGGTTTGGGGCGGGCCTTTATCCAACCGGAGTTTTTCTCAGAACTACCGGAAGAAGAGTTAGAGCTTTTTGCTAGAGATCATAAAAAGTCGCGAGAGGTCTCCTGCCCTAGAACTGGCAAATATCCAGTTATTTTCACTCCCCGGGCCCTTTACTTTTTCTCGGTTTCGCTGGTAGAGGGGATTAGTGGAGCCAATATTTATCAAGAAACATCACCTTTAATAGATAGGCTGGGCGAAAAAATATTTTCGGATAAATTATCGGTGCTGGAAAATCCGTTAATGGAAGAAGCAAATGGCAGACGAAAATTTGATGATGAGGGCATTCCAACGCAAAAACAGCTCATAATAGACGAAGGAAAACTAAACTCCTATATCTATGACCTCGAACATGCTGCTAAACTCGATAAAACTTCTACCGGCAATGGAGTTAAAAGAACCCTCTTTGGTTCCGGAATTGATACTCCCGTCCGACCGGCCTTGATAAATCCCGTTATAAAGCCAGGAACATCCAGCCGGCAGCAGATGATTGAGAATTTAGAGGAAGGAATTATGGTTGAAAATATTATTGGTTTTCATTCCTCGAATTATGAGCAGGGTCATTTTTCCGTTCAGGCCCAGGGCTTTCATGTCAGAAAGGGAGAACTTGTAGGAAGGCTAGAGGATGTCATGATTGCCGGCAATATTTATCAAGATTTTAAAGAGGGAGTTGAAGTAGGAGAAAAGCTTTACCCCGGCTATTTTGGCTATTATCCTTATTTGCTAGTAGAGGATATTCAAATAACCGGTGAATAAGAGCTTTAAAGTTAATATAACTTTGCTAAAGGAGCTGGCCTATTAAGGTCAGTTCTTTTTTTATAGCTAATCCCGATAAAATTATAACCATGATAGTGAATTATTTATCAAAAAGGATTTTAAGTATTTGTGTTTAATAACTATTATTAGAGATTAATAAAATTAAACAGCGTTCTATAATATTGAACAAAACGACATGATGAAATTTTTAAATTGGGTTTGGGGGGATAACATGAGTAAATCTGGTTATAAAATTAAATCTGTTGTTAAGGCTATGAAAGTATTAGAGGAGTTTAAGGAGAAAAAAGAGCTGGGTACTACTGACCTTTCAAAAAAACTGGACATTCCTAAATCAACAATGTTTAATATTTTATATACCTTTACAGAGTTGGGATATATTCAACAAACTAAATATGATAAATATAAGCTGAGCACTAAAATCTTTGAATTAAGTCAATCGATAGAATATGATTTGAGAAATGAGGCCAAACCTTATTTAAGAAAACTATCTGAGGCCACTAGAGAAACAATAAACCTGGTCCTTCACATGGAAGAAAAAGTTCTTTATACTGAGAAAGTTGAATCCCAGGAACCTATTAATATTAATACCAAGATAGGCAAGAAAGAGGATATCTACTGTACAGCAGTAGGCAAAGCTATTTTAGCATTTTTAAAACAGGATAGACAGGAAAAAATTTTTGAAAAGATCACCTTTCATTCTCATACACCCAACACCATTACTGATCTTGAAGATTTAAAAGAGGAAATTATAACAATCAAAAATCGCGGTTATGCAGTGGATAATGAAGAGTTTGCCAGAGGGGTGAAGTGTGTGGCTGCACCAATTTTTGATTACAAGGGAGATCCCATTAGTGCCGTTAGTATAACTGGGCCTGCAGAGAGAATGGACTCAAAAGGGATTGAAAGACTAGCTTCATTGGTAAAGGAGAATGCCATGGATATTTCTAATGTACTTGGCTTTGGCAGTTAGGGTGATGTCGTAACACCTTCTACGGCAGTCAAATTTAAAAAGAGTAATTCAAATTATTTATATTTTCTCTAAAATTTCAGAAAATTAATAACAAAAATAAAATTTAACAGGCTTTATTTATGTAGCAAGGTTATTAACAAAATTCATGCAAAAGAGGTGTTTTAATTGACAGCCAGGAAAACCATTTTGGATTTTCGCAGAATGAAGAAGATGAAAGAGAAAGTCTCCTGGGTTACAGCCTATGACTTCCCCATGGCGTCCTTTGCTGAACAGGCCGGTATTGATATGATTCTGGTAGGCGATTCACTGGGTATGGTGGTAAAAGGCTACTCAGGTACTATTCCAGTTACCATGGAAGACTGTCTTTCCCACTGTCAGGATGTAAGAAGAGGGGCTCCAAAAACCTTCTGTATTGGAGACATGCCATTTATGTCCTATCAGGTTTCCTTTCAAGAGGCAGTGGCTAATGCCGGTCGTTTTCTGAAAGAGGCTGATATGGATGCCATTAAACTGGAAGGAGGACGTCGAGTTTGTGAGCAGATTCGTGCCATTACTGATGCCGGGATTGTTGTTTTTGGACATATTGGATTAACTCCCCAAAGCTCCGGGCAAATGGGAGGATTTAAGGCCCAAGGGCTCCATGTAGAGAGTGCCAGAGAACTCATAAAAGATGCTATTGCGGTAGAAGAGGCTGGCTGTGAGGCTTTATTGGTCGAAGCTATTCCTCCTAGAGTAACTGAATTTATTACAGATAAACTAGATATACCGGTATATTCAATTGGGG
>LFFM01002226.1_pt1 | contig 12888 bp, 14 predicted proteins | sample 643131 | NCBI WGS metagenome assembly LFFM01 (sample SAMN03777445, study PRJNA286221) | soda lake metagenome | biome: soda lake; feature: Kulunda steppe; material: water; isolation source: sample Tc-Br brine of Tanatar trona crystallizer | place: Russia: Kulunda steppe | collected 2011-07
CACACTATGGAAATCGAAATCGCGACAATCGGCGGATATGAAGAGGTCGGTCGGCAGATGACGGCAGTCCGAGCGGGCGAGGACATCGTCATCTTCGACATGGGCCTGAACCTCAGTAAGGTCCTCATCCACGACAACGTGGAGGCCGAGAAGATGCACAGCCTCGATCTGATCGACATGGGTGCGATCCCGGACGACCGGATCATGAGCGATCTGGAGGGTGACGTCCAAGCGATCGTCCCGACTCACGGTCACCTTGACCACATCGCGGCGATCCCGAAGCTCGCCCACCGCTACGACGCGCCCGTCGTCGGCTCCCCGTACACGATCGAGCTTGTCAAACAGCAGATCGCCGACGAGGGGAAGTTCCAGGTCGATAACGACCTCGTGAAGATGGAGGCGGGCGGGACGATGCCTATCGGCGACTCCGAGCAGATCGAAATGGAGTTCGTGAACGTCACCCACTCGATCATCGACGCGATCAACCCGGTCCTCCACACCCCCGAGGGTGCGATCGTCTACGGACTCGACAAGCGACTGGACCACACGCCCGTCATCGGCGACCCGGTCGACATGGACCGCTTCCGCGAGATCGGTCGCCAGGACGAGGGCGTCCTCTGTTACATCGAGGACTGTACGAACGCCGGCCGAAAGGGCCGGACGCCCTCCGAATCATACGCGAAGAAACACGTCCATGACACGTTCACCTCGATGGAGGACTACTCGGGCGGGATCGTCGCCACGACGTTCTCCTCCCACATCGCCCGCGTGAAGACCCTCGTCGAGTACGCACGCGAGATCGGCCGACAGCCGGTCCTGCTCGGCCGTTCGATGGAGAAGTACTCGGGCACTGCGGAGCGACTCGACTTCGTCGACTTCCAGGGCGACGTCGGCATGTACGGCCACCGGAAGTCCGTCGACCGCGCGTTCAAGCGCATCATGAAGGAGGGGAAAGGGAACTTCCTCCCCATCGTCACCGGCCACCAGGGCGAACCGCGCGCGATGTTGACCCGTATGGGTCGCGGCGAGACGCCGTACGAACTGGAGGACGGCGACAAGGTCGTCTTCAGCGCGAGCGTCATCCCCGAGCCGACGAACGAGGGACAGCGCTACCAGTCCGAACAGCTGCTCCGGATGCAAGGCGCACGCCTCTACGACGACATCCACGTCTCCGGCCACCTGCGGGAGGAGGGTCACTACGAGATGCTCCAGGCGCTCCAGCCCCAGCACGTCATTCCCGGCCACCAGGACCTGCAAGGCCGGTCGCCGTACGTCGACCTCGCGACCTCGCAGGGGTACAAGCTCGGCCGTGACGTACACGTCACGCAGAACGGCAACACCATCCAGATCGTCGAATGACCAACGAGACGAGAGAGGCGCGGGTGTTAGACGCCATCCGCGAGCGGCGCGAACTGGTCAACGCCGCTATCGACGAGGAGTTACCGATCGAGCACCCCGAGCGCCTGTATGAAGCCTCGCGCTACATCCTCGAGGCGGGCGGGAAGCGTCTCCGTCCGACGGTGACGACGCTCGCGGCCGAAGCGGTCACTGGAACCGACCCGATGAGTGCCGACTTCCGCGAGTTCGACTCCCTCGACGGAGACCCGGTGGACATCATGCGCGCCGCGGTCGCCATCGAGGTGATCCAATCGTTCACGCTGATCCACGACGACATCATGGACGAGGACGACCTCCGGCGCGGCGTCCCCGCAGTCCACGAAAAGTACGACACGTCGACGGCGATACTCGCCGGCGACACCCTGTACTCGAAGGCGTTCGAGTTCATGACGGAGACCGGTTCGGATCCGACCGCCGGGTTGGAGGCGATGCGAATGCTCGCGTCGACCTGTACGGAGATCTGCGAGGGACAGGCGCTCGACGTCGCCTTCGAGACTCGTGACGACATCCGTCCGGAGGAGTACCTCGAGATGGTCGAGCTGAAGACGGCCGTGCTGTACGGAGCGGCAGCCGCGACGCCGGCGCTCCTTCTGGGCGCGGACGAGGAGGCCGTCGACGCGCTCTACGAGTACGGCATCGACTCGGGCCGCGCCTTCCAGATCCAGGACGACGTGCTGGACCTGACCGTTCCCTCCGAGGAGCTCGGGAAACAGCGGGGTTCCGACCTCGTCGAGGGAAAGGAGACGCTGATAACGCTTCATGCCCGACAGGAAGGCGTCGACGTCGACGGACTGGTCGACGCCGAGACGCCCGCCGAGGTAACGGAATCGGAGGTCGATGACGCGGTCGCAGCGCTCGAGAACACCGGATCGATCGCCTATGCCCGTGACACGGCGGCGGAGCTCACCGCCCGCTCGAAGGAACATCTCGGGGTTCTTCCCGAGAGCGAGTCCCGTAGACTGCTGGAGGACCTCGCGGACTACCTCATCACTCGGGGATACTGACACGCGTTCGGATCGCGCTCGTTGCGGGTCGGGGTCCCGCGACCGTGGAACACAAGAGAATTGACCGTCCCCCGGCGAGGGGACGTATGACCGACTACTTCGAGGTCCACGAACGGGACGGTGCGGCCCGGCTCGGCGAGGTTCGGCTCACGGACCCCGTCACCACCCCGGCGCTCGCCGATCCGTTTCTCGTCGACGCCGGGAGCCTCTGGACGACCGATCGCGACGTGCCGGACGGCGACGGATCGGTGCTCACGGTGCTCCCGCATCGGTCGTTTCCGGCGGGAACGCGCGCGGAGGTTCGGGAGTCGTTCCGGGTTGACCACCCGGATCTCGACGCTCCGACCGCCGCGGTCGTCGACAGCGGGAGCGCCCGCCACGTCGGTGCGGACGCGTACGTCCTCGCGGACGCAGCGGGGTTCGTCGGCCACGGGGAGGCGTTCCGTGACGCGATCCGCTCGGCGAGGGCATCGCTTCCGGCCGACACGGCGCTGTTTCTCTCCGGGGTCGCCACGCCCGCGAACGTCGCCACGCTCGTCGCCGCCGGCATCGACCTCGTCGACGGATCGCTCGCACGGACGAAGGGAACCGAGGGGAAGTATCTGACCGCCGATGGCGAACGGTTTCTCGAGGACCTGACGGAGCTCCCGTGTGCCTGTCCGGCGTGTGCGACCCCCCGCGAGTCGTTCACCCGGGCGGACTGTGCCGAACACAACGTCAACGCGCTCGAAGCCGCGCTCCGGCGGGTCCGCGAGCGGATCCGTGCGGGTCGTCTCCGGGATTATCTCGAGGGGCAGGCGCGCCATGAGGGGTGGCTCACCGCGACGCTTCGACTGTTCGACGACCAGTGGGGGTATCTCGAACGGCGGACGCCGATACTACGCGACGCCGAGATCACTGCCGCGTCGGCCGAGACACTCGACCGCGTCGAGATCCGTCGATTCGCCGACCGAGTAACGAGCCGATATCGAAACCGCTTCACCGATCAGCCGCTCGTGTTGGTTCCGTGTTCGGCCACCAAGCCGTACAGCGACTCACAGAGCCACCGACAGTTCCACGATGCGATCCAGTGGCGTGGTCACACGGTTTCGATGACCTCGCCGATCGGCGTGGTCCCCCAAGAGCTGGAGACGACGTACCCCGCTCAACACTACGACGCGGTCGTGACCGGCGACTGGTCCGAAGCGGAGATCGGGTTCGTCGCCGAAGTGCTCCGTCGATACCTCCGACGCAACGATTACTCTCGAGTCATCGCACACGTTCCCGAGGACGGCTATCGCGAGATCTGCGAACGCGTCGAAGCCGATACTGACATCGACGTCCCGTTCGAGTACACCTGCGTCGACCATCCGACGACTGACGAATCGCTCGGCGAGCTGAACGCCGCGCTCCACGGCGAACCCGCCTACAGCAAGCGGGAGCGCGAACACAACACCGTCCGCGCGATAGCCGACTACGTCCTCGGTGACGGCGCTGGCGACGCGGTGTTCGGCGACGCCGCCATCCGGACGACGGGTCGCTATCCGAAGCTGCAAGTGTGGGCCGACGACGACGGCGGCCGGGAGGGTGAGCCGGGAACCCAGCTCGCGACGATGGTTCCACAGTACGGAACGCTCTCGTTCACCCTCAGGGGGGCGCGCCGGTGGGTCGAGAGCGACGCGCCAACGAAACGGGTGACAATAGACCGATTCGTCCCGCACGGATCCGTGCTCGCGCCCGGCGTGGTCGATGCCGATCCCGAGATTCGTGTCGGCGACGAGGTGGTCATCGAGGGTCCGACGGCGTTCGCGGTGGGACGAGCCGAGATGTCCGGTCCCGAGATGGTCGAGTCCACCCGCGGCGTCGCCAGTGAGGTACGTCACGTCGAGGAGATCGCCCGGTGAACCGCCTCGGGGTAAGCGGTTCGAGACGCCGCCGGCGTCTCGTCATCGCCAGCGAACAAGGATTTCCGGCTCGCAGTCGGAACGTGGAGGGTTCTGACGGCATCACGGACGGTGTTCGAACTGTCGAACTATCCCGAGATTTCCGCCCTGTCTATCCGTCGAAGCCGACCGCACTGACGGCTGCGTGAACTGGTTCATGCCTCGTCGCCGGCGACGTACCCGCGCTCGCCGCCGGAGTGGTCCGTCGACAGCGGTTCCGCCAGCTCGACGAGTGCCAGCCAGCGGAGGAGTCGGTCCGCGCGTTCGTACCACGTGGTCTCCCAGTCGGGGTCCCGCATCCGGTCGTGACGTGGAACGGCGTCGCGAGTGGCGTCGAACAGCGACCGGGGCGTGACCGGCTCCGCAGCCGACGCGGCACACAACAGGTCGAGCGTTTCGGGGACCAAGAGTACCCCGTCGCGGAGTCCCTGACGGACGAGCGTGGGAGTCGGGTCGGCGTCCGTCCGGACGAACCCACGCGACGTCTCCCGGACGAGACCTAACGTCCGAAGGAAGGCGAGCCAATCGTTCGCCGTCTGTCGATCGGGAAGGCCACGACGGTCGCGGAGGCGGGCACAGCAGTCATCGGTGCGCCCGGGCACGAGCGGGACCGCACGCTGGAACGCGATGAGCACCTCGACGTCGGCTGGCGGCTCCGGAACCGGTTTGCGTCGCATCGGACGGATCAGCGATAGCCGAACGACTCCGCGAGCAGCTCCTCGTCGGTGTCGCCGACCGTGTAGACGGGGCCGTCGACGACGTCGACGGTAACCTGTGCCGGCGCGAACACGCTCTCGGGAACCTCGTAGAAGTCCCAGTCGGCCGCCTCGAACACCTCGACGAAGGGCGTCCCGTAGTCGTCTCGGACCGTGGAGACGATCTGATCGAACCGGTCGTCGTCGCGTGCGACCTGCAGGTGGACCTCTCCGCCGTAGGCCAGAGCGTCGTTCGTACGTCCCATCGCCACCCTCTCGTCCCGCGTGACCGGCGCGATCGGCGCGGCTCCGGAGGCGTGGAGAACATCGGTCGGCTCGTAACCGACCTCGAGGAGGCGAAAGACGGCGAGCTCGGCGGCTCGGGCGGCCGTCACCACGGAGCCCGCGGTCGACCCGGTGGCGTACGTCGGAAGAAACACGCCCTCCGGATCCACCTCGGCGAGGTCCGCGACGTGTTCGGCGACCGTCTCGTCCGGGAGAGCGGTCGACTCGATCGTCAGCGTGGCGAACTCCGAGGAGTCGTAGTAGCCGACCCGCTCGAACTCCGTCTCCTGTCCGACGAGCGCTCTCGCGGGACCGGAGCCGAGCCCCTCGAATCCGTTTTCGAAGGCCAACTCCCATCCCGCCTTCTGGGAACATAACAGCGCGACCGCGGGATGATCGGTCGACAGCTCGACGTAGCTGCGGGGTGCGCCCGCGACCTCGTCCATCCGTGTGTTCACGCTCGCCAGTCCGGCGGTCTGGATCTCCGTTATCAGGAGTCCGGCCTCCACCCCACCCTTTGTGTCGACCCCGAAGTCGATCACCGTCGCACCGTTGTCCAGCTCGTAGCCCGCTACGTCGAGTTCGCCGGCGAAGTCGAGTGCCTCGTCGACGAGCTCGATCGCGGTCCGATTGATGCTTTCCATACGCCCCCTTTCTCCTCCCCACCTAAGGGGTTTGTCGGTCGCCGACGCCGGAGCGAGCGCGTCGTTCCGGTAGCCACCAGCTCCATCTGACCCGGTTTCGCCGACTCGCTCCGCCGAACCCTCAGTCGTCCCCGCCTGTGGGGACGGGTTCGACGCGGAACACGTAGTCGGCGTACGCCCGGTCGAGGTTCGTCGGGGCCTCCTCTCCGGTGTGGGTCTCACACAGCAGTGCGGTCGCCTCCACGGCACCCTTCCCCGTCTCCTCCTGATAGCGCTCGGTGACCGAGAACGCGGCGGGCTCGGTGCAGCTCCGTCGGTAACACTCAGCCGGCGTGTCGTCCGGTGGCTCCGACTCCTCGGATCGGTCGAGCGCCTCCGAGACGTCCCGCTCGATCCGTCGACGTTCCCGGTCGTGGGCTTGCTTGTCCCGCCCCGATTTGGTGTCCGGCATACGTGACCCGTCGAGCTTCAGCTGTATAACGATACGGTCGCCGTGACCGCCGGATCGTTCCTGGAAAACGGTCGTCGGTAGGGCGAACCCACCGCGCGAACGCTCACCGGAAGCCGCTACCGGGTCCAGCGGGGCCTTGAGGGCCGCTCGAACGGGGATCCGGATCGATCTCGACGAGCTCCGTTTCGGAGCGTGGGTCGATCTCGCGGCCCTCCTCGTACCGGACAAAGGAGAGATAGAACGGCTCACCACACCCGACGGAGGGGGTAGCCTCGTGACGATCCTCGTCGCCGTCGGACGACCCCCTGCGGGGATCCCAGACGACGCCGTCGCTCGCTCCACAGACGAATCGGACGCCGTCGGCGTCGTCCTCGAACTCGGCCGTCGGATCGGCGTACGTCCATCCCTCGAAGGGGTACGGCGTCACCGCCTTGTCGGCGAGGTAGCCGTCGCGTTCGATCTCGACTATCGTCTCACACTCGGGACAGTGATAGGTAACCGGATACCCCATACGATCGGTACGGACCGGGTTCGTATATTCTCGTCGGCGAGGCGGTAAGCGTTTTGTCCGTTCGGACCGACCGTCACGACATCACGTCCGACCCCTCCGACGACGACGATCGTCCGGACGCAACCGGGAGCGGAAACGGGTTCGAGAGTGACAATACCGCTGGATCGGAGGCAGGCCGCGATGGCGTCACGCGGCGACGACTTCTGCTCGGAGCGGCCGCCGGAGCCGGTCTCCTCGGTGGAGGCGGTCTCTACGTCTCCCGGTCCTTGGACGGGGATCACGGCGGATACACGGCACCCTCGAATCACCCGGTCCTCAGCACTCGCGGACGCGTCGATGCCGACGACCCGTCGGAGACCACTGTCGGCACACCGGAGACCGAGGGATCGTGGACGTTCGATACGGGCGATCCCCCGTTCCTGTTCGTTCACGGGTTCTCGACCGCCGCCGAGGCGGCACGCGACCAAGCGTACACCGCTCAGCTCGGGCTGCGGGCGGCACGGCCCGACGAGGAGCCGACGGTCGTCGCCTACGGCTGGGACTCGGACGTCGACTGGAACGACGCCAAGCGGGCGGCCGACGCGAACGCCGATCCCCTCGCCGATTGGCTGATCGACCGGGTCGACGATGGACGACGACCGGTCCACCTCCTCGGCTACTCGCTCGGCGCGCGGGTCGTCGGTGAGACGCTTCGGGTACTCGCCGACCGAGGGCGAGCGGATCCCGTCGGTTCGATCTCGCTGCTCGGCGGCGCGATCCCCCGCGAGAGCGTGGCACACGTCGGTCGATACGGCCCCGCTATCGCGGCGATCGACGCCCCGGTTCGGAACTTCCACAGTCGGAACGACCGCGTGCTCGGCTGGGTGTACCGCGCCGCCGACCGTACCCGGGCGGTGGGACACGACGGCCTCCGCGACGGGGCCGCCGCTCCGTCGGGATACGGCGACGTCGACGTCACCGACCTCGTCGCCGACCACTACTCGTACTTCCAGCCGGACGAGGGCTGTCTCCCCCGGGTCGTCGACGCGATCGAACGCTGAGCACGAATCGACGGTCGGGCCGTACGGGACTCGAGGTGGACAACGACGGCAGCTCAAAGCGGATCGCCGGCGTCGAGATATCGACGACAGACCCCGACGGCCCACTCACGGATCGCGGGATCGTCGGTGAGGAGGACGGCCGCGAGTCCCTCGTCGTCGAACAGGCCGACGACCGCGCGGTCGTCGACGAGGAGTACGCCGACCGGGGGATCTCCGTCGTGAGTGTACAGATCGACGCCTCGATCGGCCATTCGCGAGCGGAGCGCGGAACGGATCGGTCCGGTCAGTCGCCGTCGGGCTCGACCGGTGAGGACGATCCGGGCCGTTAGCCCCGCGGATGCGGCGTCGCCCAGTCGGTTCGAAAGCGACGTCTCGATCCGTGGGACGACACCGACGATGGACTCCGCGTCGGCGAGGACGGACGGGAGACGGTCCGCCGGTCCCGCGGTGCCGTCCCGCCCGACGACGATCGTGGGTTCCGTCGCTGATTCGAGGGTCGTGCCCGCCGCCGATTCGACGATCCGGACGAGCGTCGTCGTCGGCGGACGATCGTCGACCCCGGACGCGACGTCGTCAGTCACCATCGAGTCTCCTCCTCGATCGGTCGTTCCGGATACGACTGTCGCGACCCGTGGACCCGACACGCAAGCAGGCGCGCGGTCGCCCGCCGCCGGTCGTCGGGTCGCTCCTGCGTCGTCTCGTCGTAGTATCGGACGCTCAGTCCGAGTCCCGCACGCAACAGCTCGTTCGCGGCGAACCGATACCTGTCGCTGCTCGGTCCCGAGGGCGTGGGCTCCACCGATCGTAGATGCCCTTCGACGAACAGGTACCCGCCGTCGACGAGCGCCTCCGCGATCTCCGAGAACCGATCGAGACTGTGATAGAAGCTCACCGTGATCAGGTCGTACTCCGTGGTCGGGAACGCGTACTCGGTCGCGTCCGCGTGGACCGTCTCCAGCCGGTCCGCCACTCCGCGCTCGGCCGCGCGTTCTCGAGTGATCCGAAGCCCCTCCCGGGAGGCGTCGAGCGCGTCGACATCGTAGCCCGCCGCCGCGAGGAACACCGCGTTCCGTCCGGTTCCAGCCGCCAGGTCGAGCGCGCGACCGTCCGGGATCGACGGCTCGTACTCGCGGAGCACGGCGGACGGCTCCGGGTCGCGGGGATACGAGCCCGCGGCGAACCGCTCGTCCCAGTCGGTCCGTGTCTCCGAGTCGGTCATACGCCGACGTACTCGGTCATCGAGGTTAATCCTCACGCCCTCTGCGGGAAGTATACAAGCCCCCGGAGGAAACGGCGTGGCATGACTGAGAGGACTGACCCGGCAGTCGCGGTCGGGGAGGCGTTACGGGAACGCGGGGAGACGCTCGCGGTCGCGGAGTCGCTCACGGGCGGGCTCGTCGGCTCCCGGGTGACCGACGTGCCGGGCGCGAGCACCTACTTCGATCGCGGATACGTCACGTACGCCTACGACGCCAAGCGGGAGCTGTTGGGCGTCTCACGCGAGACGCTCGACGACCACGGCGCGGTGGCGGGGCCGACCGCCCGCGAGATGGCCGAGCGCGCTCGCGACCACGCGGACACGACGTGGGGGCTGTCGACGACGGGCGTCGCGGGGCCGGGCGGCGGGACCGACGAGAAGCCGGTCGGACTCGTCTTCATTGGCGTCGCATACGCCGCGCCATGGGGGACGGAGCAGTCGTTCTCGCGGAGCGTTCGCGCGTCGTTCGACGGCGATCGCGACGGCATAAAGCGGGCGAGCGCGGCCCGCGCCCTCGACGAGCTCGCACGGACGCTCCGGGAGGTCACTGGGACCGGGCACGCCGACGGCAGTTCCGATCAGTCGATGTAGGCGTTTCCGACGGCGGCGACGACGAGCGCGGCGATCACGATCCACGCGATGGGCTCCACCGCCAGCAACGCGAACGGCCGGAGCACCGACTCGTCGAACCCGAAGAGCGCGCCCGCGGCGAGCGCCGCGGCGACAACCACCGCGGCGATGACGCCGGAGACGCCGAACAGCGCCGCGTCCGAGGAGTCCATGTCCGATCCCCGCATTCCGCGAGTATATACCTGACTCCCGACAGTGGGCCGCCGGGATCAGTCATCGACGGCCGCGTCGTCGATGTGCTCGCCGAGATCGGTGAACGCCTCGATGACGAACAGCTCGAACGGGGCCATGAGCTCGTCGGACCCCATGACGACCACCGCGTGCTCCTCTTCGGGGTCGGCGATCTCACCGGTCAGCGCTGCGCCGGTTTCGCCGTCGATCTCGTCGTCAGCGAGCTCGACGGTGAAGACGTGCTCGCCGTCGGTCTCGAACAGGTCGCTGTAGACGGCCTGTGAGTCCTCGTTGCTCTCATCCGCCTCGTCCGCGGCCGGTTCGAGATCGAACGCCGCGTCGAGGATCGTCTCTCCCGACGGGTCGGTCACCACTATCGATCCCGCGAGGTTCCGATCCGTCTCGTTTAACAGGTTGACGTCGTCCAAGACGAACTCGGCGATGAAGTTCCCGATGCTCTCGGCACAGCCGGCGAACCCGACGGACGCCGTCGTGGCACCCGACGCGAGGAATCGACGCCGACTCAGCGTCCGACTGCCCGTCGAGTGCTCGATCGATTCGGCGTCATCGCCGACGCGACCGAGGCGGTCGCGACGAACGGAGCGGAGGGAGGGCATCAACTCCCGGTTCGAACGTCATATATGTGAAACTTCGGATCCCCTCGGTCGACGAGAACGGACGCGTTACACCTGCTCGGCGATGTACGCCTCGATCCGGCACACGAGATCCGGACGGAACGTCCAGAACCCGTCCCAGACGTTGGGCTCGTCCTCGATCGCGACGAGGGCGGCGTGATCGCCGGGAGAACCGACGTTCCCGGCGGTCGCCGCCGCTCCCGCCGCCGGCGTGAACACGACGAACCACGACCGCCGGTACGGATGGGAGGTACCGGTATGGACCGAGACCGGGAGCGTTGCCGCCGGGTCGGCGTCGCCGACGCCGTAGACGTGGACGTCGACGCCGGCGTTGCTTACAGCCTCGTACACCCGGTGAGTGCCCCGTTCGTCGTCGAGACGGGAGAGACGCTGAAACGACGCGCGGAGCGTGCCGCCGCCGGTCTCGGCCGCGATCCGCTCTATCACCCGCGAGATGACGATCAACAGGAGTTTCTCCTTGTTCGAGGCCGGGTATCCGCGGACCCGAAACGGCATCTCGTCGAGTCCTCGAAGCACGTCCGGGAGCTCCACCTCGTCGAGCTCGATGGCTCCGGTCTTGTACAGATCCGAGTTGATGAGAAGCACCGACTCCAGCAGCTCGTCGAGCGTCGAGCGCGCGATCACCTCGCCGTCCTCGACCAACGCGACCACGTCGGGTTCCGTCTCCCGTCCCTCCTCGTCACGTATCCCCACCGAGCTCCCCTCCAGCAGCGAGTCCAGGAGGCCGCGAACCGGATCCGGCGAGGTCCGGTTGAGCACGACGAGGGAGCGATCCGGAGCCTCGATCTCGTCGAAGAACGCACGAAGGGAGTCCGCCATGTCGCCGTGTTCGGGCTCGATGTATAAATTAGCATCCGACGAACGATGCGCATCCGTGACGAGTCACCGTGGCCGGCTGGTCGCGTGCGCAACTATCCGAATGATACGCGCCATGTTCGAAGAAAAGTCTATACGGCTGTCGGTATTCGTCCGTCTCATACGTGATGACACGGGAACACGTCGGGCGAACAGCCACGAACTCGAGTTGGATCACGCTCTCAGGTTCCAAAATCGACGAATCCGGTCTCGAGATCGGTGACGCGATCGACGTCTCTGAGACGACGACCGCCACACGATCCCTCATCGACAGCACGCCCTCGGAGAACTCCTCATGACCGCCCCTGCCTAACCGATGCAGAGTTCACTCACCTACCGCACGAATCGTGACCTGTTCTCGAATTACTACCTCGACGAACACCTCCCGGAGACGGAAGAGTGGGACGAGGTGGACGATGACGAACTAGAGGCCGCGTACGACGAGATCGTCGACCTCTACGACCGGGAAAAGAGCACGGCTCCGAAGCGGAACGAGTCCCAGCTGGAGGAGAAGTTCATCCGGCCGATGTTCCGGAAGCTGGGGATTCCCTTCGAGGTCGAGGAGAGCACGAGCCGGACACAGCGCCGACCGGACTACGGCTTCTTCGAGACCGAGAACGCCGCGCGTAACGCCTTCGAGCGTCGCGAAGAGGGTGGTGATTTTTATGAGAACGCCGTCGCCGTCGCCGACGCCAAACGCTGGGGGCGGCCGCTCGACACCCGCGGGAGCGGCGAGCACGAGCGGGATTTCGAGAACCCGAGCTACCAGATCCACGTCTATCTCCAGGAGACGCCTGCTCGGTGGGCAGTGCTGACGGACGGAAAGAAATGGCGGCTCTACTACGGGCCGACGAGCCACCGGCTTGACTCCTATTACGAGATCGACCTTCCCACCGTCCTCGAGAAGGGTAATCCGGAGGATTTCAAGTACTTCTACCTCTTCTTCCGGCACGGCGCGTTCGTGGAGGACGCCGGCGGCGACTGCTTCCTCGACGACGTGTACGACGAGTCCAACGTCTTCGCACAGGACCTCGGGGAGGACCTCCAGGACAACATCTACGAGGCGATCAAGGTGCTCTCGGAGGGGTATCTCCAGTACCCGGGTAACGACCTCGACGAGGCGGATCTCGATCTGGTTCACGACGCTTCGCTCATCTACCTCTACAGGCTCATTTTCGTCCTGTACGCGGAGGCGGAGGGCCGTGATCTGCTGGACACGGACAACGAGATCTACGAGGAGTCCTACAGTCTGAACTCGCTGAAACAGGAGGTCGCCGAGGAGCTCGACGGCGGCGATCCGACGTACCGCGACTGGCAGGACGACCTGAGCTCGCGGCTCGACGAGCTGTTCGAGTTGATCGACCAGGG
>LFFM01002227.1_pt1 | contig 12888 bp, 13 predicted proteins | sample 643131 | NCBI WGS metagenome assembly LFFM01 (sample SAMN03777445, study PRJNA286221) | soda lake metagenome | biome: soda lake; feature: Kulunda steppe; material: water; isolation source: sample Tc-Br brine of Tanatar trona crystallizer | place: Russia: Kulunda steppe | collected 2011-07
ACTACAGAAAGCAGACCGGATCAGTGGTGTTACTGTACTGAGTTTCGATGGAAAAAAAACAGGTGAGCGGGATGGGATCACAGTCGAACGACTCGCTTCGCTCTCGTCGCTACTGACAGAAACACAGAATTTTCTGGCACTCCGACATCTCCGTCACCACGTTGATCGGTTTGATATCGTTCACGCATACAATATGGAGTTACATCCAGTAGTCGGTTCTCTTACTGGTGGCGGATCTCCGAAAGCTGTCGGATCATTAAATTCATATCACTTCTTCAATCGGGCAGTTACGAACGTTTCACCCGGACCCCTTGAACGGCTGTATGAATCGGTTGGATATCCCACAACGGGACGTGTTCTCCGATACTACATGCGGCAACTCGACCATTTCATAGCAATAAGTGAGACGGTCAAACAAATCTACACGGACCATGGTTTCGATGCAGACAGTATCGACGTCATCCCCAGCTTTCTCGATCCATCATTTTCGGTCCCCAACGATGTTGACTCACCCGACACATTCAGACTGCTGTACGTTGGATCGTTGATCAAAGCGAAAGGCGTAGACAATCTCGTTCGGGCCCTCACACAGCTTTCTGGAGAGTATCATCTGTCCATCGTCGGCGATGGCCCACAAGCAGAAACGCTCAGACAGCTTGCATGCTGTCTCAATGTGCAAGACCGAGTAACTTTTCAGGGACATATAGAATTCACACAACTCAAAGAGGAGTACGCGAAGGCAGATTTGTTTGTCCACCCGGGAGTCTGGCCAGAGCCGTTTGGTAGAACAATACTTGAGGCGATGCAGGCTGGCCTTGCGGTCGTCTGTACCAATATTGGGGGACCATCGGAGACAGTCCCAGATACTGAGTTACAGTGTCCACCTAGAGATCCGACAGCACTGGCAGAAACAATCCAACGGGCGCGTAAAAACGCTCCCGAGATCGGTCGACGAAACCAGGAGTATGTATACGAAAAGTATTCACCCGACGCAGTTGTCCCAAAAATAGTAGACCTATACGCCCAAATGTAATGATGGGGTGCCATTCATTCACACTCGAGCCTCACCGGTAGAGACTCAATGTAGACCGACGCTTAATAACCGTAGCGACAATCTGGCATCACTACTGCCGCAAGAATGCAATCATATCATTTATACACACGCGAATCCACCTATGAATGAATATGAACGTGTTCAGTTACGTCTTGGAGAGAGATGCAGTATCTTCCTCGCCCCAATTGAGTAGATGTAAATTTGTAATCGAAGACAATATTGGTGAATCGATACACATACACTACCGGAACCTACGTCTAGAAATGACGGTTGAAGATTTCGACAGCTTTGCCGATGGAGTGAAGACAGCCGCGAAGGAACTTGACAATGGGAATAATTGAAGAAGAGTTGGCGGAGTTCCAACAATCAGATGGACATATTGTTCGAATCGAGAGCAACGAAGGAGGAGAGATACACATTCACATCGGCGATCTCAGAATAGATATGACGCCGACAGAGTTCCAACACTTTGCAGAGGTTGTGGCGAAAGCACAGGAAGAGCTCCACGAACAGAAAGAATGGAATTAAAACTTTCCCTGCAAAAGACCATTGAGAATATTTTTTCTGCGCTAGACGAACAGGATATAGAATATGTCGTGTTGAGAAAGTACGGCTCCTTGCCTGACAGGGTCGTTGATGAAGATATCGACCTACAGGTTCACAACGACGACTTCGAGCAAGCGTTGGAAATTTGTCGTTCTCAAGGGTTTGAAAACAAACATTCGACACTGTATAACGTAACAGATTTGCTCAAACGGGCGAAAAATAAACCAGATGAGGCACTCTATTGGATACGGAACCAACCACGGGAACTAGCTGATCTCGTTCTCGATAGCGGAAGCCCGTATTCCAAAGGAGCAAGCGGGTATCGTTCAATAAAACTAACCCGAAGTGAGCTGATGCTCGATATCAAGAACCATCTGGCCTACCGGTCCCCAATGAACGGAGAGCGCATTCGTGTTGACCCATTTGTCGAGCGGAAATTATACGAGCGCCGCCAGAAATACGGCAAATTATACGTTCCAAGCCCTCCCGACGAACTGGCACATGTCATCTGTCACTGTGTGTTTGATAAGGAAGGTACCTTCTCTCCGTATTATCAGAATCGTTGTGACGAACTGATCGAAGAAGTGCGCGAAGATGAGCAGTTTGTCAATCAATACGAAACGTTACTTGAGTATCTTTTTTTCGACGCAGCGGAACTTGTCGCGACGGTCGTATACGAGGGCCGGTACAACGAATTACTCAGTGAACTATATTCTTTTGATGAATATTAGCATAGAAAAATTAAACGTAGATACTCAAAATCGTATCGAAATAAGATGAGACACGCATTTAAAGAGTTTTCTCGGCATATTACGCAAAATGGGATACGTGAGGCACTGGGTCACACAGAACGATTCCTCCTCTGGCAGGTAACCAAGCGGCTCCCGGTTCCTGTCCTCCGTTGGTTGTTTGAACTTAACACGCACCGTCCGAATCGAAGTGATTCGAACCCACTTCGGTTAGTGTGGGTACCCCCCGAAGTAATAGAGTACGTACATGTGAACAGTCCCACTGAATACGGTATCGTTTTCCGAAAACAACGGAGTAATCAGTTGAAGAAATTCGAAGAGACAATCGCTTACAAATCACTATACAAACGATTCAAAGAAGATCAGGCGTGGGAAGATACTCTTCTGTTCAAATACTATTCCAACCGCATAGACGAAGGGAACCCATTCTGGCGTTGTCGCACGCCAGAGGAACTTACCGCGTACTGTCGTGAGATTGATGAGTTATATGATAAGATTAAGCAATCAGGATACAAATCTCAGCGGCAACTTCTTGAGGAAAATCCTACCAAAGTAAAGAAACAAAATAATGACGCGATGCACCCAATACTCAACGAAATATCTGTCACCATTCTAACAGATGGAGAAATTGCAAAGAGCGAATCCGGAATCCACCGGTTGGCACTGGCACAAATTCTTGAGATCAATGAAGTTCCAGTCATTGTGCGTGCGCGACACGAACAGTGGCAAGCGATACGGGACGAAATTATCGCGACAGAAGACCCCAAGAAACTAAGTAAGCGAGCTAGGTCACACTTGCAACACCCCGATTTGACAGATATTGTTCCTAGGAGTTGGGGACACAAACTCAGTTGAGAACGTCCTGGAGGTCGGGATGGTCACGAAGCCTCTCGTGCTCTTCAGGGAGCCCACTGGTGTATATTTTGTCCCGGAGTTCTTGCCATTTCTTGTGCCGACAGACAACATGAACCGGGATGTTTATGTCTAAAACTCGTGCAATAGCAAATCTGTGTCTACCATCCCGTAAGCTAATTTGTCCCTCTCTATCAATTACAACGAGAACTTCTAACCGGTCATAAAACCTGGCATTGTTTTTGTATTTTATATATTTGTCACGTGCTATGTGTGAAATACGGTGCCCTTCATGGTTCTTTTTATATCCATTCGATTTTATATTGAGATATAGATCTTCGTATGATTTCATCCTCTGTTGAGCATACTCGTCATCGTACTTATTATTCAGATATTCATAATAGTCTGTTTCTTCCCACTCCTTGTTATCGAGGATCCGTTGTTCGAGACCTGAAATATGAGGGACTTCAACAATACTTTTGAATCCTTGTTTATTTTTGTCCCAATTTCCGTCTTGCACCTGAGATAAGCCACCACGTGTATTTATAGATGTGTTCTTTCGCTCTATTTCACTCGGTTGAATTTGGATAGTGATGTAGGGATTAGCTGGTTTTTTATATACAATTCGATTTCTGAGGTGATTTCTCAATGAATTAAATCTTAGTTGGTTGCTTTTCGAACTGATTGGTTTTGTAATAAAGGCAGCAGACTTACTGAACAGAGTCCATATTCCCTCCTCTCGGAGTATTTCAAGAGCTTTCTTGGCATAATAAGTAGCCATTTTTGAGTGGCTGCAACATATTGGACGACTCTGAATTGTTTTTCGGTTCGGGAATGAACTCAAAAGTTCCGTCGACCGGTATCGTGTCTATTGAGTTTTGTCGCGATCAGTCATAATGAACGACTTCCTTCTGGAGGCTCTCGTTTACCGAGCAGTTCCAAGATTCCTGCCTTTAGAGTGTACCGCAGCCCATTTTTTCGGAGCGAAGAAAAAAACCGTGAATCAAGCCGATCACGTTTTCTCGTATGTATTTTAATCCTGTTGATGGATCGTGGCCCCGCAATCGTGTAGAACACTCGCCGTTCTAGTTTCGAATTGATTTTGTCCCCCGCATCAGGGAGAGTATGTTGTGGTCGACCATGGAGAATTTTTGCGTCAAACGCCAAAAACCCAATAGAGTTCACGAAACAGTTATACTCACTTGGTAATACGAAAATACCCAGTTCTGATTCGTGCACTGCCAGAGAGAAAGCTGGCTGGTTACTAATCATTTCCTGCTCATTTCGCAATCTCCAGTATATTTCATTCCACAATGATAGAAAACTATCTACTTTCTTTGAACTTTTATACAATATTACCCCAGTGTTGAATTCTCTATACGGTTCAGGTTTTCCAGGGAGAGGTCGCCTACTTCCACTAATTGTTACCGCGAGATCATAGTCATCAAGAACTGAAAAAAGATCACCGATGTCCGCAAAGACATGTGTGTCCGTATCTAAGTATAATGTTCTATCAAAGGGGCTGTCCGACGGCGAGAGATTTGATGAACTTACGTCTTTACGTAGATCGGAATTGATAATCACATGGTTGAATACATTTGATTCGATTTCGTTGTCTGTGATCAAAGCGGTACTCAATCCTGGTGTGTTTTTATTTACGCTTTTTGCTGAATTGATAGCTTCCTCAATGTATTTTTTCCCTGTTGCTTTATACAATACTCCATCTGTCATGGTGCATCACCTATGTACAAAATTAGTATGTGGGAAGGCATACAATTGGATAATCCTCTTATTTATATCATGGAACTGCCTAACTCATGAATCCTCTGATTACAAATCAATGGTCTTGTCCGCCTTTTGAGCCTCATTAATGGCCTTATCAAGTTAGTCTTCCGATAAATATCCTACCACTTCTATCCGACGCCCTGTTGCCATCAGTATCAATTACGCTCTCCGATAGCTCAAACATTCAGAAACAAAACGGAGAGCATAAAACGGTACAAGTCTATAGATTATAAATGTAGTTATGCAGTCGCGCAAGTTAACGAAATTGATCTTTATCTATCTTTGTATGGTGTTCCTTCTCTTGAGGATTCGATCTCGTCACTCCTGGCAATCAATAAAGTACCGTCTATCCCGAAAGAACCAGAAGCGGCATCCACTGTTCACTTTCCTATATGGGAAATATTTAAATTTCCGCTGGTTCTTCGGCGACGATCGGTATACTGATGCAAACCCATTCAAGCGTCTGTACGTGGATCCAAGTGACATTGAGTATGCCGTGGACGAACGCAAGGAGAAGTGGGGTCGGGTCAATAACGAGGGTTGGAATTCAGTTCCATTCGATGAACGGACGCGCTACGAAACCCTCGAACGACATTTCGTTGAAGAAGTCCCCTGGGAAAAGCTCCCACTCGATAATGAGCGGGGCTGCACGAAGGACCAACTGTACGAACGAATGGTTGTCGAGGGCTATACTAATCAACGCGAACTCCATCCGGTCTGGAACCCGTTTCGGAAGCGAGATTTCGAGATCGGCGTCGTCATTGACGCCGACGGTGAAATAAAATGGACAGGTTACGGCCAGCACCGACTTATCATCGCAAAGTTGCTGGATATTGACGAGGTACCGGTACAGGTTCATGTCCGCCATCGCGAGTGGCAAAACGTACGTGATGAACTACGCGCTGCCGAGTCGATCGACGATCTCTCCGAAAAGACGCGACGCGTGTATGATCATCCAGATCTGGCCGACCTCCGTTCGAACATTGAGATCGATAACCCCTAGAGTTGACACAATTACATTAACGCCCTATTCTACTGCAAGGAGGAGCGTCACAGGAGTTCTAGCACGTCGTGTATAAATGGGCGGATTTGATCGAATACACCATCTCGACTCTCAGCGTATTCTGTGAGGAGATATACAAGTGGTAATCCTGTGTAGGGTGGATCACCATCGGTCGCAAGCCCGTCAAGTGCTGCGTAACTCGCTCGATGAACGTTCCCTGCTTCATCCGTACCGTGCATCAGGTTCACGAATAGAGCTGGATTTTCTTGGCCTACCGCAACTGCTTGTAGCCAGTTGTATACGTCGACGTAGGTAAAATCGATACGAGATGATTCCCAATCAATGATACGAAGATCATCCGCGAGAACTATATTTCGTGGAGTGAGATCTCTATGAACGCGTGACCGATATATCCGATCTGGAATCTCATACTTCTTGATTGCAGACGAAAGACGCTTTGTTGTGTCGTCGGTTTCTTCCAGTTGAGACACAACTGTGTTGGTTTCCACCGGTTTACGATCACGAGTGTAGATCGGCCGCAACTGTTCGAGTGCCCTCACCACGTGGTTCCAACTGCTCAATCGCATCTGTGGGCTCGTACCCGAAATGAACTCTTCGGTCAGAAACGGATACTCGCTATTCGATTCGATTACTGCTGGCATAACATCTAATTGGGGCAAACTTCCACGAACATCTATTTCGCGTTTGACTTGTCTGGGATCGTTCTTCGAGAGCTTCGTCACAGTACCTGCGTCCATATTAATAAGAATAATTCGTCTATATTTACCGATAACAAGTTCTGGCGGCCCATGTTCGGGAAGCGTCCACGCGAACTCGTCAATCGACGGCACGATGTGGGCAACCTGCGGTAATCGCTGAATGAGCGAGAGCGTTGTTGCTGCAAGCTTACGTTTGACTGAGGATCCGGAAATGATCTGGCGGACTAGGTCGCTTCCGTTTTTTTTATCGAAGATGTAAATATAGGCTCCACTATCCAGACTGAGATACGAGCGTCTTCTAACTGGTATGTCCCGCCAGTGATAGAACGCTTCGACACGTGTGGATATTTCACTAATCTCCTCAGAATGCTGTTCCATGGCTTTTAATCATTTTATTTGTTATTATTACGTATTGCAACGGCACTGTGCGGCTGATACTGCATTGAAGCTTCACTTTGAGTATCCCTCGTACGTATTCTGGAACTCATATGCCAGTGGACCTCACTGGTAGTCTGCACAGACACGCTTGATCCCCTCTTCAAGCGACACCTTCGGTTGCCAACCCACCGCATCTTGCAACTTGGTGGCATCCGCGCAAGTATCATGAACGTATACCTCCTCAGGTATTGGATTCTCTACGTACTCCGGATCGATCGCTGTTCCTAACTCTTCGTTAAGCATCTCCACAAGTTCATTGAACGATACCCGCCTTCCCGTTCCGACATTATATACTCCATCTAGTTCGTTCTCGGCTGCCAGCTCAAAGGCGCGAACAGCGTCTTCGACTTGTGTGAAGTCTCTCGTCTGTGTTCCGTCGCCGTACAGCTTCGGCGACCGTCCATTGGCAATATCGTCAGCAAACTGTGCAATCACGTTTGCGTACTTGCCTTTATGTTCCTCTGACCCTCCATATCCCTGATATACCGAGAATAGACGCAAGCCGCACATAGAAAGATCATAGTGATTCGAAAAATACTCCGCATATCGCTCACGTGCCAGCTTTGACGCTTCGTAGGCGGTGTTCACTGTTACATCCATGTTCTCAGGCGAGGGGGTCGTCTGTGAGCCATAAATTGAAGATGTCGAAGCATAAACCACCGTCTCACAACCTGATTGACGACATTGTTCAGCTACATTAACGAATCCTTCAACATTGATACGTGCTCCAAGACGTGGGTTTTTTTCATGCATCGCGTACGAAGATAATGCAGCAAGGTGCATGACGGCGTCAACATTAGTAGGAAGATCATCATCAAGAATACTTTGCTCAACAAACGTTACAGCGTTACTTAGATTTCCTGGATTGCCAATATAACAGTCGTCAATAACTAGAACGTCGTTTCTCTCTGCAAGTATATTGGCAATATTTGAACCGATAAAACCTGCCCCACCGGTTATAAGTATTTTGTTATCTTCCATATTATGATTTCACAGCTCTAATAAAAATAAGTGGCGTTTATCAATCACCCACATGTCGGTAGTCGTTTAGTCTGAACCACTTGACAGTCCGTTCCAACCCTTCGTGAAACTCGATTTTAGGATCATATCCAAGTTGCTCCCGAACGTGGTCCAGACCTGCCATTGAGTGTCGCACATCGCCTGGCCGCGGATCATTATAAATCGGCTCGATATCCGTCCCAAGTACGTCGTTAATCCGATCTACCAACTCCGTGATCGTGATCCGGTCACCACGGCCTACGTTCACGGCAACGCCGGTCGCATCTCCTTCAGCGGCCAACACGTTCGCCTGTATCACGTTATCAATAAATATAAAATCACGCGATTGCTCGCCGTCGCCGTAGATCACCGGTCGCTCGCCGTCAAGCATCAGTTCGATAAACTTCGGGATTACCGCCGCATACTCGCCGTCTGGATTCTGTCCTGGGCCAAAGACATTAAAATATCGCAACGCGACCGTATCGATATCGTACAGCTCGCTGAACTGGATGGCCAGTTTCTCGGTGTAATATTTCGAAAGCGCGTACGGCGATTCGGGATTCTCTTTCATCGACTCGACTTTGGGTAGTGTTTCACTCGAGCCATATACCGACGACGAGGACGCGACGACAGCCGTATCGACACCCGCCTTCCGGGCTTCGTCGAGGACGGTCGCCGTCCCAGTACAGTTTGCATCCGTCGACGTTACTGGATCTTCGACACTCCGCGGAACCGATGCAACAGCAGCCTGATGAAACACGTAGTCGACCCCATCAACAACCTCGGCAACAGCGTCAGCATCCCGAATGTCGGCTTCAGTAAATGAAAAATCCGAATGATCCGAAAGCGAGTCAATATTCTGCTTTCGCCCCGTCGCAAAGTTATCGACCCCGCGGACGGTGTAGCCCCGATCCAACAGTGCATCAGCGAGGCTTGATCCAATGAAACCCGCAACACCTGTAATGAGTGCAGTTGTCATATCTGATCTAATTGTCCCTTTGAATTGAGTGTGTCGACTTACTACAGCCGAACGATCTGTTCAGCTTCGTAGCCACTCATTGCGTTCCGGTATCGAACACGAGTGAGGCGTGGTCGACGATCTCGGCGATATCGATGTCGGAATGATCGGTCACGATGAGCACACGGTCGGCATCAGCCAGCCGCTGTAGGGTCAATTCGACCGATTCGTAGCGTCCGTCTGGTACGGCCAGTTCCGGAACGTAGGGGCCATGATTGTTGACCGAGCCCTCCCGGTCAATCAGATACTCGATAATATCGAATGCGGGCGACTTACGCATATTTGAGACATCGCGTTTGTATGTAACGCCAAGCACAAGTACCTCAGCATTTGGGAGTGACAGCCCGCGGTCGTTCAACAGTTTCACTACCCGCTGGACGAGATGGTCCGGCATCTCCCAGTTGATTTGATCGGCCAAACCGAAAAACCGGGTTTCGACGCCCTGCTGGTTGGCCTGTCACGAGAGCAACATTGGGTCGACCGGGATACAGTGGCCACCGAGTCCTGGACCAAAATAAAATGGCATACAACGAACGGTTTGGTTGCGGCGGCATCGATTGCGGTCCAGGTGTTGACATCCAGATGGTGTGCGATCTGTGCCAACTCATTGATTAGTCTGATGTTGACTGCCCGGAAGGTGTTTTCAAGCAGCTTCACCAGTTCGGCTTCGGTCGCCGAATCGACGCGGACGATCTCGTCGAACACCGGTCCATACAGTGTCTCCGCGTGATCACCACAGGTAAGCGTCACTCCACCGAGGAGCTTCGGAATGTCGGTTGGCCCATACTGTTCGTTACCCGGATCGATCCGTTCCGGTGAGAAGGCGACAAAGATGTTTTCGCCGACTGTCAGCCCGTTTTCGGTCAGCGTTTCCGCAACGAACTCCTCGGTTCCTCCGGGATAGACCGTGCTTTCGGAGATGACCGTACAGCCTTCCGGCACGACATCCGCGAGTTCTTCGACCGCGCTGGCGACATACGACAGGTTTGGGGTCCCGCTTTTCGCATCGGCGTCGGTACACAGATCGAGACGGCGTCGACAGCCTCCAGGGCCGCGTACTCCGTCGTTAGCTCGAACCCGTTTTTCAGTGTTCCTGACAACACCTCGTCGCTGACATCGTTCACATACTTTTCCCGCGTGAGAGCCTCAACGCGGTTCCGAATCGATGTCGACACCGTCGTAGCCTGCATTCGTCATCGCGAGCACCAGCGGTAATCCAACGTAGCCCAACCCCACCACACCGATCCGGTTGGTTGTCGTCCCGGTCATTATATACGGTAGATTGGTCAACAGTATTTGTCAGTCTGTCGGTTCAGTACCTAAAACTGATCAGGTCGAACACAGTAGCTACCGCCATTTGACGAGCCCATACAGATAGCCAGCACCGACAAGCCCCGTAAATAAAAGTAGCGTCACGAACTGCGCGATTTTCATCATTGAGGGAGCAGTCACCAGCCCCTTGATTCGTCCAGGAAAAAACACAAACAGGAGCTGGCCAAGAAACTCAGACTCTTCGTCAGTGTTGGTCTCCGGAACCAAAAATTCGAGCGCGCGCTTGGAGTACCCCTGCCAGAAGGCGCGTTTCGCCAGCCACCGTTTCTCCGTTCGGAAGCCAAACACCTTGTGTGCAACAATCGCATCGTGGTTGTAGATGACGCCCTGTCCGTACTCTCGTTGCATTCGCGCACAGAACTCGGTCTCCTCGGCCTGTAGCACGTTGTCTCCCTGTCGACCCACAGCAGGCTCGAACCCGCCGAGTTCCTTCAGGACAGATCGCTTGAATGAAATATTGGAGCCGAAGGTGTTTCTGACCTCTTCACCATCCTCGGCGAATCCTTTGTGGGTGACACCAATGAGCCAATAAAACTCCTCGGGGAGGAACTCAGGCTTTCCGGCGACCCAGTCGGCAACCATTCGACCGCCCACGGCAATCGCATCCTGCTCTTCGTAGACGGAGACGAGCTCTGCAATCCAGTCGGGATCGGCGACCGCGTCGTCATCGATCAGTGCCACAACATCCCCAGTTGCATACTCCAGGGCGTTGTTGCGGCTTCCCGAGAGCCCCAGATTTTCTTCGTTGACATGAACTTGGACGGACCCGATATCCCCATACTCGTCGACAACGCGCTCGTAGAGCTCCTGGTTTCCGTCGACAACGAGGATCAATTCGATGTCATCGTACGTCTGATTGAGGATACTCTCCACTGACTCGGAAAACGCATCGAACATATCAAAAGAATACGTGCAAATGACTACAGAGACATCCATTAGTCCTCACTTGATGGCTGGCCTGAATAAACATTTCTTTACAAATACGACCCACTTGTTCCGTCGACATTTCAGAAGGCTTATTGAGTGGTTGTAACTGTCTCTGTACAATGAGTACTGCAGATAGCCAAGAGGGAAGCCAGACGGATTCTGGCGAATCGATACTCACCCAGTTCGAACGGTGGTATCACGTACCCATACTTGGTGTGTTGATGGCGTTTATGCTAGTGACGCGAATTCGTGCCTTGGAGAACTTCCAAGTGGCGGATGGCGTCACCTTCCGTGGCAACGACCCGTGGTATCACTTTCGAGAGAGTTCCTACATCCTGGAAAACTTCCCGTACACGATGCCGTTCGATCCGTGGACTAACTATCCCACTGGGACAGATGTAGGTCAGTTCGGGACACTGTTCGACCAGATCGTGGTTAGCTTCGTCCTTCTGACCAGTTTCGGGGATCCGTCGCCTGAATACTTCGGGCTGATTATGCTTGTCGCTGCGCCCGTCTTTGCTGTGGCTGCGGTGGTTCCAGCGTACCTCATTGCGTCTCGATTTGCTGGGCGAGTACCTGCGCTTGCTGGTATCGCCGTCCTCGCGTTGCTCTCCGGGACGTTCCTGAACTATGGATTGGTTGGGTTTTATGACCACCACACTGCAGAGGTGTTCTTCCAGACACTCGGCGTGTTGGCCTTTATTGCTGCACTGAGTGTTGCCCAGCAAGAACAGCCAGTCTGGGAGTTGATCGTCGACCGAGACTTCGACGCGCTCCGCCGACCGTTGCTCTACTCGATTGCTGCCGGTGTTGCGGCCGCTCTTTATATGTGGACGTGGCCCCCTGGTGTGTTACTTGTCGGCTTTACCGGGATTTTCTTCGCAGTCAAGATCACGAGTGATGTGTATCACGACCAAAGTCCGGAACCGGTTGCATTCGTCGGTGCTGTCTCGATGTCGGTAACAGCGTTGCTCATGGCTGTCCGAGTTACCGAGTTCGGATTCAGTAATACACGATTCTCGCTGCTCCAGGTCGCCCTACCGTTCGGTGTCGCTGTAGGCTGTGTGTTCCTTGCCGGACTTACTCGTCAGTGGGAACAGCGTGATCTTTCGGCATCTGCTTTCCCACCTGCTGTCGGTGGGCTCCTTGTTGTCACCTTTGGCATTATTTCGCTTACTCTCCCAGGTGTCCTTGGTTCGATTCAAAGTAGTCTTATGGGAACAGTCGGCTTCAGTGCAAGCGCGACAGCCCAAACCATCGGTGAAGCAACACCACCGCTCGCAAACCGTGGTGCATTTGATTTCATCTATACTGAGTACGGCCTCGCACTCCTGTTTGCCATCATCGCCGCACTCGTTATGCTCGGTCGACCGCTCTACCGAAGCGACAACAGCCGCGATACCTACTATCTCGTCGGCTCGCTGGCCACCGTCGGTCTCATCTATCTCGGCTCGCCAGTCCTCGAT
>LFFM01002228.1_pt1 | contig 12880 bp, 9 predicted proteins | sample 643131 | NCBI WGS metagenome assembly LFFM01 (sample SAMN03777445, study PRJNA286221) | soda lake metagenome | biome: soda lake; feature: Kulunda steppe; material: water; isolation source: sample Tc-Br brine of Tanatar trona crystallizer | place: Russia: Kulunda steppe | collected 2011-07
GTGACTTCGATACGTCTTCGGTGCGGTTCGAAGCCGTTGAATCTGTTAGATCCCCCGAGAGTGTGTCAGACGTAGCGGTGAACCTTGATCCCGACGTTTGTCTCTGGTCCGTCGGCCCGACGTCGATGATTTTCCTCTTTCGACGACTTCCTCGACTCGCGGATACGATGGGCGCGGTAGTCCCTGGTCCGCTGTATTCTCCGAGTGAGCTCTATACCCAACTCTCCGGCAATGATCTGCTCAACGTGCAGTCTTACGCGTCACTTGTTGCTAGTTCGTTCGTTCCCCAACGAGGGTTCGCGTACTTCCTTCAGACCAATTTCGATCTTGCAATCGCGCCCTCGACGACAATTGTGGACCAACTCACCAGTGGGGACTTCTCGCAAGAGGACACCCTGCACGTTCCACATGGGTCGGATACCGGGATTCTGACCATTCCCGAAGAGGTAGACGAATTCCGAGAAAGCGTCCCTTCACCTCCGGCACAAGATTACATCGTGAACTTTGGACCACCTCGACAGATTCGTGGGGCCACGGACTTCGTCGAGGCGATCCAGATCCTCCGAGACCAAGGACAGGAGGTAAAGGGGGTCATGTTGGCTCGGATTGACGATGAAACGGATCGCGAATCACTCGCCGACATCAGAGCAGAGTTATCGCGAGCTAGAACAACCAATGACTTCCTTATCACGGAGGAGTACCTCACTCCCCACGAGCTGAAATCCTATATTCGAGGTGCCAGCGCAGTCGTTCTACCGTATCGTATTGTCCAATCAACTGTGCCAATCTCGATCATTGAGGCCTTGGCACTAGGCACTCCAGTTGTTACAACAGATGTTAGTGGAGCTCGTGAACTCGTCCCATCATCTGACCTTACAGTGGGTGCCAGAGATGCTGACGCCCTTGTAGAGACAATCCAACAGCAGCTCGGTGGTTCGGTTTACTCACAGGCGGAATTAACCAGCCAACTCCCAAGGTGGGAAGAGTCGATCCAACCGTTGGTAAGAACGCTAGCCAATGAGGAGCCCCTATGCACGATGGGGAAATTTGGAGGAGTCACTCAAGAATGAATCTGTTTAATCGGAGATCACCGACCGACGAGATTCCTTCAGATTTATCTATTGTTGGCTTTCTTGGCTGCGATGGTGTAGGGACGACAACGCACGCAGAACACGCCGAGGAATATCTCAATTCGAAGGGACTGAACACTCAGATGATGTGGATGAGGTTCGACAACCGGCTATCACTCCCTATTCTAGCTTTGGGACGTGTGCTCGGAAAAACATCGAAATATGGGACAGGTGAGCAGACCATTCGTGCTCATCATTTTGAGGAGTCTGAACTCCTCACTCATGTGTATAAGAAAACGTTTCTTCGAGATCAAAAGGCGATGGTTCGTCGAAAGTTCGCAGAGATTCCAGAGAATACCGATGTCTTGATTTGTGATCGATTTATATTGGATGGATTAGTTAATCTAATCGTATCCACCAAAGATAAATCTCTCTTGGATAGTTGGGTTTCTGAGGGGGTTTGGGATCTAATTCCACCACAATCTGTAATAATTGGGCTTAACTGCGATCCGGATATTATTGCAAAGCGGCGTCCAGATGTAGCATCCGATCCCTTCCTTGATGTGCGAACGGAAGTTTATAGGTCTCTCTTCCAAAACAAACGGATTGAAGTTGTTGAGACATCCAAACCGATTGAAGAAGCGAAAGAGAACGTTGTAAGCATACTCGATAGACAATATGGAATTTCATAAAAAGCTATATCAAGAGCTCGTAAGAAGCGATCGATTGCCGGCACCGATACGAGGTAGTATTAAATTACTTAGTCACTGGGTCTTCCAGGGAATGCGTCGGATGGACACTTCCGAGAGAATTTTTAAGTCCATATGTACTGCGGTGTTCTCACTAGTATTCTATCAGATGCTGAAGCGTGCCAGCGTGGCAATAATTCTAGGTCATAGTTTGAATTTTGTGTTGAACTCTCACGCAGTTTCGGCCCTCAGAGTTTTGAACATCTCATTTTACAATGAATGGGACAATTTCAATGCATTCGCAACTGATCTATTGGAAGACATCAGCAGCAGAGATTGGGTCAATACAGTATATGTTATTGGAAGTGTAAATGAAAATCGGAATGAATGGGAACCAGGTTCAGATCTTGATGTTATTGTTATCAGAAATGATGGAATTATAAATGGTGTGAAAGCCGTTACTGGTGCCCTGTGCATTAGATTTCGTGCCACAATCAATTTGTTTCCCATAGACATTTATTTCTTTGACAGTGGTAAGACTTTAGATAATCGTTTAATAGATGATTCAGAAGACCTTTCGCCATATAATGACAGATTTAAATAGCTTAATTTCATACATTACAATCTGCTCTGTTGAATCCGCAGAAGGTGTCGGGATCGGGCCACTCTATACTCAGTTCAGAAACACTATCGGAAGGATTCAGAGATGAACTCCCTCCTGAGACAAAGAGGATCGAGATCACTGGGTGTGGCGATCCAATTAATTGACGCCAAAGACCGAGATAATCGTGCCTCCAGATATCGTAAACCCCGTGCTGTCATCGGATACAACAGAGCAGACCAATGACCAATTCCTTTTCAGATTTGATTAAGCAACCCGCGTCGCTGGCTTAAAAGCGCTCTGTTGCCCGTCCAACGGCGTTGTTTGATCCGACTGGCAACGTGTTTCCCGGATGGTAGCACGTTACGCTGCACTTTTTACGAATTCACATGGACGCGGCTCACTGCAAGGTCGTCGATTGGTTGAAGAGGTGGATCGACTTTGTGGACTGTTACAGCCGCCGAGCACAGCATTTCCTGCACCTTCAACCCGATACCGGTCATTCGCGAGACTGCGCACGTCGGTTTAGCGCGGTAACGTCCTGAATCAACGATGCGTTACGCTCCGGGTTTGCATGGAGCCAGGATGCTTGGCATACGACTGCGAAGTGTCACACACCACTACCGCTGCTCTGGTCTCCACACACGGACGATCAGAACGACGGACTCGTCGATATAGACACATATGGCGTCCTCGATCTTTACTACTCGGCACACTTGATCCAAGATACTGGGACTGGTTGTCGAGTCGGTCTGCAATACACCGAGAAAACCGAGAGTCTCGCCTGCGAAAAGGCGCTGACAATCAATTGCTCCTGGACGGCCTTGGATCAGAGCGCGACCACTCACTGCTTCGTCACTGAGCGTTTACTCACAACAATCGCGCCCACACCTTCCAGTTAGACAGTGAGTTATACGGCAACGCCTGGATGGCCGGGACTGGCTTTCCCGCCATCAAATGTCGTTCCGCCCCCGCTGTCCGCTTGCGCGCTTGGTAGCGCGAGTTCTGAGAACTTATGTTGACCCTTGCAGACAACCTCAAATAAGCTCGCAAACAGTGGTTCACACGCCGTCCGTGGATTCAATAAAGCATAACAATCTCTGTCAGGAGAGAGGAGAATAGACATGGCAGACACATTTATAAAGACAGACTAATTTGAAGAAGTCATGAAGGCAGTCATATTGGCAGCAGGACGTGGGTCACGTCTAAATCCAGTTACTGAACATATTCATAAGTGTCTTTTAGAGATAGACGGGACACCCATATTGGAGCAACAAATCCATGCTCTATCGGAAGCAGGTGTAGAAGAATTGTATGTTGTAACAGGGTATCGTCATGAAGATATCGAAAATAATTTAAACAAATTTGGCCGTAATAGCATTAATATTCATACGGTCAACAACGATGACTGGATGAACTCCGAAAACAGTCGTTCACTTTTACTCACAGAACAACACGTCAAAGGTGATGAATTCGTAATCCTAAATTGCGATATTTGGATGGAGACAAATTACATTTGCGAATTAATCGAAGAATTTGAAAGTAATATCGCTCCTTATGATTCACTTGAAACTGATGAAGATGCGCTACAAATTAAATTAGACGGGGCAAACAAACCACAGAGTATCTTACCTAAAGGTCATCCAAAAGGAGATGGTGCTACACTGGGATTGTTCATTCTATCAAGTGAAGGTTCAGAATTGCTTTTTAATGATATCAATAAATATATTGATGATGATGAAGTCAAAGCATATTGGTTCGAACACTCCGTTAGTAGAATATTCAACACCATTGAATTCTCTGCGGTTGATGTCAAAGATCAGATCTGGTTTGAGATAGATACTAAAAAGGATTTGTTGAATGCTAATGAGTACTTTGGAGTTTCTGAATCTCAAATCCAAAATTATCTAGAAAATATTAAACCCTGACTACATTGCTCTGCTGGTCTGGTGAATCCCTGTAGCGCGTCAGGAAATGACGTCAAGCCAACGTTGATGAAGATAATATATTCGCCTTAAGAATTATTAATCTCCCGCATTATTCGCAAGCGGGGCTCTGGTAAATCGCCAGAATACGTTTGATTTCACAGTTTCACGGGTCGCTTGATGTTGTAGACCGCACACATCAAAACGATCTCTCGAAATTCACGGTACTACGCTTGGGCACGCACCGCGTGGCCGAGCGTGCGCTTAATTGACGATAAAATGGTCTCAGACATTGCGCGTTAGCCGTACAGAGACCCACCGATTCGCGCGTTGTGCGCGCAGTCGATGGGTCGGAACTCACAATGCTTGATCAACATTCTCACGTCCCCTTCGTGCAATTTCTCGCGTAATCGCTGCCAGTCGAGGCCTTTGTCGGCGGTAAGGCTGGCAACTCGCCCGCCCCAACGCGGGCGAGATTGCCAGCCGATCTGCGTGTCGTAACGCTTCTCGGTCGTACAATGAACGTCGAGTACAGCTTGTGAGGCCGTATCGATGAATGCCGCCGTTCTCAGCGTTTGAACGTGGTAATTCGTCCGGCGGCAGTAGTGCTTGCTGGCGGTTTCGCGGTCGAAAACGTCGCGTCCATTGCGGCGTTATCGGCGGTGTCGTGCAGCTGCACAGACAGCCACAGCAGCACTCGCCACACTTCCATCTGCAACCTATCAAACGGCTTTACAAGCTGGTGAAATCGCCCGTCTCAAGACCTATCTCGGCTAGTATATGTGGCACTTCTCTCAGCAGATGAGTGTTTCGCGGTATGGCTTCTCCAAGTAAATTTTTGTTCCTACGAGAATCGAATCGTAGGCTTAGCAGGAGTTGAAGAGAGATTATCCCGACTACATGACCTCTGTAACCTCAAATGTGGCTTTGTTGAAATCCTCAGAAAATGATATATCTGAACTGGGTTCTGGTCCGTACAGGCTATAGGCTTAACAAGGACTGAATGATACCGTTGTGGTACGCATCTATGTCTCGGCGATCTCAAATTGCTTCAAAAGTTCCTCGTGAACAGCAAACCCTGAACCTCCCCAAGGAAAAGCTTGAATCACTTCGATCATGGGCTATCGAAGGAACGGGAATCACCGCTTCAGCTCGGGTAAAAGACTCTGACGGACGTATTGCACTCGTACAGAACAGTTGGACAAATGGATGGTTCGTGCCGGGTGGGGCAGTAGAACCCAACGAGACGCCAGAAGAAGCCGCCCAACGAGAGGTTCACGAGGAAATTGGGTTGAATGCGACTGTCGAGGAACCGTTGGTGGTACTGGAACAGACTTACACGTCTGAGAAGGTCGATTCTGACCGGTTCTCGGCCCTATTTATAGTGTACTCGGCCTCGGCAGATGGTGAAATACCTCCTGTGTCGCAGTTGGGGAAGACTGATGATGAGATAGAGGCAGCTCAGTGGTTTGAGACGATTCCAGATGACCTCCACGATGGCAACCTTCTTCGACCCTATCTTTGAATCTCGGTCAGTTCGCACCCTTCAGCGACCAGCCGTTTCATTTGATTATATGTCTGAAGAATAGGATTTCAACAGAGCCTCAAATGTTAAAGCAGCATTCCGATACCGTTATTATTCTATAATACATTTTGTCATTTGATGGATCGTCGTTTAGCCTTTTCAACCATCTTGATTTTGATATCTGGGGGCGTGTATTTATATTATGGTGCTATTGGTTCCTTCGTGCATGGTGCTGGTATGCATATTGAAGAAATTAGGTATGGGGGAGAAATGTCCTCTCAGTCGGTAGACAAGGTACCTGGATTTTACTCATTTGGAGCAATCCTATCCATAATATTGGGTATTGATGGACTAAACCTATTTTATATCCCTGTACTCATTGTCCCATTCACAATTGTAAATTATGCATTATTCCGAATGTTATCAGGCAATGAATTCATTTCTATTTTGATTGTGTCTATATATTTATTTTCCCAAAGCCAGGCGACAAATACATATCTAAGCCAACATGGCCAGGGGAGAATAATTCTATCAACTATTATACTAACAATTATATTACTATTGGTCAGAAATGGCCAGGGGACTTCCTATATACTGGCGTCTATAATTTCGGCCACTCCTTTGATTTTCATATCATATAATTTTGTATTCAGAACTGTGTTATTCTGCCTAGGCATAGTGATAGCTCTGGCTATAACACATTCAATATATGATTCTAGAGAGTACTATTTAGAAGCGGCTAGAAAGATAGCCTATGTCGGGTTGTTTCTCATCATACTAATATTAGGAGTGTCAAATTGGGTATATACTACTTTTTTTCCAAGGTTGGTTGCAGAATCTTCAGGCGTGTCAGGGGCAGATATATTTTTATCAGCATTTACAGGGGAATCACCTGATATTCTCATACCTCCATATTTACTCTTCACTCAACCCGAAAGTATAATTTACCTTGGAGTTGTTAAATATGCGCTCCTAGCAATACCTGGGATATATGTCGTGATATATTCTTTGGTTCAAATATATAGAAAAAGACGGATGAATCCATATTTAATTCCTCTTTTTGGAATTTGCATAGTTGGCATATCATATTTTGCCGGAAGGATATTAATGGGACAATTCTCTGTGTCTTTTCTTTTCTTACCAGGTGTATTTGCACTTTCTATCTCTTGTAGGTTACTACCTGAAAGATACAAACGTACGCTGCAGATAATTGGGATCGCAGTGCTTTTGGCAACTCTAATATCAATAGGTATTCACCTTTATGCTGGATCTATGGACAGGGGTGACAATCATGTGGTATACCAAGAGAATGCGGTAGACTGGTATATAGATTACAACCAAGGTACAATCACGGGAGATGTCACATCACAACGAATTTTTGCGGCGGAAATTATGAGACAAGAGTATCAACAGGGCTCTAGGATTCCGCCGACTGAATATATGCATAATCGTGCTAATATTTTGACCATTGACGGTAGCGTACCATTCCTATTTGGTTTTAATAATAGTCATAATGTTGGAAATTATTATATACTCGACATGAGGACAAATGAAGTCTCTCTTTATAATTGGGTCTCATTAAGGCCTTGGAGCGAGAGCCAACACCTTGTAGATTATTCAAACAACACAAATAAAGTGTATAATGACAACCGAATCTCGATATATGTTGACAATTAACTCTTATTTTGGGAGTTCCATCTACAGAATTTTAAAGTAGGTATTACTATTTTATATTTTAACCACTATTCGATATTTATACGATAATTATTTATCAGTGAATCTGCAGTTCCGTTATACACGAAGCGGACGAATAGGGTTTTTAGACGCGTGGGATCCCGGTGGGGAGTGGCTGACAGTTTGATCTATGTGCCCGACGGCGGTTTTTTCAATGACTCTCTGGGCTGACTATATCGAGTTCAGCCGTGTAGTGGCACAACGTATTGAACTCCAACAGGTAGGAGGTCACATTGGCGAGTGGTGGACGGTGGCAAGTATCTTTGTCTTAGCTAGTGTTGCACGTCTTGTCGAGACCGTAGAACTCCCGATCTATAATGACTGGACGGATCTAGCATCACTGAGTTTGTGTTGAAGCGCGTCTCAGTCGTACCCTTTGTCGGCAATGAAGTTGCTCAGCTGGTCTGGATTTCTGGTGAGCAACTGCCTACCGATTTGGCCTTCGTGTGGCTATATCATCGAGAAGTGTGCGACGGTGCTGACGCGTCTGCGGCTCACCTTCGTCAATACCGACTGGTTTCTGCTGATCTATGATGATTCTCGCCAACTACTTCACGCTACGATAGAAATTATTCCTTACACTGACTAAACTGAAGATGTTTGGTGTGCTTTGTTGAATCTGCTGTGTTGAATCAGCCGGGAGCGCCGGGATCGGGTCACTCTGTACTCGGTTCAAAACCACTGTGGAGAGAATTCAGAGATGTAATCTTGCCAGAGGCCGTCTCTGTTGAACCCTATTCCTCAGACACGTTTTGTCTAAAACAGCCGGTCGGTGGGAACTGCGAATTGACCGGTTCTTAAGCGATTACTCACCCACTACCCGCTTTTCATAAATAGTTATGCTAATGGAAGCATTAGAACGTAGATGGTGGTAGTCATAGCTAAAAATAACTCATTAGATTCTATTCCTAAAATGTAGAATAGACCGAGTCCACCGAGACTATATGCTACAGCAAGTGTCCAAATTATCTTTGTCATACATAATGGGCTAATTCCTGATAGAAGAATGATTGCGGGGACTTGCTCTGTATTGACCGCTCAGAGTGAACGGTCAAGCTTATCAACGAGACAGGCGATGGTGAATTTGCGGAACTGTTTCCACCAGCGCCGTGAGCGGACGAACGCACCGTACTTCCGCTTGAGCGTGGACTTGACTGTCTCGGATTGACTCCGCTGGCCGTAGAGATCAGCGTTCAACCGTGCGTTCCATGCCTTGTGAAGCGATGTGAACTCACAGTGCTTGATCAGTGGGCGAACCTCGTGGTAACGGGCAAGACGCCTAATTTTCTGATCGTTGTACTCTTTGTCACCGAGCAGAATATCGATGTCCTCGGAATTGTGTTTGATTAACGACGGCGCAATCTGGCTATCGTGTCTTCGGGTCGTCGTCACGTGTAGATCGAGGATTGCGTTCACCTTCGTATTGACCAACAATGTCACTTTAAGCTGCTGAATCGTGAGTTCGGCTCATTTCGTGTAGTGTTTTGAGGCGTGGCTCCGGTCGAAACCCGAAGCATCGATTTCGACAATTCTACTCGTTGGAAGGAACGTCGCTGACAGAGTCAATATAACACGCGATACAGTCATATCAAGCCGGTTGAACGCCTTACAGAGAGTTGAGGGCATAGGAAGTTCAGCTAATCCAAGAGCTCGACGAATGCGTGGCATCTCGATCAGTCATCAAGCAGACCACGATAGGTCGTGTTCTTCCGAACTTTGAGACACACAGTAGAACAGCGTGCTGCAGGAGTGAATAGCGGTGTTTAGAGAACTGCGAGGAGTATCGAGAGACAGTTCACCGTGCCAGATGAATAGTCTTCTCAGTAAACCGGAGTATTTACGACTTCGGGTGGGCCTTCATCTAGTCGAATTACACAGCGAACATGTAACTCCCTGAGGATTTCAACCGAGCCCAGAGGCCAGAAGAATCGGGATCACTGCTGGAACGGTCCAATTCACCGACGTCAAAGTGCAAGTTAATCATGCCTCCAGATATAGTGATTCCCGAGCTGCTATTGGATTCAACAAAAGGTATTTGTAATACATGTCTATATTAGCAACTTCGATTAGTTAAAAAGACGAATATCTGTGTGAAAAGCTATTTATATATTGCTTGCTCGATGCGTGCTACCACACGCTTCGATGACTTTCCATCAGTATACCTAAACATCCTATTCTTCAATTTCTCCCTCTTAGCTCGATTATCTGGGCCTTTTCCGAATAATCCGTTCAATTCTGAAACGAATTCTCCAGAGTCCGTTGCTATTTCACCAGGTACAAGTTCTGTATAATTATAATAAAACCCGCGGTCATTCTCATACTTTTCTAAGTCATAAGGATAAAACAGAATCGGATTGTCTGTGTGAAGATAATCAAAGAAAACCGACGAATAGTCCGTGATTAGTGCATCACAATTATCCAACAACGAATATATGTCGGTCCTCCTTTCCAATAATTTAATCCGGTCTAAATTAGATGATTGGATATCTAATGATTGTTTTGGATGAGGTTTGATTAACAACTCGGCTTCCAAATCTTTTAATTTGGATTCTATTTTTTGCAAAGGCAATTGATCTTCAGTTAGATCTATCCCTTCACTTTCTCCCCCTACGCTTCTAAGTGTTGGCAAGTAGAGAATTGTCCGTGGTCTGTTCGAATAACTACTCTGATCGCTCTTTTCGCGTCTTTGATAAAATTGGTCATTACGTGGGTAACCGGTAATTGCAATTGAACTGGAATCAACTCCATAAGCAGATTGGAAGAGACTATTTGCTTCATCAGATGTACTAATAAATATGTCTGGCTCTGGTACAATAGCGTCTGAGATCCTCCTAAACAATTTTTTTTCATCTCGTCTATCATTTCCTAATTTTTTTAATGGTATACCATGCCATAGCTGCACAAAAAGGCAATTTCCGGATACTCGCCAAATATTATTGCTATGACTTGTTATGATACAGCCCGACCTTAGCGAGACGAATATACCTTTCAGACTATTTGTATAATAAACCTGCATTTCGTTATTTTGGAGTTCTTCATACGTCCTAGATTCGCTTGTCAACCAGACAGCAGTCCGATCAGTGTTATGGTTTACGTATTCAAATACATATTTACTATTGTCATAAAAGCTACCTTTGCTATCGCTTGTAAATACCCACAAATTATTGTCTCTTGGGAAGAAAAAGGAGATGCAATATAGTACTATCGAAGAGACATATCTCATTGCCATTGAAAAATAACTCATTTTGAATCCAACCATTCTCTTACATTTTTAACAAAGACTGTGCCGTTATTTGGGAGAAATGATTTTTTGACAAAGCACCGTTCATCAGAATATTCGTCTATATTGTTATTACATATTTCCTCTAGAACTAAACGAAATTCATTAAATGTATCTGGATTCTTTCCAGGGAAATATGTTTCATAATCAAATGCTAACCCTCGATGACTTGAGAATTCGGCATAGTTATCCTTTAAGAAAATAATGGGTCGGTCGAAGGGTAAAAATTCCATATATATTGATGAATAGTCAGTGATTAAAATGTCGATGTGGGCAAGAAGTTCAGTGGCAGATTCCGCAAAATCTTGATCAGCTAAGAAAACATTCTCGCCGTCAATCAGATGTGATTGTTCACTCTTATGAGTTGGATGAGGTCTCATGAATATTCTCATGTCATTTTCATCGAGGAATGAATATAGTTCATTTTTGTTGAAGTCTGAGAATGGGAAATATGTGGTTTCAAATACACCATCTTTGTGGGTTGGTGCATATAATATATTCACACAGTCATCATATGTAAGCGTGTCTAGAGAATCTGATGGCAGGATAGGATCACTCAACCCACTAGCCAGTTGTTTAACTCGGTCAAACCTAGGATATCCCAATTTCTCATATTCGGCCGGATGTCGACCTTCTGAGGAAGACCTGAAATACAATTCGGTATCTGACTGAACTGACCTAGTCAATGATTTTGGTGGATTATCTAACGATATACTCAATTTCGTTTCTTTATTCTGTCTTTCACTAGAGCGTGACTTTCCTTTCGCCTTCGTTATGGGTCCATGTTGAAGAAGTATGAATTTCTGAGATTGTTGAGAAACCAGACGATGAAATCGGAGATCTCTTTCGTTCTTCACACAAACGCACTTTGATAAAGAGAGAGCCTTAGAAAACCCCGTGCTATATTTATATATGTGTTCAACACTATTATTCGCATACGATTTGGAATCTTTATTTTCTGAGACCACATACAATTTTCGAAAAGAATTTGAATCTTCTATTTGATTAATAAGTGCAATAGTGTCTGATTCTGGTTTTTCTCCTCGTAAAACCACCATTAGATCGTTTTTGGATTCTGAGGCATTCATGCTAGACCATATGAAATGTATGGTGGATAGGAGAGCTGATATTCGTGTACATAAGATCTTTAAGACTTCACCGATTCCTTCCTCTTTTGTTTTCCGAATTAGTGCTGATATGTGTCGAAGCACATGGGGAATCAGTTATCGAGGATACATAGAAATGTCGTTTTAAGACAAAACAAATATGTCAAGGTCGGCTCTGGTGAATCGCTGTAAGGCGGCGGGAGAGGTCGTCAAATCAAAGGAAGTGAAGCGGGAAATCGGCGATAATCTATATCGAAGATCTCCCGCTTCACGACCAAACCGGTGTCGTTGGCTAAAAATGCTGTTGGTGGTCGGGGCGAAGCCGCCGCCCCCGAAGGGAGTGGGGGCTTCGCCGATTACGCCGTCGTTTCGCTCCACTGTCTCCGGATTTACCTAGAGAAACTCTACCACGAGGCGCTTGATCTGCTGAGTGAGAAGCCGCATATCTTGGCCGAGATCGGCCTTGATCCGGGCAATCTCCCGCATCACTCGACGCTAGTAAAGGCGTTTGCTAGGTTGCAGATGGAGGTGTGGCGAGTGCTGCTGCGGCTGTCGGCGCAGCTGTACGACACCGCCGATCACGCTGCGATAGACGCGACGTTCATCGACCGCGAAACCGCCAGCAAGCACTACTGCCGCCGGACGAACTACCGCTTTCAAACGCTGAAAACGACCGCGCTCGTCGATACGAAAACACAAGCTGTGCTTGACGTTCACTGTACGACCGAGAAACGTCACGACACGCAGATCGGATGGCAGCTCGCGCTCCGAAACGCGGGCGAGATTGCCAGCCTCGCCGCCGACAAAAGCTACGATTGGCAGCAATTACGCGAGAAATTACGCGAAGAGGGCGTGAGACCGCTGATCAAACACCGCGAGTTCCGACCCATCGACTGCGCGCATAACGCGCGCATCGATGGGTCTCTGTACGGCCAAAGAGCACTGTCTGA
>LFFM01002229.1_pt1 | contig 12875 bp, 12 predicted proteins | sample 643131 | NCBI WGS metagenome assembly LFFM01 (sample SAMN03777445, study PRJNA286221) | soda lake metagenome | biome: soda lake; feature: Kulunda steppe; material: water; isolation source: sample Tc-Br brine of Tanatar trona crystallizer | place: Russia: Kulunda steppe | collected 2011-07
CATGTCCCAGGTCCGAGGCTCGGCGGAGCCACGGGAAGGACGCGGACGCTTCCAAGGCGTCACCGCACCGAATCTCCGAACCCTATGAGTGCGGCGCTATGTCCAGCTAAGCCACCCGGCCTCACCCTTTCGTACCGCGATGAGACCCTTTAACCTTCCCATCCGTCGGAACCGTGGCAGACGATGACAGGCCGAGACGATGGCAGGTCGAGATGATGACAGGCCGAGACGATGGCAGGTCGAGATGATAACAGGCCGAGACGATGGCAGGCCGAGACGATGGCAGGTCGAGACCATGGCTGGCTGAGACGATGGCAGGCCGGATCCAGTCGCGAGAACCGGACCCCGCGGATTTATGCCGGACGCCCCGGACGTTCGGCGTATGAGCCTTCCCGAACTACTGTCCGGGACCGTCGGCGACGAGGAAGTCGTCGCCGAGGTCCCGCTCGGGGGAGACGATGTCCTCGCGGTCACGCCGACGCGAACGCTCGTGTACCGGGCGGACGGCCTCCTCTCCGACGAGTCGGTCGAGGAGTACGGTCACGACGCCGAGCGGATCGCGGTGTCGACCGGCCGACGCAAGTCGAAGATCGTTCTCGGCTACGGACTCGACGGGGACGAAACGCTCTCGCTCCCGACGAAACGCGTTGACGACGCGCTCCACCCGATCCTCGCCGGCGTGCTGTCGGCGACGGGGGTCACGGAGCCCGGCGAGTCGGTCAGACGGACGTTCCGGTTCTCGGAGCTCACCCTCGTCGTCACCGACAGCCGGCTCGTGAAACACGTCGGCTCGGCGGTGTGGGACGAGGAGTTCGAGGAGTTCCCGTACGCGAACCTGACCGACCTCGACTTCGAGGAGGGGACCGTCGCCACCGCAGTCGTGCTCGTCCACGACGGTCGGTCGGAGCGGTTCAAAGCCCCCAACGAGTCCGCCCGTGCCGTCCGGGAGACCCTCGTCGACGCGGTGTGTGCGTTCCACGAGGTCGGTAGTTTGGAGGAGTTCCGAGTGACGGCGGCCGACGACGCTGACGACGCGGACGCGAGCGAGTCCGCGGGCACGACCGATTTCGGCGAGGGACCGGATCCGCTGTCGGCCTCGCCGGTCGCCGACGCGGAGGCCAACGCAGAAGCCAACGCGGAGGCCGACGCGGGGACGAGCGCCGGAACCGAACCCGCCGTCGACCCGACAGTGGAGACGGGTACTGGGACGAGCGCGGCCGCGGAGGCCAGCGCGACCGACGCAGCGGGTGCGGCCGGGACGGCAGAGCCGACCGGGACGGCCGAGCCGACCGGGACGGCCGAGCCGACCGGGACGAAAGAGACGGCGAACACCGCCGCGGGCGACACGGCTCGTGACGACCGGACCCGCTCGACGGGAGCCGAACCCGCCGCTGACACTCCCGGCGGGCAGTCGGCCGAAGCGTCGGGGAGAGCCGAGGAAGCGCCGGCCTCGGCCGGGTCGGACCCGCTCGAGGACGCGTTCGGCGGCGATCCGTCCGAGCCGGGGACAGGCTCCGACGCTGCCCCGGACGAACCGGACGCGTTCGAGGGGTCGCCCTTCGAGAGCGCCGGCGTCGAGGACGACGACCTCGCCGCGGAGGTCGCCTCCCTCCGACAGGCAGTGGAAGCGCAGTCCGAGCGCCTCGACCGGCAGTCGGAGCTCATCGAGCGACTCATCGAGGAGCTCCGGCGCGGTCGCTGAGCGACCGCCTCCGATCAGTCGGCGTCACGGCCGGTCACCTTCCGCACACACGAGGAGCCGAACGGCCCCAGCTCGCCGGCGTCCAGCCGGACGAAGTGCCCGGTCGTGATCGACGCGCCACACCGACGACACTCGAACTCCCCCTCGCGGGAGACCACCTGGCTGTCGTAGTCGACGTACGTCCCGCCCCGGTTGACTCGAAGCCGGGCGTTCTCCCGGTCGATGACCCCTCGCTTCTCGGCGGCGTCGAGTATCTCTCTGGTGAGCGAAGGGCTCGTCGTCACCGTCTCGATCCGGTCGATCGCGTCCGCGAGCGGGAGCTCGTCGTGTTCGAGGTTCGCCAGCAGCTCGACTCCGAGCTCGCGTTTCTCGTCCCGGCTCGCCGACCCACTCACGCTCGTCCGAACGGAGGGGGGTCGTATAAATTCGGTCGACATCCCGCCGTCGTGACCGCGGACAGCAAGACAGTTACCGCGCGGCCGACTGGTGCGGATATGGACGTACTGGAGGTCGCCAACCGCGCGATCGCGACCGGGCCGGTGTGTGACGCCTGTCTGGGCCGGCTCGTCGCCGATCGGAGCTTCGGGCTGTCGAATGCCGATCGGGGGTCCGCGCTGCGGACCGCGCTCGCACTCCGCGACGACGTCGACTTCGAGCCGGTTGACACGGCGGACTGCTGGGTGTGTGAGGGGTACTGTGCCGCGTTCGACGCGTGGGCCGAGCGCGCCGTCGAGGCGGTTTCAGATGTCGAGTTCGCGACGTACAACGTCGGAACGCGTCCCCCGCCGCTGATCGAGGAGAACGAGACGCTACTGCGCGAGGAGGCGGGGGTCGCGTCGGACGCGGGCGAGCCGTTCAAATCCGAGTTCAACCGCGAGGTCGGCAAACGGTTCGGTCGGCTGACCGACGCGGAGGTGTCCTTCGACCGCCCGGACGTCCAGTTCACGATCGACCTCGCCGAGGACGCGCTGGACACGAAAGTGAACTCGACGTTCGTGTACGGCCGCTATCGCAAGCTGGAGCGGGATATCCCGCAGACCGAGTGGCCCTGTCGGGAGTGTCACGGCTCGGGGGTGGTCGGCCACGAACCGTGTGACCACTGCGGCGGGTCGGGATATCTCTACGACGACAGCGTCGAGGAGTTCACCGCGCCGGTGATCGAGGACGTGCTGGACGGGACGGAGGCGACGTTCCACGGGGCGGGCCGCGAGGACGTCGACGCGCGGATGCTCGGCACCGGCCGACCGTTCGTGGTTGAGATCGCGGAGCCGCGTCGCCGCCGGGCCGACGTCGACCGGCTCCAGGCCGACATCAACGCGTTCGCCGACGGGGCCGTCGAGGTCGAGGGGCTCCGGCTGGCGACCTACGACATGGTCGAGCGGGTGAAGGAGCTCGACGCCTCGAAGCGCTACCGTGCGGAGGTCGCCTTCGACGACGACGTGAGCGAGTCGGACCTCGCGGACGCGATCGCGACGCTCGAAGGCGCGACCGTCGAGCAGTACACGCCGAACCGTGTCGACCATCGGCGAGCGAGCCTGACCCGCGAGCGTGACGTGTACGAAGCCGACGCCGAGCTCGTCGACCCACGCCACGCTATCGTGGAGATCCACGGCGCTGGCGGATTGTATATAAAAGAGCTCGTGTCGAGCGACGAGGGCCGGACGGTGCCGAGCCTCGCGGGACTCCTCGGGGTTGGTGCGACGGTCACCGCCCTCGACGTACTCGCGGTCGAGGGCGAATCGGAGCCGTTCGAGCGGGAGGCGTTCTTCCGGGACTGACCGGACGGGTCCGCGCTTCGAGAGGTGAAGCGAATGAACAGTGTGGCGGAGCGACCGTATATAAGTGATCGAGCGATGTCGGTGTCGGCTATTTATAAGTGATCGACCCGTGTTGGTGTCGGCTGTTGATCCGTGAGTGACGACCTCGGCGCGAACGCCACCGACGGCCCACCCGTCCGCTCGACGGCGTTCAGTCGTCGCCGAGGATGACTCGGTGTGTCATCGCTTCGGGGTCGAGCACCTCGTCGGCTTCCGCCTCCGTGAGGTACCCCTCTTCGACGGCGACCTGTCGAACTGTCTTCCCCTCGTCAAGCGCCTGCTTGGCCACCTTCGAGGCCTTGTCGTAGCCGATCGCGGGGTTCAGCGCGGTCGCCAGCGCCATCGCTTCCTCGACGCGTTCCGCACAGTGCTCCTCGTTGGCCTCCAGCTTCCCGACGAAGCGCTCGCCGAACGTCTCGGCGGCGTTCGCCAACAGCTCAGCCGACTGGAGGAAGTTGTACGCGAGTACCGGTTTATATAGGTTCAGGTCGAGCTCGCCGCGCGCCGCCCCGGCCGAGACCGCGGCGTCGTTGCCGACGACCTGCTTGTGGACCTGGTTCACGGACTCGGCGACGACCGGGTTGATCTTCCCCGGCATGATCGAGGAGCCGGGCTGGTTTTCGGGCTGTTCGATCTCGCCGAGGCCGTTTCGAGGGCCCGACGCGAGCAGCCGGAGATCGTTGGCGATCTTGTTGAGGCTGCCAGCGACTGTGCGGAGCGCGCCGTGCGCCTCTCCCATGGCGTCGTGGGCGGCCTGCGCCTCGAAGTGGTTGTCCGCTTCGCGGAACGTCGTCCCCGTCTCGTCGGAGATGTACTCCGCGGCGAGCTCGGGGAACTCGGGATGGGTGTTGAGGCCGGTCCCGACCGCCGTCCCCCCGAGCGCGAGCTCGCGGAGGCTCGATCGGACGCCCGCCACGCGGTCGATCCCCTTCGCGACCTGCGTTCGGTAGCCGCCGAACTCCTGGCCGAGCCGGACCGGCGTCGCATCCTGGAGATGGGTGCGGCCGGTCTTGACGACGCCGTCGAACGCCGCCTCCTTTGCCTCGAGCTCGGCGTGGAGGGTTTCGAGGGCGGGTATGAGGTCTTTCTCGACGGCTTCGAGAGCGGCGACGTGCATCGCCGTCGGGATCACGTCGTTCGACGACTGGCCGTAGTTGACGTGGTCGTTGGGGTGGACGACCCGGTCGCCGATCTCCGCGCCGGCGATCTCGGCCGCGCGGTTCGCGATCACTTCGTTGGCGTTCATGTTGGAGGAGGTTCCCGACCCCGTCTGGAACACGTCGACCGGGAACTGATCGTCGTGCTCGCCGGCGATCACCTCGTCGGCGGCGGCGGCGATGGCGTCCGCAGTGTCCGCCTCGAGGAGCCCCAGGTCGCGGTTCGCCTGCGCCGCCGCCTTCTTCACCACGCCGAGCGCGCGGACGAACCGGCGTCCGAACGTGATCCCCGAGATGGGGAAGTTCTCGACGGCTCGCTGGGTCTGTGCGCCCCAGTACGCGTCGGCCGGTACCTGCATCTCGCCGAGGCTGTCCTCCTCCGTGCGGTAGTCCTCGCCCATGCGCGCTCGTTCTCCGGAGACGTGGTAAAGTCTACTGGATGGCGGCGGACGACGGGACGCGGACCGTAGTCACCGGATCTGGGAACCGACATCGACCCTACCAGACGAACCGATGCCGGCCCTACCAGACGAACCGACGTCGACCCCAACCGACGGACCGAAGTCGACGCCGGTCGAATCCCTCGTATGGAGATCGAGTGTCGGTTCTTCGGACCGTTCCGCGAGGCGGTCGACGAGGATCGAGTCGTGCTCGACGTCGACGCCGACACCTACGGCGAGCTCCTAGCCCTGCTGGAGAACCGCTATCCGGGACTTGCCGGTCGCCTGCTCGATGGCGACGGGGGGTTCGCCGGGAGCACCGTCGTGACACGGAACGGGACGGACCTCAGACACCTCGACGGCATCGATACCTCGGTCCGGGAAGGGGACGTGGTCCGCGCGATCCCGTCCGTCTACGGCGGCTGTACCGCGCGGCGAACCTGAAGGGCCGTTCGACGCCGGACCGCCCCCGCCGCATCGCTTTTGACGACACCCGTCGAAGATGAGGTATGCGCGCTCTCGTCTACCTCGTCGTCGGTATCGTCGGACTGCTCGAGACGCTCCTGCCCGGCGTCTTCGTGAACGCGTTCACCCGCGCCGCGTACCGTGACACGGCGGCGGTGAAGCCACGCTCGTGGTTCCGGACCGTCGTTCGGATCGAGGGTGCGATCCTCGTCCTCGTCGGCCTGATCGGACTGTTCCGAACCGCTCGGAGCGCCCGCGCGAGGGACGCCGACGCGGCACGCGACGACCCCGCGACCCCCGACACCGCGAGCGTCGACGCCGCGACCCGCTGAATCGCGGATTTCCCGGTCGTTCGAGACTCGGTGGGTCGACCCCTCGCTCCCGCGGGTCGACCTCTCACCCCCCGCGGATCCGACCCGAGTCACCCGAAACTATATTTCAGGTCCGTCGGACATCTCCGTCATGCACGCGCCCGCTGACGGAGACGGTGTGGACTCCGAATCGCGGATACGGGTCCTCCACGTCGACGACGACGCGGCGTTCGGGGATCTCGTCTCGACGTATCTCGAACGGATCGACGACGCGTTCGAGGTCCGCTCGGAGCCTGACGGTGAGACGGCGTTGGCGGCGCTCGACTCGACGACGTTCGACTGCGTCGTCAGCGATTACGACATGCCGGGGGTGAGCGGCCTCGAGCTTCTCGATCGGATCCGGGAGCGCGACTCGGAGCTCCCGTTCGTCCTGTTCACCGGAAAGGGGAGCGAGGAGATCGCCAGCGACGCGATCGCGGCCGGTGCCACGGATTACCTCCAGAAGGCGGGCGGTGCGGATCAGTACACCGTGCTCGCGAACCGCGTCCGCAACGCGGTCGACCAGTACCGCTCGAAGCGCGCGCTTGCGGCGAGCCAGGAACGCCTCTCACGGTTCATCGAACAGTCCCCGCTCGGAACTATCGAGTACGACGAGGGGTTCCGGATCGTCCGAGCGAACCCCGCGGCCGAGGAGATACTCGGTTACGACGCCGAGACGCTCGTCGAGGGGACGTGGATGCCGTTCGTCCCGACGGACCAACGACGCGCCGTCGCGGCGATCGAGCGGGAGCTCCTCGCGAACCGCGGCGGCTACCGCAGCGTCAACGAGAACGTCACGGCGGACGGGGACCGGATCCTGTGCGCGTGGCACAATCAGGTGGTGACGGACGACGACGGCGAGGTGATACGCGTGTTCTCACAGTTCGAGGACATCACGGACCGCGAGCGACGGAAGCGCGCGGTCGAGCGGACGAACGCGGTGTTGTCGTCCGTGTTCGACACCCTCCCCCATGGGATGCTCGTCGAGGACGCCGACAGGTACGTGCTGGCGGCCAACGACCGGCTACTCGACCTGTTCGATGTGGACGCCGCGTCTACTGACGTCACCGGGACTGACTGTGTGGCGTTCGCCCGCGAGGTGAGCGACCGGTTCAGGGACTCCGACGCGTTCCTCGCGGGTATCGATCGGGTCATCGACGCGGCCGAGCCCGTCCGGGGTGAGCGGCTCCCGCTCGCGGATGAGGGGGCGCTCCGTCGGTCCTACCGACCGATCGACCTCCCCGAGGGGCGTGGCCACCTGTGGTTGTATCAGGACGCGGACAGGCAGGCGTAACGGGCTCAGTCGTCGTCCCCGGGTCGTGGCTCGTGTCGACCGCTTTCGCCGGTCCGGAGCACGTGGCACGCGCGACACCGCGCCTCGTAGGACTCCTCCGCACCGACGAGGATCGTGGGATCGTCGACGTGAGCGGGCTCGCCCTCGATGAGCCGTTGGTTCCGCGTCGCGGGCTCGCCACACTGCGAGCAGATGGCCCGGAGCTTGTCGACGTACTCGGCGGTCGCCATCAGTTCCGGGACGGGCTCGAACGGCTCGCCGCGGAACGTCTGGTCGAGGCCGGAGACGATCACTCGCACCCCGCGGTTCGCGAGCGTATCACAGACATCGACGAGCGCCGGCGAGAAGAAGTTGGCCTCGTCGATGGCGACGACCTCAGCATCCGGAGCCGTATCGAGGATCTCGCGGGGACCGTCTCCCTCGTTGTCGATCACAGTCGCCTCCCACTGGCGACCGTTGTGGCTTCCGATCGTCGTCTCGCCGTATCGGTCGTCGACCGCAGGTTTATAAACAGCGACGGACTGACCGGCGATCTCCGAGCGGCGGAGCCGCCGCAGGAGCTCCTCGGTCTTCCCGGAGAACATCGACCCGGTGATGACCTCAATCCACCCGGTTCGGGTGATCGCGTGCATGCGATAACGGGCACCTGCCAGCGACTAAACGGTTTCTCTCCCGCCGTCGGCGCGCCCGGTTCTCACCCGGTGACGGGCGTCCAGTTCCCCCGGTGACGGACAGCCAGTTTTTCCCAGCGACGGGCGTCCGTCTCGGAGGTAGCGTCCGCCGGGTCGTCCCCGTCCACACGCGCCGTTACGCCCCGGCGAGGAGCGCGTCGGCGCCCGCGACGAGGGCCACGGCGACGACGACGTACGTCACCGCACAGACGGCCCAATCACGCCGAACCGGGGCCAGTCGTTGTCGCGGCAGCCCGACCGCCCGCGGCAGGGGGACGAGCGCGAAGAACCCGACCATCAGCGCGGTCATGACGACGCCGCCGACGGCGAGCGTGACGAGCGACCCGACCCCGAGCCTGCCGACCGCGGCGACGAGCCCGACGAACAGGAGCCCGGAGCCCACGCCGGCGACGTAGTGGACCCACGACGCCAGCCGCTCCGGGGCCTCGTCGACCGGCGTGTCGGTGAGGACGCTCGCCGCGACTCGCGGCGCGGTGTCGCCTTCGGGGAGGCGGGGCATGACGCGGTCCATCGCCAGCGTCGCGACCAGCCCAACGACTGGGCCGACGATCAGTCCAGTGAGCAACGGGAACTCGACCATCGTCGCCGGATACGGCCCGCCCTGGTTTTACCCCGTCGGTCGCTCCAGCCCGGCCGGCCTAGCTCAGCCCGTTTAGCCGAGCCGGTCCGACATCGACGATCCGTGGGCGTTGGGTTGCTCGCCCTCAGTCGTGGTCGATCCGCTCGCCGCCGATGACGACCGACTCGACGTCGGAGGCTCCGGCCCGCCTGACGACGGCCCGGACGAGGTCCTGTGCGCCCGCGAGGTTGTCGGAGTCGCCGTCGAGCACGAGGAGGTCGGCGTCGGCCCCCGTCGCGACCACGCCGCGGTTCGTGCCTGCGATCCGCGCGCCGTTCACCGTCGCCATGCGCAGGATCTCGCGAGCGGGGAGATCGGACAGTTTCGCCGCGAACTCCATCTCGCGGAACATCGACGGCGAGTCGAGCATCACGTTGTCGGTCCCGAGCGCCACCGTCGTCCGCTCGGCAAGCTCGGCGATCGGCGGCACGCCGACGTTCGTCACGAGGTTCGACCGTGGGCAGACGACGACCGGCGTCTCCCGGTCCGCGAGCCGGTCCATGTGGTGTGACTCGGCGTGGACCATGTGGACGAGGAACTCCGGGTCCAGATCCATCGCGGCGTCAACGTCGTCGGCGTCGCGCTCCCCCGCGTGGATCCCGAACAGTTTGTCCGCCTCGCGGGTCGCGTTCCGCACCGACTCGAACGCGCCGTCGCGCGCGCCGGACGCGCCGTACCCGTCCGCGAGCGGCAACACGTCGGGGTCATCGCGGCCGAGGACGACCGCCCGGATCGCCCGGTCGCCTAGCTCGACACCCTCGCCCGCGAGCGCGTCTCGGATCGCCCGGACTCCATCGACACCCCCCTCGCGGAACTCGATGAACGTCCCCGTTCCGGTCGACTCCATGTACCGGAGCGACCGCGCCATCGCCGCCACCTTCTCCTCGTGGCTCGCGGCCCGCAACAGCCGGTGTTTCAACCCGTCCGGCGGCGCGACGAGCTCGTCGAGCGAGAGCCCCGCGCCCGCCTCCTTCGCGATCGAGTCGCCGATGTGTGTGTGGGCGTTGACGAACGCCGGAAGGACGACCGCGTCGCTGTCGGTCGTCGTCTCCTCGATCCGGACGATCTCGCCGTCCGCGACGACGACCCGCCCCTCCACCGGGTCGAACTCCGTCCCGACGAGTATCGTCCCCTCGATGTGCATACGCCAGCGTCGTCGGTCACGGGTTAAAACGTCACGGAGCGGATCGGTGCGGTCGCTCGGCCGGCCCGTGCCCGCGGTCGCCTCACTCGAACTCGTCGAGCGTCGTCGGCATCGCCTTCCGGACCTCACTCACCAGCGTGTCGGGGTCGAGCCCGAGCACGTCGGCGGCGGCCCGTCCAACCCGGTCCGTGGCGGCCGCGGGCGCGTACACCCCCAAACGCCATTGGTTTCGCTGGGCGGTCCGGAGCGCGGACACCAGCGGCGACTGCCGTTCCAACCGTCGCACTTCCCCGTTGACCGTCACCCGCGCGGTCGACTCCCGCATCGACGGCTCGGGGGGGACATCGAGGACGACGTGTTCACGGTCGATCCCCGCCACCGCCGCGATCTCCCGTTCGAGCGCCGTCCGTGTCTCGTGGTCCGCCTCGCGGACCCGTTCGGGGACGTCGTCGTACTCGGCCCAAACGGCCCGTTTGTAGAGGTCGCGCTCGTCGTAGCGACGGGATATCTCGGCGGTCGCCGGGCAGCCGCGCAGCGCCGCGAGGAAGTCGTGGTCGTCCATCCGGCGGAGCGCCGCCGCAGTCGTCGCCGTCGCGTCGAGGAGCTCGGCAGCGCCGCGCCGCAACATCGCCTTCGAGATCCGGGCGACGGGGTGGGTGTACACGACGGGGTTCATCAGCGCCCGCGCCAACAGCAGGCTCTCGGCGGTCTGGACGTTCCCCTCGTCAAGGACCAGCGCCGGACCGCTGGCGTCGTCGTCGCCGTCCGAGGCATCCGCGCTGTCGACGTCCTCGACGAACGCCAGCTCCCGGACGAACCGCCCGGTGTCGATGGTGCCGTATGGCACGCCCGTGTGGTAGGCGTCGCGCACGAGGTAATCCATCCGGTCCACGTCGAGCTCCCCCGAGACGAGCTGGCCGTACGTCCCCTCGCCAGCGACGATGTCGGCGATCCGCGCCGGGTCGAGGTCGTGCTCGCGGAGCACGTCGCCGACGTCGCCGGTCGCCAACAGCTCGTCGACATCGTCGTGGTACTTCCCGGTCCGTCGGTGGGTGAGCGCCTCCAAGTTGTGGCTGAACGGGCCGTGGCCGACGTCGTGGAGCATCGCGGCGGCTTCGATCCGGTCCGCGTGTTTCCCCTCGATCCCCAGGTGGTCGAGCGCCTGCTGGGCGAGGTGGTAGACGCCGAGGCTGTGCTCGAAGCGCGTGTGGTTCGCCGACGGGTACACCAGCTGGACGGTTCCGAGCTGTTTGACGTGGCGGAGCCGCTGGACGGCCGGCGTGTCGAGGAGGGCCGCGGCGACACCGTCGATCTCGATGTGATCGTGAACGGTGTCCTTGACCGTGATCATGCCGGCCGTTCGTCGCCATCACTTAAAAACGCCGTCGTCGGGCTCGCCCACCCTTCGAGCGGTTCCTGCCTGCCGCTCATCCCCGACCCGCCGCTCACCCCCGACCCGCCGCTCACCCCCGACCCATCGCTCACCCTCGACCCGCCGCTCACCCTCAACCCGCCCGGTACTCGCTTGATTCTCCCGCCCGGGCCCGGACTGCGGTCGGTCCGCATCGTCGAACACTACCACGTCGTAGTCGACACGGTTTATATCCCGGGTGATCGACCATCGGGTATGTACGACGTACTTGTCGCCATCGACGACGACGAAACCCGGGCAGTCGCACAAGCGCAAGCGATCGCCGACCTGCCGGGCGCGGACGGCGGCATCACCGCACACCTCAGTCACGTGTTCACCGACAACCCCGAGGGCGCGTCGGTCAACCAGCTCTCGGCGGTCAGGCGCGCACGCGAGACGCTGAAGGACGCCGGCGTCGAGTGTGTCCACTACGAGGCGAGCGGCGAGCCGGGTCCCGAGATCGTCGCCGCGGCCGAGGAGATCGACGCCGATTCGATCTGCGTGTCCGGACGAAAGCGAAGTCCGACCGGGAAGGCCGTCTTCGGAAGCGTCACGCAGGAAGTGATCCTCTCCAGTGACCGGCCGGTCCTGACGGTTCCGCGCCCCGAAAGCGAGTAGTCCCACCGGCAAACGAGGGCGACGCGATCAGCCTACGCCGGTCGTCCGAGCGACCGGATACCGAGCACGTCGGTGGCCGCGTCGCGGACGTCTTCGACGTGCTCTTCGGGACAGTACACCCCGAGCGTCCAGCGGCGGCGCTCCGCGGCGCGAAGCCCGGACACGAGCTCCGAGGCGTCCTCCAACCGCTGGGGCACACCGTCGACGACGACGGTCGAGGCCGACTCCTTGAGCCCCGGTCGGGACGGAACGTCGACGATCACCGACGCGCGGTCGATCCCGACGCGGTCGGCGATCTCGCGCTCGGCCGCGAGCTCCTCGGCGTGTCCCGCGTCGACGGTGCCGGCGGGGACGTTCCCGAGGCCGACCCAGACAGCGCGCTTGTACAGGTCACGGCGTTCGATCCGCTCGCCGAGCTCGGGAACCACGTCGCGGACCGCAACGAGTAGGTCGTGGTCGGCCAGCCGGCGGAACGCCTCGACACCGGTGTCGGTGCGGTCGAGATAGCGTTCGCACGCGCGTTCGAGCATCGCGCCCGCGACTCGGGAGACGTGGTGCCGGTAGACGACGGCGTTCATCAGAGACCGGGCTACGAGCAGGCTCTCGGCGGTCGCGACGTTCCCCTCGGCGAGGACGAGCGCCGCGTCGTCGGCCCCTCGCTCTCGCCCGTCGTCGACGAGGCGGAGCTCGTTCACCAGCCGGCCGGTGTCGACGGTGCCGTAGGGGACGCCGGTGTGGTGAGCGTCGCGGACGAGGTAGTCCATCCGGTCCACGTCGAGCTCCCCCGAGACGAGCTGCCCGACACCCCCATCGCCGGCGACCAAGGCCGCGACGCGCTCGGGATCGAGCCCGTGCCGTTCGAGGACCGTACACAGCTCCCGGTCGGGGTCGGTCAACAACCACTCCACCTCGTCGTGGTCCTTGCCGGTCCGTCGTCGAATGATCCCCTCGGTCTGGTGGCCGTAGGGGCCGTGACCCACGTCGTGAAGCAGGGCGGCCGCACGGACATGTGCGGCCGTCTCGTCGTCCAGTCCGAGGCCGTCGAGCGCCTGCCGGGCGAGGTGGTAGACGCCGAGGCTGTGCTCGAAGCGCGTGTGGTTCGCCGACGGGTAGACGAGCCGAACGGTCGACAGCTGCTTGATGTGGCGCAGCCGCTGGAACGCCGG
>LFFM01002230.1_pt1 | contig 12872 bp, 16 predicted proteins | sample 643131 | NCBI WGS metagenome assembly LFFM01 (sample SAMN03777445, study PRJNA286221) | soda lake metagenome | biome: soda lake; feature: Kulunda steppe; material: water; isolation source: sample Tc-Br brine of Tanatar trona crystallizer | place: Russia: Kulunda steppe | collected 2011-07
AACCATTTAAAATAAAATTTTATAAAAACTATTTTTAGCTCTTGATTCTAATCTGCGTTAATCGGATTTTATCACCCCAAGAGTACTTCCTCAGTCAGCAAAGACCGCTTCCTTCAGGGCGCTGGTTTATCTGTGTAAAACGCTCTTAATCTTGACTTTAATTTTATCATAATCAAACCTTATTTTCACCTATACATTTTTTACGCTATCTTAATCTTCACTAATATGCTGATGATCATCTAAATGATCCATACAGTACTCATAGGCACCTTCACATTTAGAGCAGTACCGAAACTGCATATCAGAATCATCTTTTTCAGTAATCCCACATACAGTACACTGATGGATTGGCCCACTGTCTGATTTATTAAGTCCACCCTTAAAATCTTTACGATTACTATAAACTCGCTTTTTACGTTTTAAATCCCGAATAATTCTTTTGCCAAAAAAGATAAAATAGTTCAACACAGCCATACTAGCTGAAATCCTACCATGCGGCAAAAAGAGAATAGTTAAAGCAATTATAATCCAGTTAAAGATAGCTAAATACTTAACTTTAATTGGTAAAATCAAAAATAGTAAAATTTCATAATCAGGATATATCTTAGCAAAAGCTAAAAATAATGATAAATTTAAATAGGTTGCAGTTGCTGGAGCTCCAGAGACAAAAGCTGCTATAGTAGTAGCTAACATACCAATAAAATAATAAACATTAAATTTAAAGCTCCCCCAAGCCTGCTCTAAACCAGTTCCCACCATATAATAAAAATAAAGCACAAAGATAATGAAGATTGGTGATCTGCTAGGAGGAATAGCAATATAAGTTATCAGTCGCCAAATTTGGCCCTGCCTTACCGCCCAAGGATGTAAAGTTAAATAATTAATCAAATTTGGGATTTCTACTAAGTAAGCAAAAAAGTAAACAATTGCAGTTAAGATTACAATATGTTTCATCAAATTTGGTATTGCAAATTTTCCATACTTTCGCTGTAATTTATTTAACCACTTTATAATCATCACTCCTTTTTATAAGATAACAAATAATCAATTAATGGTTTAAGAGATGCTAAATAAATTAAAGATAAAACTAAAGATAATAATCCTAGTTGCCAATTAAAACTAACTGTTAAATAAATTAAAATCAGCAGCCAAGTAATGCCTGCTATAACATCAATTATCTTTCTATATGCTAAATTTAAGTATTCATTAGCTAATAAGCCACAAGAGATTATAATAATCAAGAGATGACTCAATAAAACAGCTATATCCAAAACCTGATTGTAATAGGCAAAGCTAGCTAAAATAATTAAAGCAAAAAAATTTGTAAATAGATATACTATCCCAAACAAAGGCTTGTCTACTAAATTAAAATCAACACCCCACATTTGTTTAAAGCTTATTAGATTAATTAAAAAGAATATTACTAGTGGGATAAAAGCTACAGTATTAAAGGTTAATAATAAGGTGAAAATAAATAAAATAAACCAAAAAAACTTATAACGTAGCATCAGACTCCTCCTTTTATATCAACCGATTACTCCTCTATTGCCTCTTTTAATTCCATATCCTCTTGCTTAATATGCTGCTTCCAAAGTATCAGCACTTCACTTTCTATCGCTGCAAAAACCGATTTATCTATCTCTGATATTTCATCTAAATTTAAAAATTCATATTTTAGTTCATTAACCGTTTCAATAATCTCTTGGTGAAGTTTTTTATGTACCTCATACCCCTCAAAATTATACTCGCGATGAAACTCTTCCTCTAGTTTAAAATGAGTTATAAAATAATCTGTTAAAAAATAAAATAAATCATCCAGCTTCCTTTTAATCTTTTCACTATCAGCTAATCTAATATCATTATCAAATTTTAAATCTTGAAAAGATTTATTAATTTTTTCAAATAACATCTTCCGCTGCTCATCTAATTTTTCAATTCCCAACTCTAAATTATCATCCCATTCTAATTTCATAATCACCCTCCTGTTAAAATCTTTAAGACTTTCTACTAAGATAACATTTTATAAAAACTAAGAATCATTAAAACTAGTTTATAATAATTATACCATTTATATAAAAAAAAATTAAGTCTTTTTTATTTTATTAGTTAATCTTTTTTAAATTATAGTTCAAAATTAAAACTCACCTTTTTCTAAAAAGTTAATAACTAATCTGGCAGTTTCAACTTGATGGTGAATTTCTTTATGGCCATATTCTAAGACAATAAAATCATTTAATACTCCATCTTTAACTGAATCGACCTTTACCCGCCCATCATTTTCAGCACTTAATAAACACCCTAATAAAAGGTTATTTTTATTACCTGCAATTGCTCCTGTTTCAGTCTCTTGAGTAATAGATAAATCAAGTTCTTGTAAATTTTTAGCCTGTAATGAATCTAAAGTCTTAAAAATATAAGTTAAAGGCTTTATCAATGCTGCAATTTCTGCTAACCTGCTGCCATGGTTAGGCGTTGCAATTAAAATAATTCTACCTAGATTAAACTCTAACTCTGTCTTAGCTAAAAAATGTCTAATCACTAATCCACCAGTACTATGACCAATGAAATGAATTGCTTTATTATCTAGTTTATTAATATACTCCTCCATCTGCTTAGCAAAGACTTCAGTAGCAGCTTCAATCTTTTGAAAAGTCAAAGGCAAATCAACTGCTACAACTTTATAACCTTTTTCTTCCAAATTCTTCTTTAATGGTAGCATATCTTTTTGATTTTTATTATATCCATGAACTAAAATAACAACTTCTATCATATTTAACTCCCTTCAAGCAGAATATGCTTTTAATTATTTAAGCATAAATAGATAAGTAAATAAATATTATTTAATAAAGAGTATTTCAGGAGGGCAAAATATGACTAAAAAGAAATTTGCTATATATGCTAAAGCACTTATAGCAATATTGATAACTATATTATTAATTATTTACTCTGAATCAGTTTTTAGCTCTGCAGTTGATGGTTTAAATATTTGGTGGACAGTTGTTTTTCCAGCTTTATTACCCTTTTTTATTATGGCAGAGATATTAATGGGCTTAGGAGTAGTAGACTACATGGGAACCTTGCTTGAACCATTAATGAGACCATTATTTCGCATCCCTGGTGTAGGTGCCTTTGCTCTTGCTATGGGATTAGCCTCAGGCTATCCAATTGGGGCCAAAATAACCGGTAATCTCCGTCGAAATAATATGTGCACTAAAACAGAAGCAGAGAGATTAATCTCCTTTGCTAACACAGCCGATCCTTTATTTATGGTAGGAGCAGTAGCAGTTGGGATGTTAAAGCGACCAGAGCTAGGCTTTATTATTGCTATAGCACACTATTTAGCCTGTATCACGGTGGGGTTAATCTTTAGATTTTACAAACCTAACGCTCCAACAGCGACAAAACATAAAGAAAAAAAACAGCAAGGTAATATCTTCAAACGAGCTGCTAATAATTTATACCAATCACGAAAAGATGATCAACGAAGCCTAGGAGAAATATTAGGTGATTCAATTAAGGAGTCAGTAGAAACTTTATTATTGATTGGTGGCTTTATTATTTTATTTTCAGTCTTAACAGAAATAATTGCCTTATTAGGCATCGACCAATTATTTAAATTAATCATCTCTTCTGTGTTAGGATTTCTAGGCTTAGAAGAATCACTAATTCTACCATTAATTAGCGGCATATTTGAAATTACTAATGGATCAAATTTAACTAGTCAAAGCATCGCGCCTTTAAGCCAAAAATTAATTATTATTAGCTCAGTAATTGCTTGGAGTGGAATCTCAGTTCACGCTCAAGTAGCTGCAATGGTTAAGGGAACTGATATAAGCTTAAAACCTTATCTAATCGCACGAATCATTCATAGCTTATTAGCAGGTTTATATACATATCTAATTTACACCCCTAGTCAGACAACATTTGAAAAAATACCAGTTCTATCAGAACCAACTAGTAGAACATTAGCTTTAGAGTATCCAACTTATTTAACCTCAATGTTTAGTATCTTTATTATCATCTTAGCTATAACAACTATAGTCTCTCTTTTAATTTATCTATTTAAAGGCATTCATATCTTTTATTATCGCTATAAATAAATCAGACTATCCTCTCTTTTAATCTTAAAGATTATTTAGTTTATCTATTAATTCCTCTTTATTATAAAGTACTGCTCTCACTGGCAGAGCATCACTCTCTAATATTTTCAACGGGGCCAACATTAAGATATATTCCCCCGAGGGAACATCTTTAAGCCTTAACCCCTCTAAAATCATTATCTCTTTTGCTAAAATACTTTTATGAGTAGGATGCCCGCTCTGATTTCTCTCAATTCCTATCGAGTCAATACCTACTCCTTGAATTCCCTTCCTACTTAAGTATTTAGCAGCATCTTCAGCCAAGTAGGTGAATTCCTTAGGATACTCTTTTAAATAATCTAGCTTAGAGTTTCTAGTCTTAAAAATAATAAAATCTCCCGCTTCAACCTCAAGCTGATTAAGTTGCTCAACTGTTATCTTTTCTTTTCGCTGATCAATAGAACAGACTTTAGCCTTATAGAAAAGATCTTTAGTAATTAAGGACTTGCTATCTGCTCCTCCTTCTATCATATGCAAAGGAGCATCAAGATGGGTTCCAGTATGTAAATTCATCCTCAACTCTGTTTCATGACTTGAGCCATTATCAAAATCACTTATAGTACTAATTTCTGGTTTTAAATGCTTTCTTCCCTTATACAATAACATATCCTCTTTAATTGTCATTGTAATATCATACATCATTATCACCTCCAAAATTTAAACTAACATATCTTCTTCCTTTAATTTAGCTATCAACTTTGGTATTACATTCTCTGGTACTAAAGTCTTAATACAACCACCAAAACTAGCCACTTCTTTTATAGTACTAGAACTTAAATAGGCATATTCAGTACTAGTCATCATAAATATAGTCTCAATTTCAGGGGCCAACTTTTTATTCATTGAAGCCATCTGAAACTCACTTTCAAAATCAGATACTGCTCTTAATCCCCTCACAATAATCTCTGCTCCACTCTGTTTAACATAATCAGTTAATAAACCTTTAAAAGAATCAATCTCAACATTTTCATATCCTTCTACTGCCACTTTTAACATCTCTACCCGTTGATCCATAGAAAATAAATGGCTTTTGTTAGGATTATTTACCCCTGCTACTATTACTTTATCAAATATATTACTCGCACGCTTAATAATATCTAAATGACCACTAGTTACTGGATCAAAACTACCTGGATAAACAGCCACTCTCCCCATTTTATTTATTCCTCCCTAAGAAAAAAGTAAAAGCGGATTTACCATAGCTTCGCTCTTTAACTTTTTTATATGGACCATTTAATTCAAGCAGAATATCAGAACTATGCTCAAAAATTATAATCCCATCTTGGTGTAACAGATTATATTTATCAATCAAATCTAAAGTTTTTTGATATAAATTATCATTTTCATATGGTGGATCAGCAAAAATCAGATCAAAATCCGGCTTTAAAAAAGCTAACTTTTGCAATACATCTCCAGTAATTAATTCAGTCTCCTCTACACCTAACATTCCACTAAGATTTTCTTCAATTAATGTAATATTTTTGGAATCTTTTTCAATAAAAATAACTTCATAAGCTCCACGGCTTAATGCTTCAATTCCAATCCCACCAAAACCAGCGTATAAATCTAAAAAACGACCTGCTGTTACTTGACCACTAATCATATTAAATAATGCCTCTTTAGCGCGATCACTAGTCGGTCTAACATCCTTGCCCGATCTAGATTTTAATTTTCTCCCTTTATTCTTCCCAGCAATAACTCGCATAATAGCCTCCTTTTAACTAACTTATATCTATTAAATCAAAATCATAATTAAAAAACTCCGTCAAACATTCTTTTAAAACTTGGTGCTCTTTTAACTTAGCATCATTAGCTACAATCTCAAAAGCATCTTTTCTGGCCTGTTTTAATATCTTTTGATCTCTTAATATATCAGCAATTTTTAAATCAGGCATCCCATGCTGGCGAGTACCGAAAAACTCTCCCGGGCCACGCAAATAAAGATCCTCTTCTGCAATTACAAAGCCATCATTAGATTTAGTCATAATCTTCATTCTTTCTTTCCCTTGCTTATTAGAAGGATTAGCAATTAAAATACAATATGATTGATACTGACTTCTTCCTACTCGTCCCCTAAGTTGATGTAATTGAGCTAAGCCAAAGCGTTGTGCATCTTCAATCATCATAATTGAAGCATTAGCTACATCAACACCAACTTCTATTACAGTAGTAGAAATCAAAATATCAATTTCACCATCACGAAACTGATCCATTATACCATCTTTCTCATCTGCCTTCATTTTACCATGTAATAGACCAAGTTTAAAGTCAGAAAAGATATCCTCCTTTAAATAAAGAAATAGCTCTTCTGCTGCTTGAAGGTCTAACTTCTCTGACTCTTCTATTAAAGGACACACAATATAAGCCTGTCTACCCTGTTTAAGTTCTTGTTTAACAAATTGATAAATCTTATCTTTTGAGCTAGAACGACGCCATTCAGTAATTACAGGTTTTCTACCTGGAGGCAACTCATCTATTACCGAAACATCTAAATCACCATAAACAGTCAAAGCTAAAGTTCGAGGTATTGGCGTAGCAGTCATAACTAAAATATCAGGATTACTACCTTTTTCTTGCAATTTGGCCCTTTGTTTGACACCGAATCTATGCTGCTCATCAATTACAACTAATCCTAATTGAGCAAAATCAATCTCATCTTGGATTAAGGCATGTGTTCCTAATACTAAATCTATCTCTTTAGCTTTAATCTTTGCTAAAAGCTGCTCTTTTTCTTTTTTTCTTAAGCCACCCACTAATAAAGCAATCTCAATATCAAAATCTTTCAGACTTTCTTTTAATTTAAGATAATGTTGCTCAGCTAAAATTTCTGTAGGTGCCATTAATGCTCCTTGATAACCAGATTCTACAGTCTCTAATAATGATAAAATCGCAATCACTGTCTTGCCTGCCCCAACATCCCCCTGCAATAATCTATTCATTACATTATTAGATTTCATATCAGATTTTATCTCTTGCCAAACTCTTTTTTGTGCTGCAGTCAAATCAAAGGGCAAAGCATTAATAAATTTAGTACTTAATCGACTTTCACCCCGATGTTTAATCCCTTGTTCTTCGACTTTAGTCTCATTTTTTCGCAAAGCAAGTCCTAACTGTAAAATAAATAGCTCTTCATAAGCAAATCTTTTCCGAGCAGAATTTATCTCAGCTTTATTTTCTGGTAAATGAATCATTGCTAAAGCATCAATTAATAGAGGAAATTGGTAAGTTTTTATTATTTCAGTAGGCAAAAATTCTCTAATCCTTTGTTTATAATTACTTAAAACATTCTTAATCATCTTTCGTAGTGCTTGCTGAGAAACTCCTTTAGTTGCATGATAGACTGGCAAAATAATCCCCCTGTTTAACTCACCAGTTAAGCGCTCATAATGAGGATTTTTCATTTCCCACTGATTATAATTATATTCTACTGTACCACTAAATAAATACTTCTCTCCTCGTTCAAATTTATTCAATATATAAGGTTGGTTAAACCAGACTCCATTTAAAATACCAGTTCCATCACTAATAGCTACCTTTATTATCTCAAGGCCTTGGCGTGGAGTTATCTTTTCTAAATTCTTTACCGTTCCAGTAACTGTTAGTTTTATCTCAGGTCTTAAATTCTTAATCTTTTTTAACTTACTCCAATCATTATAATCACGGGGAAAATGATATAATAAATCAGCTACTGTTTCAATCTCAAGTTTGGCTAACTTTTTGGCCCGATACTTGCCAACCCCTTTGACAAATCTAACTTCTTTATTCCAAAAATCAGGCAGATTAATCTTATCATATGCAGTCTGATTTCTATTCTTTAAATTAATTTTATTATCTAAATCAGCAGAAATCTGTTTTAATAAATCATTTATATTTTTTAAAACCTGCATTCTTTGCTGTTGATTTTTAGCTTCGTAGTCTGTCATAAGCTCTGTTATTTGCTCTACTTTAGACTTAATATCATTATTTTTGCTAGCTTGTCCTAACTTCTTACTCCAATTAATAATATATTTATCAAATCCACCGATTACTGAATTATTTTTAGCTCTATTTCTTATTTCTAATCTGACTGGTTTTATAAGCTTAGCGAAAATTTCTTTTTCTTTTGCCATTTTGACTCCGCCCTTATTATTAATTATCTATTTTAAAATTACTACACCAAAAGGTGTTGGCCCAACATGTGCTCCTACTACAGGCCCTAATTGTATCATCTCTACTTCGCCCCATTCAAACTCTTCTGTCATTAAATCTTTGAGCTTATTAGCCTGAGCTTCGTACTTACCATATAAAACCACTAAACGTTGGCCCTGTCCGTTCTCTAGATTATTCTCTACCAATTCTTTAAAAGTCTTAAATAATCTTTTCTCTCCTCTAACTTTTTTGTAAGGCACAATTACTCCATCTTCTATTGATAAAATAGGTTTTACATTAAATATTCCACCTAAAAAAGCAGCAGCCTTGCCTATTCTTCCACCTTTTTCCAAATAATCTAGCTCATCAACTGTAAAATAAATATTTATATTCTTTCTTAACTCTTTTATTAAAGCAGATATTTCACCAACACTTTTATTCTTATTAGCAGCTTTAGCCAACTCAGAAACCATTACTCCTAGAGGAGCAGTTACTAGTCGAGAATCAACGACTTTAACCTCCACATCATCAACCATCTGCGCAGCTAAGTTAGCAGATTTTAAAGTTCCACTCATTTCTTCTGAAATATGTAGAGAAAATATTACATCATAATCATCTGCTAAATCTTCATAAGTCGCTACAAAATCACCTACTGCAGGCTGAGAAGTTGTTGGCAACACATCTATACCATCTAACAAATCCATAAACTTACTAGAAGATATATCGACCTTATCATAATAATCTTTTTCATTTAAAGTAACTTTTAAAGGCACCATTCTTACTCCTAATTCTTTTAGCACCTCAGACTTTAAATCACAAGTACTATCAGTCACAATAGCTATTTTATCCATAATTTAACACTCCTACTCAACAGAAATTATATAATAATAAATTGGCTGTTTCCCATCATAAATTTCAACATCAAAAGTATCATATTTATCCTTTAATCTTTGCTTTAACTCATTTTTATCTTGCTCAGAGATATCCTCACCAGCATAAACAGTTATTAAGGAATCATCTTCCTCAGTCATGGCTTCTAAAATATCAATAGCAGCCTGATTATATTCAGAACTTCTTAATTTAATATCGCCATCTATCAATCCTAAAATATCACCTTCACTTATTTCTATATCATTAACAGTTGTGTCTCGAGTAGCATAAGTTATTTCTCCTGTCTTGACATATTCTAGTTCATCCTTCATATTTTTAAAGACTTCTTCTATCTCCCCTTCTGGATTATACATCATCATAGCTGCTACTCCCTGAGGAATTAATCTGCTTGGTACAACCTTTATAGTCTTATCAGTTAATTCTTTGGTCTGTTCAGCAGCAGAGATTACATTCTTATTATTTGGTAAAATGATAATCTCATCCACTTTTATTTGCTCAATTCCTTCTAACAAGTCTTGAGTACTTGGATTCATTGACTGACCACCTTCAATTACATAATCAGCACCAAAACCTTTAAAGATACTCTTTAATCCTCTACCTGCAACTACAGCTAAAACTGCTATCTTTTTATCATTTTCTTCTTCACCATTATCTAACTCAGATTGATCTTGGCCCTTAATTATTTCTTCATGTTGTTCTGACATATTATCAATTTTTATCTTAGTCAGTTGACCATATTCAAGACCTTTTTCTAAAATCTCACCAGGGTGATCAGAATGAATATGAACTTTAATAATATCTTTAGATTTAACCACTACTAGTGAGTCCCCATAACTAGAAATTAACTCTCTAAATTCAAGTTCATTAATTCCTTTCGCTCCTTTAACAATAAACTCTGTACAATAACCAAACTCTGTTTCAGTAACTTCTGCTTTTCTTTTTCTTACAGTAGTTTCTTTTTCAGTCGTTTTAAAATCTTTAGGAGCCGAAACTAAACCCTGTAGAAAACCAGTTAAAATAAAATAATATCCCTTCCCTCCTGCATCTACAACACCAGCTTTTTTTAAAGTGTCTAAGAGATTAGGAGTGTTTTCTACACTCTGTTCTGCTGCCTTGATTACTTCTACAAGTAATTTAACATGATTATCCTCATCTTCAGCGACTTCAACAGCTTTTTCGCCTACTTTACGAGCTACAGTCAAAATAGTGCCTTCAACTGGTTTCATTACAGCTTGGTATGCCTTATCAGCAGCTCTTTTAAAGGCATTAGCTAATACCTTAGTAGTCAAAACTTTATTATTGCCAATACCCTCAGCTAGCCCACGTAGCAATTGAGATAAAATAACTCCTGAATTACCACGTGCACTCATTAATGCATCATTAGCAATCTGATCAGCAACTTCAGACACTGAATCAGCTTCTAAATTTCTAACTTCCTCAACAGCATTAGAAAAAGTTAAATACATGTTAGTACCAGTATCACCATCTGGCACTGGAAATACATTTAAATCATTAACCTTACTTTCAACATCTTTTAATACATCAGTTGCCGTGAGCAACATATTTTTAAATTTAATTGTATCAATTCTAGTAATATTCTCATCATACTGATCAAGTAGCATTATTCACCCTCACTCCTTGGATATTTATATTAACTTCTTTTACATTAACGCCCGCATTTTCTTCTAAAGTATATTTGACACGATTAATAACATTATTTGCTACTTCCGAAATTTTTACTCCATATTCAACTATAATGTATAAGTCAATAATTACCCCATCTTCTTCAATATCTACCTCTATACCTCTTGTCAAATTCTTTCTTCTTAAGAGCTGGCTCAAACCCTCTTGAAAACTTTGAGTTGACATTCCAACTAACCCATAGCATTCCATAGCAGATAATCCAGCCATGATAGAGATAACCTCCTGAGAAATATTTACTGCACCTAATTCATTAGTTAACTTTTGCGTATTTACCATATTCATCCCCCTCTCTTATAATGAAGTATCCAATTTTTTTAGTTCGTCTAACAACTTTTCTACTTTAATATCATTATTTCTAGCCACTGATTCTAAATCCTCAGAATCAGCTCCTAAACAAGCAGCACAATCAAGACCAAATTTTTCAAAAACTTTTCTAGCCTGAGAAATTTCTTGCAAAATCTTCGCAACGGATGTCTTATTAGATAACTTCATTTTTTACCTCCTACTCTAAAATTATTTCAATAAAAACATATCAAATCCTTCTTATTATTAGCTAAAATAATAATTTAGACTTGCTAGTAAGCCACAACTTATGTTAAAATATTTAAGTGCAGTGGATTAAATTAAAATATAATTAATTCATCAAAGCTTATAATCATATTAGGAGGTGCAAAAATGGCAAGATTCTGCGAAATTTGTGGTAAAGGATCTAATAATGCTAATAGAGTTACCAGAAGAGGTAAAGCTAAAAGCAAAGGTGGAGTTGGTCAAAACATTACTGGTAAGTCGAAAAGAAAACAAAAACCTAATCTACAAAAGGTTAAAGCAATGATAGACGGTACTCCAAAAAGAGTTAAAGTATGTACTTCATGCCTTAAGGCTGGAAAAGTAGAAAGAGCATATTAAAAATTAGCAAGGACTTTTTAAGTCCTTGCTTTTTTAATAAGAATATATTTCTTCAGCCATGAAATATAGCTCAATTTCTCTTTGAGCACTTTTTTGACTGTCAGAAGCATGAATTACATTCCCTTGTTCTATATTAACAGCAAAATCACCTCTAATACTACCTGGCTTCGCCTCTAATGGGTCTGTATCACCTGCTAAATTACGTATTAATTTAATAGCATCCAGTCCTGAAATAATCATAGCAATAATTGGCCCAGATGTCAAATATTTTAATAACCTTGGGAAAAATTCTTTTTCTTTATGCTCAAAGTAGTGTTTTTCTGCTAACTCTTTATCTACCCATAACATTTTCATAGCTTCAATCTTTAATCCCTTATCTTCAATTCTAGTTATTACCCTGCCTACATTCTTATTCTTCAAACCATCTGGTTTAATTAATACAAGAGTTTGTTCTATTCCATCTGATTTAATAATAATATATAACACCTCTTTCACTATTTAAGTTCTATACTACTATTATATATATATTATCATTTTTTACACGTAATAAAAACAATAATTTTTATATTTTTATGATTTGAAAGTATTATTTCGCTCCTTTTTGTTTAATAAATCTAAGTTCTGCTTTGCTATTTAAAACAGTAATTACACTCATTTTTTTAGCTTGTTTTTTTAATTCACAAACAAATATTACTCCCCTATGCTCTCTAACCTCTCTTTTTCCTTGAGCAAAACCAATTAATCTACTTCTTTTGATACCTTGAACTATATTATGAATTATCTTTTTTCTACTAAGAGATTTTTGTCTTTGCCGATATCTCTTTATAGCATGGCCAGTAACATAGATATAATAATTCATTACTCACCTCCAGTTGACAAAAATACTCCTTTAAATAAATTATATTCAATTGCAAAAATAAATATCACCATCAAAAGATATTTTAAAATAACAAATACTCTGCATATATGCAGAGTTAAAAATGGTCGGAGCAGCAGGATTTGAACCTGCGACCCCCTGGTCCCAAACCAGGTGCGCTACCAAACTGCGCCATGCTCCGATATTTGGAGCGGGAAACCGGACTCGAACCGGCGACACCCAGCTTG
>LFFM01002231.1_pt1 | contig 12871 bp, 10 predicted proteins | sample 643131 | NCBI WGS metagenome assembly LFFM01 (sample SAMN03777445, study PRJNA286221) | soda lake metagenome | biome: soda lake; feature: Kulunda steppe; material: water; isolation source: sample Tc-Br brine of Tanatar trona crystallizer | place: Russia: Kulunda steppe | collected 2011-07
CTACCGGGCTGCATTGAGTAGCGACGTGATCGGTGAGCGGCCGTTGGACCGAATTCCTAGGTTGCTGAAGTCTGCTTTGATAGAAGCTATTGGTAGGCCCGGCCTACCCTCAATGAAGTACCTGCCGTCGGCGCAGGAGTGCTTTTGCGCTGCGACAAAAGATCTTGCTGAAAGCATAATTCCGTCTAATTCAAAGGATTTTGTTGTGGTGAATCAGGGCGGTTCTGGGTGGAGCCCGCATCTAGTTGAGTGTTACTATGAAAATGTGACCACGGTCGTTGTGACCAGGAGTCCGCTGGACCAGTATGCAGAATTAAAAAAGTATAAAAAATTTTCTGGGGTGCGTGGTCTTTGTGATTGGTATACGAGCCTTCAAAGGCACCTCGAGAACAAAATCTCGCGAAGCGCCTCGGTTCACACAATTAGGTTTGAAGACTTCGTTCTAGGGTTTGAGGAGAGTCGTGAAAGGCTGTGCGCAGTCTGTGGCATTAGTCCGGATGTGGTGAGTTTGTATAATCCCAGGGAGTCGCAAAAGAATATCAATATTTATGCGGCGGCCCTAAGCGGTGAGGAGGTCGCTTGCATAAAAAACGCAATTCCTGGCTTTGGGGTGGAGGGGTATGAGGGCTTCAGTTGGGAGAGTTCAATGTTACGTCTCGGAACATGAAAAAATGGGGTCCTCTAGGTGGGCTATATAATTGAACTTGTGGGCCTCCCTGGCAGCGGGAAGTCGACAATAGCAAAAAGATTGAAGCGTCAGCTACCGCGTGGGCGTGTGGTGCAGGGTGACACCCCAGGGAGGTGGCCGCTTTGGTTCCGATTGAATTTTTGTTTTCGAGAGCCATTGGTGGCCGTGGCAAGCTACTTGATGGTTTTAAGTGTGCGTGGCGCATGCTGGGAGAATGTTAAGCGGGTGGGGGTTTTCCAGGCTGCGCTTTTTGCCGCGAAACGGAAAGCGCGTGTTGCACGAGGAGCGGTAGTGATCGATGAAGGACCGGTTCATTGCCTAGCAATGGCCCTTTTTGGGACGGAGTCGACGTGGTCGTCGCGATGCTTGCTTCGGCTGACGATTAGGCTTTCGTTTGGGGAGTGGGTCGGGCTGTGCGTGGTCAATTCGCAAAAGCAAGAATGCCTGCGTAGATGGCAGCAGCGGTGCGCGCAGGATAGTCGCTTTGATGCTGAGGCGCCGGTTCAGCTAAGGGAACAATTCATTCGTGACAATAACTATAGGGAGGTTCTGAGGTGGTTTACTGAGTGGTCAGGAAAACCGGTAATGATTGCGCGCGATGCGAGAGAGGTCTTGACAGCTTGGGAAAATGGCGAGATCGAGCGCTTTGTTGTTGGTACTGCGAGTGGGTGATGATGTGCGGGTTAGGTTTAGTGGCCAGATTTGTTTTCTAAAGAGGAAAGGTTCGGATAGGCTGGTGCCTGGAGCGTAGGCAGAGAGGATTGAAGAAGTTGTGCGGAAGAGAGCATTTATTTGTGTTTCCACCAGGGCGTCAAAGGGAAGATCCAGCGGTGTGGCCATTTTGCGCGGTATTGATGCTCGAATTTCTTGAAGCGAGTGTTGACGTGGGGGCCGTGCTCTAGAAAGGCATTAAAATGCTTGCGCGCGATGTAGTTAAAGATGGGCATGTCCGTTGAGGTCGGGGAGTGCCTGGAGTTCTGGCTATGGTAACTAGTGAGTGCTTTAAGGAAACAGACCACGGTTCGATAGTCGCCGCCGCAGATGCCTGCGTTTAGCAGGCGATAGCGGCGATGAGTGTCGAGGAATGATTGAAGCGCAGGGTCGTTGACGTAATGGCGCTTCTCTTGGATGTATGGGGCCGTCAGGCGGCGATTATACTCGTCGCCACAGTAAAGCACACCGGGTTGAAGCTCCGGGAAAGGGTTGCGAAGCATCTCGACATCGGTGCTGTCCACCATGAAGACGTAAGGGTGATAATGGGCTGACAGGTACTCGAGGTAGGAGAACCAACGGTATACGGACGGTTGGTAGGCCGGATCGGGGGTGACGCGGACGAAGCTTGCTATGCGCCGAAGGTGCCGGGTGTTGTCTTCGGTAAAACAGTTGTGAAAGAAAAGGATTTCGGCGTCGTTGTGGTAGACACTCCGCGCAAGGGGCTCAAGGTCGGTGACGCGGGCTGCCCATGGACGGCGGCGTTGTGGGTCGGGCACGTGGTTAAAGTAGGCCGAGAGGATCAGGTTTTGGCTTAATCGGTCCATGGCGGTCGTCGGTCCTTGGACGCTGGGGCTGGGGTTAGGGGCGGATGGTTGGTCTAGCACGGCGTACAGGGGCAGTAACGAGCGCTGCGGTACTGGCGATGACGTAGGCCCAGGCGCGCCAGAAGCCGGGGCGGTAGTAGGTCGCGCGCAGGGAGGCAGCGATAGCGAGATGGGGTGCGCCACTCCAGAGCTGGTTGTAGGCCATGTTGAAGTGCAGGGTACCGATTCGACGACGTACCGCCTTGTTGGACAAGCGGCTGCCGTCGGGACCGATGGATCCCCAGTGCGACAGCGCGGTTCTTACGGCGACGAGTTCGTAATTGATCGGGGCCCATTGCGCTGTGGCGCTATCCGGGCGCTTTCGATAGAGCGCGAACGGTTCGGCGAGAGTAAGAATGGGCGTGACGCGCGATGAGCGGAGCCAGTAGTCGTAATCCTGGGCAAGACGCAGGTCCTCTCGGAAGCCGCCGAGGCGCTCGTAAAGATTACGGCGGATCATGACCGTGCTCGTCCAAACCAGGGTCTTCAGGAGCAATCGAGTGTAAAGCCACCCGCTACGGGAAGGATCAGTGGGCGGGAAGTTGGTTTCGGTCGTCGGGGGAGCGTTCGGGACTGCGTCGGCGGGAGAAGGCCAGCTCCCGTCGGCGCTCTGGCGCCACATTCCGAAATCCGTGGCACAAAGGCCGACCTCCGGATTAGCCTCGAGGACTCGCAACTGGGCGGCCAACTTACCCGGGAGCCAGACGTCGTCGGCGTCCAGAAACGCGATGTAGTCACCCCGGCTCATTTGCATTGCTGCATTGCGTGCGACGGCCGCGCCGTTCCGGGAGCCTTCTAGGCAGTGGTAGCGTACAGGCGATCCAAAGCTTTGGACCACCTCGCGAGTCTCATCGGTTGAGCCGTCGTCGGCCACGATGATCTCCAGTGGGGCGGGATCCTGGTCCAGCGCGCTCCGCAGAGCATCCGCTATATACGGCGCACAGTTATACGCCGGGACGATAACCGAGACCGGCGCTGGGCTGCTGGTACTCCTTGGGTACGGTGTTTCGTTGTGTCTGCCGTTCCGTTGCACGGATGTCCTCGAGTTCCCGTCGCAGGATGATGGCCAGCGCGATAAAGGCGTACATCAGGTTGAAGTATGCCAGACTCAGGAACGCCCCGGACACACAGTAGCCGATCAACCCGATGGCAAGCGCCCAGGACCATTCGCTGATCCAGAGCGTATCGGGGTGTTGTGCCGCCTCGCGGCGCAGGCGGTTGAGCGTAAGGAGAGTGAGTCCGATCAACGCCAGGAAGAGGCCTAGGCCCAGGAAGCCGTTCTCGGCCAGCATCTGGAAATAGATGCTGTGCTGGGCCAAGGGGCTTCCCTGCCCATCGCTGCTGTAGGCCTGCCAAAGGTGGACATCGATGCGCTGGGCACCAAAACCGGCGCCGGTTAGTGGATGCTCGACCGCGATGTTCCAGGCCACGTCCCAGGCGTGGAGGCGTCCGAGTGCCGAGCCGTCGTCTTCCCACTCGACCAGAGTCTCCCACTCGTGAGCAATCCGATCGGGTACGGTGACGCCAGCGACACCGATAGCAAGGACCGCAGCCCCAATCATTGCCCACTTGAAGCGCAGGCGCCAGAAAATGAAGGGCCAGATACAGGCGAGTCCGACCCAGGCGCCCCGGGACTGGGTGCCGACGATGGAGATCAGGGTCATCCAGAAGCCGCCGTACAGGGCGAGTCCGGCCAAGCGGTGGAAGCGATCCCACCCGGGAATGCGCATCGGGATCTCGAAACGCCCCTGGTAGACCTGACGGGCGAGGATCAAGGTCAGCGGCAGGATCATCACCAGGGCCAGCCCAATGTCGGTGTTGCCTCCGATGAATGTGCCCGGGGGGCCGAGAACCATCCCGCCGAATCCGGAGCTTATCGTGTAAGGCCCCCCTTTGTAACCGAAGAATCCGATGGAGAGCGTAATCATCGCCAGTAGCGCCATCACGCGTTGCCGGCCCCAGACCAAGACCACGGTAATCACCGTCATCAGGATGATGCGCATGCGTTGGTCCCACAGGGAAAACGCATCGTCTGGAAGCCAAGCAAACGCGAACGTGTTCACCGTGAAAAGGATGACCAGAAGAAAGATGATCCACATCTCTCGGGTCATGGGCGGGAAGCGTTTTTCCCGGGTGTAGACGGTTGCGGCGAGGGTGGCGAAGGCGACGGGGAATGCGACCTGCGCGCCCGCGAAAAAACCCCAGGCCTGCTGGTGGGGGTTGAAGAAGCCCACCCAGTACCACATCAGCGGCCCGATCCAGGGACGATAGAGGATCACCGGCAGGCTGCCGATGAGGATGATCCCGAAGACGATGTCGCGGAGGTCCATAAGCAGTGGCGGCGTCAGGCCGCGGCAGCCTCCTCTCGGCTACAGCGCATGAGTTGAATCAGAAAACGGGCTGAGCCCCGCCCATGCGGGGTGTAGCGTGGCAACTGGAAGCGATCACGGCTCCGGTCCGCGCCCCCGGGGGCTGTACATACGGCCGCCAGGAATCCGGCCTCTCTCAGTAGCCTGGTCTCGCGCGAAGTGTAGTCGTTCCCTGGCTTCCCGTTGGGGTATGCGAAGAGGGGTACGGGTGCGCCGAGCAAGCGCTCTAGGTAGGCGCGACTCTCGGTCAACTCCCAGCGGACTTCCTCTTCATTCAGGGTCTGCAGGATCGGGTGGGTGACTGTATGCGCCCCAACCCCCATCCCTGCCTCATGCAAGCCCCGGACCTGCTGGTCACTCATCATCGGGGCGTGTCCACAGTCCGGGTTCCCCAAGCGATCGAGGATCAGATCGAGCAGCGTTTGCCGTTCCATGGGGGCACGGTGCTTGATGGCGCGAATGATCGCGCGGGCTGCCTCTCGGCGTTCGCTGAGGTTCTCGATGGGGATGCGGTCCAGTCCCAATTCTGGCAGTTCCGCGGTTTGCTGGGTCGTGTACCGCAGGGCTTCGATCACCCGATCGTTGAACATCCAACCGCCGTTGAGAAAGCCGGTGGCGATGAAGAACGTCGCGTGGGCACCGAAGCCTTGGAGGATAGGCAGCGCGTTGGTGTAGTTGTCCGCATAGCCGTCATCGAAGGTGATGGCGACCGCACCGCGGGGTAGGTTGCCGGCGTAGAGTCGCTCGATGGCCTCCGCCAAGGGCAGCACTCGGCAGTGATCGCTTACCAGCCGAACCTGCTGTTCGAAGGCCTTGATGCCGGGGTCATCCGGCCTCAGGGGGTCCGGTTCCGCCAAGACCCGATGATAGATCAGGATGGACAATCGCGCCTGTGGCTGGAAAGCGGTCCATGCACCACTCGTTACCAGGGTGTTGAAACCCAACATCACGCGACCCTCGGTCCTTGGGGCGATTTCGCCCATGTTACCCTTTATACCGTGAGGTGACACGCGGTCAAAAGCCTTCTCATGGCATTAACGCCTCGTCGCGAGGCAGCTCAGAGACCTTAGTACCCGCAGGCCCTTTGGTATGGCAACCGTTCAGAGAAAGCCGTTAGAGGAGTTAGCGACGGATTGGTCGCAGATCGCCGCCAAAGCGGCCCCGAATCCCTTTCTTACGCTGCTCTGGCATCGGACCCTGCATCAACTGGCGGCTGACTGTGCCGGCCTGCGGGCTCTTACAGTCGATGGTCCCAGCGCCCCCCGGACCCTGGCGACACTCGGTCATGCGCGGATCAGCCGCAGCCGAATCTTCCGACCGCGCGTTCTTCTGCTAAACGAGACCGGCGATTCGGCCCTGGACCGTCTGACCGTGGAGCATAATGCGCCCTTGGCCCCTGCCGGCCAGGAGGGTGCGGCCCTGGCCGAGATGCTGGCCGGGCTACTGCAGGAGCCGGACTGGGACGAGTTCTCGACCGGGTGGGTGGAGGAGCAGCGCTGGGCGGAGTGGTCCCCGCAGATCGAGTCGCTCCCTCTGACCCCGTGGGTCATGGATCGTCGCCCGTACTTTTTTCGGGATCTCGATCCCGCCGACGGCGATACGGAACATCTTTTGGCCGGGGTGAGTGGTAACACCCGCTCCCAGATCCGCCGCTCCATGCGCGCCTACGGCGGGTCCGCCGCGCTGTCCGCGCAGCGTGCTACGGAGTTGGAGCAAGCGCTTGCCTGGTTCGATGAGATGGTGGGCCTCCATCAGGCGCGCTGGCAGGCGCGGGGCAAGCCCGGTGCCTTCGCAGACCCCTTCATGCGGGATTTCCATCGGTGTCTGATACAGGCCGGGGTGGAGGATGGATACGCGCGCATGCTGCGCTTCGAGGCGGAAGGCCGGACGATCGGCTACCTTTACAACCTCCGCGTCCGCGACTATGAGTGCAATTACCAGAGCGGCTTGGTCTACGAGGCGGACAACAAGCGCAAGCCGGGCCTGGTAGCGCACACCCTCGCCATGGCCTCCGCCGCCCAGGATGGGGTCCGCCGCTACGACTTCCTGATGGGGGAGAGCCAGTATAAGCGGAGCCTGGCCAGCGGCCAGGGTGCGATGATCCGTCTCGCCCTGCAAAGGCGGCGTCCACTACTCTGGGTCGAGCGGCAGCTTCGGCGGCTGCGCGATCGCCTCCAATCAAACCCATCGCAAGGAAGCAGCACATGACGGACTCGACCGGTTTCCGGCAAGTCGATGGATCCACGCCCTTGTGGGGCTTTGCCCTGGTCCTGCTGGTCGCGGCGGGAGCTCCGGCCCTGCTGCCGGCGGATCGCTGGTTCTGGTACGACGAGATGTACCAGGCGACCTATGCGGCGCAATCGATGCTGGATGCGATCCTGGCCACGCTCCGTTTTGATCTGCACCCGCCTTTGCACTCCATGCAGATGGTGGTTTGGGGGTGGATTCACGACTCGGACACCTGGCTGCGCCTGAACTCCGTCTTCTGGGGGACGCTGACGGTGGCGCTGGTCTACCTGTGTGGCCGACGCCGCCTCGGGGAGCGGGAGGCGCTGGTCGCCGCGCTGCTGCTCGCCCTGTTGCCCGCTGCGGTGGCGGCCAGTCAGACCCTGCGCATGTACCCCATGCTCGCCGCGCTGGCGGTGCTGACCTGGCACTTCACCACCGCCTGGCTGATGGAGGGCGCCGGCCGCAGGGCGCTCTGGGGACTCGTCGTGGTCGGGCTCGCCGCCGCCTATGCCCATGCCACCGGGATCTTCATCCCGGTCACCGCTGGCGCCTTCGGTTTGATGCTGATCGCTGTTTTCCGTCCGGATGGCGGCCGAGTGCGTGGCTGGTTGCTGGCGCAGGTGGCCATCGCGGCGCTGGCCATCCCGGCGATGGCGAACACCCTGGTGCGCAGTATTGGCCATCCGGTGGTGCCGACCCTTGAAGACGTGCTCAATGGACTGATCAGTTTGCTCCTCTCCACCGTCGGCAGCCAGGCAGGGGCATTCCAGCTCCTGGCGCTCCTCTTGTGGGGGTTGGCGATCGCTGCGGTGATTCCGGTGCGCTCGCGTTGGCTGGTGATCGGCTACGTGCTCTTCCCGATCATCCTGGTGCTTGGGCTGAGCTACGGCCTCCGCCCGGTCTGGCACCCGCGCGCGCTGTTCTACATTCTGCCCTTCGTAGCGATGGGGGTGGGTGTCGCCCTCATTGCGTTCGCTGATCGCATGAGCGAGTTCGCCTCGCTGCGCCCAGCTGTCCTCCGGGGCGCTGTTGTGGGCATGGTGGCTTCCGTGCTCACCGTTGCGACGCTCTGGAACAACGAGATCCGCTCCAAAGCCCACGACTTCCCGAGCGCCGTCACCTGGATCCAATCCGAGGCGCAGCCCGACGACGTGGTCCTCGCCCCCCATCACGCTTATTTCTGGGGGGTGAACCGCTACTGGATCGGTCCGCGCTGGGGGTCGGTCATGGAGATCCAGGGCTGGCCGGGCAGTGAACGCTGGGAGCAGATCTATGAGGAGCTGGGCGAGACGTGGCGCCAGCGCCTGCGGCTGGAGGGCAAGACGCGCTCCGTGACCACTGACGAGGGGCCGGAGATCTTCATCGGCTACCGCCCCGACGACCGTTTTGAGGAGGCGCCGCGCATCTGGGTTGTCGGTGGTGGGGGCGATCGCCTCGACTGGCTCGAGGACTTCGGCTTCCAAGAGGAGGAGCAGCGCGACTTCCAGGGCCTCGGCGTCCGTCTCTACAAGGCGCAGCCGTGAGTGCCTTGCGGGCGATCAGGCCTGATCGTGCCGGCTACGGGTAGGCGATTCTCGGGTTTTGGCCGGCGCGAAGGAAAGGTACTTGTGCCCGAGGAAGCTCGTGAAGACTGGCACGGCGATGCCCACCGCGTGGGCGATCTCCTCGACGAAGCGCTCGACACCTATCGCCGGCAGGGCGTGGTAGGCGAGCACCACGCTGACGGCCCAGGTCTGGGCCACTGCGGCTACGTTGACCAGCGTGAACCAGAAAGCGGAGCGTCCGGTCCGGATCTGCGGGCCGCGGAAGACGAACAGCCGCGCGAGGATGTAGGCGGTGACCATTCCGGTCAGATAGGCTAGCACGATCGCCGCCGAGTATCCCATGAACAGGCTGTAGACGATGCGGCTGCCGAAGTTGACGCCGGCGGCGACGCCGCCGGTGATCAGAAACAGCAGGAACTGCCGGGAGAGGAAGGCGCGCAAGGGGGTTACTCCAGCAGTCGGGCCATGGCGCGGCCGTAGCGTACGCTCTCCGAGATCCCGCGGTCCTCGGGGTAGTAGTACGAGGTATCCGCGGCGTAGAGCCCCTTCACGGGCAGGTCCACCGGCGGCAGCCGCTGCAGGTGCCCCGGCTCGCAGACGGGTTGGGAGTACCGGTAGCGGCTGGCGTGGGCGTCCATCCGGTCGTCGTCGGTGAGCGCCGGGTTGATTCGTTTCAGGTACGCCCACGAGCGGTCGATGAAAGCCTGGTCCGACTCCTGGTACTTGGGGTGTTCGCCTGGCATGTAGTAGGGCACGTAGACGATGTGGGCGTCCATCGGGCGCAGGTTGGTGTACTCGACGATCCCGGGGATGTCCATGTCCGGGTCGTTGATGTTCACCCAGAACTTGTCGGTAACCGGCTTGCGCAGCTTGAAGATCACGCAGACCACGGCGAGGTTCTCCAGCGCCTCGATCTGTTCTCGGATGGGTGTGGGGAGGTCCGGGATCATGCGGGGGACCAGCGGCAGCGGGACGGTGCTGAACACCGTGGGGTAGGGGCGCAGCTCGCCGGCGATGCGCAGCCCCTCGACGGCGCCATCGCGCAGCGCGACTTCCTCGACAGGGCTGCTGAGGTGAATGCGGCCACCGCGCTTCTCGATCTCGGCCTTGAGGGCGTCGAGCAGCGTCTGGGATCCCCCCTCTAGGTAGCCCAGCTTCTCCTGCATCAGGTTGTAGCGCGAGGTGCCGACCCGCTTGATGCGGGTCCAGATCCAGGCGGCCGAGAGCCGCTCCGTGTGCTCGTAGAATTTCAGCTCAAAGAGCTTCCGCCAAAGCAGATCGTACGCCCGGTTCCCGACCCAGCGACGCAGCCAGCGGTGGGCCTCGATGCGATCCAGCGATTCCCAGTTGCGCCGCTTAGTGCTCAGGTAGGCGTGGGCGCCGTAGCGAAGCTTGGGGATCAGGCCGAGATGGGGCAGTTTGAGCAGCGCAATGGGGTTGCCCCAGTCGTAGAGCTCTCCGTCGATGAAGTACCCCATCTGGGTCGGCTGCCAGTGCAGGGCGTCCTCCAGGCCCAGCTCCCGGAGGAGGGCGAACATGGACTCGTCGGTGGCGCAGATGAAGTGGTAGTAGCGCTCGATGGGCGTTCCCGAGAAGTCGAAAGCCGCCGACATGCCGCCAAGGACCGGACCGGCTTCGTAGATATCCACCGGGTGTCCGCGCAGGAGGAGTTCGTAGGCCACGGCGAGCCCCATGGGGCCTGCGCCAATCACCGCCACACGGGAGCGGTCTTGTTCGGTACCGTCGTTCATGATCAGAAACTCAGCTCGACCTTGCTGTAACGGGGGTCGTTGAACGTCTCGTCCAGTGCGTCGCGCAGCGGCGTCGGCTGGACGCCGAATTGCCCCGGCCAGTCGATCACCGCGAACTCATCGCCGGCGGTCAGGGCGTGGAGCTGATCGACCGTAAAGGGCGGGTTGCGCGAGAAGACCGCGTAGAGCCGCAGCAGGGCGGCGAAGAGACCATAAGGCAGATGCACGATGGCGCATCGCGCCCCGGCGGCGCGGCGCACCTCACGCATCAGGTCCAGGTAGTCCACGAACTCGAGTCCGGAGATGTCGTAACACCCGCCTTGGGGGCGCTGTTCCAGGCAGCGCGCGATGATCGCGCAGAAATCGCCGACGTAGAGCGGCTGCCGCGGGTAGCGGCCGTGCCCCGGTATGGGGAAGACCGGCACCCGGCGCATGAAGCGGGCTAGCCAGCCCAGATGCTTGCGGTCGAACCAGCCGAACATCAGGGTCGGTCGCAGGACGATCCCCGCCACACCGCTGTCGAGGAACATGCGCTCCTGCTGCGTCTTGGTACGCGCGTAGGCGTCGTCGGCCACGGACTGGACCACCGAGGAGCTGACATGGACCGTGTAAGGGACGCCGTAGCGCTGGATGGCCGCGAGCACGTGCTCGGTGCTGGTCAGGTTATTGCGCTGAAAGGGCGTCTCGTCCTTGGCGCTGATCTGCGCCTGGAGCATCACCACGGCGTCGGCCCCTTCGAAGTAGGCCTGCCAGGGGCCCGGTTCCGCCAGGTCGGCCTCCTCGATGGTCAGATCCGGGTGGAGCCGGCGCATGGTGGCCACATTCTCGCTGTGCTTGTCGAGGACCACCAGGTCGGTATAACCCTGCTCCTTCAGCCGCACCACCAGGTTCTGGCCAACCAGGCCCGCACCACCGGGCAGGATGATGCGCGCGGCGGAGGGCTCCGTGCTCGGCGTGCTCATAGCGATAGCCTCTTGAAGATCGGCTCCGGGATGCTGCGGATGATCAGCAGGATCCAGCGCCAGAACCAGGGGGTGTACAGGGTGTTGCGCCGCCGCCGGATCGCCTTGCGCACATCGGCGGCGACGCGCTCGGGTGTGCTCAGCAGCAGTTGCGGCAGGGCCAGGCCCTGGGTCATGGGGGTGTCCACGAAGCCCGGCTTGATGGTGAGCACATGGACGCCGCTTCTGTGCAGCCGGGCCCGCAACCCGGAAAGGAAAATCGAAACCGCTCCCTTGGCAGCCCCGTAGACGGCGTTGGAGGGCCGCCCCCGGTCGCCGGCCACCGAACTGAACACGGCGATGGAGCCGTGGCCCTGGGCCTCGAAATGGCGGGCCAGCGCCAGCAGGAGGACGATGACGGACACCCCGTTGGTGGCCAGTGCCTGGGCTGCCTGTTCAGGGTCGCGTTCGCAGGCTGCCTGGTCCGGCAGGGTGCCGTAGCCGATGATCGCAAGATCCACTGGGTTACCTGCTTCTAAGCACTGGTCCATGGCAGTGGTGAGCTGTTGTGCGTCGTCGGCATCAAACCGTTGGATGGTCGTCTCGCCGGCACCCCGTGCCCGGAGGTCTGCGGCTACTTCCCCCAGGCGCTCCGTGTCCCGTCCGAGCAGGGTCAGCGACGCTCCCTCTTCTGCGTACTGGCGCGCCAGGGCCTGGGTGATCGCCGAGGTGGCGCCGAAGACGACAATCCGCTCGCTGCTCATGGTAGGACACGCTCCCAGAATTGAGACATCAGGGCTGGATCACGCAGGGTTTCGAGCCGCTCCCAGTCGGGGTATCCGGCGCGGAAATCCGACCCGCTCATGTGGGCATCCTTCGCCGGGTAAAGGCGGCCGCCAGCTTCCCGCACGATGGCATCGAGCCGCGGCAGGGTCCGGTGCGTAAGGCGTTGTGAGTTGGGGAAATCCAGCGCTAGGGTAATCCCGGGGGCCGGGAAGGAGATCAAGCCGGGCGAGGGGCGATCGCCGCAACGCTTGAGAACGGCCAGCGGGGAGCCGCTGCCGCTGTCCGCGATGCTCTGCAGGATCGCGCGCAGGGCGTCGCGCGCTGCCGGCTCCGGCAGCAGGCACTGGAACTGCTGGAATCCCCGGCGCCCGTAGACGCGGTTCCACTCCAGGATCGCATCCAGCGGGAAGAAATAAGGCTGGTAACTGACCCGATGGGGTGCATCTCGACCGTGTCCGCGGCGGAAGTAAAGGCTGTTGAAGAGGCGGACGCTCCACCGGTTGACCAGGGACAGCGGTGGGTCCACCGGAAACCGGCGCTGGCGCGAGCGGGGCAGCGACAGGTCGCCGTCCTCGGCGTGGTCGCCGAGCATGTAGAGGCCGCGGCCCAGGGCGCGCCCGCGCGCCGCGCAATCGACCCACGCCACGGCGTACTCGTGCGTCTCATCGTGCTCGGCGGAAAGCTCGAAGAACGTGTCGAGATCCGCGAACGGCAGCGTGCGGGTGGCGATCGCCGCCGAGCGGACCGGGCGTAGTTGGAGCTCCGCCCAGTTGATCACGCCGGTCAGCCCCAGCCCGGCTATGGTCGCCCGGAAGAGTTCCGGGTGCTCGTTCAGGCTGCAGGTGAGCGGCTCGTCGCGGTCGCTGCGCACCAGGCCCAACCGCCGGATGTGGCGGCCGAAGGTGCCGGCGTGGTGGTGATTCTTGCCGTGGACGTCGTTGGCGATGGCGCCGCCGAGGGTGATGAATCGTGTCCCTGGCGTAACC
>LFFM01002232.1_pt1 | contig 12870 bp, 14 predicted proteins | sample 643131 | NCBI WGS metagenome assembly LFFM01 (sample SAMN03777445, study PRJNA286221) | soda lake metagenome | biome: soda lake; feature: Kulunda steppe; material: water; isolation source: sample Tc-Br brine of Tanatar trona crystallizer | place: Russia: Kulunda steppe | collected 2011-07
CGATAGCGCTCGAGACACCGCTTTAGCCCCTCCTCGTCGTCGTACGTGAGAAGTTTCACCGGTGTATCACAGTAGTACGTATCGTCGTATTTCCGCACGGCCATTTCGAGGGTCCGACCGAGCATTCCGACCTCGATGATAACCCGCCCACCGTCCTCGACCGTTTCGACCACCTCGTCGGAACGTAACTCACCCCTCGAGACGCGTGTGATCTCGGTCATGTCGAATTCTTGGCGCGAGCGGCCTTCAAGCATCGGGACGTGCTCAATTCGAGGGCGCGTCCAGCCAGGTTTCGTGCAGGTCCACCCACTCGAGCGATGGCGCACCGGCAGCCACGTCGGCGTCCGCACGATCCGAGCCTGCGGGTGCCACCAGCAACACCGTACTCACGCGAGACGTCTCACCGTCGGGCGTCGTCTGGTGCTCCTCGTAGCGGACGAGTGCCTTCCGTCCGTCCCGGTATCGAACCTCGACGTTCCGAACTTCGATGTCGAAGCGCTCGCCGGCCCTGCTCCCGTAGGCGTCTCGTATCCACCCGAGGACCGCCTCACGATCCTGACTGGAGCCATCCGGCCTCACCAATTGAAATGCCGAGGCGAGTGCATCCTCGAGGCGTGTGAACCGTGTCCGATCGCACCCCCCGGCATACCAGTCCACGAAAAACTCGTGAAGCTCCTCGATCTCGCGACGACAGACCTCGAGCGTCAGTTCGGTCATCGGTCTTCACCCTCCGCATCGGTACCGCTCGAGCCGACGAGCTTCCCGAGAACGAGGCCGGGAACGTCACCCGGCATCGTCAGCCAGCGTTTGACGGCGACGAGTCCAACGGCGAGACCGATGAGCGTCCCGCCGATTAGCAGTCGCCCGGCGAGCAGGAAGTGGATACCAGCCAGTGCCGGCGGTATCGCGAACACCATCAGTCCCGCGAGTTTGATCGTCTCGAGCAGTTCCTTCATTGCCCCCAATTCGGGCGAGGCATTCAAAAACGCGCCGACCACGCATCCACCGTCATCACGGTTTCGGGAGAAAACCCCGGATTCGCAACGCCTATGGCCCACAGCCAATCACTAACGCGTATGTTCACCGGCATCGTCGAAGCGACGGGTGATATTGTCGAACGAACGGCGACCGACGAGGGGCTCCGCCTCCGCATCGGTGCCGACGACGTTGCCACCGGCCTCGCCCATGGACAGTCGATCAGCGTCAGCGGGACCTGCCTCACCGTCGAGGCGTTCGGCGACGGCTGGTTCGAGGTCTTTCTCGCCAGCGAAACCGTCGATCGAACCTACCTCGGCGACCTCAAAGAAGGCGACGCGGTCAACCTCGAGCGGGCGATGCCCGCAGACGGCCGCTTCGATGGCCACGTCGTCCAGGGTCACGTCGACGCAGTCGCCACCGTGGCCGACATCGAGTCCGTCGGCGACGACTGGTACTTCGCGTTCGACCTCCCGGAGGGCTTCGAACGCTACGTCGTCGAGAAGGGGTCGATCACCCTCGACGGCATCAGCCTCACCGTCGCCGACCGCACCGACGGCCAGGTCACCGTCGCCATCATCCCCACGACCTACGAGCTGACGACGCTCGCTTCGAAGGCAGTCGGGGACCCCGTCCACCTCGAGGTCGACGTCCTCGCGAAGTACGTCGAACGGTTGCTCGAGGGACACCTCGAGCGGCTGGGTGAGGACGCACAGACGGTCGCCGATCCGACCCACACGAGTTGAGAACGCCGACGAGCAGCGTCCCGGGTACCGTCGGACCCACGGGTCATCGTTCGATGACCGCCACGGCGGGACACACTCATGGAGGCCGCAGCGGCCACCTAAAGTGCCAAGTGACAAGTGACACACCCCCACAGCGAGGCGGCTCAGAAGCGGTCTATCACCGGTTCTGCGCCGTGGTATCGTGAGGGTGTCTGCAACGACGTTCAGTGGTCACTATCGTTCAACGGCTGCCCGGTTCGAACTCCGTCAACTCCGGGCCGTGGTCGTCCAGATCGTCACGAACCGCCCGGTAGGTCTGGCGATACCGGGAGATCTTCCGGTAGAGATAGTAGCCGATGACGACATCGAAGGCGATCACGTAGATCACGACCGAGAGCCCCGGGCCGAGACCCCAGAGGGCGTTGATCAGCGGCGGCGCAATCTGGACGGTGACGTTGTAGGTGCCGTGGACGAACGAGGCGATGAGCAACCCCTTGACGACCAGCGGGCCCGCGTGTTCGGGGTTGAACTTCGCCAGGCCGAGGTAGTAGCCAGCGATGGCAGAGTAGATGACATGGCCGGGGCCCGCGAGGGCCCGCGTGGTCGTGATCCCCGTTGCCGCCGCAAATATCGACGTTTCCGGTGCCACCGTTCCGACGTCGCCCGTGATGTAGAGAACGTTCTCGATGGCAGCGAACCCCAACCCAGCGATGGCGCCGTAGACTGCCCCGTCGATCACCGCGTCGAAGGTCTCACTCCGGTAGGCGAACACCCTGACTGCCAGCAGTTTCACGGCCTCCTCGACCGGGCCAACGACCAGGTAAAAAAAGAGGATCGTCCCGATGACCGGGATCGGTTGCAGGAACGCTCCACCAACGGTATTCGTCACCGCCGCGAACGTCGCGAACAGAACGGCGAGGACGAACGTGCCCACCAGCAACGGAAGGGGCTCACTCGTCGTGATGTCGGTGTACCAGATGTACCCCGCCAGGAGCGCCGCCGGCACGACCGAGAGCGCGAAGAAGATCCCGATCAGGGGCTCCTCGAGGACGAGCACGGTCGGCGAGGCGAGCAACGAGAGGGTGATCAGCACGGCCACCGCCAACACGATGGCGTGGAGACCGTAGGCGATCATGGCGTACAGCCACGCCGAGAGCCGGTCGATCCGCGTCCGGGGCTCCCACGTCGACACGTCGTAGAGATCCGCCTCGGAGTCCGCCGCTCGTTCGATCGGATCCCGCTTCCCGGCCATACGCCACCTTCTCGAGGCAGCGAGTTAAGCGGTCTGCCAACCGGGGAGTCCTAGAACGATATTAAACATCAATGTTCGTATAAGGAATGGGCTTATGCAAGCCGCCTCACGACCTGACGGCATGAGTGATCACGCCCGCGGGATACAGTACCCCACACCGCCCGCTCCGGAAGACACACCCGTCCGGAGACGACCACCGGCGATCGCCGGCACCCTCGAGCGCGAGGCGGCCCAGCTTGGCGATTCGACCACCACCGGCATCGACGACGGAACGCCCGAGGTGTCCGAAGCGAACCCAACAGGGGCCGCTCCCGCCGACGACTGACCGCTACGTTTTCCGCGAGGCTGCGCCATCACTCCAGCGGAGACAGCATATCGACGCCGTACTCGAGCACTGTCGATCGCACCAAGAGAAAAAACGGAAACCCGTTCAGTCCGCCGTGGCGGCCTCCGGCGTCTCCTCGCGGTAGTGTTCCGCGATGAGGTCCTCGTCGATCCGGTTGAGTTCTTCCTTGGGGAGCATCGAGAGCAGGTCCCAGCCGACGTCGAGGGTCTCCTCGATGGCTCGGTTGGTGTCGTAGCCCTGCTGGACGAACTCGTTTTCGAACCGGTCGGCGAAGTCGAGGAACTTGTTGTCCCGTTCGGTCAGCGCCTCGCGACCGACGATGTTCACGAGGTCACGCAGGTCCTCACCCTCCGCGTACGCGGCGTATAGCTGGTCGGAGACGTCGGCGTGGTCCTCACGGGTGAGGCCCTCGCCGATCCCGTCGTCCATCAGCCGCGACAGGCTGGGTAAGACGTTGATCGGCGGCTCGATCCCCTGGCTGTTCAGCGATCGATCGACGATGATCTGGCCCTCCGTGATGTACCCCGTCAGGTCGGGAATCGGGTGGGTGATGTCGTCGGAGGGCATCGTCAGGATCGGGATCTGGGTGACCGAACCCTCACGACCCTCGATTCGACCCGCGCGCTCGTAGAGCTGGGCCAGGTCGGTGTACATGTACCCGGGGTAGCCACGCCGACCGGGGACCTCCTCGCGGGCCGCCCCGATCTCGCGCAGCGCCTCACAGTAGTTCGTGATGTCCGTCAGGATGACCAGTACGTGATACCCCTTGTCGAAGGCGAGGTACTCCGCGGTGGTCAGGGCAAGTCGCGGCGTGACCGTCCGCTCGACGGCGGGGTCGTCCGCGAGGTTCATGAAGACGACCGAGCGCTCGAGGGCGCCGGTGCGTTCGAAGTCCGCCATGAACTCGTTTGCCTCCTCCTGGGTGATCCCCATCGCGCCGAAAATGACGGCGAACTCCGAGCCCTCCTCGTCGTCTTCGTCGGACTCATCGACGTCGTCTTCCTCCGGGACCGTCGCCTGACGGGCGATCTGGAGCGCGAGGTCGTTATGGGGCAGCCCCGAGCCGGAGAAGATCGGGAGCTTCTGCCCGCGAACGAGGGTGTTCATGCCGTCGATCGAGGAGACACCCGTCTGGATGAATTCCTCGGGGTACTCACGCGAGTACGGATTGATCGCCGCACCGACGATGTCTCGACGTTCGTCCGGGACGATGTCGGGGCCGCCGTCGATCGGATTCCCCGATCCGTCCATGACCCGGCCGAGGAGATCCTCGGTGACGGGCATCTTCATCGTCTCGCCCAGGAAGCGAACCGAGGCGTTGCGGTCGATGCCGCCGGTCCCCTCGAACACCTGGATCGAGACCAGTCCGTCGCTCGATTCGAGTACCTGCCCGCGCAGGGTCCGTCCGTCCGGCGTCTCGATCTCGACGATCTCGTCGTAACCGACGGGTTCGTCGACCTCGGCGAACACCAGCGGGCCGCTGATTTCGGTGATGGTTTGGTATTCTTTCATGGCTATGGTTTAGTACAGGTCTCGAAGTTGGCTCTCGAGGTCGCTCTCGAGGTCGTCGATGAACTCATCCCACGCCTCGGCGGTTCCCATCCGGTTGAGTCGCGGCGCGGCGTCGGCCTCCTGGATCTCGTCGACGGGCACGCCAGCGTCGAGCGCGCTGAACGCCTCGTCGTTGAACGTTCTGATCGCCTGCAGCATCCGGTAGGTCTTCTGGGGCTCGCAGTAGGTGTCCACGTCGTGGAACGCGTTCTGCTGGAGCCACGCCTCACGCAGGTAGCGAGCGACCTCGAGGGTCAGCTGCTGGTCCTCCGGCAGGGCGTCTTTGCCCACCAGCTGGACGATCTCCTGGAGTTCGTCCTCCTCGTCGAGGACGTCGACGGCCCACTGGCGAACCTCGGGGTAGTCTTCGGCGACGGTGTCGCGGAACCAGGGGTCCAGTTGCTGGCGATAGAGCGAGTACGACTCGTTCCAGTTGATCGACGGGAAGTGTCGGCGTTCGGCGAGGTCCGCGTCGAGCGCCCAGAACGTTTTGACGATGCGCAGCGTGTTCTGGGTGACCGGTTCGGAGAAGTCCCCGCCCGGTGGCGAGACCGCACCGATGACCGAAATCGAGCCCTCACCGCCGTTGATGAGGTTGAACTTGCCAGCCCGCTCGTAGAACTCCGAGAGCGCGGCGGCGAGGTACGCGGGATACCCCTCCTCACCGGGCATCTCCTCGAGTCGGCTCGAGATTTCGCGCATGGCCTCGGCCCACCGCGAGGTGGAGTCGGCCATCAGCGCGACGTCGTAGCCCATGTCCCGGAAGTACTCCGCGATCGTGATCCCCGTGTAAATACAGGACTCACGCGCGGCGACCGGCATGTTCGAGGTGTTCGCGATGAGACACGTTCGGCTCATCAGCGGCTTCCCGGTCTTTGGGTCCTCGAGTTCCGGGAAGTCCTCGATCACTTCGGTCATCTCGTTGCCACGCTCGCCACAGCCGACGTAAACGACGATGTCCGCGTCGGACCACTTGGCGAGCTGGTGCTGGGTGACCGTTTTCCCGGAGCCGAATGGGCCGGGGATCGCCGCGGTGCCGCCCTTGGCGATCGGAAACAGGCCGTCCTGGACGCGCTGTCCCGACACCAGCGGCTCGGTCGGCGTCTGCTTCTCGTTGGCCGGTCGCGCCGATCGGACGGGCCACTCCTGGTGCATCGAGATCGTTTCGCCGGTGTCGAGTTCGGCGACCGTCTCCTCGACGGTGAACTCGCCGGCCTCGATCGAGGTGATCTCACCACCGTCGATATCCGGCGGGACCATCACCTTGTGGGTGATGCTCTCCGTTTCTGGCACTTCACCGATGATGTCACCGGACTCGACGGTGTCGCCGACCTCGACGATCGGGGTGAACGCCCAGGTTCGCTCGAGGTCGATCCCCGGGGCGTCGACCCCGCGGTCCAGGAACGCCGACTGCATCTTCTCCTCGAGCTCGTCGAGCGGGCGCTGGACACCGTCGTAGATGGTGTCGAGCAGACCCGGTCCGAGGTCGACGCTGAGCGGCTCGCCCGTGTTCGTGACGGGTTCGCCGGGGCCGACGCCGGAGGTCTCCTCGTAGACCTGAATCGTGGTCAGGTTCCCTTCGATCTCGATGACCTCGCCCATCAGCCCTTCCTCACCGACGTAGACGACGTCGTTCATCCGGGCGTCGAGGTCCGTGGCGGTCACGACCGGACCGCTCACGCTTTCGATTACACCGCCTTCGTCGACGGATTCTGTGTCTGCTTGGCTCATAGGTTATGCGTTGTCCTCGTCCATCAGATCGATCCCGATGGCTCGTTTGATCTGTTCACGCAGGCCGCCGCCGCCACTCGAGCCGCTCCCGATGGTGACGACGACCGGTTCGACGCTCGTCTCGACGTTCGAGCGAACGTTCCGCGAGAGATGTTCGAGGTCGCCCTCGTGCATGACGACGATGCCGACGCCCTCGTCCTCGAGAACGCCGGTGACCGCCTCGTCGAGACGGTCGTCTTTCTCATCGTCCGGCACGTTCGCGAACTCCCTGACGCCAGCCAGTCGAAAGCCCGTCGTGAACTCCGGGCTGCCGACGACGGCGATTTCCTGACTTTGGCTCATAGGATCACCAGTTCCTCCTCGATCTCCGTTTCGGTTAGCCCGACTTCACGACCTCGAGCGATCGCACGGATGTTCTCGACCTCGCGTTCCTTCGCGAGGATGTACGAGAGGACCGCGGAAATAGAGACGGGGTAGATGCTCGAGAGCCTGTCGGCGTACTCGAGTAAGGCCGCCTCCAGGGCGTGCTCGAACTGGATCAGGCTCTCGGCGTCACGCAGCCGGTCGAACGCGGTCGAGAGGCGGTCGCCGTAGCGTTTGTTCTCGGCGATGTGATCGACGAGTTCGTCGTACTCGCCGACGAGTCGGCTGAGTTCCGACTCGGTGAACAGGACGCCGCCATCGATGTAGTACGCCGCTGGGTCGAGGTCGGCACCGCTGCGGGCCAGCCGAAGCGCGTTCCGGGCGTTCCGGAAGTCGATCTCGGCCTGCAGGAACTCGACGTAGAGGGCGTTGGGTCCCTCGGTTGGCCGGCCGAGGTCGTCGAGCAAGTGCTCGTAGAACTCACGGTCCAGCGCGTTCTCGAGTGGGACCAGCGCGCCTGTCTCCTCGTAGTCCTCGAAGGCCCCGCTGAGGGCATCGTAGAAGTCCGTGCCGTAGAGCACGTCGATCGCGTCCTCGATGCTGTCGACCTCGACCAGCCGATCGAGCGTCGAATCGGGCAACTCACCCGCACGGATGAGGTCGGTCTGGATGGTCTCGGGATCGGTATCGGTGTAGATTCCACGGATGATCGTCTTCAGGTTCCAGACGTCGAACTTCCGGAGGTAGCGGGCGATCCGATCGTAGACCGTGCCGTCCGACCACTTGAGCAGGTCGTCGAAGTGACGCGCCAGATTGCGGTTGAGCGCGTACTCGATCAGATCGACCCCGGAAAAGCGCGTCCCGAGTTCGTTGATTTCGCGGTCGTACTCGGTCTCCTCCATGAACCGTGCGATGCCGCTTGGCCCCATCCGGATCAGTTTGCGGTAATCCTCCTCGGCAAAGAGCGACGCACGACGTGATCGAACGCGGGCGTTGACGTACTCCGGATTAGAGGCGCCTGTACTCATTGTTCGAAGAGGGTGTCGCTGATCTCCCGAAGGTTCTCCTCCCAGACGGCCTCGAGCACCGAGTCGAAGGTGTTGTTGACCCGAACGCGGGATCCGTCGCTCTCGACGACGACACCACCAAGACAGTCGTACTCGCCGGCGTAGCTGTAGCCGTCGTAGGCGTCGTCCTCGAGGATCGACTCGATGAGGGACTCGTCTTCGCCCCGAGCGTAGACGCGGACGTCGTCGCCCGCCTCGAACTCCACGCTGGCGGCCTCGAGCAACGAGCGCGTGAGTTGTTCTCGCTCGTCGCCCTCGAGGGCAGCGAGTTTCGCCTCGACTTCCTCGTGAACCGTTCCGAGGACGTCTCGACGAGCCTCCAGGCGCTGTTGTTTCGCCTCCAGTTTTGCACTGGAGAGACGCTGTTCTCGAAGCTGCTCGATCTCGCGATCGACCGCACGCTCGGCATCCTCGAGGATCTCCTCGGCGTCATCCTCGGCCGCCTCGATGAGCTCCTCGGCCCGAGCGTCACCCTCGGCGCGTATCTCCTCCGCACGCGCGTGGGCTTCTTCTCTAATGTCCTCGACGACGGTATCCAGACTCATTGTGAGAGGGTGGTCGTTCAGACCAGGAAAATGACGACGATCGCGAAAATGACGAGTGTCTCGGGCAGCACCGTCATCACGATACCGGGAACGAACATGTCGTCGTCTTCGGCGATCGCACCGACTGCGGCGGCACCGATCCCTCGCTCTGCGTACCCCGAGGCGAGTGCGGCCAGACCGACGGCGATGGCGGCAGCGGCGTTGGAGTAATGATCCGCGACTTGTTCGTCGAATTCGTTCGTCTCGGCCGCTTCCAGTGCAAATTGTGCGAGTTCAGGTCCGTTTTCGATCATGTTTGGTAATATCCGCGGTGGGTTGTAACGTCCGAACAAGCGTATCTGTCGGTGCGCCCCCTATAAAACTCTCGAAAGAATTCGACAGCGCTAACCCGTCTCACCCGGGTTTGCGCCTCTTTTCGCCCAAGAACAGTCGCTGGTCGAGACACCAGTTGGGAGTGTCGTCGTGAACGGGAGACGCGGTCGCGTCAGTCGGCCGCTCGTGTGGCAACCTCGCCGCTTTCCTGACCGAACGGTTCGTACTCCTCGCCACCGCCCTCGTAGAACTTCTGGAAGAACTCGACGTACTCGAGACGGAGCATCTGGATGCCCGCCGCGGTGATGCCGAGCAGGAGGACGAGGATGTGCCCGAGGACGAACACGACGACAGCCAGCAGCAAGAAGACGATCGTCACGAGGAAGAAGTCGGCGTTGAGGCCGAGCCAGAGTAGCCCCTCGAAGGCGACGTCGCCCTGGGCCGCCGGCTCCTCGAAGAGCGCAAAGTTGGTGTAGCCGTCGGGAGTGTCCCAGGCGCCGAAGACGAGCAGGTTGACCGCGAAGGCCATCCCACCCTTCGCGAGCAGGACGGCGACCATCCGCAGATACGAGAGGACGTGCCCGAAGGCGTACGCCGGGGTCTCGAACATCCCGGCGATGCCCTCGCCAAAGCCGACCATCACGAAGCCGACGAAGAACATCACGAGCCCGATGATCCCGACGATTTCGGGGACACCGGCGAAGCCGACGAACTCGTAGAGGACGGCCTCCTCGCCGGTGCCGACCAGGAACTCGGGTTTCTCGCCCGAGAACGCCATGTCGTCGGGCAGGAACCCGATACCGTGGTCGATGCTGCCCGCATCGGCGTGGGCAAAGATCCACAGGAACAGGCCGTTCATCGCGAGGATCCACGAGAACTTCTCGTACATCGCGGCCTTGAGCCCGTGGCTCAGCTCGTTGATGAAACCCAGGACGAGCCCGATATTGAGGTGGACCAGCCCGAACACGAGGCTGAGGATGATCCACAGCAGGGCCCACTCGGTCGTCTGGAGCCCCTTCGTCAGGACGCCGGCCCCCGCGAGTTCGAAGAAGCCGTAGAGTCCTTCGGGGACGAAATCGACCATGTGAACGCCGAAAATGTCGTCGTAGAGCCAGCCGAAGAGGATCGTGAAGACACCGGCCCAGATCCCGATCGTCCCCAGGGCCTTCCCTGCGTCGGAGTCGAAGAGTTTCCAGCAGCCATAGCCCATCAGCATGTAGAGGATCCCGTAGCCGATGTCCCCGATCATGAACCCGAACGCGAACGGGTACGTGAGGAACACCAGCAAGGTGGGGTCGAGTTCGCTGTACTTGGGCTGGCTGACCATCTTCACCAGTAACTCGAAGGGTTTCGCCGGCGTCAGGTTGTTCAGGATGACCGGCGGCTGGTCGTCCATTGTCAGCGTCTCGTCGCCGTAGTCGGCGCCAGCCACACTCGACCCACCCGCACCGCCAGCACCACGACCGCCGTCGGTCGCGGCTTTCACCGGCTCGGGGTCTGCGTCGGTAGGTTCGTCCTCGTCTCCGACATCGAGGGTGTCTCCGTGACCGTCCTCACCGTCTCCGTGGGCGTGGTCGTCGTGGACGTCCTCGTAGGCCGCCCGCTCGAGTTCCTCGATCTCGACGCTGTCGCCGACGGCACCGGTGAGCGCGGCGACGAGCCGATCGTACTCCGCGGTCGGGACCCAGCCCTCCGCAACGAACGCGCGGTTGGTCGTCGCGAACTGCAGGGGGGCGTCGGCTTGCTGAGCCTCGATGGAGAGTGCCCGTTCGATCCGAAGCAGGAACTCGCCGTGTTCGAACCGCACCTGCTCGAGATCCACGTCGATCTCCTCGAGGTCGGCTTCGAGGTCCCGCCGCTGGTCCTCGAGATCGGCCACGTACGCTTCGGGGTGCTTGTCGGTCTCGGGGACCTCGTAGCGGGTGAACTCGAGGCCGACGAGGGCGTCGTCGATGATCCCTTCGGGGTCGTCACCGGTTGGCGCAGCCACGATGGCCACGACGTCCCCGCCGGTGAACGTCTCGTAGGCTCGAATCCCGTCGGCAGCCTCGAGTGCGGTATCGACGTCGGCGTGGTCGCCCGCACCGACGAGAATGTCGACCGAGTCGTACCCCGATAGCAGATCGAGGTCGATTCCGAGTTCGGCGAACGGTTCGATGCGGTCCAGGCGTTCCCCGACTTGCCTGAGTTGGTTCCGGATCTCGTCTCGTTCGTCGTCGAGCGCGTTGACCTGCGTTCGAACGTCCTCGAGACGGTCCCCCCAGCCGTCTTCCAGTTCGGCGCGGTCGGCCGACCCCTCAAGGCCGAGCGTGCTCTCGAGGGCGCGAACGGTGACGAGTTTCTCGGCGGCCTCGTCGGCCCCCTCGAGTGGGTTGCCGTTGTCGAATCCGGGCCAACTGCCGTCGTAATCCGAGAGATGCACCAGGTGCAACTCGTGGATGGTTTCGATGACCGTCTCCAGGACGCGTTTGGAGCCGGTCACCGAGACCTTGCTCATCTGCTCAGGTCTGAGCATTGACGTCCTCCTGGAACAGTTCGACGACGTGGTCAGTCACCTCGCCCACGTTCGTCTTCGCGCGGTCGGCGAGTGCCTCACGCTCCTGTTTTCCTTCCCGGAGCACGCGTTCACACTCGGCGTCGATCTCCTCGCGAGCGGCTTCGAGTTCGCGCTCTTTGAGGGCTCGCGCCTCCTCTTCGGCCTCGGTGCGAATCTCCTCGGCGCGTTCACGAGCCTCGGCGATACGTTCGTCACGATCCTGCTCCGCGAGCGCGACGATTTTGTCGGCCTCTTCCTCCGCCGACGAGAGCTGTTTGAGAACCTCTGGCCTCGGCATAGTCTAAGCAGACGAGAGTTGCTCCAGCGCGTATAAGGTAGTTGCGATAGTCGATGGACAACGGCCCCTGTGTCGCCCGTAGTCGAGGAGCCGGGGTCGACCGCCACGAGGACCCCGCAGTCGTCACTCGCGAGGACGGTCTCCGCGATGGACAGACCTATCACCGCAGACTGGTAACCAGAATGCAATGGGTATTCTCGAGAACAAGGCTCGGGCGCGGCTGTTCTATAAGTACCTCTCGCAGGTGTACGACCAGATCAACCCCTTCATCTGGAACGAGGAGATGCGAACGGAGGCTCTCGACCTGCTCGATTTCGAGAACGCCGAGATGGTCCTCGACGTCGGCTGTGGAACGGGCTTTGCCACCGAGGGTCTCCTCGAGCGTGTCGACACCGTCTATGGGCTCGACCAGAGCGAACACCAACTCGAGAAGGCCTACGCCAAGTTCGGCAGGACCGACGGTCCCGTCCACTTCCATCGCGGGGACGCAGAACGACTCCCGTTCAGGACGGACACGTTCGATATCGTCTGGTCGTCGGGTTCGATCGAGTACTGGCCCGAACCCGTCCTCGCGCTCCGGGAGTTCAACCGTGTGCTCAAGCCCGGCGGACAGGTGCTCGTCGTCGGTCCGAACTACCCCGATAACCCCCTCGCCCAGGTGCTGGCCGACGCGATGATGCTGTTTTACGACGAGTACGAGGCCGACCGCATGTTCAAGCAGGCCGGGTTCGACGACGTCCGCCACCTGTTCCAGGGGCCATCCTACGAACCCGAGGTGGCGATTACGACGGTCGCTCGAGCGCCCGAGCGCTGAGCTGGCGGGCTACGGGCTGTCCCCCTCAACAGGCAACCGCAACCAGGTCGGCGATGAGCTCGCCGCTCTCTGTCACCTCCACTCGGACGACGTCACCCTCCTCGAGCCCTGGCTCGTTCGTCGAGGCCAGCGTGAGTGTCGCCGTCTCACCCGGTTCCCACCGCTGGTCGCCGGCGGCGTTGAACGGTCCGTCTGGAGCCGTCCGGTATCCCGGTGCCCCGACGAACGGGATGGGGGGCTGATGAGACAGTTCCTCGTCGGCAATCTCGACCGCCAGGTCGACGCCGTCGACGTCGATCGGTGGCCCGGCCTCGTGCTCGAATCGGAGTTCGTCAGCCTCCGCATCTGCCTCGAG
>LFFM01002233.1_pt1 | contig 12867 bp, 9 predicted proteins | sample 643131 | NCBI WGS metagenome assembly LFFM01 (sample SAMN03777445, study PRJNA286221) | soda lake metagenome | biome: soda lake; feature: Kulunda steppe; material: water; isolation source: sample Tc-Br brine of Tanatar trona crystallizer | place: Russia: Kulunda steppe | collected 2011-07
CGGCGCTTGTACATCCGGGCCTTGACCCAGCCGACCATCGACTCGTCGCGCTGGAGCAATTCGATCCACAGCGGCAGAAAATCCAATACGTGGGTATGATTCGTCGCAAAAATCACGGGCCGATCGGGGACGTTGATCGAATGAATACATCGCGGTGTCGACCTGCCGAGCCAGATAAGAAAGCGGGCCAATTTGACGACCGCCGACGTCAACCGCCGCCGGCCCAGTGGTTCGTAGTGATCCAGATATTCGAGATCGATTTCCATGGCGACCATCCCCCGGTCCAGAAGAATCTCGTTGGAGTCGTACCCCGAATATGCCCACCAATTTGGCGAGGCCAATCATCGAGCGATCGCCACCGTCTTTGTGTAGAGGGGGAAACAACAAAAAACCCGCCTTCGCCGATGAGCGAAGACGGGTTCGTTGAGCTCCGGCGGTGAGACTCGAACTCACGACTAAGCGGTTAACAGCCGCTCGCTCTACCAACTGAGCTACGCCGGATCAGCCCCGGCATCTCCGCCGGGGGCGCATATATTTGTCACAATCGAATGGGCCTGTCAATTCCTTTTGTCGATTTTTTGGTGTACACCATCGACGGCCGATCGCCAGTGGATCGACGGCCCCCAAGACCATCCGTTTCAGCGATCGGTTTTCATTTCGATTGCGGTGTTCAAGTTTGACCGCCGCATCGAAACTGTACGATATCAACCCTCCTCGCGATCAGGTCGTTCCCCCCTCTCAGATGTTGGCAGTATGAGACACCGCCGTAGTCCCACGTTACTGACACAATGCGTACGTCAACGCGCCACCGACGGGGCCGACGAACTCGCCTGGATCGACATCGGAGATCGGCGAGAGGCTACCAACGGCCAGTGGAACGCGTTGATCGGCCACATCGCCGAAGACCTCCGCAATCGGGCGATTTCGCCCGGCGATCGAGTTGGATATATCGGTTCCAATCACTGGCTGACCTGGACGCTCGCCGTCGCCGCCTGGGAGATCGGCGCTGACTTCTGGCCCATCAACTACCGCTGGACGAGTCGCGAGATCGGCCGGAGCTTCCAGCGGCTCGGTAGTGGCCCGGCGCTGATCGTCGCCGAAGAGCGGTATCGGGAGCGCGTCGCCGACGCCGTGACGGGCAACGAGACGACCATCGTCGATCGCAGCTCGTTGATCGCTCAACTCCAAGGACCGACAACGCAATCCAACGGCGTCCACCTGCCGGCCTCACCAGAGCCGAACGGGACGCCGGGTCATCTGATCATGGCCACCGGCGGCACCACCGGCCAACCGCGGCTGGTCGGCCTCGATGTTCAGCAGGTCGCGACGGGAGCCCGAATGTTTGTGGAGATGACCGGACTGGACGCCGGGGAGATGGTGCTGGTCTGCGCGCCGAATTTCCATGTCGCCGGCTTTGCGGCGCTGACGACGGCAGCCATCGCCTGTGAGGCGCCGCTGGCGATTGCGCCCCATTTTAAGTCCTCCGATATCGCCGACGCCATCGCGAACCATCCCATCGCCGCCACCGTCATGGTGCCCACCATGTGGCGGCGACTCTTCGACGAACTCCAGTCGCGAAACCAACGGCTCGACACCATGCGCTTTGGCATCTGCGGGGGAGCACCGATGCCGCCATCGCTCGTCGACCGCGCAGCGGGACTGGGCACGGAATTACTTCAGGGCTACGGCATGACCGAGGCGGGACCGATGGTCACCTTGATGCCCCCCGGCGCCATCGACGACGGCCCCCAACAGCGAAAGGCATCGGCGGGCTGCCCCCCGGATGCCATCGACCTCAAGATTGTCAATGACGAGCTCCAGGCCCTCGGTCCCGGCCAGCCGGGCCAGATTGCCGTGCGAGGCCCCAATATTGTCGACCACTACCTCGGAGTGTCGCCCGATGACGATGAACGCTTCGACGACGGCTACCTGTTGACCGGAGACCGGGGCGTCGTCGACGACGATGGATTGTTATACGTCCAGGGTCGGCTCGACAATATCGTGATCACCGGCGGGGAAAACGTGGCTCCCGCGGAGGTCGAAAACGCACTTCGAGAAGACCGCGACGTCGGCGATGTCGCCGTCTTCGGCGTCGACGATCCGGACCTCGGCCAGCGACTGGTCGCCCTGGTTGTTCCCTCCCGTTGCGCAGAATCCAAGGGGCCGGATGCGGAGGCCATCAAGGCGCGCGTTCGCCGATATCTGGCGGCCTACAAGGTGCCGAAACAATTGCAATTTGTCGATAGTTTGCCGCAGACGCCGGCGGGCAAGGTTTCCAGAAGCGACCTCGCCGGTCTATGGTCGGACCACTTCGATGATCGGCAATTCACCGAGACCGACGGCGACGGAACGACACCATGAGCGGTAGTTCAACTACTCCTGAACCGGATGTCCCGCTGGCATTGAGCCCGGAGCTTCAGTTAACCCCGTCGGACGTCGAAGACGTCGCCGCCGGCGACCGCTCGGTGGTGTTGAGCGACGCCTCGCGACAGGCGATCGACGCCTGCCACCGAACCCTCGACGAGGCGCGCCGACGCGGCGATCTGATCTACGGGTTGACCACCGGATTCGGTCCCCTGGCGGATCGCACGGTCAATTCCGACGACATCGAGGCCCTGCAGACCAATCTGGTCTATCACCTGGCATCGGGGACCGGTGACCCCTTTGAGCCGACCTGGGCGCGGGCGATGATGCTGTGCCGGACGGCCTGTCTTTGCCGCGGTCACTCGGCGGTACGACCGGAGACGATGGATCGGCTGGTACAGTGGCTCAACGCCGACCTGGCGCCAGCCGTTCCGCGCTACGGCAGCGTGGGGGCAAGCGGCGATCTGACGCCGCTGTCGCACATGGCACTGGCCATGATGGGCGAGGGATCGATCGTCGACGACGGCCGCCCCGTCGACGCCTTGCCAGTATTGCGCCAACAAGGCATCGAACCCGTCGAATTGGGCGATCGCGACGGGTTGGCCCTGGTCAATGGCACGTCGGCGATGACGGCCCTGGCCGCCCTGGCCCAGATGCGCGCTCGCCGCGCACTGCGGTGGGGCGTCGATCTGGCGGCGCTGTATGCGGAATGTGTGGGCGCCCATCGCCAGGCCTTTGACGCATTGGTCGATGAACTCCGGCCGCATCGCGGCCAGCGCCGCGTCGCCACCCGGCTTCGCGACCGCCTGGTCGACAGCCAGCAACTGACGGAGCACAACGCGGGTGTTCAAAACCCGTCCAACCCCCGTTCTGCATTGAAAGGACTCCCGCAGGACGCCTACTCACTTCGCTGCATTCCGCAGATGCTGGGCGCCGTCGCCGACGCCATCGACTACCACGACCAGATTGTGACCACCGAACTCAACAGCGTCTCCGATAACCCGCTCTTCGATCCCGAGAACTCCCGGGCCGTCCACGCCGGCAATTTCTTCGGCCAACACATCGCCCTGGCCTCCGATCATCTCAACCAGTCGATGACGGTCGTCGCCGTGTTGGCCGAACGCCAACTGGCGGCGCTGACCGACGAGAAGCGATCGCCGTTTCCGGCCTTTTTACAGCCCCATAACCCCGGCATCCAGAGCGGTCTTATGGGGGCTCAGGTCTCGGCATCGAGCCTGATCGCGGAGCTCCGCACCACCGCACAGGCCCTCGGCAATCAGTCGATCCCCACGAATGCCGGCAACCAGGATGTCAATCCGATGGGAACCCTGGCGGCACTTCGAAGCCACCACATCCTCGATCGGGTCTTCGAGGTGCTCGCCATCCACGCCATTGGCCTGCGCCAGGCTCACCACCTGGCGAGCGACGACGGTGAGGAGGCCGGATTTTCATCGGCGTCGAACTCGCTGGTCAAAGAGCTCCACAACAACGTGGAGCCCATCGTCGACGACCGGCCCCTGGCGGCCGATATCGACACCCTGCGAAGGTGGCTCGACACCGCCTGATACCGATGGGCCCTCTCTTAGAAAAACCTCCGATCGGATCGCCGATGCGCTGTCCGTGAGATTGACCTGTTCAAAACCTTGTCAAACGAGTAACAGTGGTTAATATCCGATTCGGCGCTCTGATGATGACGGGCTCGAAGCGGCTGCGCCAACAATCGCCCGACCCATTTGTAACTATTTCGAGAGGTCCCACCGATGGCAGATGAAACCCAAACCCACCCCCTGGACGTCGAATTACTGGAGTCGGTCATCGACTATCTGCCGATTGGGGCGATCATTGTCGACGACGACGGCATCATCCAGCGCTTCAATCGCCACGAAGAACAGCTGTCGGGCCTGGACCGCGAGGAGACGATCGGCAAGTCGTTTTTCAGTGATATTGCCCCCTGTACCAAGGACATCGATCTCGGTCCCCGATTTCGAGAGGGCATCGAAGACAATAATCTGGATATCGACGTCGAATTTTCCTTTCCGTACCCCTACAACCGGGTACCGCGCGACGTCCACATCCGGGCGGTATCGGTGGAATCGGACAGCGATCACGCCCACGTCATTCTCATCGAAGATATCACTTCCAAGCGCCAACTCGAGCGCAGCAATGCCGACATGATGGTGGGCCTCAAGACCATGATCTCCAGATGGCGCGGCGGCGGTGAATCGGGCAAAGATGCCGGTCTGGCATTTGGCTCCTCGGAGGCCTTTGAGGAGCGGGCGGTGGCGCTGTATGCCGACGTGTCGGGCTTTTCGGAAATCGCCAGTCGCACGCCGCCGGCCCAGCTCTTTCAGGTCGTCGACCGCCAGCTGCGGACGGCCATCGAGGTCATCAGCAGTACCGGCGGGCACATCGATCAGGTCAACGGCAACGGCGTCATCGGCGTCTACATGCTCGGCCAAGAGGGAGAGCGCGCCTTTTACGACGCCGTCAAAGCGGCCTGGGATATCGTCGAAAAGAGCAGCCAAGATCTGGAATTGCCGTTTCGTGTCGGACTTGCCCTGGGCTCGATTTACAACGGCCCGATCGGCCACGACGAATTTGGCAATCGAGCCACCGTGGGAAGCCCCCTGTCGGTGGCCCGCAGCCTCTCGCAGACCGGCCGGCCCCACGAAATCATCGTCACCGATGACATTGTGGGCCGACTCGATAATGCCGCCGCAACCACAGCGCTCAAAGGCACGTCGCCGATGGGCGTTCCCGACCCGGGAACGATCCACCGCATCGAATCGCTCGACCTGCCCAGCCAATCGTAGCACCTGGAGTCCCAATGAATTCCAATGTATCGAGTCGCTCCACGGTGGAGCCACACCTCAGCCCGGGCACAACGCTCGACGGCAAATACGTCGTCCAGCAGCAGATCGGTGCCGGTGGAATGGGACGGGTCTACGTGGCCATCCAGAAACCCTTTAACCGAAAACTGGTCATCAAGGTCATGCACCCCGATCACGCGGAGCATGATGTACTGGTTCAGCGATTTGCCCAGGAAGCCCAGGCCATCAGCCGGCTGTCGCACCCCAATACGGTGACCGTCTTTGACTTCGGCCGCACCGATGCCGGGGTCTTGTACATCGTCATGGAGTACGTCGAGGGGATCCCGCTTGGTGATATGATCCGAGAAACCGGTGCGTTGCCACTGGAAGACGCCGTGGCATTTACCGCCCAGGTCGCTCAGGCTCTGGGCGAAGCCCATCACCTCGGCATTGTTCACCGGGACCTGAAACCGGACAATATCATGGTGGTCCGGTCCTCGGGCTCTGAGCCCTTTGTCAAGGTCCTCGATTTCGGAATCGCCAAGCTCGTCGAACACGACCAGGAGCTCACCCAGGCTGGAAGCATCGTCGGAACCCCGGCCTATATGGCGCCGGAGCAGGCCCGCAACGACGACGTCGACGCCCGGACCGACCTGTACGCCCTGGGTTGCTGTCTGTACGAGATGTTGACCGGCGGCCGCCCCTATCCCAAGGAGACGCCGGTCGCCGTATTGCTGAGTCATCAAAACGAGCCGGTCCCCCATCTTCCGGAAGACCAATTTGGCTGTGCGCTCAACGACTTTTTAACATCGGCACTGGCGAAGTCCCCCGATGATCGACCGGCGGACGCCTCGGAGTTCGTGGCCCGGATGATGCGCTGTTTTATGGACAGTGAACAGCACGCCAACCCGGCACCGGCCAGCCAGGATCGCACGCGGATCAGCGAGCGGATGCGGGTACTGGACGCCCAGACCCCGCGCCCCGGACAACCGGAGCAGTTTTCGCGGATCCGGACCACCGATGGACACGGCGCCAACCGGAATTCATCGCCCAGTCTCCCCAGACCCCAGCGAAACTCGTCGTCGACCGGTGGCAACTCGTCGCCAATATCGGTGCCGGCACCGGACCAGATCGGTTCCACCCAGCAATCGGGCGCCCCGGCGCCGGCGGGCAGCACGGAACTCGATGCCGGTCAGCGCACGGACACCCGCGGCTCGTCGCCCTCCGTCGACGCCAGCCAGAATACAGTCAGCTCCGATCCCAACGCCGTGGCACCGGAGTACTTCGACGATACCGGCGGCGGCCCGGTCGACTCATCGTCGGCTCGACAGCGGCCACAGAGACAGGTCTCACGGCAGGATTCTTCAACTGCCTCGGATTCCGTCTCCGACGCCAGTGACGCACCGCCCTCCGTCGACGCCCACGCCCGCACCGCTCCTCAGAGCGACAGAGAAGACCACGATGGCGATCACCGTCCCTCAGACACCGACACGGCGGTGTCGAAAAAAGAGCAGGAATCGGCGGCCACCGAATCGTCGACATCTCCCCAGAATTCCCCGTCGTCTCCGGCGTCGTCGCAGCCGTCTCGGCTGTGGCCCATCGTCGCCGGCGCAACGTCGCTGATCGCCGTCGGCGCCATCAGCTCGTTGTTGCTATTGGGCGGCAACGATGAATCGTCGGCACCGAAGATGATCGAATTGAACAGCGATCCCGAAGAGGCCACCGTTTACATCGATGACGTGCCGATCGGACGAGCTCCCATCGAACACCGGACTGACCAGTCGAGTATCGAGTCCGTTCGCTTTGAGCAACGCGGATTTGAGACCAAGGAATTCGACGATGTGCAAGTCCGGGCAAATCAGCACAATCGCCTATTCGCCGAGTTGCAGTCCACAGATGCCACACTGCGCATCGTCACCGACACCGACGGCGCCGATGTCATCGTCGACGACCGAATCCTGGGACAGACCACCGACAGCGGTGTCGACCGCTTTGATCTCGAGTACTCCGATGACGACGTCGAAGTTCGCGTCGTTCATCCCGAACTCGGCGAAGTGAGGCGCTCGGTCACCGATCTCGATTCCGAACTTCGCATCGACGGCGACGATTTTTCGCAATCGGACTGATCGCAACAGCCGATCCCCGAAAGGCAGGTCTCGCCGCAGGCTGGCGGGCCCGGCTGTGACAGGACGCATCACATCCAATGGTGCCATCCACCAACGCCTACGACTGGTGTTCCAGAATCGCGACCTCCATCAATTGCTCCAATTCCACCACATCCAGGACCTTCTCGTCGGTGCCCTGCAGAAAGACGGGCGGCGCCACACCGTGGTCGTAGGCCTCTTTCCAACGGTCGGCGCAAAGACACCAGCGATCGCCCGGTGACAATCCCGGAAATTTATGGGCCGGCGACGGCGTGGTCAGATCGTTGCCCTGGGCCTTGGAAAACTCCAGAAACGCTTCGGTCACCCGGGCACATACCACATGATTGCCCCGGTCTTCGGGACCGGTCCGACAGCATCCATCGCGGTAAAATCCGGTCTTCGGACTGTGACTACAGGCTTTAAGAGGACCGCCGAGTACATTCTGGGCCATGATACATCCTACATTCTGGGTCGAAGGACCCGTGGAATTGATGGGCATTACAGTAACGGCGACACCGGCTATGAGCGGTGTCGTCGGCAGGGGACACGTTGACAAGCCCGAAGAGGTGACGTCAATAACAGACCGTATCCGGCGGCCCGGCCTCCGGGCGTAGACCACCGCTATCAATCTGTCGTATCGATGATCGGGAATGGCTTATGAGTGATGTCCTTCAGGAACTCGTCGACTTGTTGTCGCTCGAAAAGATCGAGGAGAATCTATTTCGGGGCCAGAGCCAGGATCTGGGCTGGGGCACCGTCTACGGCGGCCAGGTTCTGGGTCAGGCGCTGTCGGCGGCCGTCCAGACTGTGCCCGACGATCGCCACGTCCACTCTCTGCACTCCTATTTCCTGCGCCCCGGCGACGTCGACCGACCGATTGTCTACGACGTCGATCGCATCCGCGACGGTGGCTCCTTTACCACCCGCCGGGTGGTGGCCATCCAGAAGGGACGGCCGATCTTCAATATGTCGGCGTCGTTCCAGATCGCAGAGGAGGGATTTTCCCATCAGTCCCAGGCCCCCGATGTGCCCGACCCCGAGGAGTTGATGACCGACCGCCAGCGAATCTCGAAATTCGTCGACGGTCTTCCAGAGCCGATGCAAAAACTGGCACTGGCCGAACGCCCCTTCCAGATCCGCCCCGTCGATCCCATCGAAGACCCCGTCTCGCCGGGCACGCGAAAGGCCAAGCACAGCCACTGGATCAAGACCACCGGCTCGCTGGGCGACAATCAGTCGCTGCACCGTTTTTTGCTGGCCTATGCGTCGGACTTTGAGTTTCTGATCACATCGCTCAGACCCCACGGCGTCACCTGGCTGACCCCGGGGATGCAGGTCGCCAGCGTCGATCACGCCATGTGGTTTCACCGCCCCTTTCGCGTCGACGAGTGGCTGTTGCACTCCATCGACAGCCCGTCGGCATCGGGAGGCCGTGGATTTGTGCGAGGCAATATCTTTGATTCCGACGGCAACCTCGTCGCCTCGACCTCCCAGGAGGGGTTGATCCGAGACCGCAACCACGACGAGTAATGGCCGCTACTGCGCGGCGTCCTCGACGGCATCGGCGCTCTGTTCCGGGTCCTCGTCGGTGCTCCGATAGTCGTCGAAGGCCCGGCGATAGGACTGGATGATGGTCTCCACCGACTGGACGGCGTCGATGTGCTCGACGCTCTTTCCGGCCTGCCAGTAATCATCGTAGCCGCCGGATCGCTTATTGCCGCGCGCCAACTTGAACAGCGATTTCGCAGAGTAGAACGCCCGCATCAGGTGCTTGAGTTTCGGGTGCTGGAGCATCCAACTGGCGATGGGACCGGCATCGGTGCCCACGCGTTTGACGAACTCCGTTTCAATAACCGACACCGGCACCCCGGAGATGCGCTTGGTGAGCACAATATCGTCTTCGCGGGCATCGACGATGGCCTGTTTGTAGTCCGCGTGCGCTGTGCACTCCTCGGAGGCGATAAAACGCGTTCCCAGTTGCACGGCCTGAAAGCCGAGTTTAAGGGTGTCAACGTATTCCTGCGGCGAGCCCACACCACCGGCCGACACCAGGGGGACGCCGAGGTCCGACAGGTCGTCAAAAAGCACCTGTGGGGACTTCTCACCGGCGTGTCCACCGGCCCGGCCGTTGACACAGATCAGGCCATCGACGTCTTCTTTGAGCGCTCGTTCGGCCCATTTGCGCTCCGTGACGTCGTGATAGACTACTCCTCCGGCGGCGTGGACTTTCTCGACGACCCAGTCCGGCTTACCCAGGGCACTGATAAAGAAGCGGATGCCCTCTTCCAGGGCAATATCGACCCACTTTTTCATGCGGTTTTCGTAGACCTTCGACGATTTTTCGACCAGTGCATTAAACCCGACGGCCCCGCCATCACACCGGTCCTGGATCATGCGAATCGACTCCCGCAAATCCTGGCGATGAGCAAATTTGGTCGACAGCGGCTGCATCACGCCCACCGCCCCCTGTTCGACGACGGAGGCCACCAATTCGTTATTCGAACAGGGATACATCGCGCCGCAGATCAGGGGGATTTCGGCACCGGTATCTTCGAGAAATTGTTCGGTCATCGTGGAGTGCTCCATTCGGTTGGGGGATACGGCGACGACGGCGCCATCGCCCGCAAAGAAATAAACGCGTTGTTGGTCTCCGATAGCTCACCATGAATCCCGGTCCAATCCAAGGCGCGCAGCGCGCGGTATGAGCGGGATTCAACTGATTGATGGCACTGCGCTGGCCGTGATCGCCGTTGGCACACGGCGCCCTCCTTCGATAACCTGTGGCCAACTCCGCCTCATCTACCTCGGGAGAGCTCACGATATGACCATCGCTTACCCCAGAACAGTGCTCGTTGTGATATTGTCGGCCTCGATCCTGGCGATCACCGGCTGCGACGGCGATGACGACCGCACACCATCCGGTGTGGAGCGATTATTTCCGACCGACGACAACCCGGTCCAGTCCTATTCCAATTGCCTATTCACCTCTCCCAAGTGGTATGAGAGCGGCGACGACGAGTGGATCATTGTCTCCCGGGCCGCCGGCATCGTCGAGGGCATCGACCCCGATAGTGGCCAGACGGATTGGAGCGTGGAGTTGCCCCGGCCCGACACCGGCGTGCCCTATCTGCTGGCGACACCGGCGATCGTCGGCGATCAATTGATCGCCGCCTACCACGCCATCGACAGCGACTACGGCGACTATCGCGGCCCCAACGATGAACGACTGGCCCATCTGGTGGCCGTCGTCGACCTCGACGAACAACGCGTCGACCCGTCGTTTCCGGTCGTCGAATTGGAGGCCGAGGTCGAGTCCAATGTGGCCGGTGAGACCACCGAGTTTTTGCCCGGACAGGCGCTGACGAGGCCTCGCGTCGTCCACGCCGCGACCGACGGGGAGTTGGGCCGGGTCTACCTCGGTCAGGGTAATACCCGCGATATTCAGCCCTGGCATGGATGGGCCTGGGAAATCGATCTCGACAACTGGCGCGATGACGGTGCACCGGCGGCGATGACCTCCGTGCTCAACACCACCCCGGAACCGGTCGAACACTGCGGTGAACACGGCCAGCCGGGCTCCCGGCAACGACAGTGCGGAGGCGGTCTCTGGGCGCCATCGGGCCATCTGGTCGTCGAAGAAGACGACGGCTACCATCTGATACTGGCTCCCGGAAACGGCCAGCTCGACCTGAATCGCGGCGACTACGCCAATACCTTGATGAAGGTCGAACCAGGCCTCGATTTCGATCCGGGCTGCGACGACGAAGCCTGCGCCGATTTCGACCCCGACGCCCCGTCGACAGCCTGCATGGAGTCCTGTAAAAACCTCTTTATCCCCCGGCTTATGCCCGACCAGCAACTCCAACGGGCTCCCGACGGCCGCTGCGATGATCTGGATACCCTCTTTGAGTGCTGGGGCGAGATGGACTACATCGGCGGCAGCACCCCGGTGGACATTGAAGTCGGCGAGCACAACGTGCTGGTCTATCCCACCAAAGACGGTCACGCCTATCTGGTCGACGCCGATCATCTGGGAACGATGCACGACCGCCACCGCATGGTCGAGATGTGCGGCCACCACGGCGGGGATTGTTCGCGTATCTGGGCCGGAATGTCGGTGACCAAACCGCTGCGCACTGAAATCGACGGCCAGCCGGCGGTACTGATACCGACGTTTATGTCCGATGATACCAATCCGGCGGGCCTGGTGGCCCTACAAATCGTGGAAGTCGACGGCGAACCACAACTCGAACAGGTCTGGGAATACCCCGATTTCGACGACGAACAGGCCGTACAGCGGTTTCGCAACCATCCATCTCGGGTGGCCATTGGCGCCGACGGCCAATACGCCTGGATTGTCGACATCGAAAGCCCCCGCGGCCGAATGACCGGGGTTCGCATCGACGACGGCGAACCGATCTACGGCACCCGTCTGGAGGACCCGGGACGCCGCTACACCTTGCCGCTGGTGCGCGACGACCGCGTCTATGTATCGTCGTGCCATCGAAACGCCGGACCGGGACAACTCGAGGGCTACCAAATCACCGACTGACCCCGCCGACGACCAACACCTAAGTCTTCTGCGACTCCCACCACGAGATGTACACCATGAACTTCAGAGACCGCCTATTTCGCCTGGCGACCGCCGTTGTATGCGCCCTGCTGTGTTCGCTGTTGGCCATCGCTCCAGCCGTCGCCGACGACGCCGAAGACGAGGACGCCCAAGAAGCAGAAGAAGCCGAGCAACAACAGGGCGAGCGACCGGATCCGCCGCTTCGGCGAAACGTCTACGACGCCGGAAGCTGGAGCGTCGGAATCGATGGCCTCTTCAGTCGCACTTCGACGCGCGTCGAATTTCTCGACGACCAGGGCCAGGCCACAGATACGACCCGCTTCCTGCGCATCGACCCCTGGGCGACAGTCGGCATATTCGATCGATTTCACGTGGGCGCCATCGTCGGATTCGTCTCGCGGCGCGTCGCCCAGGACGACGCCACGCCCTCCGGTGAAAACGCCATGGCCGTCCAGCCCATGGCGCAGTACTACCTGCGGGTCACCTCCCGACTGTCGGTCTACGGTCAGTTGGCTCCCGGCATGTATTTTGGCCGCAGTGAACGCACCATTCCCTCCGAAGACGACGAGGACGAGAGTCTCGACGAAGAGCAGACTTCGACGCTGGGCTTTGTGATCTCCACCGGACTGGGCATCAACTACAGACTATCGGAGGGGTTGCAGCTTCGCTTCGGGCTTACATTCAACGGCTTGTGGGGACGCGAGAGCGTGGACTCCCTCAATCAAACATTGTCATCATCGACCACCAACATGGGTACAAACGCCGGGCTGCGGTATACCTTTTGAGCTCGGCGCGGAAGCGCTGAGGCGCTGAAGCGCGGAAGCACAGAAGCGCAGAAGCGCTGAGGCGCTGAAGCTCGGAGGCGCGGAAGAGCGCGTGGAGAACCGCTGAGGCGCTGAGAACTCCCGACGCGGAAGCGCGGAAACGCGGAAACGCGGAAACGCGGAAACGCTGAGACGCTGAGACGCTGAGACGC
>LFFM01002234.1_pt1 | contig 12865 bp, 10 predicted proteins | sample 643131 | NCBI WGS metagenome assembly LFFM01 (sample SAMN03777445, study PRJNA286221) | soda lake metagenome | biome: soda lake; feature: Kulunda steppe; material: water; isolation source: sample Tc-Br brine of Tanatar trona crystallizer | place: Russia: Kulunda steppe | collected 2011-07
CGCGACGCGACCTACGCCGCGGCGGTGGGGTCACAGTCGGCGGATTACGAGACGAAGCGACTCCCCTCCGATCAGGAGTCCATGCTGCTGTACTCCTCGGGGACGACGGGGACGCCGAAGGGGATCGTCCACACCCACGCCGGCGTCCAGACCCAGTGTGCGAAGGAGATCCACTTCGGCTTCGACGCGAAGCCGCACGACCGGTTCTTCTGGGTCTCCGACATCGGCTGGATGATGGGGCCGTGGACGCTCATCGGTAACCACACCTTCGGCAACACCGTCTTCATGTACGAGGGTGCGCCGGACCATCCGGAGCCGGACCGATTCTGGGAGATGATCGATCGCCACAAGCTCTCCGTGTTCGGCATCTCCCCGACGGCGATCCGGGCGCTACGCAAGCACGGCGACGAGTGGGTCGAGGGCCACGACCTCTCCAGTCTCCGGCTGCTCGGATCGACCGGAGAGCCGTGGGATCCCGAATCGTGGCTCTGGTTTCACGAGGAAGTCGGCCGTGGCGAGGCGCCGATCATCAACATCTCCGGCGGCACCGAGATCTGCGGCTGCTTCCTCATGCCGTTGCCGACTCAACCCCTGAAACCCTGTACCCTCGGCGGCCCGGGGCTCGGCATGGCCATCGACGTCGTTGACGCGACGGGGAACTCCGTCCGCGAGACCAATGAACGCGGCTTTCTCGTCGCCCGCGACTCCTGTCCCTCGATGACGAAGAGCCTCTGGTCGGGCGACGAACGGTATCTCGCGGAGTACTGGTCGCATTTCGAGGATCTCTGGGACCACGGCGACTTCGCCCAGAAGGACGAGGACGGCTTCTGGTTCCTCCACGGACGCGCCGACGACGCGCTGAACGTCGCCGGACGGAAGGTCGGTCCCGCCGAGATCGAGGGCGTGTTGATCGAACACGACGCCGTCAACCAGGCGGCCACCGTCGGCGTCCCCGACGACACCACGGGTACCGCCGTCGTCGCCTACGTGGTCCTGGAGCCCGGCTTCGAGCCGTCCGATGCGCTCCGCGAGGAGCTTCGGACGCTGGTTGGCGAGGAGCACGGGAAGCCGTTCCGCCCGCGCGAGCTGCTCTTCGTCGAGGCGTTCCCGAAGACGCAGTCCGGCAAGATCATCCGCCGTGCCATCGAGGCCGTCTACAGGGGCGAGGATCCCGGCGACCTCTCCTCGATGGAGAACCCGGAGGCGTTGGAGGGACTGAAGAACGCTTCCTAACGAATGTGAGTGCCAGCACGGACATCCTTCCCAAAGCACGACGGTAATTTATATAATCGGCATGTACCATTATTCAGGGACTCTCGCGCGCTGTTGCTCCTCCAGCGAACCAAATATTAACTAATTAGATATTGTAACGGTTCGGTAATGTCTTCTTGGTGGTGTTACCGAGGCGATCCTCAGCGGTCAGGGGCTAACGTAGCGGGGACACCCACGCGGGATCCTCGTAGGGAGATACGGTGGTCGGTCAATGTTATTAATGGTCACCCTCTCGAAAACGGACTTCGTTCGGATCCTAGGGGCCATATTTATGTAGGCCGGTCTGATGGACTGTCGGTTTTGGATCAACGTGGAAAACAAGTATGGCGATACACGGATGTAACCCCCGAGTGTGGGTTATTCGTCCGTGAGGGTGTAGTGCTTGCGGGGCATGATGGAATTCACATCGTTCGAAATGGTGAGAAACAAGTCGAGGTTGAGACAAATCTACGGAAGACGCTTGATTGTGGTGGGGCTCTATTACCGTTCCTCCTTGAGGACTTTGGTTATATCGAATCAGCGCAAGGGAGTGATTCCATGGAGTTTTGTGCTTGGCCAAAGGACGGTGGATTTGCTGCAAGGGCGCATCGCAGTTTGTCTGCTGATAACGAAGATTTCTTTTTGACGGTACAGCGGATCATTCCACCACTCGTACACGGAATCTACTTTCGTTACGACAGTAGGGCAACGACTGCATCAATAGGTCGTCTTACGCATGACAAGCCTGTGTACCCGTCCGAAGATATGCGTCAGGGTTTCGGAGAACCGATTGTACACTCCGACGGAACGTTGTTTGTGACAGAGTATGACCCCGCATCAACGACGATACACCAATTTTGTCGATTGACCCGGATCCAAGGGAATGAGACCGGGTTACGCTCCGAACGAATAGACGATCACAGTTATTTTGCACCCCCTCCGGTTGTCACCAAAAATGACGTATATTACATTAAGCCGGGGAAAATACTTGCTAAACGAACGATTGGGGGCGGGGAAAGCTGGGAAACGTCACTTGATGATTATATTGACAACCGTGTGTCCATGATCCGTGTTGTCGGAGATATTGTATATATTGTAAGCGATAGAACGTTGGTCGGCTTTGAGGAATTCGGCGAGAATGTTTTTTCACTTTCTTTTGACTACAAAATCAAATCGGTAATTGGGACGGGTAATGGAGTGTATGTCGCAACCACGAATTCCGTATTTGCATTCACCGATACGGATTGAGCAAAATTGAGACCTCGGTGGTATCGTTACTCCGTCGCCAGCCGCCCCGCGACGGCGACGCAGCCGGCTCCGACGATGCCGAGCACGCCGAGCCCGACGAACGCGACCGTGTACTGGCCGGTCAGATCGAAGAGGTAGCCGGCGGCCGGCGGCGCCAACAGACCGCTCACCGCGAACGAGAGCGACAACACGCCGAACAGCGTGTTGAGGTGCTCGTCTCCGAAGAGATCGGCGGTCTGGGGGCCGAGCAGGCCGCCACAGCCGCCGTAGCCGATCCCGAAGATGACGGCGACGATGAGCAGAACGGAGGCGCTCGGCGCCCCCGCGATGCCGACCACCGCCGCCCCCATCACCGCAGCACAGCCGACGAAGGTCCACGTCCGCCCGACCCTGTCCGCGAAGGCGCCGATCCCGAGCCGACAGATCGTCGTCGTGACGCCGATCGTGGTGATCGTGAGGACGCCGACGGAGCGGCCGATCCCCGTCTCCGACGCGTGAACGACGACGTGGCTCATCACCGCGAACATCGGCGCGAAGACGAACACCCAGCCGACGAACACCGCCACGAAGGGGGCGGAGAACGCGATCGCACGGAGGGACCGGCCATCGTCGCCAGTCTCGTCATCGGCCGTCTCGCTGGCGTTCGCGTCATTCGACTTCGTCCCCTCCCCGACGGCGTCCTCGCCGAACTCCACGGAGCGATCCGCACCCACGTCGTCGGGGTCGTCGACGAAAAGCAACGCGACGACCGCCGAGAGCAGGGCGGCGGTTCCCGCGACCGCGAGCATCGCCTCACGCCAGCCGACGGTGCCGATCAGGTAGTCCGCCCCCGGCGGGACGACGACGAGTCCGACGCCGAGTCCGGCAGAGGCGATCCCGGCGGCGGTCCCGCGTCGCCGTCGAAACCAGTACGGGACGGTGGCGTACCCGACCACGTAGAGTCCCGCCATTCCGAGGGCGGCGACCACGCCGAACGCGACGAGCAGCTCGACGAACGAGCGCGCCAACGCGGTCCAGGCCAGCCCGGCGGTCAACACGAGCCCCGATCCGGCTGCGACCCGTCTGGCACCGACGCGGTCGACCGCTCGGCCAGCTGCCACGCTTCCGACGTAGATCAGGGCGGTCTGAAGCCCGAACGTCGCCGCGAGGACGGCGCGGGTCGCCGCGAACTCGTCGATGAATGCGTCATAAAAGACGCCGAAGGCGTACGTCGTCCCGAACACCGCCATCGATGCCAACAGACACGCGAACGCGATCACCCAGCCGTAGTAGATCCGATCGGCAAGCGCTCGGCGCAGTCCCATCGTCTCACTCGGAGACGTCCGGGGGGCCTATCCGTTGGGGTTCCGGAACCTGTAGCGGGCCACCCCAATCCGGTTCTTCGACGACCGCAAGGTCCCCCAGAGAGTTACCGTCGGGGTCGCTCCCGTCACCGACGTCCCGGTTAGTCAACACGACGGTTCCGCCGACGGAAAGCGGCGCGACGACTCCCGCGGCGATCACCCCCGGATCCGTAAGCGTCGTCCGAAGCACCACCCGCGAGTCGGCGTCGAGGTCGTGTTTCTCGACGACCCGTTCGGCCGTGGCCAACACCACGGTATGCGTATACGTGATCTCGACGTGCTCCTCGGCCTCGTCACGCTCGTGAACCAGAAGCGGGTCGCTCGGTCCCACGCTCGAGGGTGGCGTGCCCGGATTCTCGCTCCACAGCTCCTGTTCCCAGTGGGTCGTCTCCGGTCGATCGGGCGGCCCGCCGTAAGCGACGAGTTTCGTTCCCGGCTTGACCGCCACGCCTGCCTCATCCGCCACCGGGACGACGACGACCCGATCGCCGGCATCGACTCCGCGAGCCGGATCGAATCGCACACGCGTGCCGAGCCGAGCCGCACCGAGGAAGGCGAGGACCGTGTGAAAGCCCGGAGCGGGCGCGATGGCCACCGTCGATCCCTCACGCGCGCCGAGATACCGAAGCACGTTCGCCGCCTTATACGCGTTCGTGATCAGGTCGTGATACGTCCGCTCGCTCCCCTCGACGGTCACGAGTGCGGGTGCACGGCTCCGTCGGTCGCGCGCCAACAGATCGCCGACGACGTCCATGTCGATCCCTCGGGTCGAACGAGGCTTAAAAAGTGCGACCTCTGTCCCCGACGACGGCAGAAACGATGGCGGCGGAAACGAGGGCGAGATCGACGACGCCGAAAACGACGACGGCGGCATGGACGACAGCGGGAGCGTTCAGGGGGCGCCCGCGATCACCATCCGCGAATCGTCGGCCTCGAACGAGAGCATGCGGGTGCTTTCCGGATCCACTCGAACGGCATCGCCCGCATCCAGCGCGAGGACGTCTCCGCCGACGACCAGGGTTGCCTCCCCCGCAAGCAGCAGGTAGATCTCCTCCTGGCCGTCCTCCCCGTGGTCGTGTTCGAGGCCGTCCCAGCCGTCGTCCGCTTCGACGACCGTCATTCCGAGCTCCGTACAACTCAAAGCGTCGCGGAGGAAGTACATTCCCGGTGCTCGCGGTTCCACGTCGTCATAGCTGGTGTGGTCGTACCCCATGTTCGAACCGTCGACCGCGACGCTCCTAAAAGCGACGGCGGGATCGGGGGACTGAAGAGCAGCGACGGGATTGAGGGGCCAGAAAACAACGGCAGGGTGGACGGATGGAAGGACGGCGTCAGCGCAGGGAACCGATCAGAATGAGCTCTTCAGCTTCTCGAAGAAGCCGCCGCCGACGTCGATCTCCTCGCCGCCGGCCTCCGCGAACGCCTCCAACGCCTCGCGCTGCTCCTCGTTCAGGCTCTCCGGGACGACGACCGCGACCTTCACGTAGAGGTCGCCCCGTCCGCGACGACGCAGCCGCGGCATGCCCTTCCCCTTTAATCGGAACGTCTCGCCGCTCTGGGTTCCGGCGGGGACGTCCATCTCGACGGTGCCGTCGACGGTCTCGACCTCGATCGTGTCGCCGAAGACCGCCTGCGGGAACGAGACCGCCTCGGTGACGCGGAGGTCGTCGCCGTCGCGCTCGTACCGGTCCCCGACGTCGACGTCGACCTCGATCAACAGGTCGCCGTTCGGGCCGCCGTTCTCGCCGGGCGCACCCTCTCGCTCCATTCGGAGGCTCTGTCCCGACCGGATCCCGGCTGGGATATCGACGGACAGCGTCGCCTCCTCGCTGGTGATCCCGTCGCCGCCACAGTCCGCACAGTCCTCGCTGTATATCTCGCCGGAACCTTCACACCGTGGACACGTCGAGGTCTGCTGGACGCGCCCGAGCGGCGTCTGCTGGACCTGTCGAACCTGCCCCTGTCCGTTACACTGCGGGCAGGTTCGAACGTCGGCGTCCGGCGGATGGCCCGTCCCGTCACACGTGTCACAGCTCGTGGGACGAGTCAGCGTCACCTCCTTGGTCGTGCCCTCGAACGCGTCCTCCAGGTCGATGGTCAGCCCCGTCCTGAGGTCACGGCCCTGTCGTGGACGGTCGTCGCGGGCGCCGCGGCCGCCCCCGCCGCCGAAGAACTGGTTGAAGATGTCCTCGAAGCCGCCGGCGCCGCCGGCGCCGCCGGCGCCGCCGAACGGACCGCCCGCTCCGCCGGGACCGCCGCCGGTCGCGCCGCGCTTGTCGGCTTCGGTGAACCGGTCGTGGCCGAGCTGGTCGTACTGGCGGCGCTTCTCCTCGTCGGTGAGGACCTCCTTGGCCTTCTGGATCTTTTTGAACTGCTCCTCGGCGTCGTCGGCGTCGCTGACGTCGGGGTGATACTCCGCGGCCTTCTTTCGGTACGCCTGCTTGATCTCCTCCTCGCTGGCGTCACGTGACACGCCGAGTGCGTCGTAGAAGTCCTCGCTCATTTGTCGTGGTCGTTGAGTGCTCGTTTCACGTCCGCCCGGTTAAATCACCCGTCCGAGCCCTGACGTCGGGATCGGTGATCGATTCGGGCTACTCCTTGTCGCCGCCGTCGTCCTCGACGTCCTCGAAGTCGGCATCGACGTACTCCTCGCCGTCGTCGTCCGCCGCACCTGCACCGCCCGGTCCGGCTCCGCCGGGACCCCCCATGCCGCCGGGGCCCGCACCGCCCATGCCGCCCGGTCCGGCGCCGCCGGCACCGCCCGGACCAGCCTGTGCGGCCTGCTCCTGATACATTTGCTTGCCGATCTCCTGAAGCTGTTCGGTGAGCGACTCGGTGACGTCCGTTATCTCCTCGGTCTCGGCGTCCTCGTCCTCCAGCACCTCCTCGACGTCCTCGATCGCGTCCTCGATGTCGGCGACGAGGTCGTCGTCGACGTTCTCCTCGTTCTCCTCCAGCAGGGTCTCCGCGCGCTGGATCGTCGTTTCGGCCTCGTTGCGCGCCTCGATCCGCTCGCGGCGGGCCTCGTCCTCCTCGGCGTGTTTCTCGGCCTCCTCCTGCATCTGTTCGATCTCCTCGTCCGAGAGGCCGACGCCGCCCTCGATGGTGATGGACTCGGCGTTGCCGGAGCCCTGATCCTCGGCCTCGACGTTGACGATCCCGTTCTCGTCGATGTTGAACGAGACCTCGATCTGCGGGGTTCCGGCCGGCGCCGGCGGAATGCCGGTCAGTTGGAAGGCACCCAGCAGCTCGTTCTTCTCGGCGATCTCACGTTCGCCCTGGAAGACGCGGACGTTGACGGAGGTCTGGTTGTCCGCGGCGGTCGTGAAGACCTTCGACTCCTCCGTGGGAATGGTGGTGTTCTTTTCGATGAGCCGCTCGAAGAGCCCACCTTTCACCTCGATGCCGAGCGAGAGCGGCGTGACGTCGAGTAGGACGATGTCGTCGACATCGCCCGAGAGCACGCCGCCCTGTACGGCCGCGCCGAGCGCGACCGCCTCGTCGGGGTTGACGTTCTTTTTCGGCTCCTTGCCGACCAGCTCCTCGACTTTCTCTTGGACCTGCGGCATCCGCGTGGAGCCGCCGACGAGGATGACCTCGTCGATGTCCGACTTCGAGTACCCGGCGTCGGAGAGCGCCTGCTCGGTCGGCTCGACCGTTCGTTCGAGGAGGTCGGAGGTGAGACTCTCGAAGGTCGCCCGCGTGATCGACTGTTCGAGGTGGACTGGACCGCTGTCGGTCGCGGTGATGAACGGGAGGTTGACCGTCGTTTCCTTCTTGTTCGACAGCTCGATCTTCGCCTCCTCGGCAGCGTCCTTCAGCCGCTGAAGCGCCTGCCGATCCTCCCGGAGGTCGATGCCGTGGTTGTTCTTGAACTCCTGGGCGAGATGGTCGATGATCGCCTCGTCCCAGTCGTCGCCGCCGAGGTCGTTGTCCCCGTTCGTGGCGACGACCTCGTAGACGCCGCCACCGAGGTCGAGCACGGAGACGTCGAAGGTACCGCCACCGAGGTCGTACACGAGCACGGTCTGATCGGAGTCGTCGTCGAGCCCGTACGCCATGGAGGCCGCCGTCGGCTCGTTGACGATGCGCTCGACCTCGAAGCCGGCGATCTCGCCGGCGTCCTTGGTCGCCTGTCGCTGCTTGTCGTTGAAGTACGCGGGGACCGTGATGACCGCCTTCTCCACGTCGTCGCCGAGGTACTCCTCGGCGTCACGTTTGATCTTCTGGAGGATCATCGCCGAGATCTGTTCCGGCGTGTACTCCTCGTCGCCGACGTCGACGGTGTAGTCATCCTCACCCATGTGCCGCTTGATCGACTGGATCGTGCGGTCCGGATTCTGGACGGCCTGGTTCTTCGCCGGCTTCCCGACGAGTCGCTCGCCGTCGTCCGAAAACGCGACGACGGAAGGCGTCGTCCGATCACCCTCCGCGTTCGCGATGATTTCGGGCTCGTCGCCTTCCATCACGGCGAACGCCGAGTTCGTGGTACCGAGGTCGATACCGAGGATCTTGTTGCTCGCCATCTTGCGAGAACATACCGGCTTGCGTCGGTTAAAGGTTACTAGATACGCCGATACCGTCGACACGGGCATCTCGCTTCCGTCCTGCGGTTTTGCCGATACGGAGGTCGTTCTCGGCGGTGTCTTTATATCGATCCGCTAAATCAGTCGGCGGTGGCGGTACTCGATCCGGACGGACCGTCCGTGGCGGTCAGATCTCCGAAACGAGATCTTCGAGCGCAGCCTCCGGGTCGTCGGCCTTCGCGACGCCGGACGCGAGAAGGATCCCGGTGGCACCGAGGTCCGCGGCCGCGGCGACGTCCTCGCCGGTCGAGACGCCGGCACCACAGAACACGTCGACGTCCGCGTCGACCGCTTCGGCGGCGGCGACGGCGTCCTCGACGATCCCGGGGTCGGCGGTGGAGACGGAGACGTCCCCGCCGATGAGCTCCGGCGGCTCGACGGCGACCGCGTCGGGGCCCAGCGCCGCCGCCGAACCGGTCTGTGCCGGATTGTTCGCACAGACGATCGTCTCCAGACCGGCCCGCTCCGCGGCATCGAGGGACCCATCGATGTCCGCGAGCTTCAGGCGCTTTTCGGAATGGTTGATGAGCGTTCCCTCGGCCCCGTTGTCGGCCACGGCCTCGGCGAGCGTCGAACCCGTATGCGAGCCGTGTGGATTCGACGAGACGTGCTGGGCCCACGTCTCGACGTCCGTTTCCGCGACCCGCGCGAGGTCGGCCGCCTGCGGTGCCACCGCGATCCGGACGCCGGACGCGTCGGCCACGTCGCGTGCGGCGAGTGCGACCTCGATCGGATCACACGGATACGCCTTCAGGTTCACCAGGATGAACATGGTAATACTCCCGGGCCGCGAGCGCAAATAAGTTCATACTCCGGCGAGAGTTCATCCGCCGGTCAACGCACAATTCCGGCGAGAGTACAACACCGGCGACTCCAAGCACCTCGCTCATTCCTTTAAGCGGTATGTCACGAGGGACAGATTTTATCATTCAGCGGAGGGGTAGTACCATATACCCACCGGGAGTGGGTGGATACGACGAATGTCGCTGATCGAGCTCATTGCCGGCGTTGAAGCTCATGAGGCCACGCTCACGGTGTTCAACGCCCAACCAAAGGTCACCGAGGATCTGAGGGAGCACTTCACCGACAGAAACGTCCGCATCGTCGCGGCCGACACTCGAGAAGCCCCGGATGAATTCGCCGTTCTCGCCCGTAACGACGAGTTCGTCACCGCAGTTACCGTCGACGACCTTCTCCCACACCGAGCGCCCGATGAGTCACGTGACGCCGACGAGCCATCCGATGCCGAGATGTCGGACGGTTCGGCGGCTCGAACGGGAGGACCGTTGCTCGATCATCTGGACGAGACGATGTTCACGTCCTACTCGAAGGCACAAATGGTCGCCGCATCCCGCGAGATCGAGGACCGTGCGTGGCGGGTCGGCCGCGGCGAACTCCACGCCGGCTTCCAGACGCTCGACGTGTTGACCGGCGAAACCAACACCTATGACCGACTCGGCGAGAAGCCCGATCTTGACGTACACGCCTACGCCGTCGCCGAGGGCGACGCACCGACGCCGGAGCACTTCACGGTCCACATCGAAGGAACCCCGGAGATACGGGAGACGTGGTTCGTCGCCTTCGACGGCGGCGGGCTCGACGAGGCAAAATGTGCGCTTCTCGCCGAGGAGCGCGAACCCGGCCGTTTCTACGGATTCTGGAGCTACGATCCGGGGACCGTCGACTACATGATCGACTACCTCACCGAGCGATACGGGTCTCCGGAAACGACCGACGGCGGCGGTGCAGTCGTGTGACTCACGTGGCCGTCAACAGCTGGTCGAAGCTCAGTCCTTCCGCTTGACGACGTCGCCGAGGGTCATCGTTCCGGCATCGCCCGAATCCCAGTCGGCATCCACCTCCCCGCCCTCGACCAGCGTGATGTCGAGCGCACGTTCGAGCTTCTTTTGGACGTCGTCGCTCGGGAGCACGCCGCCGCGTTCGAGCTTCCGGATGAGACTGGCCTTTTCGTTGAGCTGGTTCGCGAGGTCCTCCTGGCTCAGACCCCTCGATTCGCGCGCGTTCCGTATCCGATCGTCGTAATCGGCCGCGATCTCGTCCATGTCGTCGAACATGTCTCGACGACGTTGGGTCGATCCCCCCGACGAGCCGCCGCCCGACGACCCGGACGACCCCGAGGACGCCTTGCCTGAACTCGACGTCGTCGAGTACTTGCTCCCGCCGGACGATCCCGTGTCCTGGCGGACCTCGGTGCCGAAGTCCGTACAGGAGCTGCAGAGCTCCAGTTCGGCACCCTCGACCTTCGTGGTCGTCAACGAGGCCTGCTCGGCGCCACACATTTCACACTGGGGCATACGCGTCGCTAACGCTCCCGGTCGTATAAAGGGTACGCCGCGCCGGACGATCTCCCCGACGCCGCTTCGTCGGACATCCCCGTCGCCGCGTCCGGTAGGAACTTACCCCTTCGGAGGGCAGGGAGTCGTATGGACGTACACGTCACCAACTCGGACGTTCGAGGGACGACCCGAGCGCCCCCCTCGAAGAGCTACACGCACCGTGCACTGCTCGCTGCGGGCTACAGCGACGGGGCGACGGTTCGCTCTCCGCTCGTCTCGGCGGACACGAAGGCGACCGCACGGGCGGTAACCGCGTTCGGCGGACGCGTCGAGCGTGACGACGCTCGCGACGCCTTCGAGGTCTATGGCTTCGGCGGACGGCCCGCCGTCCCGAACGACGTCATCGACTGTGCGAACTCCGGGACGACGATGCGACTCGTCACCGGAGCCGCGTCGCTCGCCGACGGCGGAACGGTGCTAACCGGAGACGAATCGCTCCGATCGCGACCACAGGGCCCGCTGCTTTCGGCGCTTGGCGACCTCGGCGTCCGTGCGGAGTCGACGCGTGGGAACGGGCAAGCCCCGCTCGTGATCTTCGGGCCACTCTCGGGCGGCGACGTCGCCATCCCGGGTGACGTCTCCTCGCAGTACGTCACGGCGCTGCTCATGGCGGGCGCGGTGACGAACGACGGGATCGAGGTCGACCTGACGACGGAGCTCAAGTCCGCCCCCTACGTCGACATCACGCTCGAACTGCTCGCGGACTTCGGCATCGAGGCGACGCCGATCGGCAGCGAGACCGCCGAGGGCGCTGACGGGTTTTCCGTGCCCGGCGGACAGACATACGAACCGACGGGTGACAACTACACCGTTCCCGGGGACTTCTCGTCGATATCCTACCTCGTCGCTGCCGGGGCGGTTGCTGCCGCTCCCGGCGACTCAGTCCGGATCGAGGGCGCACGGCCGAGCGCGCAAGGGGACTCGGCCATCGTCGAGATCGTCGAACGGATGGGAGCATCGATCAGTTGGGATCGGGATGCCGGCGTCATCGACGTCGAGCGGTCGCCGCTCTCGGGCGTCGAGGTGGACGTCGGCGACACGCCGGATCTCCTGCCGACGATCGCGACGCTCGGGGCGATCGCCGACGGCGACACGCGGATCGTGAACTGTGAGCACGTCCGGTATAAGGAGACCGACCGAGTCTCCGCGATGGCCGACGAATTGGGGAAACTCGGGGTCGAGACGACCGAGGAGACGGACGTCCTGACGATCCACGGCAGCGAGAGCGCCCTCGTCGGCGCCGCCGTCGACGGGCGGGCGGACCACCGGATCGTCATGTCGCTCGCGATCGCGGGCCTCGTCGCCGACGGTACGACGACGATCCGGGGCGGTGAACACGTCGACGTCTCGTTCCCGGGCTTCTTCTCGACGCTTCACGACCTCGGGGCCGTGGTGAAACGCGAGGAGTGAGGGAGCTCCGTGGCGAACAGGCGATGTGTGTTACCGGCGTCGCGACCGAGCGACTGAAGGTCTGACTGCTTCAGCCATCGACGGACGCCGGAAAGTCCGTACGGGACCACATCGCACGCCCGCGTTTCCCCGTACGGCAAGCCATCCAGCACGGGCGGTCTGGTTCGGGATCGTATATAAACGACGGGACGTCCACGGGAACGGTCGTCCTCGGCGGGACGGACGGGTGGCGTACGGTTCCTCAAGCCGGCTTTCCTCGGAGCCATCGCGTCCAACTTTCAACTCGTCGCTCATCTCCCGCGGTCAGTACGGATCGTTGATGAGTTGCCGGTGTGGCGTATAAGTCGTTGAGATGCGGCCGGCGCGCGCGAGGAACGCGCGCGAGGGAGCCGCCAGCCGGTCGCCGGACCGCTCGGCGACCGGCTGGCTGCGAGGCTGGGGAGGCGTGAGGTTGCGGTGCGGAGTCGGGTGTGAGTGGGTGCAGGACGATGAACCCGCCGTCCGCTTGGTTATAAATGGTGACCGCACTCGTCCACGTTACTTTTGACATCCTCCTCCGCGTAAACGCGGAGGAATCCTGAGCGTTGGAGATTTCAGGTTTGCAGTTCCACCGAACCCCGACACGGTAAGAATCCGTGTGGGGTTCACGGACTGTGGCGGGTGGGACTGC
>LFFM01002237.1_pt1 | contig 12853 bp, 12 predicted proteins | sample 643131 | NCBI WGS metagenome assembly LFFM01 (sample SAMN03777445, study PRJNA286221) | soda lake metagenome | biome: soda lake; feature: Kulunda steppe; material: water; isolation source: sample Tc-Br brine of Tanatar trona crystallizer | place: Russia: Kulunda steppe | collected 2011-07
ATGACGGGGAACTCAAAGCCGAACTCAAAAGCCACGAACGCTACACGGACTTACATTCTCAATCCAGTCAGCGCGTTCTCGAAGAACTCGCTGAAGCGTTCAACGGCTGGTTCGGCAAGCGTCGGAATGGCGACGACCGTGCCCGACCGCCCGGCTACCGCAAAAACGGAGACGCCCATCCACGTTCAACTGTGTCGTTCAAAGCGGCTGGCTTCAAGCACGATGCACAGTTCACTCGTGTTCGCCTCTCGAAAGGCCGCAACCTGAAAGAACACCGTTCGGACTTCATCCTGTGCGAGTACCAGACTCGCCCTGATGTTGACCTGACCGAGTGGGACATTCAACAGGTTCGCGCCATCTACAAGCATGACGAGTGGCGACTTCAATTCGTCTGTCGCACCACCATCGACCCGGAACCGCCGGGTGACGAGGTGGCTGGTGTTGACCTCGGGATTTGTAACTTCGCCGCTGTCTCGTTCGGCAGTGAATCCGTGTTGTATCCCGGTGGCGCACTGAAAGAGGACGAATACTACTTCACGAAAAAGAAAGCCAAGTGTGACGATTCCTCGTCCCGTGAAGCCACTCGTCTCGACCGTAAGCGAACGGGCCGCCGGACGCACTTCTTACACGTCCTCTCGAAAGCAATCGTGGAGGAGTGTGTTGAACGAGGTGTCGGAACGGTTGTCGTTGGCGACCTTGGTGGCATCCGCGAGGACGATGAGAACGACGAGTCTCGGAATTGGGGCGACCACGGCAATCTTGACTTGCACGGGTGGGCGTTCGACCGCTTCACGACGCTACTCGACTACAAGGCGGAAGCCGAAGGTATCGACGTGGAGTTAGTGTCGGAACGCGATACGTCGAAGTCGTGTTCGGCGTGCGGCCACACGGACGATAACCAGCGTGTCGAACGTGGACTGTACGTGTGTGAGAAGTGCGATACGGTTGCGAACGCAGACGTGAACGGTGCGGAGAACATTCGGCAAAAGGTACTCCCGAGTCTCGCCACGGATGGCGGTGATAGGGATAACGGCTGGTTGGCACAGCCAGCGGTTCACCTGTTCGACCGTAGTGAGGGCTGTTTCGCCCCACGAGAACAGGTTGCTAACCGCGAACCATAATATCCCAACGGCGGTCGGGAATCCTCGCCCTTCAGGGCGGGGAGGATGTCAACACGGTGCGGTCCGGCCGCGGCTCGCGGAGGCCGGGGTCGAGATCCTCGGGTACGACGACCTGTCGGCGGCCGAACGGGCCCACCTCCGGAAGCGGTTCGAGTCCTCGATCCTCCCGACGCTGACGCCGCTCACGTTCGATCCCGCACACCCGTTCCCGTTCCTCTCGAACCTCTCGCTGTCGCTCGCGGTGCGGACCCGCGACGACGACGGCGAGGAGCGATTCTCCCGGATCAAGGTCCCCGAGAACCTCCCCCGGCTGGTGCCGACGCTCCCCGACGGCGATGGGGGCAACGAGGGCGACGACGACGCGTCCGCCCCGGACGCCCTGGACGCCTCGGACACCCCGAACATCCCGAACACCCCGAACACCCCGGACGCCGGCCGTACATCCAACGTCGAGGGGACACGGCTGATACCCGTCGAGCGGGTGATCGCGGCGAACCTCGACCTGGTCTTCCCGAACGTGGAGGTGGTGGGCCACTCGACGTTCCGCGTGACGCGCAACGCCGAGGTCCGCCGCAACGAGGACGTCGCCGAGGGGCTGATAGAGCGGATCGAGGACGTCCTCAGACAGCGGCGCTTCGCGACCCTGGTCCGTCTCGAGGTCGACCAGGACACCTCCGACGCCGTGCGCGACCTCCTCGTCGAGCACCTCGACGTCTCGGAAGCTGAGGTGTTCGAACGTCGTGCCCCCCTGGCGCTGAGCGGGTTCGCCCAGCCGTACGACCTCGACCGACCGGACCTCAAACACCCGCGGTGGACGCCACAGCAACACCCGCGGTTCGCCGGGCTCGACTCGAAGCGCCCGGACGAGCTGTTCGCCGAGATCCGCGACGGCGACGCGTTGGTTCACCACCCGTATCACTCGTTTTCCGACACCGTCCAGACGTTCCTCGACGCCGCGGCCTACGACGCCGACACGCTCGCGATCAAGGCGGCGATCTACCGGACGGCACCGGACTCCCGAGTGATCCGGAGCCTGATCGACGCCGCCAAGAACGGCAAGCAGGTGGCGGTGATGGTCGAGCTGAAGGCGCGGTTCGACGAGGAGAACAACCTCCGCTGGGTCAAGCGGCTGGAGGAGGAGGGGATCCACGTCGCGTACGGTTCCGTCGGGCTGAAGACCCACAGCAAGGTCGCGCTCGCGGTCCGCGAGGAGGGCGACGACGTCCGGATCTACTCGCACGTCGCCACCGGAAACTACCACTCCGGGACGGCGAACGGCTACGTCGACCTCGGATTGTTCACGGCCGACCCGGACGTCGGACAGGACCTCGTCCGGCTGTTCAACTCCTTTACGGGCCACTCGCGGCACCAGACGTACCGGAAACTGTTGGTCGCCCCCGAAACCCTTCGCGGACGGTTGTACGAGCTGATCGACCGCGAGATCGCCCACGCGAAAGCCAGCGAGGCGGAGGCGAACGGCGACGGGAGGGATGACGGGAACGGCGACGGGAGGAATGGCGAGAACGGCGACGGCAGGGGTAGCGAGAACGGCGACGGGAGGGGAGGCGGAAACGGCGACGGGGGAAATGACGACGGGAAGGATGGCGCGAACGGCGACGGTGTCGGCGGCGGCGACGACCGGGGCGGCCGGATCGTCGCGAAGATGAACGCCTTGGAGGACCCGGCGGTCGTCGAGAAGCTGTACGAGGCGGCGAGCGCCGGCGTCGAGATCGACCTGATCGTCAGGGGGATCTGCCGGCTCCGTCCGGGCGTGCCGGGCGTCACCGACGGCGTCCGCGTCCACAGCGTCGTCGGGCGCTTCCTGGAACACTCGCGGGTCTTCCGGTTCGGCAACGCCGGCGACCCGGACTACTTCGCCGGCTCCGCCGACTGGATGACCCGCAACCTCGATCGGCGGGTGGAGGCGGTCGCGCCGGTCGAGGAGCCGGTGCTCCAGGCCGAACTCGACGTGATCCTCGACACGATGCTCGAGGACAACCGCCGGCGCTGGACCATGCGACCGGACGGCAGCTACGTCCAGGCGAGACCGGCGGCCGGGGAGCCGGTCCGTGACACACACGAGGCGCTGATGGCACGCGCACACGAGACCGCTCCCGACGAGGACCGTCTCCCCTCGCGCGAGCCCGAAGCCGGCCGGGAGCCGAACGTCGACCTCGACGAGGTGTTCACCCCGGAGGGCGACCTCGAGTGAGGAGCGGGGACCACCCTTCCGACCGCGCGGCCCGATCGCCGGGGACGCTCCGCGGTCCCCGCCACCCGTCGACGATCAGCTCGCGTCGTCCTCGCCGCGAAACGACCCCGGCGTGTGGGCGTACACCGCGTAGAGCACGACGGCGGCGATGAGGAAATCGAGACTGTGCTCGAGGAAGTGGTGGATCGGCATCGGGACGTAGCCGAGCACGGTCGCCGCGCCGACGACCGAGCGGAACCACAGCGCCCCGATCGCGAGGCTGATCAGGAGGTACTGTCTGCGTCGGCGTCTCGCGTACGCGACGAGGCTGACGGCGAACAGGATCCCGGTGCCGATCCCGGCGACGGCGACGACCGCGAGGAGCGGGAGCGACCCCTCGACGCCCCACCCGTTCGCCGCGGTCGGTACGAGCGCGGACACGTACGTCACGGATACGCGAGCGTCCGTGCGGGAGGGTTAAGAGCTTACGGGCGCGGGGAGCCGTCACCACGCGGTGAGAATCCGGGAGAGGCTTTACTCCGAGAGCCCGAAGTATCGGTATCGAATGACGACGACGCGCGACCGGATCCGCCGGCACGTCCGCCTGACGCCGGGAGTCCACTTCAGTCGCCTCGGGCGCGATCTCGATCTGGCGACCGGGCAGGTCCAGTACCACCTCCGCCGGCTGGTGCGCGAGGACGAGCTGGTCGCCGAGGAGGTCGGCGGGCGGACCCACTACTTCGTCCCCGAGTTCGACCCGTGGGAGCGCCGGGCCCTCGCGTACCTCCGCCGGGAGACGTCGCGAGGGATCGTCGTGCGGCTCCACGCGAACGGCCCCGCCCGCCCGGTCGACCTCGCGGCCGAGCTCGGCGTCGCCCGCAGCACCGTCGCGTACCACGTCTCGAACCTCGCCGACGCCGGCGTGATCGAGCGGTCGGAGTCGACCCCGATGCGGGTGTCGCTCGCGGACCCGGACCGGACCGCGGAGCTCCTCGACGCCGTCTCGCCGTCGCTGCCGAACCGCGTCGTCGACCGGTTCGTGCGGACCGTCGACCGGCTGTTCGAGTGACGGCTCGGTACATGACCGCCCGCCCGCCCGACCGATCCCCAACGGCGACGCCTCACTCCCGCTGGTCGTACTTCGCGACCGCGCGGTCCGCCCGCCGCGAGAGGCCGTTCGGGTTCCGAGCCGGCGATCGGTCCCTCGTCCGGGCGACGATCCCGTCCGACACCCCGGTCGCGATCCCGAACACGACGTCGCGGCCGTTCCCCGCCCACCCCGACGGGGTCGTGTCGCCGCGAACCACGTCGCGGGCGACCGCGACCGCGTCCTTCACGGCATGGGTTCCGGTCCGAACGAGGACGCCGGGGCGGATCCCGTAGTTCTTCAACAGCCGGTACGCGAGCGCGCGGTACTTCCAGCCCCAGTCGCGGGAGTCACGCCCCCCGTCGGCCGCCCTGCAGTCGGCGGGCTCCTCGAGGACCGACAGCTCGGGTTCCCAGACGACCGCGTGGTCGGTGCTCGCGAGTCGGTGGGCGACGTCGCGCGCGCCGCCGGTGTGGAGGTACTCGTCGAAGCCGTCGAGGTCGCGGAGCGTGTCGCGACGGAAGGCGACGTTGCCGCCCGCGAAGTAGGTCACCTCCCGCCCGGCGATCCGACGGCGCTCGGGACCGTCGCGGCCGTCACGACCGTTTGAGCCGCCGGAATCGGCGGCGCCAACGGCGTCAGCAGGATCCGTAGTGTCGGCGGCGTCCGCGGCGTCCGCGGCGTCCGCGGCATCCGTGGCGTCCGTGGTGTCCGCGGCGTCGGCAGCGTCGCCCGAGTCCGTCGGATCCGATCCCTCCGAGGTCGGGACCATCCGGACCGGTCCCGTCACGACGTCGCCGCGTTCGAGGCCGCGTTCGAGCGCACCGACCCACGACGCGCCGATCCGGTTGTCGTAGTCGACGAAGGCGACGACCGAGCCGGTCGCCACCTCGATGCCGGCGTTGCGCGCGACGTTCACGGTCCGGTCGGAGATCTCCACCAGCACGTCGACGTCGTCCCGTTCGCGCACCACCCCGGTGGTCCCGTCGGCCGAGGGACCGTTGACGACGATCACCTCGGCGTCGGGCGCGTGGACCGCGAGCGCGTCGAGGCACGCGGCCAGCTGATCCCGACCGTTGAGCGTCGGGACGACTACCGAGAGGTCCATACGTGGTCGTGTCGTCCCGTGGAGTTAAAAAGGGCGTCGTCGTCGCCGTCGTCGCCCGAAGGGCGGTTCCGGGATCAGACCGTCAGGAAGTACACCTGTTTCCGGGCGTCCTTGAAGCTGTACCGCGAGTCGACGAGCCCCTGCTCCTCCAGCCGGTTGAGCGCGTACCGAACCGTCCGGTCGGGGAGCAGCGACTCCTCGGCGAGGCCGCCCTGCGAGAGGGGCGCGTCGCCCTCCAACACCTTCGCGACGAGCTTGGCGCTCGGCGGCAGCTCGCGTAACCGCTCGCGGTACTCGCTCTCGGAGAGGCGGTCCTGTTCTGCGGTCTCCACGTGACTGGTACTCATGTTTCACGCAAACCCCCCGCCTGTTGGTAAAGGTTGGCTACATATGGGGGGATCCGATAGGAACAATATAAGGTCATAATACCACGGTGGGAGAGCGCGACACGGTCCGGTCGCATCCAGTACGGTTTTGGTCGTCCGGCATGGAACACGGATACCGTGAAGGGACAGGATTGGTATCAGGCCGACGCGGTCGCCGAGGAGTACGATGACGTCCGCTTTTCGGGCGGCGGGGCGCTTATCGACCGGCGCGAGAAGGAGGCGGTCCTCTCCGCGCTCGGCCCGATCGACGAGGGCCACCGCGTGCTGGAGGTCGCCTGCGGCACCGGTCGGTTCACGACGATGCTCGCGGACCAGGGGGCCGACATCGTCGGGCTCGATATCTCCCGCGAGATGCTCGAACAGGGGCGCGAAAAGGCCGCCGACGCGGGGCTCGCCGACCGGGTCGAGTTCATGCGCGGCGACGCCTCGCGGCTCCCGTTCCCTGACGACCACTTCGACTCGGTCGTCGCGATGCGCTTTTTCCACCTGATGGACGACCCCATCCCGTTCATCGAGGAGCTGCAACGTGTAAGCAAGGAGCAAGTGTTCTTCGACACGTTCAACAGACGGAGCCTCCGGGTGCTGTACACGTGGCTGCTTCCGATGGGCTCACGGCTCTACTCGGAGGACCAGGTCGTCGAGATGCTCCGCGCCGCGGACCTCACGCTCGTGAACGAGGAGCACGACTTCGTGCTGCCGTACGGCTTCTACCGCGAGCTGCCGGGGGCCGTCGCGAAACCGTTCCGCGCCGTCGACGAGCTCATCGGGAACACGGTCCCCGGCGACTACGTGGCATCGGTGTCCTACTGGAACACCGCCGTGTCGTCGTCCGGGTCGTCGGCCGCGTCGGAGTAAGCGCGCGACCGTCGCCGCCGCGGTCCGGCGTCGTCAGACGTCCTCGGCGACGACTTCGCCGACCGCGAAGTTGGACTTCACTTCCGTCACCTCGATCTTCACCCGTTCGCCGACCTTCGCGCCGGGTACGATGATCACGTAGCCCCGCTCGACGCGGGCGATCCCGTCGCCCTGTTTGCCGAGGTCCTCGATCTCGACGTAGCGCATCTCTCCCGGCTCGACGGGCGGCTGTGGGCCGTCGCTCGAGCGCGAGGAAGACGTCTCGGTCCCGCCGTCGGACGCCCCGTCGTCGCCCGACCGGGAGATGAGCGCGACCCGATAGGTGTCGCCGGGATCGATGGATCCGGTTTCGATCTCTCGCGGCGGGACGTCAACGACGTAGCCGTCGTCGTCCTCGCGAACGTCGGCGCTGAACAGACAAAGGAGCTTCTCGGAGATTTCCATAGTAGACTCCACCCGTACGTAGCGACCGGTGAATATAGTTGTACCGCCGACATCGCCCGTGGCCGAGCCGACCGAACCGACCGAACCGACCGAACCGACCGAACCGACCGAACCGACCGAGCCGGCCGAATAGGCCGGCTACCGGGAGTCGCGGTCGTCAGATCCGCTCGAGAGCCGCTCCGTGCCACCGATCGGCGTCCCGTCCGCGCGCTTCGCGCCCTCGGAGTCGAAAACGACGACGGGCGCGTCGGTTTCGGCTCCGATCGCCGGGTCGTACCCGTCGCGGACCCCGATCGCCTCCTCCAGTTCGCGGACCGCCCGTTCCTTGAGCGCCGCCGCCAGCGCCTCGGCGTCGTCGCGGTCGATGTCGCGTCCGAGCCCCTCACACTCGTGCGCGCGGACGACCCCCGCGGCGTCGACCGGCTCGCCCATCGGCTGGCTCGTCCCGCCGAGTGCGACGCTGAACGGGTACGTCCGGCAGATCAGCGGGCGAGCGTCGTGGACGGTACACGCCCCTTGGCCGTCGGCTTCCTCGTAGAACGTGCAGTCGCCGCAGTCGTCGGTCGCGAGCGCCCACTCGAACGTCTCACCGACGGGATCGCCGTCGCCGTCGCCATCCGTGGCGAGCCCGTAGGGCATCGGGCGGGCGACGTCGCGCCAGTCGTACGCCTCCCCGAACGCCGCCTCGGCGGCGTCCGCGACCGCCCGGACCTCGTCCGGGAAGACGGTCGCGGTGTGTGGATCGCGGCCGTCGTCCGCCCCGGGACGGTCCGCACCAGCCCCGCCGTGACAGCCCGTTTCGGCCTCGTGGGGAGTACTCGTCTCTTCGTCGACGCTCCCACCGATCCGTTCACCGTCGCCTTCGTCGACGCCCCCACCGATCCGTTCACCGTCGCCTTCGTCGACGCCCTCGCCGGCCGGGGCCCCGCCGGGTTCGTCGGGGGCGTAACCCGTACAGCAGCCGCCACAGCGCGTACACTCGAAGCCGATCGTCTCGATCGCGTCGGCCAGGTCTCCGACCTGGAGGTCGCGGGCCCGGTCGAGCTCGGTTTCGAGGCGCTCCATACCCTCGGATCGGCCGGAGGCGGGTTAACGCCGTCCCTTCGCGGGCGGGTTCGTCGAAGGAGAAAAGTACGATCGGGCCCTACCGGTCGGGCGTGAAGGAGTACGAGCGGAAGGGGCTCCTCGAGCGGATCAACCGCGAGGCGGCGACCGTCGGCGCGGACATCCCCGACGAGATCGAGGTCCAAGGCGAGCCGATCGACCTGCGGTCGTTCGTCTTCGAGATCAAGCGGCGCGATTCGGTGCCGTCCGGCGAGCGCGATCGGGTCGATCGAGCCAAGCGCAACCTCCGCCGCGAGCGGCTCCGTCGCGTGGAGCGCATCGAGGGGAACGAGGTGAGCTACGAGGAGGGCGAGGCGCTCGCGGCGTCGATCATCGGGATCGACCGCGCGCTGGAGGCGTTGGAGGGACTCGACGCGCCGGGGCCCGAAACCGAGGCGCAACGGCAGTCGGCGGCCAACCAGAAGCGCTGGATGAGCTTCCTCCGGAAGGCGCTCGGCCGCGACGGGGGCGGTCGCGGGGGCTCCAGACAGCGGTTCTGACGGGAGTGAGTCGTTGTGGGACCGGCACGGGAGCCGTACGGGAACCGCCGCCTCCGTCAGTTCCGAGGGGGATCCGTTTCCGATGGGGATCCGTTTCCGAGGGGGATCCGTTCCCGATGGGGATCCGTTTCCGATGGGGATCCGTTTCCGAGGGGGATCCGTTCCCGATGGGGATCCGTTTCCGATGGCGATCCGTTTCCGATGGCGATCAGTTTCCGATGGCGATCAGTTCCCGGTGAAATCGATCCGGGAGCCCTGTTCGTGTTCGCGGTTCGCGGCGGGGCCGAGCCGGACGAACTCGTAGGCGTCGTCGTCGAGGTACACCGCCCCGTCGGCGACGGCGACGCCGACCGTCTCGAGGACGGAGCCCTCACACGGGCCGAAGTCGCAGTAGCCGGTGTCGGCCTGGAACGTCGCGCCGTGTTTCTGACAGAAGATCTCGCCGTTCCGGACGAACGCGCCGTCGTCCCTGTCGAGCCGGACGTCGGTCCAGTGTTGACAGTAGTTCCGGAAGGCGGCGACCCCGTCGGCGAGCCGGATCAGGATCGCCTCCGCCTCCGGGGTCCCGTCGTCGTCCGCGCCGACGTCGCCCGTGTCGTCCGTGACGGCGTCCGGGTCGACGGGGCGAAGCGTCACGAGCAGCGTGCTGTCCTCGGGAACTTCCTCGACGGCGACGATCCGGCGGTCCGCGTCCATACCCGGCCGTGGTCCGGGGCCGGTGAAAACGTTGCGCGTTCGGCCGGCCGGGGGGAGTTTATAAGCGGTCGGTGTGTGGCCGGCGGACTCTTTATAAGCGATGATGGATGGCAGGCGGGTCGTTTATAAGCGGTCGGTGTCGTCGTTGGCAGGCGATCGGCGGTGGTCGGCGGTCGGTCGAGCGTTGGCCTCCACCTCCCCAGCCTCGGCAGCGGGCCGCCGCCGAGCGGCGTCCGGCGGCGGCGGCCCGCTGACCTCCCTCGCGCACGCTCGCGGGCTCCCGCCGGTCGCCCGCGGGAACCGCGCGCGCCGACGCGGGACGGCCGGGCCGTTCGGGTGAGTTATAAGCAGCATCCACCGGGGACGGTCCTCCGTTTATAAGCGCTCGCCGTCGTAGTGTCGCTCCTCGATCCGGCGGTCGTAGAGCCGCGAGAGCAGCGTCGTCAGCGGGCCGGCGACGCCGTCACCGTCGCCGTCGACCGCGATGCCGTCGACGGTTTCGACGGGGCGGAGCTCCCACGTCGAGTTGGTACAGAACGCCTCGTCCGCGCCGCGCACCTCGTCGGGCGTGTACCGGCCCTCCTCGACCGGGATCCCCTCCGACTCCGCGATCTCGATCACGGTTCGGCGGGTGACCCCCGGGAGCACCGGCCCGTCGAGCGACGGCGTCTTCAGGGCCGTCCCGTCGGCGAAGAACAGGTTCGAGGTCGCCCCCTCGGCGACGTGACCGTCCTCGTCGAGCATGACCGCCTCGTCCGCGCCGGTCACCCGGAGCTCGAGCCGGGCGAGGATCCCGTTGAGGTAGTTGTGCGTCTTCGCCGCGGCGGGAATTGCCCGGTTCGGGACCTTTCGCGTCTTCGTCGTCTGGAGCGTGGCGGCCCCGTCGAAGACGGGCTCGGAGCCGACCCCGCCGCGCGCGAGCGGCTTCGCGATCACGACCACGGTCGGGTCGACCTCGGGCCGCGGGTCGAGCGTCCCGGGCTGGACCCCGCGCGTGATCGAGAGCTTGACGTACGCGTCCGCGAGGTCGTTCGCGGCGAGCGTCGCGTCGATCCGCGCCCGCAGGTCGACGTCGTCGAGCCCGTGGTCGAGCGCGAGCGTCCCGCAGGTGGCCGCGAGCCGCTCGGCGTGTGCCTCCCAGCGGAACACCGTCCCGCCGTACGCGCGCATCGTCTCGAAGGCGGCGTCGCCGTAGGCGAACCCGCGGTCCTCCACCGACACCGTCGCCGCCGAGGCGGGCACGAGCTCGCCGTCGACGTGGTAGACGGGTTCGTCGTCCGGGGCGTCCCCCGGACCGTCGGTCGGTCCGCTCACGGCTCACACGACCCCACGAAGTTCCGCACCATCCGCTTCCCGAGGGGCGTCAGGATGCTCTCGGGGTGGAACTGGACGCCGATATGCGGCCGGTCGCGGCGACGGACCCCCATCACGACCTCGCGTTCGTCCTCGGTGCGGGCGGTCTCGACGAGCTCGTCGGGGAGGTCCTCGCGCTCGACGCACAGCGAGTGGTAGCGGCCGACCTCGACGCGGTCGGGCAGCCCGGCGAACACGCCGACACCGTCGTGCGTGACGACCGACGGCTTCCCGTGGACGACCTCCGGGGCGTGGCCGACCGGCGCGCCGAGGTTCGCACAGAGCGCCTGGTGGCCGAGACAGACGCCGAACACGGGACGGTCGAGATCGAAGACGTCCATCGAGACGCCCGCCGACTCGGGGGTCCCCGGCCCGGGCGAGACGACGATCCCGTCCGGGTCCAGCCGGCGGATCCCGTCGAGGTCGACCGCGTCGTTCCGGCGCACCGTCACCGCGCCGGCGACCTCCCCGACGTACTGGACGAGGTTGTACGCGAACGAGTCGTAGTTGTCGACGACGAGCACCCGCGCGTCGGAGTCGCCCGCGCCGGACCGCCAGGCCGCGGTCATTCCCCGCTCACCCCCTCCCCCTCGACGTCGAGGTCGCCGGCGGCGAGCGCCTCGTCGACCGCGGTCACGAGCGCCCGGGCCTTCGCGAGCGTCTCCTCGTACTCGGCGTCGGGGTTCGAGTCGTGAACGATCCCCGCGCCGACGCGGAGGTGGTACTCGTCCGCGTGTCGGACGAGCGTCCGGATCACGATGTTCAGCGTCGCGCGCCCGTCGAAGCCGGCGGCGAGCATCGATCCGGTGTAGGGGCCGCGGCGGGTCCCCTCCAGCTCGTCGATGATCCCCATCGTCCGGGGCTTCGGGGCTCCCGTGATCGTCCCGCCGGGGAAGCACGCGGCGATCGCCTCGTCGAGCCCCACGTCCGGCCGCGCCTCGCCCGTAACGAGGCTCACGAGGTGCATCACCTCGGAGTATCGGTCCACGCGGCGGTACTCGGGCACCGACACCGTGCCGAACCGGGACACCTTCCCGAGGTCGTTCCGCTCGAGGTCGACGAGCATGGCGTGTTCCGCGCGTTCCTTCGCGTCCCCGGTCAGCTCCGCCTCCATCGCCGCATCCGCCTCGGGCGTCCCGCCACGGGGGCGCGTCCCCGCGATGGGTTCGGTTCGGAGCCGCGCGCCGCGGTCCGGGTCGTCGCTTGGGACGCGCTCCAACAGCAGCTCCGGGCTCGCGCTGACGAGGTCCGCGCCGCGCCCGTCGAGCCCGAACTCCAACAGCCCGGAGTAGGGCGCGGGGTTCACCCGCCGCAGGGCGTCGTAGGCCTCGACGGGATGGACCGCCGCGGCCGCGGTGAGCCGCTGTGAGACGTTCGCCTGGAACGTGTCGCCGTCGCGGACGTACGCCTTGACCCGGCGGACCGCCTCGGTGTACGCCTCCCGCCCGACGTCGCTCTCGAACGTCGCGCTCGACGACGCACTTGGCGACGTGCTTGGCGACGTGCTTGGTGACGTGCTCGACGACGCGGCCGGCGTGGGATCGACGGTCGGATCCCCCGTCCGTATCCGCTCGACGAGCGCGAGCGCCCGCTCGACGCCGGCGTCGTACGCCGCATCGAGCGCCGCGCGGTCGGCGTCCGGGTCGTCCGCTCCGGCCGGCACGGGCGGGCAGGCCGTGACTCGGAGCGGGACCTCGACACCCGTGGTTTCCGACCCCTCCACGGGACACTCCCACGCGGCGACGCGGTCGAACACGCCGACCTGCAGGCGCGGGAGCCCGCGGTCGTCGACGGCGCCGGGACCCTCCGGCGGCGGCGCGGGGAAGGCTTCCAGCTCGCGGGCGACGTCGTAGGAGAGCCACCCGAACGCCCCGCAGGGGTACGGGACGTCGCAGTCGCCGCGGGCCAACCGTTCCCCGTCGAGCAGGCCGTCGAGCGCGGAAAGCGTCGGCGTCGCGCGCCGGTAGTCGCCCGTCGGGCTCCGGCCGTCGCCGGGGCCGTCGGCGAC
>LFFM01002239.1_pt1 | contig 12845 bp, 16 predicted proteins | sample 643131 | NCBI WGS metagenome assembly LFFM01 (sample SAMN03777445, study PRJNA286221) | soda lake metagenome | biome: soda lake; feature: Kulunda steppe; material: water; isolation source: sample Tc-Br brine of Tanatar trona crystallizer | place: Russia: Kulunda steppe | collected 2011-07
CCCGAGAAAGAAACCCTTAAACATACCAGCGGATAACTAGCTGATGCCGACGCGGGCCAATAGCTCAATTAGGTCGAGCGCCACTCTGATAAGGTGGAGGTTCTCGGTTCAAATCCGAGTTGGCCCATACGGCCTTCCAATTCTCCTAATTCGCAATACGGTGGGGAGTTACTTATAAAGGGAATTTTGGTAGCCGTCTTGTTTCAACCGTAATTCCAAGGGTGCCCCGTGCCGTGTGGCGATTAGAGTAAGTTAAAACTGCCAGCTTTATATAGCTATGCTATATTTCAAACTATAGTACGTAGTTGGTACAAGGTCTGTCTATGGAGATCATGCTTCAAGCCTACGCCTGTTCTTTCCGATCTCCAGCTGAATCCCGCCCGTCTTCCGACCCAGATTTAACACCGCCTTCCGATCGAGGCGTTCCAATCCACCGCGACCGCTTGTGGCCGATCGACAAGATCCCATCACCGCGCACGCTGATCGTGTGCTGGGCGTAATCAAACATGATCGTCAAATCTGGTTGGTGAACTCCGTGTTCTTTCGGCCGCAATAGAAATTGTAAACCGTCTGTGTCTACACTGTCGTACAGTGGTTCCAGCGCGTCTTCGTCGCACTTCAATGCGTCACATATCGCGGTTACAATTCCAGATACGATTTCTCCTACCTCAAAATATTCTGAAATATCGTATTTCTTCTGTCCCAGCACGCCATCCTGAATTTTAACTACTTTCAACTACCATCTCGTATTTGGGGTATTATTAAATATCTTTCCATACATAAACCTCATGATGCAATATACATTTTTTCCGGACTATCTGGAAACCCGGAGAATAAACACAGGGAAAAGCCTATTACAGTACCCCATCGCAGATCAAGCGTGCAGCGCCTTGAACTAATCCAGTATCACGCTCTACTCCACGAAATCCGCCTCTACATGGAAAATAACGGAGACGCAGACTCGGAAGACTTTACAAAATATGACGATCAGCCCACCAGACACACCCACATAATGCGATCGACTGGGAAACTGTGTCAACACCGGACTGCTGTTTCGCTTCTCTCCGACCAGCTCGCGGTCGTAGCCAGCGAGAACACGCCCGAACGAGTCCCATACGACCCCGACTCTACCTGGTCCTACAACGTGGACACGAAACAGTTCGAGGTACGCACAGCGGACTAACCATGGAATTCGATCCCAAAAGCCCACCGGAAGCACAAGAAGGCGCAGAGCTGGAGCTATCCGATGTAGAAATACAATGGCTAAAAGAATACGTCAAACACCGACGACAACACTCCGAGCGGAATCTGCGAATGTATCTGGAACGGCAACGACGTGCCAAAAAAAGAAAACAGGAACGTCACAACATTTAAGACCCTACTTAATGTTGATACGCACGCAATGGTCGTAAAACCGAGTCGTCGGCAGGCCGCAATTCTGGAAGAAAAAGCCCAAGAGGTAGTCCGCGATTCGTCCTATGATCCCGTCGATCAGATGGCTATGCAGGATTTCCTCAAGCAGCTGGAACGGGCGTGACGCGCTCCACGTCAGGGTGCGGACGCTGTTCCATGTCGGCAAGAATATTTTCAACGCCTCGATAGTGGTCCATGTGCAAACCCCGATAGTGCTGAATCGCAACGATCGGATTCATTGAACTATACTCCCAGTGAGCGTACACGTCGAACGTGCCGTCCTCGTTCTCGAACAGGAAAACGTGCGTCTGCCAAAACGCCAGCGGATCGGGGAGGTACGGGTGCGCCGCTTCTCGCTGTGCCCAACTGCTGAGTTCGTAGTCGCCGTGATCGGAAATGAAATCCGTTATCTTGTCGTACTCGTCTCGATCGTCCCACTCGTCAATTCTATACTTCAATCCCGCAAGCGGCGACCGATCGTAGCCCATGTCCGAGAGCCACTGTGCAACGTCCTCGTAGTCGCCGCGAAGGGTAACTGCATACTCACTCACATACGATCGGTTAACGGCGTACAGCGAGTCGTCTACGCTGTTCAGAGCGTCGTGAAGATGAGGGAGCGTCTGTCGTCTCAAACTATTCCACCAACTGTCCTCCGGCCCCAAGTGTTCGCCCTCGGTTGCAAAATACAGAATATATAATGCAGCGAGAACCGACACACCCGCAGCTATAGGTAAGATTGTTTCTATCAAATAAATCGAATTAAATCGTTATTCGTTCGTTGTCGGCTCTGCCGTCTCCGTCTCGCTCATTTCGTAACCCCAACTGAATACTCTGGCGTCGCCACCTCCACTGAAGTTATTGTTATTGCTGTTCCCGTCAATCCTAACACGAGCGCGACGGCGAACATTCATCTCGTTTTGATCGCTCACGTCGAACTCATGATACGTCCACTCGCCGGAACTGGTACTGGTATTTCTGCTGTTCCTATTCTCACTAACACTTTCCGAGAATATCGTTTCCTCCTCTCCGGTTTCGTCTCCGACATACAAGTAAGCGTAAGCCCTCGAACCCCCAGCGTTACGATTGTTACTGTTCACTGAGGCACTTATATTCCAATCAGACTCAAACGCAGCCATGTTTGCGTTTGTAGTGTCCAGAGTTAACGTTTCAATCGTTTCATCGTCTGAGCTGTTATTACTATTAACACCGTTTCTGCTCCGTGATCTGCGCACGCGATCGGCGTTTCCACCCGACGGATGGTTGCCGCCATTGTTCATACCGAGTGCAGGGTTCAAACTGGAACTTGCATCGTTGTCAGACCACATATCCTCAATGTGGTTCGAGAAGAATATATCTCGGAATCGGGGGACTGAGTGGTCGAAATAGCTCGACCAGAACGAGTCCAAATACCCAAGACGGATCAGGAGGTGTGCGTCATCGTAAATTTCATCGAGAATTGTAACGTCATCTTCAATATCACCAGAAGTGGTGTGTAGTTTTGTATTCCGATCGAGCATTCCAACGATGTATTTCACAAGGGGCATCTCCTTGTTTTCGAGAAGGCCACGCATATACGGGGTTCCGTGGACAACATCCAGGCCTTCCTGAAGCGCACAGATAGCTTCCATTGCAACCTGCGACTCAGACATACGATCCATGAAGTCGTTGTTCCCAAAGGCCATATTGCGAGAGACGGAAGATTTTGTAACTTCATCCATCGCGGGTTCGTATTCGACCTGTGACTGTTTGGCAACATCCGATCGGACGATCTCCTCATAGACGTTTGCGGAAGCAGCGATTTGCTCCATTGCGCTTTGGTCGTCGGAAACCTCGTCGATCGTATTCAGGCCGCTGTCGTCGTAGTCGAGCTGGCCGTAAGTCTTCAAACCTTTACCGACACGATAGGGTGCGGCAAAGAAGATTTCTCTATGATTGAACGATACTCCGTTCTCTCCGGGGGTTTCAGTAGTCATTGTAATATGTATTATTCGAGATCGAACCGGAAGATCAGCGTCATAGCGACCTGTGAGTCAGCAATTTCGTTCGCAGACCGATCGACACTCAGCAACAGTTTGTAGAAATCGATTTTATCCTCAATCAAATTACGCCAGTGAAGCGGAATTTCCAATGCTTCCGTTTCGTCGTATGCACCAAGCCGCACGGCTTCCGTGGGCATTAGCTATCCTCCGCGATTTCTTCTCCGGGATCGACCCCAGCGAGAACGTGGAATATAACATCCAGTTGTTCCTGGAATTCTTCCTTCTCTCTGGCTTCCATATATTCGTCCACGGTACTTTGGGAGATTTTCTCCCGGACAACAGGAACCTCGCCTACGAGATCGTAGAGAGCCTGCTGCGTTGTTTTAGCTTTACTTGGGGTGGTAGTGTTGATAACCATTATATATCAGAACTTGTCAAGATAGAATAGCAGTTCCATTGCTTCCGGGCTGACCGCAACTGCCTCTGCCTGCGTCGGATCTTCCATCACACTGTCAAAGAACGTCTCCTCGCCTTCCAAGAAGTACCACCACTGATTGAACAGCTCAATATACAGCGTTTCATCCCGGAACAGTGCGCCGCGCCTTCCCGCTACTTTCCAACCCATTCTAAATTACCTCACTCATAGACGTGTAGACTCCTTGTTTCGTGGACATACGCAACACTTCCAGGATCGGTTTCAGGTAGGTCTTCTACCAAATCGTAAACTGGAATCCGTAGCCTTTCGTCCACTTCCGAATCGACGGCTTCCAGATCGCTCGTGACCACGGTGTCGGTAGTAATGTCCGTGGAATCAATCTCGACCGCGTTAACGAATTCCGGATTTAGCACCTCGTCCTCGTGGTCGTGGTGTTGCAAGATCCCTGGTGGCAACGTGTATTGACGGTACACGTTCTGCATGATCGGGTGGTTTTCCGTGTCCTCTCTCGAGAAGTGAACCCGGAGTTTCGGGTTTATCTCTCCCGAAACCGCGACCGACAGATCGCCGAAGTTGTCAACGTCCTCAATCAGTACGGTCCCGTTCTCGTCTTCCACGTCGATCGTGATGTTCTCGCCGTCATTGTCGTATTCGTATTCCAGAATATCCCAGTCTCGGATTGCCCTTTCCGGTTCCGGACAGTTGATGAGAGCCGTACCGAACTCCCTGGGATCTTCCGTAATATCGTCAATGTAGACAGAGCGCGGGTCGTTAGACCCACTGGTCTGGTTGACGAATCCGAACCGATCGAAGCCGTCCATGTCGGGCGTATCGTAAACGCCGTGTGAAGTGCCGTTGATGAACAACTCGAATTCCTCGTTCGGGAAGTCGAAATTCAGTTTGCAATCGAATACAGTGTTGGCGTTCCAGTCCTCGAACAGCTCGATCGTGTTATTGTTCGCATCATAGAATTCTACGTTTCCAGCTCCGTCGTGGAAATCCATCTGGGCGAAGATGTTCTCGTTCTGGTCGTAGAACCTGATACTCACATCGTCGTCAATCGATCCGGTGTCGTCGCTGATCTGGAATTTGAAATTGAAGTTGTCTATGGTGGGATATTCGCGTTCCAAGACGACCTCGGTGCGTTCACCATCTGCTTCAAACTCAAGGGACTGTGTACCAGCGAGAACGGCGGCAGACTGGACCGACAGCTTCCCGGTGTCCGAACCACTCGTCCATGACCAAATCTCGTTGTGAGGGTCTATGGAGCCGTCCTCAAAGTCTGCAATCTCGACTTCATCTACAAGCTTGATGTGGCCTTCCGGTGTAGTCTCGGTGCGGGCTTCCGGTTCCTCGTGGTCTACGGAATATCCTTCGGCGTGGAAATCGTTGGTTTCATCGAAACGGATACTGGGCTGCGGTTCCGGTCCTCGATCTCCGGACGTGACAAGGAGGCCGTTAGATGGTTTGTACCACGTAACTCCGATTTCCTCGTCGTATGGCGTTTCATCCTGAACGTACTGGAACCCGCGCATTTCCGATGGGTTGCGCCCTTGCAGTGTGTCGGCGTCGAGGCCGCTTCCCTCACCGCCGTCCGAGTTATTCCAGTCGATCGAGGTAAGAGCGCCGCCGTCGAGATCGAGGGAACCATTAGTGACAGTAAGATTTCCGTCGATTCCAAGGGAACCACTAATGTCAACGTCGTCGCCCAGATCGGTCGTTCCGGTTACAGCAAATGCGGAATCGAGGGAGATTGTATTCCCGTCGAATCCGAGATTTCCAGCGTCACCCGTTAACGTGTAACCGCCAACGTCGAGGTCGCTTTGCAGGGAGCCGCCTTCCCGCTGCACAAGATCATCGTTCGTAGTTCCGATAAGATATTTCAGATCCTCAATCACGTTGTGCGCGAAGAAGTTGTCCCAAATATCGATCGGGCGTTCGTCCTTTTGGTAAGAATAGTTCTCTGGGTATTCGTCGCCTGAATCGCCCCAGTCTTTCAAGTTAGTAGTGTATGTCATTAGCTAATAGAAGAACCCCCTCTATCTCCAACGAAGGGTAACAATATAAATCTATCGTTTTAGTTGACCGCACCGGAATACGTTCCACCGTCTGTTGGCTCGTCGTTCTCGTCCAACGTCGCGTAACCCAATCCAGGAGCAACGTGATCGCCGTTCGCATAATCTTCCACAGAAGCGTAGACAAACGTACCGTCACCGATCGTCTGGACTGTGTAGCCAGCAGCGACGTTCTGATCCAGTAGGCGTGCAATCTCAGTTGGCGATAACTTTGAAAAGTCCAGAGACGTTCCCGGAATTCCGATCTGGATTAGACCGGGCTGCTCCTGTTCGATATACGTTATCTCGTCGATCGGAACGTCAGCAATCACAGCTGCGTTCTGCATAACGTCTCGGATGGTACCGTTTCCAGTCGAACTCTGTAACCTGGAAATGATCCGCCCACGGTAATGTTCCAGTCCCTCGTCCGTCCGAAGGTTCTGGTCAACCAGACTGCCGTGAGAGGCCAGATCATCCACACTCTCTGCGGATTTGACCTTTGTAGCCGTTTCAACGTCGTCAATGTCTGCCTCAAGACGCTCCAACTCCTCGCCGATCGCCCCGAAGATTTTGTAGTTATTGGAATCCTCGCGTTTCCGGAAATGAGTTGGCAGTGATTCGACTAACTCATTTACGGTTTTGTACTCCGGTTCGTCGTAGGAAACTCTAACGTCGCTCATTGTTCTGTAGCTGTAATATCAATCCAGTCCCCGTCCGTTTCGGCGACAGATGTTTGCCCGATCGAGATGTTGTCCTCGCCGGTCGGGTTCTCAGATGTTCCAATGTACAGGTGGTCAATGTCGTAGATCCCCGGCGAGTCCCGGATCGCGTATTCGATCTCGCCGTACAGCACGTTGTCATCGACAGAAATGTCCCCGTTGGTCGTGTTTCCAGTCGATAGAACTCCACCGATGTAATTCGTAATTGAGTCTTTTACGTAGTCATCGCCCTGGTACTCGTCCGTAATGGAAAACTCGGTGTCAACGTAGATCGACACGGCCTGCGGCCTCGAGAACGTAACTTCCTGAATCTGACCGTTGGGTAGCTCTCCTTCAACTTCAACTGCCGTTCCAAAGTTTCCACCATACGTCTCGTCGCCTGCGGCTTTCGTGTCCAGAATCTCTTGGCCGATCGTCGCCTCGTTCCCGCCTTGAACAATTAACTCGAATCCGGGCCTGTCGCCGAGATCCGTTTCATCGTTGTTCGGAAAGATGGTAAGATTCTGAACACCGGGAACCAGATCGATCGCACTCAGAATTGCCCGCATGGTCGCACCGGTTCCATCGGCCAGTTCGCCTTTGGCCCGTTCGCGGAATTCCTCATCAGGTTCCCGATCGGTGCCGCCGAACGTGGAAGCATAGTTGATAACGTTCTGAATTCCGGATGGTGGTGACTGGATTCTGGTCAGCGTCTTTTGACCAATGTTGTTCTCAGCCCCGGTTTCCTCGGATTCGACTTCAACTTCAATCTCAGTCTCACCAGCGAGAAGCGTGGCGCTTTCCACTGTCTCGAACCGAACAGGTGTCGAACCCGGAGTCTGAACCACAGTCCCCTTTGGAATAGGGTAATCTACCGACCCAGAAGGCTCGTCACGCGAGAAAGTAACCGTACCAATGGATTTGGTCGCATCGATCCTTTGGACGCCTATGAGGGCTGTGAGAAGGTCCAGAGACGTTCCGGTCGCGTTGTCGATCTGCGTGGCCTCAAGCACCAACCCAACGTCACGCTGTGTGTCCGAAACCAGTCGTGCAACGGGGCGGTAGAACGCCCGGATTCTGGATTCCTCGGAATCGTCGAGGTCTTCCCCGAGATATTCCTTTGCGTCTATCAGAAGTGCATCAAGAATCTCCTCCTCAGTGTCAGAAACATACTCGCCGCTGTCAAGTCCCATTAGATAAGTTCCTCCTCAATAATTTCGTCCCGATTGTAGATCGCGTAGAGTTGCAGATTTCCAGTCCCGATCGGTTCCACAGAAACGTTCTCGATCGAATTAATGGACTCCTGCCGTTGTAGGGCGCGTCTCGCCTCTCTCTCCACCTTCCGGCTGGTATCAGGCGCGTTCGATTCCCCAATAACCTCCCGGAGAAACAGAGTCAATGTGTGGACGAGAGCCTGCCTGAAAGCCTCGTTTCCTTCTACTATCCCAAGGTCATTAGTTTCGTCAATAACCAGATCGAAATTGTCGTCAAATTGTAAATCCATATAGAATACCGCTAATTGACAGTCACGTCCTCGCTGAGAATGAGATTCAAAGAAGTGAGATAACCGTCTGATGATGAAGTGGTAATATCAGTGACCACCGGCTTACTGCCGCTGAGTTCAATATCCTCAGAATCCACCGTGACCGACTCTCCGCTCACCGCTACCGACCCTCCATTGATCGATACGTCGCCCTCGAAATCCAGATTGATATTGAACGCCTCCGTTTCCTCGTCCTTTTCCACCTCAATCTTGGATTCCTCGTCCAGCTCGATTACGAACTCGTGTGAGCCGATCTCCTTCTGAGGGTATTCCGCCTTACTGATTACACCAAGAGCAATCGGAGTACCATCATGGAGACGGTCCATCGCTACCATGTCACCCTCTGACGGCGAGAATAGCACGCCCGGATGTGACTTGATTACTGGAACGCCGATCTCCTCGACCCCCTTCCGGTCCAGCTGCACGTTCAACAGAACAATTCCATCTTCTGTATAAACGGTAGTGACCCTTCCAATATCAAGAGGCATCTATCCGAGCGCCCCCAGTATGTCGTCGGCCTCGATCGCGTTCCCATCGACAATGAATTCGTCCGAAGTTGGATCGAACTTGTAGGAATATGAAGTGATGTTGTCCATAGTGACTGAATCTGCAATGCTTAGTGTCGCGTTCCAGCCGACACGGGGACCGATCTTGTGATGGATTCTGGAAACGTAATAGACGCCACCCGGATACCGTCTCCCAGTGCCAGGAATTGAACTCTGGTGGCATACCTCTGAGTGATCCGGAATCGTCAGATAGTCACCCACGCTCGCGTCTCGGATATTGCCGAACTGTGGGTTCGAGGACAGCATATCAATAACCGCGCTTCCGTTGTTCGTTGATTCGACCGTCTCTTGCAATTTCCGGCGTGCAACCTTCTCAAGCGTATCTCCCGTTGGAACCATCCGATCATCGAAATACAGAATTGATCCAGTATCCAGATCGGTTCGGATAGCGACTGCTTCCGATCGCAAGGCGTCGTCGTCCTTCCCCATGTCCCACATGGATTCGCCCGAGCTACGTTCACTGGAACCTTTGACTACAACTCCCCCGATCGGCGCGTCCATTGGTGGAACGGAGTAGCTGGTGAGATTGTGCATACCTCGCGGGAAGCCCGCAAAGTAGTGGTTGTAATCGAGATCGGGAGTCCCGACGTACATGATTCCATCCTGTTTGGTGAAAATGTCCATCGAGTAGTGATTACAAACGTGTAAAATCGCATCCAACACGGGATCATCCCGGAAATCGAAATCAGCATCTTCCGCGCCTACATCAGCCCAATCATTTACCGTTCGCTGTATGCTAACCCCCGTGTTTGTGAGTCCTTCAAACAGGCTTCCGATACGTCCTCTGTCGGCCGCTCTGTTGAACAGACCACTCGAAGCGTAAGTCCTCGGAACGTCGTCTGGATCAACACCGTCCGTGAATTCCCAGTCCGTTAGCGCGTTGCTGTCTACCTGATCCATAACGTGGTCGAACAGGTAGTCCACAACGTCCTCAATCGTCACGCTGTTACCGACGAAAGGTACGTTCTCTGACCACGAACCTCCGAACGTCTTGTCGATCGTAACCCGTTCCAGGATCTTCAAACAGTCTTCCAATCGAATATATGAGGAATCCAAATCCTCGGAAAACGTGAGACTATCTTTCGTGAATAGAAGACGGGCCAGCCTCTCACCACCAGTTGTAATTTCAACGGGTGTATCAATCAGATCGGCTTTGGTGCCCAGGAGTGCGCCAGCTTCATGCGAAATACGAATGCGGGCGTAATCTAACCGTGACCGCTCGGTGAAGAAATCGACCTCATACGGCCGGATGATAGTTCCATCTTCAAAATGGAGCTGGGCTTGGCCTTTAGAACATCCCGACATTATGACCCCGGATCAATGATTCCACTTCCAGCAGATCCCAGCTCGTCTCGTCCCGTGCTGATTAGTTGGAGAGTGTATTTATACATCCATAACCCGCTGTGGGCGTCAATGCCTTCTGGCCCTTCAAGTCCGCTATCAGCGAGAAGCACCTCGCCCTCCCACTGCATCGTGAATACGTAGCATTTCTGTCCGAAATCACAGAGCTTGTGGAAATCTTCTAATTCGTTGCTCGTCAGAAATCCGTCAACGTGTATCTCGCGGTTCTTTCCACCAACGTCGTTAACATACTCGTTATCACAAACTCCTTTCTCTCGAACCAGATCGCGTTCCTTGTCCAGAACACACCGGGTTGGGTAGTAGTGAGGACGGAAAGAATCGTTAGACTGTGATTCAATTCCGCCACTTTCTCGGCTCGATTCCGGCTGAAATTCTACCTCGAACTGAAAACGATCGGAAGGACTGTACGGTTCGTCATAATATTCTGCATTAGTAGAAGCCATAATATAATAGAATCAGACGCCGGGTGAGCCGCTGTATGACGTTTTGTTTTCTTGTGTCTCTCTTTCCTCAGCGAATCCATCGAACGACGACTCAAGCGTGCGGAGGCTGTGTTTGTTCGTGTCGCCCTCGACAGTGACGTTGTAATTGTAGGTGTTTCCACCAGATCCAGAGTTGTCTCCAGATTGTGTATTACTTCCAGATCCACCGGAACCGCCACTGATTCCAAACCGTGAGTGAGTCCAGGCGCTTGCAACACCCATTGCACCAATTCCAACAACAGCAGCCTTGCCGAGCGTCAGAATACTCATCGCTGTTGCGGCGCTCCACAAGTGAGCGGCGAGTGCAGCAACCCCACCGATCAGGCCGAGGAAGCTAACTTTACTCAACAACGCAACCTGTGCAGCTATCAGCGTGAACATTCCCCGAACCGTGTTCAGGGCCGCTGCAACTACGTAGAGTTTAGCAAGGAACGTTACAATCGGTGCAATCCAATCATGAGTAATAATGTCGCCGAATTTGGCTCCCATCTCAATGACTGGTTGAAGGAGTGCCATGAACTGCGAAGCCGTGTGCAGGAGGTTGTAAACCGTGAACAGAATGTCCCGGAAAACGTCCATCAGTTCGCCCATCATTTCCTCGTTTTCGAGGGTGCTTCCAACCAACCAATCGAAGAATCGGTGAATACGTGGCTCAAGCGTGTTTGCGAACGAGACTACAATCTGCTCGAAATCGTCAGCGTAGCCGACAATCGTGTTGATGAAACCCGGAACCATGGAAACGAGGTGGTCGAACACCCGGTTCATTGGTCCCTCGAACGCGGTCAGACCGCGCAGAGAGTCAGCGATCGGGGCCAGCTTGGTCGGAAGGCTCCGTAGGAACTGATCCGAGATCGGCGCGAATTCCTGTAACGCCGGTCGGAATACTTGGAACATATCCCGGCGCAGACGGTTCATAGCTCGTTCTGCGTGAGCCATTCCGTCTGCCAGTTGCTCTCCGAATCCGAGCATTCCACCACCGATCATCGCGGCACCAGCTCCGGCAATGGCGTAGCCAGCAGCGGCGACTCCCATCATGTGGACCCGCAGCATAATCATCATGGGAAGCAGAATTGCAACGAGCTTCCACCACATCATGATGTTCGGAGTGTATTTCCGGAGGTTGTCGGTGAATTTCTTGGTCTTCCCTTTCAGGCTACCAAGGTTCGTATCGCCGCTTTTGAACCCGTCAGACATTTCCTGCACGCTCTTACTGGCTTTATTGGTGTGCTGTCTGAGTTTGTAAGCAGCTCTCGTATTGAGCGGACTGGAAGACGCTGTGAACGTATCATCGTCGTCATCAACGTTAATTCCGTACTTTTTACGCTTCTCGGCGATTCCTTTCGGAACTCCATCTTTTGTCGTCTCAGTATCTTCATCAAAGAACTCGTAAAGACCCTCAACGCCAGCCTTCTGAGCTGTACGTTGTTTTTTGAGGCTTTTCTGTTTCTTTTCGAGAGACTTTTTGTAATCCTCGCTGAAACTACCAATCTCACGTCTGTCAATTCCGGGATCATTTCGTGGTTGCCAACGGCGAGAAGCGGAGCGCACCTCACCCTTGTCAAGACCCGCAGCGCCCATGTGGATACCGCGACTGGACGATCGATCTTCGCCGTCGATCTTGTACGTTTTTGGACCACGGAAACCCTGACCGGCACCCTTTCCACTCGGCCTCCATGATCCACCAGATTTGCTCTGCCAATTTGGAGGCAGCCATGGGCCGTGTCTCGGTCCCTTAGCGGAGGCGTCGAAGCCACCCTGCATCTGGCCGCCGTCAGCCATCATCCGCATCTGGGTCTTCGCCTTCGCCGCAGACGCCTTGTCAACCTCAGTGCGGAGCTTGACGGTGCGCGTGCGTTCCAGCTGTTTTAGCTCGGCGGCCTTCCGTTTGATGTTGTCTTTGATTTCCAGGTCCGGACGAATCTTCTCCTTGTCGAGAGATTTGAGATCCCCCCGGATTTTTCCCATCGCTTTCCGGGTCTTGTTTAAGATCCCAACTTCGATATTGACCTTACTCATCGTTTACAATTGATTTATTAACGTACCGAATTGTTTCTTCCTGGCTCTGCTTGATCGCTTCCGCCTGCGAACCCGGCTTAGGTTTCCGCCGCTGGTTTGTCCGGCCACCGTTGATCGTCGGTGGACCGTGTTGCCCTTCCTGGGCCTCGTCTTGGGCCTCCTGTTCCTGCCGAGTATATTCTGAAAGGAGGAACTGCCGCTGGAAAGGAGTCATATCGCGCTGAGAAGGGACAAGCGGAATTCCCTTTTCTTGCAATGTCGCAATATCCGAACCGCGTTTACTTTTTGCGAAACCG
>LFFM01002240.1_pt1 | contig 12844 bp, 17 predicted proteins | sample 643131 | NCBI WGS metagenome assembly LFFM01 (sample SAMN03777445, study PRJNA286221) | soda lake metagenome | biome: soda lake; feature: Kulunda steppe; material: water; isolation source: sample Tc-Br brine of Tanatar trona crystallizer | place: Russia: Kulunda steppe | collected 2011-07
CACACCGTTATCGTCAGCGACCAAATGGGCGGGTGCGTCGGGAACTGTGTCTAACTCTTGTAGCATAGCTTGACCGGGCTGTGATCCGACCGTTACGACCTCAACGTCACCTTCCATGATAGGGTTTGACAGATATTTCGCGGCGATGTCGGACGATTCGGAATCCTCCATCATCATCAGAACGTCGGTTTGATCGGCGTCTTCGGTGTCATCAGGCATGGGTTTCACAGACCCGCCACCACCAGCGAGACCGGCCTCTTTCGCAGCCGTCCACATCTCACCACACGAACTGGCGTCGTTGCCCTCTTTTCGACAGTCCCCGAAAAACGAATTGTAGTCGGACAGATCCCACCCACTCTCCGCGATCTGGGGTGGACTCAACAACTCACCACCCCCACCGCTTTCAGACCCACTACCACCGAGGCTTTGTTCCACCGCCTCTTTAGCTCGCTTCTGAACGCGGTCCCGAATATCGCTTCCATCGGTCATTATTTACCACCCACACTGGTCGCCAGCCTCAACCCACGCTTTCTCGATTGAATCAGTAAGCCCATCACCGCCGTCGATAAGCTCTTTTGACCGAACAACAACCCACCGACGAACCTTGTCCATCTCCATACATTCGGGGGCTGAAAGTTCGTCAGGCGTCTCTCTCGGCTCAGGTGGCTCTTCAAGTCCGACGATACGCGACAGATTCTCCAACAACCCGGACTCGGTGCACTCTTCGAGAGCGACATCCATCGCGGCGTCTGTGGCGATTGAGCAACTGTCTGCGTCTGATATGTCGTCCATGTCAAACAAGAGAACCGCATCCGGTGTTAATCTTACCCACCTTACTCTTCACGAAGCGTTGGGTAGGTGTGTGCCAGAAGTTGATCTTGGTGGATGAGATGTTCGGACTCCCCAAACACACTCAACCACATCGTGAGACCGGGGTTCCGACGACTGAACATACGCCGCTCGTCTGGGTCGAGGGGTGCGTAGAAAGACATCATCTCCGACAACATTTCTTGAAAACGGCCACCCTCGACACGGGAGAGGAGTTGACGGACAACCTCTTTAGCCGGTACCTCATGTGGGAAGTCGATGTTTTCTCTGATCTCGGCGTTCTGGTAGTCTATTTCGCGGGCGAGTCCCCGAGATAGTTCGATAACTTCCATATCCAACACCTCTTGAAACTCCTGCGGGGTCCAGTTTCGATAGCTGCGCCTCCGAGACGCCATATCCGACACAACACCCCGTTTTCGCGTAGCACTACCCCGTTCACGGCTGAATAGGGGTGGGTTATCGGCCTCGTACCTGCCATCGTTGCCGCCAGTGAGGTTGTCGCGGGCCATTTGACGCCACTCTGGTTGCGGGTTGAAACCAACGGCCTCGTCGTATACGGTGACCCATTCGACAACATCCGGGTTTCGCTGGGTGAACAACTCCATCTCGTCGTTGTCGAGTCTATTGAACATACGGCTGGCTGCTTCGAGGGCATCGACCAACCTACCAGATTCGATGTACCGCATAACACTCACGGCGGTTTTTTCTGTGCCCATCTCACCCGCTTCAGTCCCCACAGAAGCGATGAGGCGGGGCACCATATCGGGCGAAAAACCACGGTACGAGTGGGGGCCTGATGTGAACTCATTTGGAGACATCGGAACAACCCCAGAGTAGCGATCTTCTGCGAGATTTTTAACAGCCTGTTCTGCCATATCGCAAGCTGGATCTTCTCTGTCAGAACACAACTCTTCGATCTCCCGCTCCAATTCATCTAACAGGTCTTCGTCGCTTTTCATACGAACAGTTACGACGGGGCCATGTTAAATTCTGCCTGCATAACCTCTTTGAGAACAGATAGGTCTTCGAGTTGTTCACGAACATCGTCAACCGAGGCTGCGTCGTCCACAGACTGCTTGAAACGCCCATACTCGGCGAGTGCTTGTGGGCGTTTGTGTGAGTCGATGTTCTTGATACCCTCAAGCAACTTCACGCACATATCACAGTCCTCGTCTCCGATAAGTGCGTCAATAGACTCGGAGAACTCGTCTTCTCCCTTCTCCACAACTCTCTGTGTGTCTCGTCGTGGTTCCGGCTCCGGCTCCGGTCTCGGTGCAGGAGCACCGGTCTGGCGGAGGACAGAACCGCCCCGGTCACCGGCCTCACGTTTGGCCCTAATAAGATCCAATTCCATCTCTTTCTGACGCTCCATCGCTTTGAGTTGCATCCGCTCACTGATCGTGGCTCTGGCAAGCGGGGCCACCGCAGGGATAACAGCCGAAGCGAGTTGGACTTGCTGTCGGTTCATATCAGCCGTTTGTGGTGCAAGAGGTTTATAGACTACCCCGAACAGACCGGGAAACGACTTTATGCGGAGGTTGCATACCCAGAAGTATGCCAAACGATTCCACAGACGACGACCAGAATAGCGGTGACCCGCAAATAGAGCGTGTCAGTGGCGGGAGTGACCCCAAACCCCCGTCAACCCACCGGTCGGCTGGTGAACTCGGTGCGGCTGGGGAGACAATGGCGACCGGGCTTTCGTCAGCCCTCGATGACGACGCCCCGCTCGAACAGCGTAAAAGCGGGGTGAAGCAACTCGGATCTCTCGTCAGCGGGATTGTGAACGGAGTTATGGAGCACAAAGAGCGGAAGCAGCGGATGGAAGAGAAACGTGCGAAAGAGGCCCAACTCGAACCGGTAGAAGACAAACCGTCTTGTGAGTGTGGGTTCACGTTCTCACGGTTACCGCAAAATGCGTCTCGAATCTCCTGCCCGCAGTGTGGGCGGGAGTACGAGGTTCAGTAGTCAAGCCGTCTTTTTCAGCTTCGGGCCGTACTGCTTGTAGTATTCTTGGTACGTGCGTATTCGCTCTTCGGAGTGTTGACCAACCCACCGCCCGTTGTCGATGAAGTCCACGACGGTAGCCTCGTCAGTTCCCGGTCGGAGCGCACGACCAACCTTCTGGATCGACCCGATACTGGTTTTCAGACCACCAGCCATCACGACAGAGCGGAGTTCGGGAACGTCGAACCCCTCCCCCAGCAGCGTGGAGATCAGAAGATCCCGGTCACCGTCTCGGAACGATTCGATAACCTCGTCGCGGTCGTTGGAGTCCGACGAAACGAACTTCGCACCGTCTATCAGACCCTCAAGACGCTCTCCGTGGTTGATCCGTTCTACGTGGATGTAGCACGGTTTTGGTAGCCTCCCAACTTCATCAGCTATCATAGAGTTTCGGCCCTCGTTCTCGACAATCTCACCCTTATACTCGTCCTGCCACTGCCGGTACGTCCCCCGGCTCTTGGGCGGTTTGAGTATCTTCCAGTTCGGCTTTGCGAGATAGCCTTCCTCAATCAGACCCTCTGGGCGGATGTCTGCTATCATCTCCCCTGTACCACCGATAACTTTGAGGGTGGCGTTATCCTCCCGCTCCGGTGTGGCCGAAAAGCCGTACCTGTACGTCGCATTGACATTCAATGCAACGTCACTGAACGTGTCTGCGCCGACTCTGTGGCACTCGTCGCAAATCATCACGTCGTGGTCAGTTCGCACGTCGTCTCGGATCTGACCGTTCTCGTAGACGCTCTGATACAGCGACACCATGAAATCTCCGTTCTCACGCTCGCCACCGTAACATTTCGCAACGTCGAGTCCCAGCAGATCCCGCATTTGCTCGACCCACTGATCGGCAATCTCTTGACGGTGACACAGCACCATAGCCGGGCGTTTGAGTTCGTGGATGAGGCGAAGCCCTATGAGTGTCTTCCCCGAACCCGTTGGCATTGAGATGATACCCGAACCGTGACGCATTGCGTCTTCTACAGCGTTGTTTTGGTAGTCACGCAAGACCATCTCGGTATCCCACGCGACGGTGTGTGAACCCCGACCGGGATTCACAACACCTTCCACATCGTATGACACGCCGAAGGCGTCGAGGACTCCCCTCACACGGGAGAGGCACCCGATAGGGAAGTAGAACGAACCACTGCTCGATTCGCGGAACAGGTGTTCTTTACCGTCCCACTCCCCAGCCTTCCATGCGTCTGTCCATTCGGCGTTCTCGACCTCGTAACTCAACTCTTCGTCCACGGCCCGCTCTACCTCGGTTGGGAGGTCGCCGTTGACGAATATGTACGGTGCTTTATCCCATTTGGATAGCGTGAGCATACTAAATCACCACGTAATCCCGTCTTGGTCGTCGTTGACCTTGCTGGTGCTCTTCTCGACCGAAGGAGCGTCGGAGTCTCCTTCCTCGTCTTCTGGGAGGTTGTCGAACATATCGCTGGCCTTCTTGGTGCTGGCCTCGTCGGAAGACACCGACTGGTCAGCAGACCGGATGCCCAGAGCGCGTTTGACGACACGCTTCACAGCACGGGACTCGGCGACGCCAGACACGTAGTCGGGTTCACGAACCTGCCGAGATGCCGTGTCTGCACCTTGCAGAGACGTGTACTCGCCAGAGAACTCACCGTCTGGTATGACCAATGTGGATTCAACCATGCAGTAGACGATACCTTCGTCCACTCCGTGAGCAGCGAGTCGGCTTGTCAAAGACGACATACCGACCTGACGGGCCAACTCTTCGTGCCCTTCGCGGTCGAGATCCCATTGCACAGAGTCTCCGAACTCCATGCGATACCAACACTGCTCGGGTATGTCAACGGCTTCAGGGTACAGCCAACCTTTCTGCTCTTGCATTATCTACGCCTCCTGCTCCAACCATTCTTCCGGGTTGTCGTCTCCCGCAATGTGGGTGCTGGCGACGTGCCCGTACATCTCGGCCTCAGACCCGCAGTTGTAGTAGCAACCGTCGTGTGGACACTCTAACTGCCCTGTGTCAGAGTTTCGGAGGCGTTCCATGAGGTCGCCCTCTTCACCGCTATCGCCGCCCGTGTCTGTTTGGGGTGCCTCTGAATCACCAGACAGGCGTTCGATTGCGGCTGAAATGACCGAACCGGGCGCGTCGATGGCCGTGTTCTCTTCAACGACTTCAACGGACAACTCCGAAGCGTCCATACCGACGATGTTGATGTACTGTTCGATGGTTTCGGTGATTTCGTCCACTGACGAAGAATCACCACTCTGTTCGGGTTCGTCGTCTTCGACCTCATCAGCAGGGTCTTGAAAATCACCCAACTTACCGTCGTCAGAAACCGACTCTTCGCCTCCCTGCTCGGGTTCCTGTTCCGGTTCCGGTTCCGTATCGGACACAGACCCGTGATCTTCGTCGGGCGCGTCCTCGGGTACCTCAACGATACCAGCAACACCAACGTCGATGTACTTGGTCACGTCGCCGTCGTTGCGTGATTTGTTGACCTTGTTGATGTTCCCGATGACGATGACCTCACGCCCACGCATAGCGTCTCCGATGAAGTTTGTCTGACCATCCGGCGTGTCGAAGTTGGCGTGTGCGTCCCGGCACAGAGCCTCGAAGTCTTCGACGGAGAAGAACGGCTCACCGTATCTCTGACGCTCTACGTGTGCCCGGAGGCGTGTGTCGCCAGCCTCAGAAAGAACCAACTCGAAGTGGGGTTTCGGGTTCCCACGCTCGTCGGGCATCATAATCGGCCCGTCTCCTTTCGGCTCACCGTCCTCAAAAACCGTTTGCGGGTTGATGTACCGAACCTCACCCCGAACAGCGACAGTAGTGTACTCGTCGTTACGACCAATTTCTGACGGGTGTTTCGCAACGTCAGAAAGCTTCGACGCGAGTTGGTGTCGCGGAAGCTCAGTAGCCGAATCGAGTTGTTTCAGATCGTAACTGTCGTACTCGGAATCGTGTTCGAGTCGAACTTCGACAGCAGACCCGGCTGGGATCTGAACCTCTCCACCCTCGGCAGTTTGGATGGAACCAGACCACGTTGAGGCTTCAATGTGCTCACCGTTCGACCGGACGAGAGCGTGGCGGCGCGGCCAGTTCTTACCGAACCGGTCACGGCTCCCGCATAGAATACCCGCCACCTTCTCCGCACTGCTGGCTTCCAGCTTGTTGTTCAGCGCACTCTCCGCGAAACGCACAACGGTCGGGATAGAGTAGCTGCTGTACTCTTCGATTGTCGATTCAACGACAGACGTAACGTCAATACCGGACTCTTCCGCACGCCCGATAAGTTCGTCGTCAATCTTAGCCTGTACCTCTTCCGCACCAAACGTCTTACCTGATCCTGACATGATGCAAATAGTGGTTATCACGGTGCTTACTTATACCTTTCCTTATCAGTAGGATTAAGTACCAATCATTCCCACCTAATAGTACATGGCACGCGCGACTACAGTAGCCAAAGTGGACTACAGAGGCCGAGTAATCATCCCAGAAGCGGTTAGGGAAAAGCTCGGAATTGACGACATAGAGCAGGGTGAAAAAAGGATTTTAGAGATTGACATTGAGTACGATGAGAACTAAACGAATAAACGGATACCTGCGGGTCGATTGGAAGAAAGGCAAGATCAGTGCCCGGAAGACAGAACCAAAAGCGAGCGGGCTTGGCGCGAACGAGCTATTAGTCCCGGTGAAAATAGACGTAGAGATACCAGAACCGGATATGCCCACACTTGGAGTCACTGTCGAAGCACCGGCTGCGAAGGTAGCGGCAGGGAACCTCGAATCAATACCAGCAGACGAGCAGCCGGGGTGGACAGATATAGCAGACGAGAAAATATCGTATTTGACCGATGATTTGGAAGAAGCCGACGACCCATACGAGATCCAAAAAGTCGTGGAAAGTGTGGTGGCTAACACGCTAATAGACGCCGCCGGGCGTCCGAAAGCTGAAAATGTCGAAGAGTACACCCACAACCGAGTGATGGCTATTTACGACGAAAATGAGGGATGAAAATGTTTGAAAAGCTAATCAGACGGGTGGCGATGTGGCGGGTGAAAAGGCGGCGGGAGAAGCTGATGAAGTGTTACAGAAAGGAGTTCAAAATCAGACACAACAAATCTTCGGGGCTGTCACCCATCCTGTATTCTTACTACAGAGCTGATGATGAAGGGGTTATGACCATCGAACCAGACGAGGACGGGGATTTGGTGAAGACGTGGAAATGGCCCGAGAACGCACACGATGTGGATAATGGAGATTGTGAAAATGGATGTTAAAGACGCCTTCAACGCGGTGAAACCTGAAAAGTTCGTGATCGGGAGTCCGGGTACTTCGGTGAATTACCACACAAAAGTTTGCCCGCGTGTTAAGGCTGGTTTGAAACTGCACAAACCGTTACATGATGGGGGAAATCGGGTGAGTGGGGTGGGGGAAAATACGATTGAGTTCCACGAACTCGAACAGTGCCCCGAGTGCCAGAAGATTGAGGAAGAGCAATGACACCAGAACTATCAGACGTAGGCCAAGATGAAATCGGGGATCGGTATTACAAATGGAGCGACGGGAAAGAATACCCGAGCGTCACCACGGTTCTAAAAGCAGACCCCGAAAAGAAGGCGGCGATAAAGAATTGGCGGAAGTCGCACCCTAACCCCGACCACTACCGAGACCGGCAGGGGCAGTTGGGGAGAGTCGTTCACCGGAGAGTGCTCAACCAATATTCGATCAGGAACTTACCACCAGAGGAAATCGACTTCGGCCTCGTTGACGACGAGTTTATGACAGACGTTGAGGTTGCAGTGGGGATGTGGCCCACCGCAGACATTGATGTTGGCGACCAGCCAGACGTGGAGGTGGCAGTGAGATCCGATAAGCACCAATACAGCGGTCGGTTCGACCTCCTGACCACTGACGGTGTTCTGTGCGATTTGAAAATATCAAAGGCCGTTCGAGATTCATACAGGATGCAAGCAGCGGCTTACTGGCAAGCACTACGCGAAATGGACGGGTACGAGGCCCCAAAAGAAGCAGCTATTATCCGACTGAACCCAGACCCGGCCACGAACAAATCACTAACGGCAAAAGTAGAACGAATCAATGAAGATCAGGCGGCCTACTGGTTCGACCATTTCAAGCGTATTCAGGCCATATACCGGGGGGAAAGATGAGCGAACGTCTCGTTTTCCGAACAGTGCTCAACTGTGGTAATTGTGGCGAAGAGTGGGGCTGTTGCCACCCGAAGCGTGTAGCCGTCGAAGGAGAATATTCGATTGGCGATAACGTCGCTGTCATCAACAAGAAATGCACAGAACTCGGTATGTTGAACTGTGATTGTTGCAGAGTCGTCAGGTGCCCGAACTGCGATTTGGCGGAGAGTGTGACAGTCAAAGATCGTCACCCAACACCGGGTGAAATGGGGAAAGAACAATGAAAGACATGACAAAATCTGAGCTACAAGATTTGGAAATAGGAACAGACCCTAACCTTTCACCAGAGGAAAAGGAAGTGAGTATCAACACGTCGAAAGACCGCGACTTGTGTACCATACACAGCGACATCCCGGTGTTCGTCAAGTGGGTTCTGAGTGTCGAAGAGTCCAAAATCCTCCGGTCGCGTGTTGTTGAGGTTGACGGAGAAGAGCGTCTTGTCTCGATTAAAGCGTTGATCCCCAAAGGTATTATCAAACTCAAAGGTTCGGCGAGAAAGTCAGACACCGACTCTAACGTTGTCAGTTACGGACCAGATTTGGGCTGATTCAACGGTTCCCCTGAACGTATAGCCAACCATTCTCGATCAGGTGGGATTGAAATTCATACAACTCTTCTTTAATAACGTCAGATGACGTTGTACGTTGTTTTCTGGCCCGTCTTCGGCACCTCTCCTGCATAAACCACCGAGACCTTTCTTCGTCAGACATCGCGGGCCACTCTGGGGGGAGATCGTAGTCATGCCTCATTCGCCACACCCACACGGCGAAGACCTGTTCTCATCTTTCTCGAAAGTCCCGACACGCCCGTTTTTAAAGTCGCTCTTGGAAAACGGCATAGAGGCACGGTGCCTGCGTGTGTCGTTATACACTGTCGCTTTCGGGTGCTGTATGACAGGGCCGAGGTCAGAAAGGCGTCGATAAAACGCGAACTCTTCCTCAGCGCGTATTGATGCGAGGTGTGTTTGGTCAATATCCTCGTCAAACGGCCCAACAATCTCCCACGCATTAGCAGTCATCGCGTGGCACTGGCCGTTGATGTGAGGTGTCACGACATCCTCGAAGGCGGCCCCAGCGTCGATAACCAACCCGAACAAGCCCTCTGGGAACGAAAGTGGACGGCTATTTACAGCGACAGGTTTCGGTTGCTGATCGAACGCTTCGATCATCTCGTACAGAACGTAATCGTGGAGTGGTGGGGCGTCGGCGTCCCACGAAAAGATAACGTCGTAGCCTTCGCCTAACGCATAGTTATGCGCTGCATTACGAGCAGAGAGCTTCCCAATCGGAGCCTCATACACTTCGACACCCTCAGCAGCCATCGCGTTTTGCCACGTATCACACAACTCCCGGTCTGGTGGTGAAAGCGTCACCCACGCCTGAACGTCAACATCCACACCATCCGGTATGTGTTGATCCGAGACCTCACTCGCGGTCTTGAAAACAGTTCTCCCTTCTTGATACGCGGGGATCTGGACAACTACCTTCATAGCGACCCCCTTTTGAAAAATGGGTCGGGCAAGCCAGAGGGACACACTCTCAACAAATCGTACAAATTATCCATACTTTCCGTGTATCTATCAACCCTCAACTCACGTATAACATCTTCGGGCACCCCATCGAGACCTGTAGGGCGGAAGGTGTACTCATAGTCAGTATTGTCGGCTGGGTGGTCTGTGATACGAGAAGCATACGCAACAGCCAAAACAGTCTCAGGCCGTATGTCCATACCGTGACTCCTAACTTCGACTTCTCCAATACGGTCGTAGCGTCGTAGTGCTTGAGAAAGGCCACCGTGAGACCGTCCCAATTCGACCACAAACTTACCCCCGACTGTCGCGGATGCCCACGGGACTACCGGGGAAAGTGGACCGACAGCGTTCTCTACAAACTGCCACTGGTTGTTGTGGTGAGCGACTAAACGGCTATCGACAATCATCAGCCTGTCTTCTGGGAAGTAAAGACCCGTCACAGCAGTCATTTCGTCGTAACTACCGAACTGCTGTGAAATGGGTGTTCCCGACCCACGAATCTCAAACTCTGCTGTAAAGGACTCACTAACTTCCAGTATATCATCGTGGAAAACCGATCTCAACTGGTCACGAACCATACTTTCAAAATCGTCCATACATCTACAAACACACCTGTTCTGCAATAGTATTTTCCCGCGTCAGATTGAACGGGCTTCTAACGATGTTCGTTCACCATTCAAAACCTATTTACAAACAGGACGGTAATGTCTCTCTAACGAGCGAAGCGCGACCGGAAAAGACCGCCTAACATCTTTTCCTAACGGTGCCTCGCTTATAAATCTGACCCTAACGGTCCACCAGAGACCGTTAGTAGGTCACTAACCCGATACAATGTCAACACAACCCCAACCCCTAATCACAGCGAAAACGGCGAACGTGCCAGCAAAGTTCGCCGAGAGGAACCGCCACCTGAACTACATCCGAACAGACGAGGGCGAGTATTGGAGCAAGCTTCCTGTGGCTCCGTGGGCGGAAGGACACGGATACCCAGCAGCCGGGTACAAAGACAAAACAACGTCGCTCGAAAAAGCAACCCGGTACGTCGAATTGAACGAGTACGACGTTCAGCAGCACGTCGGCGTCCCCGAGAACGCACACCCCGGATTCGGTCTCTTCTACCACCTCCACCCAGAACCCTCAGAAGACGGTATCGTATTTATCGACCTTGACGACGTGCGCGACCCAGAAACAGGTGCGTTGCACAAAACAGCTATCGGATTTTTGGAGTTAGCCGGTTCCTACTCGCAAACAAGCGTGTCTGGGACTGGTCTACACATATTTTTGGAAGGTAAGCTACCGGACGACGTTACCGCGATCCAGTCAGAGCTACCAGAAGATAGCAGCTTCCCAGACGCCGAGATTGAGGTGTACGACAGCGACCGGTTAATCGCCATGACCGGGGATCACATCGAAGACACCCCGAAAACAGTCAACCGGAACGACAAACTACTCGAAGAGGTTGTCGAAGAGTTCCACACCAAACAGCCGAACTCAATCCACGACGTAGACCAGCCACAGAAACCCGCTATCAGCCGTGAAGAGATCCGCAACGTCGAGAAAACGTGCTACATCAAAGACGTTTACGACGCGATTAAACACACCAAGCCGGGAGACATCCGCCTCAAATCGTCAGTCACCCGCGACCGGGGAGACGGGACGAAATCGTTAGACCCCTCATGGGCGCAGTCGAGCAGTGGTACCAGACTCGCGCAACTCGAAGAGGGATGGGTCTACCGGGCGGGTATGGTCGGTCTGGACGCCCTACAGGTCGTCGCTCTCGAAGAGCGTATCATCACTGACGTAAACGACTACCCCAGCGGAGAGGGCTTCACAGAGGCCGTAGAAGAGCTACGGAAACGTGGTGCTCACATCCCAGAGTTCGATAAAACGACCCTCAGCCTCTCAAACGCTGTCGTCATGCCGAACGTCAGTCACGGCGACGGCGGCGGGCGGAAGATTACCAAAGAAGACCTGCGGGGGCGGGTTCTCGACGCCATTGTCACAGCGATTCACGAAGACCGGAACATGGTCATCGACGCAATCATGTCCGGCGGGAAGACCTACGGCACATTCAAAGCAGCCGCGGATATAGACGAGCCGGTGTCGTACTTCGCACCACGCCTCGATATGTACGAGCAGGCAGTCGAATACTGCGAAGAGATCGGAATATCACGCGATGAAATCAAAGTGCTGCCGTCAATGAAGCGGGACTGTCCGACGTGGAACGGGGTGCACGGCGATGATTGGGCACAGAAAGTCAAAAGGCAATACTACGCCGGGGCGCAGCCGAAAATCATCCATGAGATGAACGACGACATACCGTGTCGCCACGAACACGAAGATGGCGGCGAGAAGTGCCCATACGAGGCCATGTGGGAGTTTGAGCCGGAGGATTACAAAGTCATCATCGGCCACTACAAGCACGCCCACATCCCTCACGTAACCGCAGGACGGACGTGTGTTTTCGATGAAGAGCCGACAAACGCTTTCGAGACAACGTTGGCCGGTGAACAGCTAATCACCGCGATCAACACGTTCCTCGATATGAGCGTGTCGCCACCGGTCGAGGACTTTACCGATCTGATGGAGATGCGGAACGACAGACGCCGCGTCAAGAAGTGTATGCGGTGGTTCAACCAGATGGAGCAACAGGACGAGTTCGATTACAACTCGCCCGATAGCGGTAACGTAATCGCTCTTGACGGAGAGGGATACCACGGATACGCCCCACACGCCGTCTACGCCATTTTGAACACCAGCCCGGTCGCCGAAGGGTCGAATTTCGAGCGGGGTTTTATGCCAAGAGACGGACCCGGAACGCTCTTTTTCACAAGCAGCGAGCAGCGGGGTGAATATTACGTCCAATTCCGAGAGTCGCCGAATCTCGAATACGCCAACTGCGTACTCGCTCTGGACGGAACGCCGCTGCTCGACAAGTCGAAAGCACAGGGTATGCGGGCGAGAGAGTGGCAACAGTCGCTCGGTATCAGCATTGAACACAACCGAATCCTGTCCAACACCGAACGCCAACAGTACATCCGAAACACGCTCGGACACAGGTACATCCAAGTTAGTGACTCGGCGAATCCGTACTCAAGCGGTCGGTATAACAACATGACAGAGGATGCCGCCCTGTGCGCTGCGGCGAAAGAGGTCTACGGTGACGGTGAGGCTCCTATCGTGTTCACCCCCAAGAAAGTCGAAGACGAGTACCGAGAAGCTGGGTGGATAACAAAAGGCGTCGCCAAAGACATCGGACACCCCGGTAACCTGCGGGGGACGGACAAGTACGG
>LFFM01002241.1_pt1 | contig 12841 bp, 12 predicted proteins | sample 643131 | NCBI WGS metagenome assembly LFFM01 (sample SAMN03777445, study PRJNA286221) | soda lake metagenome | biome: soda lake; feature: Kulunda steppe; material: water; isolation source: sample Tc-Br brine of Tanatar trona crystallizer | place: Russia: Kulunda steppe | collected 2011-07
TTGGCGACACATGCGCGGTAATATCTTCTCCGGCCATATTCCGGTAAGTGCCATCAGCCGTTCGGCCAGGTTTTTCGACGGCAATGACTGCAGCGGGCTCGTGGGTTGCAAGGAGCGATTCGGCCACAGTGGCTGGCTTGGTTGTGGCTGTGTATTCCATCTCGGCAGTCGTCGGAATCTGTTCGAACGCATACGATCCAGTGAGTTCGTTTGCGACGGCTTCGACGGCTGGCCGTGTCCGTTCGTCGACGATAAAAACGGGTTTTGCACCGAGATTCCTAAGCGATCGGGCCAGTATTGCTGCGCCGAGGGGACCATCAGTTTCAGGGTGGTTTGCCGGCGTAATGGGAAATCCTGTCGTCAGCAATACGACCCTCCCGGATTCGACTGATCCGACCAGTCGGTCGGCAGCACGTTTGACCACCGGCTCCGAGAGCGTTTGTCGGTAGGCATTGTACAGCAGCCGGCTGTTTCGGCCACCGACATCAAGCGTGATCTGGTGGTCGAACTCCCCATACATACCTGGAATCACCAGCCGAAGCGGCTAAAGATTCCGTTTTTTTACCGATTGGGCGCCTTTGAGCCATGTGCAAACGCGTGCATCGAGCTGGAATAGTCATGATTATCAACACCCTTTAATTTTGCACACCTGTGCTAAGTATTGAGCTACAAATTAATAACAGATCCACAATTTATAATATGATGTGAACGAAACGAACGGCGTTTGCACTATATGTCACTGAAACTGTATTTGTATAGGACAATTGTTATATATGTCGTCTATAGATGCTTACGTATGTCTGAAGAGAAATTCAGCAAGACGGTAGCGCGACGAGACGTCCTCGCTGGCCTCGGTGCTGCAGGTGTCGTTGGATTGGCGGGCTGCACTGGTAATGGTGATGACGACGATGATGCCGGTAGCCCGGACACCGACGTTGTTCGATGGCACGCCGGCGGAACCGGTGGTACCTACTTCCCGCTTTCGGGTGAGTTCGAAGGCATCATCGAGGACAACACGGATTTCGATGTTGAGGTTTCGGCGACCGGTGCCAGTGTCGAAAACGTCGGGAGCCTCGGTAACGGTGACGCCGACTTCGCGATGATTCAGAACGATGTCGGCTTTTTCGCGAAAAATGGAACCGGCCTCGACGCATTCGAGGACGATCCAATCGAGAACCTCCAGGGCGTTGCGACGCTCTATCCCGAGACAATTCACATTATCATCGATCCCGAAGCCGGAATCGATTCGATTGCAGACCTCGAAGGTGCAAGCGTCAACACCGGCGACCTCGGCAGTGGAACACAGGTCAACGCTCTGCAGATTCTCGAATCTGTCGCCGGCCTCACGACCGATGATTTCGACGAACAGAACACCGACTTCACCCAGGCGGCCGACCAGCTCCGCGACGGCGACGTTGATGCGGCCTTTGTCGTCGGTGGCTGGCCGGTCGGCGCGGTCGAGGAACTGGCAACCACGACGGATGTCGAGATTCTCAATCTGACTGCCGACGAGCGAGAAGCCGCCCGCGAAGACGCCTCGTGGTTTGCCGACGACACCATTCCGGCAGGCACCTACGAGGGAATCGACGAGGACGTCGACACCGTCTCCGTGCAGGCCATGATCGCAACCCGCGAGGAGTACTCCGCCGACACCGTCGAATCGGTCACCGAAGCGATTTTCGACAACACCGATGGACTGAGCATTAAGAGCGACTTCATCAACGTCGAGACCGCACAGGACGGCATGTCGATCGAGCTGCACGAGGGTGCGGCCCGGTACTTCGAGTAGTGTGAACCGCCGGTCGTGGCTCCTTGGTCTCGGTGGGCTAAGCTGCCTTGTGCTCCCTGTAGGACTGGCCATGACCACAGAAACGCTCGTCGTTACCGATTCTACCGGAACGCCGGTCGTCTCAACATCCGTTGACGATGGCTCGGAAATCATCGTCGAATACACACACAGTGTCGAACAAACACTTGTTCGTGATATCTATGTTGTCGACAACGGAACGCTACGTATGACCCGGATGGAGTTTAGTTCGTTCGGTGCTGGACTTCCCGCACAGGCGCAGGTAACCGTTGAAAACGGGAGATACGTCTATGAGCCACCCGAACAGCGCTATGAGGTTCTTCGACTCTCGACAGGCCCTATCGCCGACCACGACCTCATTGTCGATGGAACGCGGTACGATATTGCAACGCTCGTCGGAAACCGGACGGCCGAGTTGCGTCTTCACAACGAACGACTACTAGTATGACGACTACAGATACATCGGGGAACACTGCACAGCCAACCGACTCCAAAGCTGATGCCGACGAGGTATTAGATGAAATCGAGCGCAAGCGGTCACTCCGCGGAGCCGCCGTCGTCGCCGTTGCGACGATCGGGATCACCTTTTCGTTGTTTCAGCTCTGGATTGCTGCCCGTGGCTCAACGTTTGCTATCCCGGTTCCATGGGCCGAACCCTACGAACTCGCATCGCTCGCCCAGTTGCAGATTCGGGCGATTCACGTTAATTTCGCGCTCATCCTGGCGTTCCTGTTGTTTCCCGGCTCGACCGGCGATGGCCCAATTGTTCGGCGGCTCGCTCACCTCCCAGTGATCGTCCGAGACCGTTTCAATGACCACCCCATCAGTCGCGGTGTCGAACGGATTGGCGCGATAGCCAGCTGGTTTTTTGTTGATCGCGATACAAATCGTGTAACTCCGTCAGATGTCGTGTTGATCGGTCTCTCGTTGTTGCCAACGTTGTATTACATCCAACACTACGACGAAGTACGAAACGTAGTCCGCGTCCGCGGACTGGGTGGTGCAGCGCCGCTTGGTGAACTGTACCCGATACTCGCGCCGGTGGCTGTCGGCCCATTTGGCGAGCGGCCGGTCGCCTACCTCATGGGGGTTCTTGCGATTTTACTCGTCTTGGAGGCAACGCGGCGGGCGCTCGGTATTCTGCTCATGGGACTCGTAAGTCTGTTTTTGCTCTACGGAAAGTACGGCTTTTTGATTCCGCGTGATGCACCGGTCGTCGGAATATTTGGAACATCCGAGCTTCGGTGGGATCAGATCGTCCAAAACCTCTGGTATACGGTCGAAGGGATTCTCGGTGTTCCTGTTGGTGTCTCTGTTAGGTTTATATACATATTCATCCTTTTCGGGGCGTTTTTGGAGATGTCGGGCGCAGGCAAATGGTTCATTGATCTGGCCTACTCAATCACTGGAACGCGAAAAGGAGGGCCTGCAAAGGCAAGTGTCGTTTCTTCGGGCTTTATGGGCATGCTATCGGGTTCGTCAGTGGCAAATACAGTAACTACGGGCGCGCTGACGATTCCGCTGATGAAACGCTCGGGGTACTCCCCGGAGTTCTCGGGAGCAGTCGAATCCTCGGTATCTTCCGGTGGACAGATTCTCCCACCAGTGATGGGTGCGGCCGCATTCCTTATTGTCGAGTTTACCGGTACCCCGTTCCGTGAGGTCATTATTGCGGCGACGCTTCCCGCATTGGCCTTCTTTTTCGGCATGTGGGTGATGGTCCACTTCGAGGCGGCCAAGCACAACATTGGAGGACTTGATCGAAGCGAACTGCTTGACATTGGCCCGCATATGCGACGGGGCTGGTTCTATCTCGTCCCGCTCGGGCTATTGCTGTACTACCTCGTTATCGCTCGGCTCTCGATTGGCCGGGCCGGCTGGTTTACCATCATCGCCACAGTCGCACTGATTGCGGCTGTTGCCGTCTACAACGACGATACCGGGCCATACCTTGTTGGGGCGATTGCCGCGGGCTATACCGCAACCGCTGTTTCGTGGTATCTTGCCGGCGGTACACCGGCTGACGTTGTATTTGGAACGACAGCAGCGACAGTGCCACTCGGAGCCGCATTCGCTGAGGCACTCTCCTCGCTCGGGGTGACGATCATCGCAATCAGCCTCGTGTTTTTGCTTGCCGACCCACGTGGCCCTGCGCCCTTGCTTGATCTCGATCCAAGTGTTGATACTGCCGCTCAAACCGTTGACAGCCGGATAGGCAACGAGATTGCGACCAGCCGAGCGGGCATGTTCGCCTCGTTCGTCCTCAAATCGTTGGACAACGGTGCTCGAACCGCAACAATCGTCGTCATCGCGGTGGCGGCCGCCGGCGTGATACCCGGAATTATCAATATCACCGGGCTTGGCGGGAGTTTCCGCGCGCTCATTTTGGATGTGAGTGGTGGCTCGTTGGTCTTGCTACTGATTCTCGCGGGAATCGCGTCGGTGATCGTCGGGATGGGAATGCCGACAACGGTGATGTACATCATTATCGTCGTCCTGCTCGGGCCGGTCCTGCCGGAGTTCGGAATTGCCATTCTCGCGGCCCACCTGTTCGTGCTCTATCTCGGGCTGATGGCCGATGTGACACCGCCGGTGATGGTCGCCGCCTACGCCGCCGCCGGGGTTGCGAAATCCGATCCCTTTGAGACGGGCAAACAGGCGTTTTTGCTCTCGTTGAACAAGATCCTGGTTCCGTTCGCCTTCGTGTTCGCGCCGGGAATCTTGCTGCTCCGCGGTGATGGTCCTGGCGAGTTTTCGGTGCTCTCGGTCGCCGACTTCACCGATATCGGCTTCATCATCCCGGAAGTCGTTATTCCGGTCGTCGCGATGTTTGCCGGCGTCTATGCGCTCGGGATCGCCATTATCGGCTACTACCAGACTGACGTCTCACGGGTTGCCCGCGTGGGCTTCATCACTGCGGCCGTGTTGCTCTCGATTCCGGGCATGGTGTTGATGCCACTGGGAACCGCACTCAGCGTCGTTGGCACTGAGATGACGCTGTTTACGCTGACGAACGACCTCCTGCTTCGGGCGGTCGGCGGCGGGCTTCTTGTCGCTCTCATCGTCGCCAACCGGCGGCGGGCAAGCGACGAAAGCGAGCGCGACCTCACAGAGACAGCCAGCCCGACGGCTCGGGACGTGAGTTCCTAATCATCAGGTATCGACTCACAATCAACATCAACAATCAGGAAGATACAAACAGCACGTCCGTGACGGATGTGTATGGAGCAGCTTCTTGCTGGCAAAACAGCAGTTATCACGGGTGGCGCAAGCGGGTTTGGTCGGGCAATCGCGCTCACGTTTGCCGACCACGGTGCAAATATTATTGTTGCTGACATCCGCAAGACTCCACGAGAAGGTGGGCCGCCAACACACGAACAGATAGCTGCTGACACAGGCCAAACCGCTCACTTCGTCGACTGCGACGTAACCGATCCGGCTGACCTCCAGGTCGCCGTCGAGGCAGCCGACGAACTCGGCGGCATCGATATCATGGTCAACAACGCAGGAATCTCAAACGAGACCGATTTTCTCGAGGTCACCGAATCCGAGTACGACCAGCTCATGGCGATCAACGTCAAGGGCGTCTTTTTCGGGGCCCAAGCGGCCGCAAAACAGCTCGTCTCGAACGGCGGCGGGACGATTATCAACATGTCGAGTGCGGGAGCCTACCGCGCAATGGCCGAGATTTCGACCTACTGTGCCTCGAAAGCCGCCGTCCGACAGCTGACCTATGCCCTTGCCGACCGGTTTGGTGACGACGGAATCCGCGTCAACTCGATCAACCCGGGCTTTAGTAAGACTCAGATGTTGGCTGACTCCGAACTCGGAAGCGGCGTCCAAGGCCGGATCGCCGCCAAAATGCTCAAGAGTACGATTCCCGCCGGCCGGTTCGGTGAGCCCCAAGAAATAGCCAACGTCGCGCTCTTTCTTGCGAGTGATCTGAGTTCCTACGTCAACGGCGAGAGTATTCTCGTCGACGGCGGCATGACCCATACCTAACTTTCAGCACAACCGTTTCGACGGCCGGGTCGCAACCGCTTTTGCCTCCCGAAACGCAGTTCGTGTATGTCAGATGTCATCGACAGAGCCGACACCGCCAACCGAGACTGGCGGCTCATTCGTGAGCAAGCCAGACCGGGGGCGATGCAGATGGCGCTCGATGAAATTGCAGCCGAAACCGCCGCCGCAGGCGGCCCACGGACGGTTCGGGTCTACCAGTGGGAGCCAAGCTGTCTCTCGCTTGGCTACCACCAACATCCCGAGACAGTCGACTGGAACGTCTGCGCCCAACACGGAATCGATGTCACCCGCCGACAGACCGGTGGCGGCGGTATCTATCACGACGCAGTCGGCGATATCTCCTATTCGATTACGGCTCCGGCCGCCGAATTCCCGAGTAAGCTCCTGAATGCCTACCACCTGCTGTGTGAACCAATTCTTGACGCCTTCGAGCGGCTGGGCGTCGACGCCCAGTTCGTCGATAGCGAGAGCCCTGCAATCTACAAGCCAGCCTGTTACCTCCGAGCGCTCCATCCGGCCCACGACATTGTCGCCGGCGGCAGAAAAATCAGCGGCAACGCCCAATATCGAAAGCGCGATGCGGTGATCCAACACGGCTCGCTGACCTACAGCGTGCTGACTGACCGACATCTCTCGACCTTTGTCGACCCCTCGGCCGACGCGGAGACGTTTTCTGATCGTGTCACCGGCATCGACGAGCAGGTCGACTGCAGCCGTGCGGCGGCAGTTGAGGCGGTCGAAACCGCACTTGCTGACTGGTGTGACGCACGCGAGGGCTCGTGGACCGACGAGGAGCTTGCTCGTGGCCGCGAGCGGGCGGCCGAAAAATACGAGACTGATGCGTGGGTGCGCCGAGAGCCGGGGAAACGGTAGTCGGTTCTTCACGTCGAGACGGCGAGCCATCGAAGTCGCTTTGTGGTTCGTCTCACTATCAGTTCGTATGAACGTTGGTGCACACGTGTCGATTTCGGGCTCCCGTGTTGATTCGGATAGCGAAACCCCGCCGTACAGCGATATTCGGAATGCAATCCCCCGCCAACTCGCCTTCGGCGGCAACTGTGGCCAGATTTTCACCGCCTCGCCACGGGTCTGGAAACAGCCCTCGATCACAGCGGAGGAAGCCGAAGGCTTCCGCGAGGAGACGGCCGAAAACCTCGAAGGGCCGTGGGTTATCCATTCGGCGTATCTCGTCAATCTCTGTACGCCAAAAGACGATCTCCGTCGAAAGTCTATCGAGAGCATGCAGGCGGATCTCGATGCCGCCGCCCAACTCGGCGTTCCCTATGTCAACGTCCATCTGGGTGCCCACACTGGCGCGGGCGTCGAGGGCGGCCTGGACAACGCTGCAGAAACGATTGCCGAACTCGATATTCCCGATGACGTGATGCTGTTGATCGAAAGCGACGCCGGGAGCGGCACCAAACTCGGCGGCGAGTTCGACCACCTCGCAGGCATTATCGAGCGCACCGACGAAGAAATCGGGATCTGTATCGACACCGCCCACACGCTCGTTGCGGGCAACGATCTGACGACGCCCGAAGCGGTCGACGAAACCATCTCGCGCTTCGACGACGTCGTCGGGCTCGAACACCTGAAATACATCCACCTCAACGATTCGAAACACGACGTTGGCACGCACAAGGACGAACACGCCCTGATTGGTGAGGGCTATATCGGCGAGGACGGGATTGCTGCCATCGTTAACCATCCCGAGCTCCGCGATCTCCCATACGCCCTCGAAACGCCGACCGAGGACGGCAAAGGCTTCTCTTGGAACATCGCGAAAGTCAAAGCACTCCGCGAGAACTAATCGCCCGTGCGCCGGTTTAGTGCCGAGTATCTCGAACAGACCCGCGAAGGGATGTGGGCAGACTCCCGAGAGCCATTGGTCGACCTTGCGCTCTCCTCTCGCAAACGGATCTTGGATGTCGGCTGTGGCACCGGTGAATTCACGCGCGTGCTGGCCGAGGAATCGGGTGAGGACACCGAGGTCATTGGTGTCGATGCCGACCCCACGTTGCTCACCGTCGCCAGCCAGCACGCCCAGGTTGTCGCCGGTGACGCCCTTCGATTGCCGTTTCCCACCGACAGTTTCGATCTCGTTGTCTGTCAGGCACTCTTGATCAACCTCCCGGATCCGGCGGCCGCCCTCCGCGAGTTCGCTCGTGTCTCCTCGAATCTCGTCGCCGCGGTCGAGCCAAACAACGCCGAGGTTCGCGTCGACTCGACGGTCGCCCGCGAAGTCGACCTCGAAGCTCGCGTCCGCGAGGCATACCTTCGCGGGGTCGAAACCGACGTTGCACTCGGCGAACGGGTCACAACACTATTTGACGAGGCCGGGCTCGACGTGGTCTCAACCCGCCGGTACGAACATCAAAAGCGAACCGGGCCCCCCTACAGCGAACTCGATCTCGAAAGTGCGGCCCGAAAGGCCAGCGGCGCGGGACTTGCCGATCATGAATCGGAGATGCGCCGCGGATTGGTCGATAGTGGGACAACCTACGACGAACTCCGTACGGCGTGGCGCGAAATGGGCCGGACGGTTATCGACCAGATGCAGACCGGTGATTACAAGCGAACCGAACGGGTTCCTTTTGATCTCACCGTGGGACGGATCAACCCAGGTAACAACACCGACTAAATCACATCACCACGGACGGTCGACCCGGTCTGTTCGGTTCGGTAGCGGCTGACGGTGTCGGCAGCTTCACTCGCAACGTCGTCGTCGACACCGAGCATTTCGAGCGCCCCGGAAAGTGTTGGAAACGGGAGTTCGCCACCGCGGAGTTTGCGTACCAGCTCATCGTTTCGCTGCCCATCGACCCAGAGACAGACGCCACGTGGATCGAGAATCTGCTCGTAAACCTCTCGCGAGAGTGCTCCCCGAAGCCGCTGGGTGACGTTTTCGTCGAAACTCGCATTGCAGACTTCGAGATGGATCGGTTCATCATCGCCCAGTAGATGTGCTGCGAGACATTTCTCGGGGGCTGCGTGGCCGTTGTCGTTCGCACGGACGAATTCTGGATATACCTCGGCCCACTCGGCTGACACGCTCTGGCCGATTCCCTTGATCCCATGTTGGTCATAATACGCCTTCGCGGTTTCTTTGTCACCTCGAAGTCGGATATCTTTCGTGAGATAGATGTCGAGTCGGTCAAGTGGGTCAAGTCCGAGTGCGACATCGCCGTATACCCAAATTTCCCGGACAGGGACGGGCATGGCATCGGATTCGACGGTATCGATGAGCTCCTCAACACGGTCGAGCGCCGCGTCTCTGTCGAGTGTTGCTTCCTGATTCATTGATCCGGTTTCAGTACGCCGGAGACAAACGGGTTTCGACTATTCTGAACCGGACGCCGTATGACAGATGCACTGTGCTGTATGACAGCCCGCACTGAGAAGTCGGTCACCGCTCTTGCAGGTCGAGACGAAACCCGTATGACTTTCGCCCGGTAATGAGGTGGTAATGGAATGCGACAAGTGTGACCGTGAGGCGGTCATGCACGCGGCGTATTCGGGTGGGCATCTCTGTGAGACGCATTTTTGTCGGTCAGTCGAAAAACGGGTTCGACGGCGGATTCGCGAAGACAGCCTGCTCTCTTCGGAAAGTACGCCTGAGAATCCCGAACGGTGGGTCATCGGACTCTCGGGCGGCAAAGACAGCGTCGTGATGACACACATTTTAGACGAAACGTTCGGCCGTGATCCACGCGTCGAAATGGTTGCGCTGACGATTCACGAAGGAATCGAGGGCTATCGTGATGCCAGCCTTGATGCCTGTGTCGAACTCGCTGGCGATCTTGCGATGCGCCACGAAGTCGTCAGTTACGAGGAAGAGTTCGACGTGCGGATGGACGACGTTGCCGAGGACGACCCACTCGACATGGCTCCCTGTGCGTACTGTGGGGTCTTTCGCCGTGACCTGCTCGAACGGTATGCAGACGAGTTTGGCGCTGACAAACTGCTGATGGGTCACAACCTTGACGACGAGGCCCAGACAGCACTGATGAACATTCTCGAAGGCGATGTCAAACAGATTGCCAAGCATTTCGATGCGAGTCTCGGTTCATTTGCCGATCGAACCAGCCAGACGGATTTTATCCCGCGTGCAAAGCCGCTTCGTGACGTTCCTGAAAAGGAGGTCGCCCTGTATGCCCATCTCAAGGATCTTCCAGCACACATCACCGAATGTCCCCACGCTAGTGAGGCTTACCGCGGCGAGATCCAACAGCTCCTCTGGAAACTCGAAGAGAATCATCCCGGAACACGGCACTCGATTATGTCGGGTTACGAAGAACTCGCCGAACTAACCGCAGACCGGTATCGAAGCGACGAAACCGGTGAAAATCCCGCACTCAATGATTGCGAACGGTGTGGCTCGAAAACCGGAAGCCGAATCTGCCGGAAGTGCCGACTGATCGAATCGATTAACGCCGTCTGACGGACACTACTGTCTCGCACCCTGCTGGCGCTCACAATCGATAAGTAACAGAAAACGGAAAGTGCACGCCGCTGTTAGCGGATTACGTCGAGGCCGTTGTTTCGCTCGACTTCGTCGTGACCGCCATCCGACTGCCAGGAGGCTGCTTCCGAACCGTTGTTGCTCGAAAAGCCTTGATTCTGGTTATCAATGCTTTCACGGGACTTATCGGCCTGTTTCTGGGTCGACGGACCGAGCACCTGTGCGCTCTGGACGCCGGTCATGATTGCCATGACACGGACTTTGCCTTTGTATTCGTCTTGAATCCGTGCACCCCAGATCACGTTTGCACTTGCCTCTAAGCGCTCGGTGATGTTGTTGGCGATACCTTCGGCCTCTTTGAGTGTGAGGTCCGGGCCGCCAGTAATGTGGACGAGGCCACCGGATGCACCGCGATAATCGACATCCAACAGTGGATGGTTCATCGCATCGTTGACCACTTCTTGGGTCTTGTTTTTGTCCTGTGTCTCACCGACGAGCATCACCGCAACGCCGCCCTGGTTCATGATCGTCGACATATCTGCGTAGTCGAGGTTGATCAGTGACGGCTGAGTGATTGTCTCGGAGATCCCTTTCACCGTTTCGGCGATGATCTGATCCATCACCGAGAAGGCCTTTCCAATCGGCAAGTTCGGTACGTAATCGAGCAGCCGGTTGTTGTCAAGGACAATAATCGAATCGGCTGTATTACGGAGCCGTTCGAGTCCTTCTTCGGCCTTGACGGTCCGGGCCCGCTCGACGTTGAATGGTGTCGAAACCATTCCGACGACGATTGCGCCCTGCTCGGCTGCGATTTTTGCGACGACTGGGGCGGCACCGGTACCGGTTCCGCCACCCATGCCTGCGGTGACAAAGACGAGGTCCGCATCACCGAGGACTTCTTTGATCGTTCCCTGTGCCATCTCGGTTGCGCGCTCGCCCATCTGTGGGTCGCCACCCGCACCGAGTCCGGCGGTCAAGGATTTACCGACCAGAATCTTCGTGTCGGCTTCGATCATTTTCAGGTGCTGTTTGTCGGTGTTGATCGCCACCGTGTCAGCCCCGTCGACGCCGATATTATAGAGCCGATTGATCGTGTTGTTGCCAGCACCACCACAGCCGACGATGACGATGCGTGGTTCACCGAAATCATCGTCGTCATCCATGCTCGCATCCATCTCGCGCTTTTCGGCTTCAGCGTTTTCGAGGGCGTCTTGAACAATATCCTGCATTGTTACACCTTCGCCCAGCTGCGCTCGTTGCTTCGTCGCCGCGTTTCTGTACCATCGTTGTCGTTGAGCATCTCGCGAACGGCCGACCGGATTGCTTCACTCCGGTTTGGGAATTGGCCGGTTTCGACCATTTCCTCGACCTCGTCGATCTGCTGCTTTGGAATTCGTAGTGTCACACGCTCCATGATTACATTCCCCGGTAAGACAGTCGGCAGAGCCGATAGATATCTCACATTTCGGCCCGAACGAAGCTGGATTTGCTCCGCCGGACCGGCTCTGTAAGACAGCCGTCTTACGCAACCGTATCCTCACAGTGAATGTATATAAATCTAACGGCAAGTGTAAGACACAAACGCTATTGTGTCGTTTCAGGGTCTGAGAACCCTGTTTTCAGCGTGTCATGTGTTGTCTAATACGTTCGCTGCCGGGGTTCGTCGCCCACACGTTGGACAAAATGCCCAGTCCGACCGAAGCTCGTCGCCACACTCACAAAACGCCTTGTGAGAGGCTTTCTCACCACAATTCGGACAGTAGACGTGCGAACTATCGACTGATTCACCACATTGTGAGCAGCTATGTGCGTGCGGCTCGCTCGCGTGCGGTGTCTGCCGATCCGTCTGCTCAGACTCGATTGTCTTACGCGTTGTTGTGGCTGGCTCGGCCGATTGCTCGTTGGATGGGTCTGCGTGCTCAAGCCCGTCGAGCGAGACGTTTACAGTGACGTCGGGCGCTGCGGCGTGTTGGTGTGGCTCGGTGCTATTCAACACTGACTCAACACGATCAGCGACCGCCTGGTCGATTCGGCGAGCAATGAGCTCGTCAATCGACTCGTTTGTCTCACGTGTGTGCGACCGTGTTGGCTGTTGGTGACGATCACCACGAGCCATTGGGTGATCACGTTCTGCTGTATCGAGATAGTAGCGGAGCGCATCCCGCATCACCTCGCTTTTTGAGGCATCGATGGCCTCCAAGCGCTCGACGAGTGCTTCGTCGGCGCGGAACGTAATCTTGCTCATGGGTACCAGATATCTGGCAACATATTTTAATCTTCCTTTATGTCAGACAATCGTCTGTCACTTGTCGTCACTGCGCTCGTGGCAGTGCCAACAGTAACCCTTAATTGTCACAGCAGGGTACGAGAGAGTGTCCGCTCTTAGCTCAGCCTGGTAGAGCAGCCGACTGTAGATCGGCTTGTCCCCCGTTCAATTCGGGGAGAGCGGATTTACTTGTAAATCCGGCCGAGCCGGATTGCGAGATTCGAACACCGTGAGAATCTCGGTCTAGCGAGCGGTGTAGCTGCGAGCCTTTTCCTGCGAACAA
>LFFM01002242.1_pt1 | contig 12841 bp, 7 predicted proteins | sample 643131 | NCBI WGS metagenome assembly LFFM01 (sample SAMN03777445, study PRJNA286221) | soda lake metagenome | biome: soda lake; feature: Kulunda steppe; material: water; isolation source: sample Tc-Br brine of Tanatar trona crystallizer | place: Russia: Kulunda steppe | collected 2011-07
GGTCCGGCTCGCCGACGAGCGCCATCGCGAGCGCGAGCCGCTGGCGCATCCCCTTCGAGTAGTCGCCCGCCTTTCGGTCGGCGTCCTCGCGGATCCCGACCCGGTCGAGGAGCGCGTCGGCGTCGGCGTCGACCTCCTTCGACCGGATCGCGAACTCGACGTGTTTCCGCCCCGAGAGCCGGTCGTACACCGAAAAACCCTCGGGGAGGACGCCGATCCGCCGGCGGATCGCGACGCTTTCCGCCCGGGCGTCCCGCCCGAGCACCGTCACCGTCCCCTCGGTCGGCCGGACGAGGTCGAGCAACATATCGATCGTCGTCGACTTGCCGGCCCCGTTCGGCCCGAGGAAGCCGTACACCTCGCCCTCCTCGACGGTGAGATCGAGGTCTCGAACCGCAGTGACTCCGGGGAACGCTTTGGTCACCCCGCGCAGCTCGATGGCGGTCATACCTCCCGTTCTGCCAGCCGACCGATAAAGGGTTGTGGCTCGGGGGCCGGACACGCAGGGTGGAAAAGGGATAGCACCACCTACCCCGGTGGCCAGTCGATCCCGCGGTCGGCAAGCAGGTCGGCGAACGACGCCTCGTCGAGGACGGGCACGTCGTTCGCGTCGGCGTCGTCCCGCTTCGATCGCCCTGGGTTCTCGCCGGCGACGAGATAGTCGGTGTTGCCGGAAACGCTCGACGTGGCGTTCGCGCCGAACCGTTCGACGAGCGCCTGTGCGTCGCTTCGAGGAACGGACAGCGACCCCGTGAACACGAACGTAAGCCCGTCAAGCGGGGCGTCCCCGTCCTCGCCCGTGTCCCCGACCGGTTCCGGCTCGACCCCTCGCTTGCGGAGCCCCTCGATCGCTGCTCGGTTCTCCGGCGCGTCGAGGAACGCCCGGATCGACTCGGCAACGGCGGGGCCGACGTCGTCGACCTCGCGGAGCGCGGACTCGTCGGCATCGAGCACCGCCTCGAGGTCGCCGAAGTGTGTGGCGAGCGCTCGGGCCGTCGTCACGCCCACGTCAGGGATCCCCAAGCCGGCGAGGAACCGGTCGAGCGGCGGGGTTCGGGCGTCGTCGAGGGCCGCGATCAGGTTCTCGGCGCTCGTTTCGCCCCACCCCTCCAGTTCGATTAGCGACGCGACGGTCAGGTCGTACAGGTCGGGAAGCGACTCGACGAGACCGGCCTCACGGAGCTGTTCGACCCGCTCCGGCCCGAGCCCCTCGATGTCGAGGGCGTCGCGCCGCGCCCAGTGTTCGACCGCCCGCTCCAGCTGTTCGGGACAACCGAGCCCACCGGTGCAGAACGCGAGCGGTCCGTCCCGTTCGACGGGGGCGTCACACACCGGGCACGTCTCGGGGAACGCGTACGTTCCCTCGGACCGTTTCTCGACCACCTCGGGGACGTACGGGATCACGTCGCCAGCGCGGTAGATCCGCACGCGGTCGCCGACGTTCACGCCGAGCGCCTCGATCTCGGCGGGGTTGTGGAGCGTCGCCCGCGAGACGGTGACGCCGCCGACATCGACCGGGTCGAGCTCTGCGACTGGCGTGAGTCGGCCCGTCCGACCGACCTGGACGGTGATCGCTTCGAGGGTCGTCGTCGCGGTTCGGGGCGGGAACTTGTAGGCGAACGCCCAGCGGGGCGCACGCGAAGTCGACCCGAGCGCCTCGCAGGCGGCCCGGTCGTCGACTTTGATCACCACGCCGTCGACCGCGTAGTTCAGCCCGTCTCGGGCGTCGAGCACCCGGTCGCGGTAGGCGATCGCCCCGTCGATATCGTCGACGACCTCGATCCGGTCCGTCCGTGGGAGACCGAACGTGTCGAACGCGTCGAACTGCCCGCGGGTGGTGCCCGGGCGACCGGGACCTGTGGTCGACTCATCCGACGGGGAGGGATCGGCGTCGACCTCGTCGGCTCCGTCCACCCCGTCGGCTCCGTCCGCTCCGTCGGCTCCGTCCGCCCCGTCGGCTCCGTCAGAGTCCTCCCACGCCAGCACGTCAAAGAAGAAGACGTCGAGCGGGCGATCGGCGACGACCGCGGGATCGAGCTGGCGAAGGGTCCCGGCGGCGGCGTTTCGAGGGTTCGCGAACGGTTCCTCCCCGCGGGCGATCCGTTCCTCGTTGTGCGCGTCGAACGCGTCGTGCGGCATGTACACCTCGCCGCGAACCGCGAGGGTGTCGGGCGGGTTCCCACGCAGGCGGCCCGGGACAGCCGGGATCGTCCGCACCTGTTCGGTGACGTCGTCGCCGCGCTCACCGTCGCCACGGGTCGCCGCCCGGGCGTAGACGCCGTCCTCGTAGACGACCTCGACCGAGAGCCCGTCGAACTTCGGCTCACAGACGTACCGGACGTCGGCGGGATCGAACCCAGCCGCGTCAAGGCCGGACCGGACGCGTTCGTCGAACTCGCGGACCGCCTCGGCGGTCTTCGCGTTGTCGATGGAGCGCATGGGGGCGACGTGTTCGACCGTCGCGAGCTCGTCGAGCGGTTCGCCGCCGACCCGACGCGTGGGGGAGTCCGGCGTCCCGAGGTCGAACTCGCGTTCGAGCGCCTCCAAGCGGTCGAACAGCCGGTCGTACGTCGCGTCCTCGATCAACGGGTCCGCCTCGACGTAGTACCGATGGTCGTGTTCGCGGATCGCCGCCCGCAGCAGCGCCGCCTGTCGTTCGGCCGTCTCTCGCGACAGCTCCGTGACCGGATCGAAGTCGGTCGGCGGCTCCTCGACGTACGGGTTCTCCTCGGGGTTCGCGTGTCGCGTCGACGAGCTCGTCATCGAGCGATCTTTGGTCCGCACCGGATTAAAACGGCACGAAGGAGTCGTCGGAGCCGAAAGCGAGAACGCGTTTCAAACGACCCGCTCGCCGCCGAGGAACACGGCGTCGGGGTCGCGCCACGCCCCGGCGTCCGCGTTCGGATCGGCGTCGAGAACGACGAGATCCGCGCGGTGCCCCTCGGCGACACGGCCGACGTCGTCGAGCCCGAGGAGATCGGCAGCGTTGACCGTGGCGGCCTCGAGCGCGTCGGTCGGGGAGAGCCCGTACTCGACCATCAGCGAGAGCTCCGCCGGGATGTCACCGAAGTAGTTGAACGGTGTTCCCGCATCGGTCCCCATGGCGATCGGAACGTCGGCGTCGAGCGCGTGTTCCCAAGCCTCCTCGAAGCGCTCCGCGGCGTCCTCCGCCTTCGCGACCGCGTCGGCGGGGATCCCAGCGTCGATCCCGTTCTCGACGATCCCGTGGAGTGCGCTCGCGGTGGGGACCCAGTACGTTCCCCGTTCGGCCATCATCTCGGCGGCCTCCCGGTCCATGAACGTCCCGTGTTCGACGCTCGTGATCCCCGCCTCGACCGCGTTTTTGATCCCTCCCTCGCCGTGGGCGTGCGCCGCCGTGGGCGTGTCAGTCGGTGCAGCCGCGTCCGTGAACGCCGCGAGCTCCGCGGGCGTCAGCTCCGGCGCGCCGGTCACCGCACCCTCGGTGAGCACCCCGCCTGTCGCCATACACTTGAGTACGTCCGCGCCCGCCTTCAGCTGCTCGCGGGCCGCTTTCCGGACCTCGGCCGGGCCGTCCGCCTCGCGGCCGAACCAGTTGCCGTGGCCGCCCGTCATGATCACGTTTCGGCCGCAAGCGACGACACGCGGCCCGACAAGCACGCCGTCGGCGACCGCCTCGCTCGCGTCGATGGCGAGCGTGCCGCGCGCGCCGAGGTCCCGCACGGCCGTGACCCCGGCCTCCGCGGCCGCCCGCAGGTTCCGTGCCGCGTGATAGCTCGCCGTGTAGTCGCTGTCGGCGGTGGCGGTGGCAACGTCCGGCCGCCCGTCCATCATCAGGTGGACGTGTGCGTCGATCAGGCCCGGCGCGATCACCCGGCCGGATACGTCGGTTTCGGTCGGTTCGGCGGCGTCGGTCGCGACGTCGTCTCCGCCGATGGCGGCGTCCCCCACCACGGCAGCGTCGACCGCAGCCGGGTCGCCAACGGCGACGACCTCACCATCGGCGATCGCGACGTCCGCCGCTCTGGTTCCGTCCACATCCGCGACCCGTCCCCCGCGAAGCACATGCATACCGGAGGACGGGCCGGTCAAGACCTAAAAGATGGGGTAGCGGAACGCTCGACGTCGGAATCGCCAGAGACGATCCCGTTGTTGTGAATCGATACCGACCCACATATATATGACCTGCCAACTTGAGTTGCCCGGACATGGGAGAGGCGAAGCCGACGGGTCCACTGGCGAATCTATACGAGGGACGTATCGGCACACCGACCACCGACGACGAGGTACAGGGGTACTGGGTCTTCTCGCTGGGGGTGATACTCGGCGTGCTCGGCGTCGTCGTGTTCGCGCTCACAGACCCGCGAACGACCGCCCGGGCGGTCGGATACGCGCTGGTCGCGCTGTCGCCGCCGACGGTGATGATCGGGGCGATCGTTCGGTTCCCGTTGAAACGGTCGGCGACGACGCTCGGCCTCCTCGGCGGGCTGCTCACGCTCGCCGCGGTGGCGTACTTCTTCGTCGTCTTCCCCGACGGCTGGTCGCGCTCGACCGGCAACGAGGTCGTCAACGCGCTGTACGCCGCCGGGATCGTCGTGATCGGCCTCGCGGGGACGATCGTGCCGTTGATAACCGACCCCATCCGGGACGATTACGAGCGGATGCAAGCGGAGACGGCGTCGACGGCCGCGGAGCGCGACGAGACCGCCGCGGAGCTGGAGGAGATCCAGTCCGAGCTCAACGCGACTGCCGCCGATCTGGCCGACGCCGAAACGCGGGCCGAAGAGCTGGAAGCCGAAACGGAGGCCGCGCGGGCGGAGACGGCCGCGCTTCGCGAGAGCAAGGCGCGGTTCGAGCTGTTCGAGGACGCAGGCGGCAAGCCGCGCTGGCGGCTCCGCCACCGCAACGGCAACGTGATCGCCACCTCCGGGCAGGGGTACAGCAGCCGCGGGAAGGCCCAGCAGGGGCTCCACAGCGTTCGACGAAACGCGCTCGGTGCCGGGTTGTTACGGATCGAGACCCCGGTCGCGGAGGCCGAGGCGGTCGCCGACGACGACGGCCCGGAGCCGGAGGACGCGGCGGAGCCGGACGTCGCCATCCCGAGCGACGACGAGGGGATCGCGAGCAAGGCGACGTTCGAGCTGTTCGAGGACGACGCCGGCGAGTGGCGCTGGCGGCTCGCACACGACAACGGCAACGTCATCGGCGACTCCGGCGAGGGGTACGTCTCGAAATCGAACGCGAAACGCGCGCTCGGTCGGGTACGGGAACACGTCGCCGCCGCGGACTACCTTCGCGTCGATCCGGCCGCCTACGAGCTGTTCCGTGACACCGCCGGCGAGTGGCGCTGGCGGCTCATTCACGAGAACGGGAACATCCTCGCCGACTCCGGCGAAGGATACTCTTCGCGCTCGAAGGCGCGTCAGGGTGTCGAGAGCGTTCGGTCGAACGTGAGCGACGCATCGGTGACGGACCTCGACGAAGCCGAGGGGGACGTCGCCGACGAGGGCGGCGAAACGGGAAGCACGAACGCGACGTTCGAGCGGTACGAGGACAACGCGGGCGAGTACCGCTGGCGGCTCCGTCACCGTAATGGGAACATCATCGCCGACTCCGGCGAAGGGTACACCGCCAAGAGCAGCGCGAGGGACGCGATCGATCGGGTTCGCGAGTATGGCCCCGACGCCGACGCGCTGGACGTCGGCAACGCCGCCTTCGAGATCTACGAGGACGCCGCCGACGAGTGGCGCTGGCGGCTCCGCCACCGCAACGGCAACATCGTCGCCGACTCCGGCGAGGGGTACACGTCGCGTGCGGCCGCCGTCGACGGCGTGACGAGCGTCAAGCGGAACGCGCCGGGTGCCGGCGAGGAGACCGTCTAAGCCACGGCGGTCGCGCCTTTTAATCCGGTCGCCGACGAGTGGCCGACAATGAGCCGGATCAGGGTGTTGAGCTACAACGTTCGGTACGACAACCGCAGCGACCACCACGACGCGTGGTACGCGCGCCGCGACGGCGTGATCGATCTGGTCCGGTTCCACCGGCCGGACGTCGCCGCGTTTCAGGAGCCGCTCCCCGCCCAGCGGAGCGACCTCCGTCAAGGGCTTTCCGGGTACGCGTTCGTCGGGCGTGGCCGTGAGCCCGGCGGCGACGGCGAGGGGTGCCCGATCGCCGTCCGAACCGACCGGTGGCGGATCGTCGACGACGGGACGTTCTGGCTCTCGGAGACGCCGACGGAGCCGTCGTCGGACTGGGACGCCGCACATCCACGGATCACAACGTGGGCGACGCTAGAGCCGAACCCGTCCCCGGACGACCCGGTCACCCCTGGTTCCGGACCGTTACTCGTCGTCAACACGCATTTCGACCACGTCAGTGCGCGGGCTCGGCGGGAGTCGGCGCGACTACTCGCCGAGCGGATCCCGGAGCTCGCCGACGGTGGTGGGCCGAACGGGAGCCGTGAGCGGTCGGTCGTGTTCCTCGGGGACCTCAACAGCACGCCAGGATCGGAGCCACACCGGATATTAACCGGAGGGGGCGAGAGCACTGAGCCCACGGACGACCGCGCCGATCTCCGTGACGCCGTCGCCGACGCGGACGTCCGACACGGCCCGACGACGACCGTCACCGACTTCGTACGGCTCATCGACGACCGGCGGATCGACCACGTGCTCGTCTCGTCCGACATCGAATCGGAGGCCGTCGCGACGCTGGCCGACCGTGACGACCGCGGACGATACCCCTCCGATCACCTGCCGGTGCTCGCCCGCCTCCGCCGTCACTCCGCGGCGTCGATGTCGTCCTCCTCGTAGGCGTTCGCGTATCGCTCCATCACTGCCTCGTGGCCGCGCGTTGCCGTCTCGAACGTTTCTCGGAGGTCGTCGATCGGCGTCTCGGTGGCGTCGACGCGGAGGTCGTTGTAGTACGGGTCGGCGAGCTCCCCCTCCTCGGTGTTCGTCACGCGCACGGCCGCGGACTGGACGACGAGGTCCTCGCGTTTGTCGCCGCCAGCAGCGTGGCCCGCTTCGAGGGCATCTATCAGCCGCTCCACGAGCGGGGCGTCACCGTGGGCAGCCGACTCGTACGCGGTGGCGGTGTCGTCGATCACGTCTTCGCCGGTGAGCAGGTTGCCGGCGACGGTGAAGTTCTCGCCGACCGTGTGGCCGTACCAGTCGTGGCACTCATCACCGGAGAACGCGAACGTACTATCGGCGTCGACGCCGTGGAGCTGTCGTTGTTCACGCCCCTCGTCGGCGTTGAGGAGCGCCTCGAGCGCGTCGTCAACGGCGAGTCCGTCGCCGAGATACTCGATCCCCTTCCGGCCGAGCTCGACGTTGACGAGCGACTGGGTCGCGACGGCTCCGTCGGGTGATGCAAACGGACACAGGGTCCCGACTCCCGGAAGCCGGGTGGTGACTGCAACGCCGAACTGGATCCGGTCGACCCCCTCGTCATCGGTGTATCGCTCGCGGACGCAGATACTGAAAGTCACGTGGAGTGGTGCGGGCGGCGAGCGCAAAAGGGTACGTGCCGGGGGCGTCGTTTCCGGTTCCAGTTCACGTCGGTCGGGATCGGTGGCGGCAGTCAAGAAGACGGTCCAACGAGGAAAGACGGGTTTTACTGCCGATTCGGCACGTAGTTATTAAACCCCGGTGAAGAATTCAAGTCGCCCCGTTGTCGCGATCGCGTCCGGGCGGGCGATCTGGTGTAGATATATCGTGGTAACGTGCGACACACTTATGAGTGTGAATCCCTGCCATACATATAGCCTCGGATACGGGCCGGGACGACGGTCACCCGCGTGCTGGTATCAGACGATATGTTGGTCGTGGCGTCGAGGGACGATGGCTCAGGTCGGTGAGCCACGCGTCCGTCCGCGGTGTCGCGAAACGCCTTTCGGCCGCGTCTACGCGGTTGGGAAGTCGCCGTGGCGGGGTCGGATCGGCATCGTCTCCGAGACAATCAACAAATGTCAGAAAGACAGACGCTCGAACGAATAAGCGAGGCGTACCGGACGTCCGTCCCGGACGACCTCCGGGAGGCACGGTCGTTCGACTGGTACCTCGAAACGCTGTACGACGACCCACATGTCGCTCGGAACGCGCATCAGCGTGTCGCCGACATGTTCGACCACTACGGGACGCGGTACGACGAAGCGGCCGGTGTCGTCGAGTACGCGCTCGCGGCCGACGACCCGCTCCACGACGGAGCGAACGTGTTCTACGGCCGTGAGATCCACGAGGCGATCCACGAGTTCGTCAACAAAGTGAAATCCGGCGCGCGCGGCCTCGGTCCCGAAAAGCGGATCAAGCTCCTGTTGGGACCGGTGGGTTCCGGGAAATCACACTTCGACTGGCTCACGCGGCGCTACTTCGAAGCGTACACGCGCGAGGACGCCGGACGAATGTACACGTTCCGGTGGGTCGATCTCTGTTCGGTCATCGAGGATCAGGACCCCGGTGACGACATCGTTCGGTCGCCGATGAACCAGGACCCGCTGGTGTTGCTCCCCAAAGACCAGCGTGCGGACGTCGTCGAAGCGCTCAACGAACGACTCGACGCGCCGTACACCCTCCGAAACGAACAACACCCCGATCCCGCCTCGGAGTTCTATCTGAACGAGCTGTTGGCGCACTACGACGACGACCTACAGGCCGTGTTGGAGAACCACGTCGAGGTGATCCGACTCGTCGCCGACGAGAACCGCCGGGAGTGTATCGAGACGTTCGAGCCGAAAGACAAGAAGAACCAAGACGAAACGGAGCTCACCGGCGATGTCAACTACGCCAAGCTCGCCGTCTACGGCGAGTCGGACCCACGCGCGTTCGACTACGCTGGCGCGTTCTGTAACGCGAACCGGGGGCTGTTCTCCGGCGAGGAGCTGTTGAAGCTCCAGCGCGAGTTCCTCTACGACTTCCTCCACGCCTCCCAAGAAAAGACGATCAAACCGAAGAACAACCCGCGGATCGACATCGACCAAGTGATCGTCGGACGGACGAACATGCCGGAATACAGGGAAAAGACCGGCGACGAAAAGATGGAGGCGTTCAACGACCGCACCAAGCGGATCGACTATCCGTACGTCTTGGAGTACGAGAGCGAGGCCGAAATCTACCACAAGATGCTGGACAACGCCGACGTGCCGAACGTGGCCGTCGAGCCACACACTCTGGAGATGGCCGGGCTCTTCGGCGTGTTGACCCGGTTAGAGGAGCCGACCGACGAGACGGTGAGTTTAGTCGAAAAGGCGAAGGTGTACAACGGGGAGCTAGAAGACGAGGAGATCGACCGCCGGAAGCTTCGCGAGGACGCCGCCGAGTCCGCAGAGATCCGCGAGGGGATGGAAGGTGTCTCCGCCCGGTTCATCGGCGACGAGATCGCGGAGGCGATCATGGACGCCACACACCGCGATCGCTCGTATCTCTCGCCGCTGTCCGTCTTCGACCACTTCGAGGCGAACCTCGACGGCCACGGCTCGATCGCCGCCGAGGACCTCGAGCGATACGAGCGACTGCTCGACACGGTGCGCGAGGAGTACCGCGAGCGGGCGATCGAGGACGTTCGACACGCGTTGGCGTACGACATCGACGAGCTCCAGCGACAGGGTGAGAAGTATATGGACCACGTGATGGCGTACATCGACGACGCGACCGTCGACGACGAGCTTACCGGCCGGGAGACAGAGCCCGACGAGACGTTCCTCCGTGCGGTCGAAGAGCAGCTCGACGTCCCCTCCGACCGGAAAGACGACTTCCGCCAGGAAGTGTCCAACTGGGTCTCTAGGCGCGCCCGGGAGGGAAGAGATTTCGACCCGCAGGACAACGACCGCCTTCGTCGCGCGCTCGAACGCAAGCTGTGGGAGGACAAAAAGCATAACATCAACTTCTCGGCGCTGGTCTCGGCAACCGACCTCGACGACGAGGAGCGGAGCGCGTGGGTCGACGCGCTCGTGGACCGCGGCTACTCCGAGGACGGGGCCGCCGAGGTGCTCGAGTACGCTGGCGCGGCGGTCGCCCGCTCCGAGATGGAGGGTGACGGGGGGTGAGGTGAACATGAACGACCCAAGAGCGGAGGTGACCGTCCGGTGAACGACCGCAACCCCGACGGCGAGACGTTCCGTCGAGCGGCCGACGAGACCCTCAGAGAGGCGTACGACCCGCCGATGAGCCTCGAAGGGTACGCAGACCGCGTCTTGGAGAACCCGACGGCCGCCGCCTCCGGCGCGCGGTACGTCCTCGCGGCCATCGAGTCGCAGGGAACGCGCTCGGTGATCGAGCGCGGCGAGCGACTGGAACGCTACCGGTTCTTCGACGATCCGTTCAACGACGGTGAGCACGCGGTCCTCGGCAACACCGCCGCGTTGAACGCCTTCGTCGACGACCTCCGCGCGGCGGCCGCAGGACGCGGAAACGACGAGAAGATCACCTGGATCGACGGGCCGACCGCGACGGGCAAGTCGGAGTTCAAGCGCTGTTTGGTAAACGGGCTCCGCGAGTTCTCGAAGACCGACGCCGGTCGCCGGTACACCGTCGAGTGGAACGTCACGGGGACGGACGGAACCTCCCGGTCGCTGTCGTACGGAAACGGCGGCGACACCGGAGCCTGGTACCGGAGTCCCGTCCAGAGCCACCCGCTGTCGGTGTTTCCGACGGTGGTCCGCGAGGAGATCGCCGACGCCGTCGCAGCGGAGACGACGTACCCCATCGCCGCGGATGTCGATCTGGATCCGTTCAGCCGCGAGGCGTACGACCACCTGGAGTCGACGTACCGCGAGGAGGGTCGACGAGACCTCTTCTCGGCGGTCACCGACCGTGATCACCTGCGTGTGACGAGCTACGTCGTCGACGTTGGACAGGGGATCGGCGTGCTTCACGCCGAGGACGACGGAACGCCGAAAGAGCGGCTCGTCGGCTCCTGGATGGGCGGAATGTTGCGCGAGCTCGGCTCGCGGGGACGAAAGAACCCCCAGGCGTTCAGCTACGACGGCGTGCTCTCGCAGGGGAACGGCGTCGCCACCATCGTCGAGGACGCGAGCCAGCACGCGGATCTGCTCCGCCGCCTGCTCAATGTTCCCGACGAGAACCGGGTCAAACTCGACAAAGGAATCGGGATGGACGTCGACACCCAGCTGATCATCGTGTCGAACCCGGACCTCGACGCCGAACTCGACCGGCACGCCGAGAAGGAGGGGTCGGACCCGCTAAAGGCACTGAAGCGCCGACTCACACGTCACGAGTTCCGCTATCTCACCGACCGCGGGCTGGAAGCCGCGCTCCTCCGTCGGGAGGTCGGCGACCGGGACGCGGTGCCGGGGGTCGGCGGGGCGTCCGACGGGGACGACACCGGACGGAACGGAGAGCGCGAGGCCGTGCGCGCGGGACTGACGACGACGGTGCGCGACGACGACGGCAGAACCAGAGAGCGGGAGCTGGCACCACACGCGATCGGCGCGGCCGCGATGTACGCCGTGGTTACCAGGCTCGAAGCAGACGACCTCCCGGCGTCACTCGACCTGGTCGAGAAGGCACGGCTGTACGAGACGGGCGAACTCCGACGCGGCGACGAGGTGATCACCCCCGACGACATCGAGTTCGGCGACGACGACGGCCGGACCGGGATTCCTGTCACCTACACGCGAGACGTTATTGCAGACCTGTTGAGCGCCGAGAGCGAGCGAAACCATCCGGAGCTTCCCGTCGAGCGTGTCATCACCCCGCGAGACGTCCTCGACGGAATGCTCGACGGGTTGACCGACGCCCCGGTGTTCTCCCGTGCAGAGGTCGCGGAATTCGAGAGTCGCTACGCCCCGGTCGTCGAGCGCGTCCGAGAGCTGCAGCGAACCGACGTCGTCGACGCCGCGCTCGCGGCCGAAACCGTCCCCACGGACACCGTCGCGGAGTACGTCGAACACGTGTACGCGTGGGACGCCGACGACCCGGTGGAGACGGACCATGGGGCGGACACACCCGACCCGCTGGTGATGAAAGTGTTCGAGACGGAGACGCTGGGCCGATTCGACGACGACGACTATCGAGGGACCGAGCCGACCACCGCGGTCGCCGAGTTCCGCCGGGAGCAGGTGATCCGTGCACTCACGAAGTACGCGTGGCGGAACCGAGGCGACGAGTTCAGCGTCGACGACGTCGAACTCGACGAGATTCCCGAGCTGAAAGCGGTGTTGGAAGCGAAAGACTTAGCCGATCTGAAGCGGCGGTTCCCGGAGCTCGACCCCGCCGAGTGGGCCGACCCACCAGCGAACACAGAGACCGAGCGGGTGAAGTCGGCGACGATCGACCGCATGGTAGATCGAGGGTACAGCCGGGCGTCCGCGGAGCTCACGAGCCGCGCCGTGATGCGCGACGTTCGCGAGGAGTGGACGGCGCTGTCGACCGACGGTGGCTCCGACGACGACCGTGACGGCTACCATGGTTCGACCACGACGCTCGACGGAGGTGGCCGCTGATGGGGCTGCCCGAGGACCGCGAACGGTTCCGCGAGGTCGGAGAGGCCAGACGTGAGGACCTCGCAGCGTTCATCAGCCACGGCGACCTCGGCGGGTCCGGTCCCGATCAGATCTGGATCCCGATCAAGATCGTCGACCTCCCGTCGTTCGAGTACGACCGTCGTGAGGCCGGCGGCGTCGGGCAAGGAAACGACGGACAGCCACAGCCCGGCCAGCCGGTCGACGCAGAGCCCGAGGACGGCGACGACGACGGCGAGCCTGGCGAAGAGGGCGGCGACCACGAGTACTACGAGATGGATCCCGAGGAGTTCGCCCGCGAACTCGACGAGGAGCTCGGCCTCGACCTCGAACCGAAGGGGAAACGCGTCGTCGAGGAGACGGAAGGTGATTTCACCGACA
>LFFM01002243.1_pt1 | contig 12839 bp, 15 predicted proteins | sample 643131 | NCBI WGS metagenome assembly LFFM01 (sample SAMN03777445, study PRJNA286221) | soda lake metagenome | biome: soda lake; feature: Kulunda steppe; material: water; isolation source: sample Tc-Br brine of Tanatar trona crystallizer | place: Russia: Kulunda steppe | collected 2011-07
GCAATAGTTTCAGCCACGTTGATCCAGCAACCGCAGAAACATGGCTGCAATCGTTCGCTGTCTGGTGGAATTGGCTTAACTAAACACGATGGCGTCTCGAAGCGAAGTCAGAACACGGTCGACATCTCCATGCGATAACGTTGGATACATCGGAATTGATAGGATCTGACTACTCACACTTTCAGTGTGTGGTAGCGACGACTGCTCTTCTATAACAGATAGCTTTTTTCGATGTATTGGCGGGTCCCAGTAGATTTTACAACTAATTTGTTTGCTTGTTAGTGTCTCTATCGCCCGCTGTCTGTTTGATTCGTTGTCAAATCTAACAGTGAATAACTGGTATACATGACTGTCATTTTCGAGTGACTCATGCGGTTCTATTCCCGAAACCGCTGATATCCCGTCATGATAGCGTGCTGCCACTGACCTGCGAGATTCGATGAGATTATCGACTTTTGAGAGTTGTGCACAACCGACTGCGGCAACCATGTCTGGCATTCTATAATTTGAACCCACTGTCTCGTACTCGCCGCTTTCAATTGAATCGAAATAGTCTCCCTCAACTCGTCCGTGATTACAGAACCGGCTCGCCTTTCCAGCGAGTTCTGCGTTGTCTGTGATGATCGCACCACCTTCTCCGGTTGGAAGGACCTTGTTCTGACAGAAACTTAGGGCTGCAACATCTCCGATAGTTCCTACCAGCTCACCCTTTGCAGTTGCACCGAACGCTTCGGCTGCATCTTCGATCAACCAGAGGTCGTTTTCTGTAGCAATTTCACTTAGTTCGTGGATTCGACAGGGCGCGCCATAGACGTGTACTGGAATTATCGCTGCTGTCTTTTCGGTAATTTTTGATTCCACTGAATCGGGATCAAGTCCGAACGTTTCACGTTCAATATCTGCAAACACAGGGTCTGCACCGACTAGTTTGACGACATTTACTGTCGCGATAAATGTAAACGATGGAACAATCACTTCATCACCCGGACCGATCCCACACGCTTCGAGTGCTGCGACAAGTGCAGTTGTCCCAGAATTCGTCGAGATCGCGTGATCGAGTCCGAAATACGATTCGAGACCTTGCTCAAATTCGTCGACGAACGGGCCTTTCGCCCAGTAACTTCCTCGAGAGAGCGATTCGACTGCATTACTGATATCGGTTTCATCCCATGGAATTTCGAACAGCGGAATCGGTTCTGTCATCGGTGAGCCTCTACAGGAAGTATTTCTGCTTGATTGATCATATCAAGTAGTTCTTCGGAGGACATCGGTTCTTTACTTGCTGAGGTATACTCACTACCGAGTGATGTAGTCTCTTCATATTGTTGGTAGCTTTCGAAATCAATTTGTGGATAAATTACAAACATATCTGAGAGCTCGACAGTTGTCTGTAGTTCGTCCTCTGAAATAAGCTTCTCGTGCATCCGCTCGCCAGGACGTGGGCCGATAATATCTATCTCGATGGTCTCTGGATCGATATCAACAGTAGGTGCATAGCCATCAATCATTGTCTCTGCCAGTGTTCCGACATCGAATGTTGGCATCTTCAGAACAAACACTTCTCCACCATTCATGCGTTCGTTTGCACTAAGAACAAGGTCGACGGCCTCTTCGATTGGCATAAAAAACCGTGTCATCTCCGGATCAGTTACAGTTACTGGACCACCAGATTTGATTTGATCGTAAAATAGTGGAATTACAGATCCATTTGATCCAATCACATTACCAAATCGAACACAACTGAACTCTGTATCTCTCTGTCCCCTATAGGTGTTGGCAGCGATAACGAGTCGTTCAGACAGTAGTTTTGTCGCACCCATGACTGACGTTGGATTCGAGGCCTTGTCTGTACTGATTGCTACGAATGAGTCGGCTTCTTCTTCAAGCGCGGCTCGAACGAGGTTTTGGGTACCTTGGACGTTCGTCTGTACTGCTTCAAACGGATTGTACTCGTTGAGTTCGACGTGTTTCAGTGCAGCTGCGTGAAAAATAACGTCTATATCCTCGACTGCAAGTCGGAGCCGATCACGATCACGGACATCACCTAATAGTGTCCGGAGTCGCTCGGTGTCGTCGACTTCCTGTTTTAAATTAAACAGTCCGGTCTCATCGTTTTCTAAAACCCGAACCGTCTCAGCACCCAAATCAAGTACTCGTTTCGTGATCTGAGATCCAATTGATCCAGAACCACCAGTGACGAGAACCTGCTTTCCGCGTATCGCGTCCATAAGAGTATAGCAACTGTTGGCTGGTAGTAATCCTTTTGCACTACTGGTCGGCCCGACTGGAAGTAATAGTAAGAGAAAGATACAACACGCTTAGCCGATAGCTAATATATATGGAATTAGATGGGGTGACACTCGGTGTTGATGAAGTATATTTTATTGCGGAGGCTGGTGTGAATCACAATGGAAATCTTGAAACTGCGGAGAAACTCATTGATGTAGCTGCAGAGGGTGGCGCAGATGCAGTCAAATTCCAGACATTCAGTGCTGACCGGCTTGTTACCAAAGATGCAGTGAAGGCCGAATATCAGACTGAAACTACTGGTGAGGGATCGCAGCATGAAATGCTCAAAAAATATGAACTTGATCGTTCGGCTCACAAAAGGCTTATACAGCACTGTGACCGACAAGATATCACGTTTTTATCCACTCCATTCGACTCCGAAAGTGCAGATATGCTGGTCAATCTCGGCGTACCAGCAATCAAATTGGGGTCTGGGGAACTCAACAATCATCCACTACTCAAACACGTAGCTGGACTTGATCTGCCGATGATTGTCAGTACAGGTATGGGAACAATGGACGAGGTTCATGCTGCTCATGATGCGATCCGATCGGTCGCACCGGATGCCTCTGTCGTCTTTCTTCACTGCACTTCTGCGTACCCATGCTCAATTGATGAGGTAAATCTTGGTGCAATGGAGACGATGAGAGACGAGTTGGATACGCCCGTCGGTTACTCCGATCATACGACGTTACCTGAAACTCCTGGATTCGCGGTTACTGCCGGAGCGACTGTCGTTGAGAAACATTTCACACTTGATTCGACGCTACAGGGTCCTGATCACGAGGCATCACTCGAACCATCTGAACTGGATCGAGCCGTGGAGTTGACTCGTATTGCGTCTCGTTTGAACGGAGACATCGAAAAGCGACCAACAGATATTGAAATCGACAACAGATCCACGATCCGAAAGAGTCTCCACGCTTCTGTTGATATTCCTGCTGGGACACGCTTGACGGAGGAACATATTGATATTCTTCGACCGGCAGACGGAATCTCTCCAGTGTTTTATAATGACCTGCTCGGAACGAAAACCGTGGCCGCTATCCAACAGGGAGAACCACTTACTAACCGTCACGTTACGAACTCTGTCGGGGAGAGTGACTCAGATCAATGATCTTCGACGGATCGAATACAGTCTTAGTCGTCGGGGCGCATCCTGATGATGAGGTCCTCGGTGTCGGTGGAACAATGGCTAAGCATGCGGCATGCGGAGATGATGTTCATGTATTAATTGTTACTGAAGGCACAACTCACCAGTACAACGATGCCGATATCATTGAAAAAAAACAGGACCATGCGCGTGCATGTGCAAATGTTTTGGATGCTACTAGTGTTCATTTTGGAGAGCTACCAGATATGCGACTGGATACCGTCGCCCATGTCAAAATAAACAACGCTATTGAGACCGTCTGTACGGAGATCGAGCCTGATATCGTGTATACGCATTCTCGACGTGAAGTCAACCGAGATCACGTTGCCGTGCACGATTCGACACTCGTCGCGGCCAGACCTGGTTCTGGTATTTCTGCGGTTATCGCCTACGAAACACCTTCTTCGACAGATTTTGCAGCGAACGCTGACGGGTTCACCCCGTCACTGTTTGTAGATATTTCGGAGTATCTGGATCGTAAACTCACAGCGTTTGCAGAATATAAAACCGAGATCCGTGAATCTCCCCATCCTCGATCTCCGGAGGCGTTGCGGGCTATTGCCACTACTCGTGGCGCAGCAAGTGGTGTACCCGCAGCGGAAGCGTTTGATCTTCTCCGTGCGTACCGTTAGTACGAATCGATAGTTCCGACGCGCTCAGGTTGGTCACTCTCTGAGGCTGGCTTGATATCTATCTCGATATAATATTTTTCACCATCAACCTCGATAAACGCATTATTGAACGGCGGAAACGTTAGTGCACGGAGCCTATCTATGAGTTCCTTTGCCTCATACGTTTGCTCTGGATCTATCCGACACAGGTCGACAAAATCAGACTTGTAGTGATACGTTGCATTACTCTCTGCCTGTGGAACCGCATCAGCGGTACCTGACTCTATCGAGGGCCATGTTTGTTTAAAAAGTTCGACACAGGCTTGTTCTATTCGTTGATAAAGTGATTTACCTGTATCAACCATCAGACGGTCGACACGCTGACGTGCGATTATTTCGCCGGTATCGATGCCATCATCCATATAATGTATCGTTGCTCCCGCGGGGAGATTATCGACGATACTCCAGACGTTTGGATTGAATCCACGTCCGTGTGGAAGATAGCCAGGATGGACATTGATGCATCCCTCATCAGGGATTTCAAGCGTTACCTCCGGAACGATGTGCTGATACCCGACGGCGACGACGATATCTGGTTGGATCGATTCAATCAATTCTAGCTGTTGTTTTGTCGTAACTAATGCACGTACAGTGACCCCATCTCGATTACAAAGCCAGTCATAGATTTCACGGCCTGCGTTGTTTATTCCAAGAAACACGATGTCCATACTCGATCAAGGCCAGCATAGATACAAAATACTTCGATCTATCTTTGTTACCTGCAGTCACACGAGTCGATCTCTCGCGTTTTGGAACCGGTCGCCGATTTGATACCGATAGGAAGAAAGCAACTCTCCACCACTCAATGGCGTCTCATCACCGACTTGAACCTCCGTAAGTTCGATAATCCCTTCCCAGGCACCGATTCCAAGTCGATCTCCGTCTCGATACACGATTTCTCCGGGAGTGGTGAACTCCGTCTCTGACGCTGGCGGTTCAGCCTTCCATATCGTGATTTTGTCGCCATCTAAATACGAATAGGCACCAGGGTATGGTCGCGTCTGGCCTCGAATCCAGTTGTAGATTTCGGTTGGATCCTGGGTCCAGTCGATGAGACCGTGATGTGGCTCCCGCTTCGGCCACCATGTGGCCGCTGAGTGGTCTTGTTTCTGTCCGGGAACCGTTCCGGACTCAAGGTCGGCGTAATGTCTTCGAATAAGTGTTCGCCCCGCCTCAACCATCTTTGTGTACATTGACTCGGCATCATCGTGGATTTCGATCGGAAGTCGTTGTTGTCCAACAATGTCGCCTGCGTCGGCTTCTTCGACCAGATGGAAAAAAGACAGCGCAGTCTCATCGAGGCCTTTGATTAGGGACCATGCGAGTGGGGCCCGTCCTCGGCCTCTCGGAAGTGGTGCAGGATGCATCCCAAGGGCAGCTACGTTTGGGAGGTCTAACACCTCAGAGTCGACTAGTTGCGACCAGCCAACAATGAATAGTATATCGGGGTCGCATTTCCGGATTGTTGATTTCGCTGCTGGCGTATTGACCGACTCGACTCTGGAGAGTGGGATGTCGTTGTTGTCAGTAAACACCTCAATATCTGCTTGGTCCGAGATGTTCTCCCGCCTGGGTCGAGTAAACACATGGTTGATTTCTGCACCAAGCGCGGTTAGCTCTTCTAAACACGCTACTCCTAGTTCGTTATGTGTCACGAAGACGACCTGCATAGTTCTGATTTCGGACGAGCAGGAAAATGTGTTGTGGACCCTAGTACGTCAGTCGCTTCCGTAACAGGTCCTCGGTTATTTCGATTTCAGCGAGTCGTTCACTGATCCGTGTTCCAGCACCTCCGTAGTCGTACAGGTTATCTCCATCGGCGGCCTGTTTTTTGAACGCTTCATCAAATAATGATCTCTCGATAGCGTCAGCGATCGCTTCCGTATCGTGTGTGACCGAGATCGTATTGTCGCCGCGCTCACGACCCTCTTGCCGAGGCCCGATATCAACAGCAGGCAAGCCAAACGATGGAGCTTCGAGAATACCGCTTGAGGAGTTGCCAACCATCACATCAGCACCCGCTAATAAGCCGAGATACTCATGTCGCGGTAGGCTTCTAAAGGCATGTTTGTCCGGTCCGAGTTCTCTTGATTCGATCTCATCTATGATCCGGTCACTGCCCGCATCTGAGTTCGGGTATATGATTACAACGTGGGCATCAAAATGGTCAATCGCATTGAGCGTTTGTTCGACCTGCTTGCCCGCCTGTTCTGGCTGCGTCGTGACTGGATGTTGCAACATGACAATCAGCGGTTTGTTTCCGCTGAGTCTATACTGCTCACGAATCGTTTCGGGAGTCATAAAATCGTTCGATAAGACATCATCGATTCCGGGAGCACCACAGACGGTGATCCGTTCTGGCTCCTCGCCGAGTTTCCGGATTCGGCTAGCACTCAGTTCTGATGCCGGGAAATGAATATGGGCAAACTTCGTGATCGCATGCCGAATGCTGTCATCGATTATTGCCCCATGCATTGCGTCTCCCCCGTGAATGTGAGCTACAGGTATGTTCATGTGAGCTGCCGCTAACGCTCCGGCTAGTGCTTCGTCACGATCTCCTAACAGTAGAACGACATCTGGATCGAGACTCATAAACGCGTCTGCAAGGCTTGTAGTCCCCAATCCGAGTGATTTTGCCATCGCCACACCAGTATCTCCTTCGACTAACATCGAGACCTCACGGTCGACGGTGAATCCGTCGTTACGAATTTCGTCGACGGTATTCCCGTATCGTGGTGAAAGATGCATTCCTGTGGCAATTACAGATAATGAAAGGCAGTCATGAGCTTTGATTGATTCCATGGGAGATCTGAGGAGACCGTATTCTGCTCTTGTACCTGTGAGAACTGTTATTTTTCTATTCATTATTTATTCTTGAATGCCAGCTTGACTAACTCTTATGTTTGTAGTTCGTAACATATCTATATTTGTCCTTCATCGGATCTATTATGAATAGGGCTTTGTTTTTTGGATTAGGTTCAATCGGACAGCGCCACTTGTCTCTATTACAGGAATTGGATCCCTCAATCGAGATTCATGCATACCGAAGCGGTAAAATGAATCCCAATAAGTTTCCAGGCGTCATTCAACACGAGAAACTGAATGAGGCACTATCTGTGAATCCGGATATTGCATTTATTACTAATCCGACATCACTCCATGTTGAGACAGCGATTACGGCTGCAGAACATGGCTGTCACCTATTCATCGAAAAACCGCTGTCAGATACACTAGAGAGAACACAACAGCTTCTTCGGGTCGTGGATTCCAATAATTTGATTACGTATATTGCATGTGTGTTTCGCTTCCATCCGGTGCTGAAATATATCAAGACCAAACTAGAAAATAAGACTATTGGGACGGTATACAACTATCGAGTATTTTCTGGATCACACCTTCCGGACTGGCGACCTAATCAGGATTACCGGGAGTCGTACAGTGCCGACCCGGAGATGGGCGGTGGCGTCGTTCTCGATTTAATCCATGAAATCGATTATACGTACTGGTTATTTGGTAATGTTGTCGATATTAAAGCTTGGGTCGGCCAATTCAGTGAGTTAGAAATCGAATCTGAAGACCTCGCAGAGGCTATTTTGTACATGGAGTCAGATATTATTGGTCAGTTACATTTAGATTACTACCGGCCGGAGCCGCGTCGGACGATTGAGATTGTCGGTTCTGATGGTATTATTACTGGTGACCTTCTAGAAGGAACCGTAACTGTGAATACGAGCCAAGAGACTTCTCACCAAGAGTTCCAATTTGAGCGGAACGACCTCTTTCGATCACAGCTTTCACATTTTCTCACACATGTTAGAAACGGCAACCCCTGTGACAACGATGTCGAACAGGGAAAGACTGTTTTAGAGATTGCTCTTGAGATTAAATCAGATAATGAGTAACGAATTAGTACTGTGCACGATCTGTGCACGTGGTGGCTCAAAAGGTGTACCGAACAAGAACATCCGCACCGTTGGTGGCAAACCGCTGATTGCCCACACTATTGAACACGCAATTCAATGGGACCGTAGTACCGACGTGGTTGTCTCAACTGATAGTTCTGAGATTGCGACCGTCGCAGAACAGTACGATGCTGAGGTTCCATTTTTACGACCGGAGCATTTAGCCTCTGACTCCGCTGCCAAACTCCCTGTTATTCAGCATGCTCACCAGTACATGACTGAGGAGAGAGACATTGATTACGATTATATTGTTGATCTCGATGCCACAGCTCCACTACGGAAGATTGAAGATATAGAAAACTGTTTTCAGGTCCTGCAGACATCAGATTCACACAATGTATATACAGTTACCGAAGCAGATAAGAATCCGTATTTCAATATGGTCGAACTAGACCAAGACGGCTATGCCTCGCTATCTAAACAAGCCCGATCAGAGGTTGTTCGTCGGCAAGATGCTCCTAATGTGTATGCAATGAATGCATCTGTGTATATTTGGGAGCGGGGCCATCTACAGGGAACTGATAGCATTCATCAAGACCGAACACGAGTCTCGGTTATGCCCCCGGAGCGGTCGGTCGATATTGATCGAATGATTGATTTGGCGTTCGTCGAATTTTTATTTGAGAATAAATCCACATATCTATGACTGATCTATTTGATCTATCTGGATCTGTCGCTGTGGTAACCGGCGGTGCCGGGCTTATCGGGAGTTCACTCTGTGAAGCACTTGCAGAATACGGTGCGACCGTCGTTCTCGTTGACGTCGACAAAGCGACCGCTGAGGCCGTAGCCGAATCGATTGATGGAGAAGTAGTTGTTAAATTGGTCGACACTACCTCACAGACAGCTGTGGAGTCGCTATTTGGGGATATCGTCGACTCCTACGGCTCGGTCGATACCCTCGTGAACTCGGCATACCCTCGGAATGAAAACTATGGGCAGCGATACGAAGATGTCTCTTTGGTAGATTGGCAAAAAAATATCGTATTGAATTTGAATAGCTACTATCTTACGTGCCACAAAGCAACAGAAATTATGAAACAACAGGACTCAGGAGGCAGTATTGTTAATTTAGGATCGATATACGGCGTTCAGGCACCAGATTTCGATATATATGATGGTACTGATATGACTAGTCCTGTCGAGTATTCTGCGATCAAAGGGGCGATAATCAACTTTACGCGGTATTTGGCCTCCTACCTCGGAGAAGAGGGTATTCGCGCGAATGTATTGAGCCCCGGCGGCGTCTTTGCTGATCAGGATCCGCAATTTGTTGCCCAGTACGAATCAAAAACGCCACTCTCTCGCATGGCCACTCCCGATGATTTCAAGGGTGCTGTCGTTTATTTAGCGTCTAATTCTTCTAGTTATGTGACAGGTGAAAATATTGTTGTCGACGGTGGCTGGACAATTAAATAGGTTGCCTTATTACGATGCGGATAATCGGTCGTCTTAATAGATTTCTGGTATTTTTCTGGGAAATTAACGGTGAATTGGATTCAGTCTTGCGATCAACAAGGCAAGAGTCAAAATACACGTTTTCCGCTCTTTGTCTTCGATTGGCCACTGTGCTCGCTAATCACCATCTGCTATGAGAATCGTTCTGCACCACTTCCTGTTACTGGCTGGAATCTCAATGAAGCCTGCACACTGATCAAATTCAGATAATCAGACGGTATGCCCACCGTCAAATATAATTGTTTCAGAATGATAACGCCTAGTAGAACAATGAGTACAATTCAAGAGGCAAACGACGTATATAATCGTCATGGGCTTACTGAGTTAGCGAAGCGAGGGGTTGCCGAAAGCCTGAAGAAATTCTCGTCGCCATATAAACATCTTGAAACTGAAGATCGGTGGCTTGGGGCAAGGTACTACGGGAATTTTGCAGGATTTCATAATAATGTGGGCGGAAATCTAGCGGAGTTGAAAAACCGTCGGTCTACTACATACCTTGATGCCTCCTCTGTTAACGCTACGAGTGATACAATGGAGTCGGCAATGGAGCTTCGACACCATGGCTACACAGAGTTAGGAAACATCTACGAGTCAGATGTTATCAGTGATGTTGTGAGTACATACAACACATTGCTTGAACAAGAGGATAAAACAAAGATTTCACACTCCAATGATCCTGGTGACGGAAATGTCTATATTAAGGGAGTTGGAAAGCCTCAAGAAAAATACTTCCCAGAAGCAGGTCAGCTGCTAACTGACAAAATAGAAAACATTCTCAAGCACTACTATCGCTCACATGTTCAAGTCCGGTCGTTTCGTGCCTATCAGACTCGTCATGTTCCACCGGACATCATGAAATCGACAGAAGTGTATAACAACTACTGGCACTGCGACGGCAAGACGAGTGATCATATCAAGTTATTTGTCTGCCTAAGTGATATCACTGAGGAGGACGGACCATTACACATTATGCCGAAAAAGTATACAAAAAACCTCTCGAAGATCCGTCCGGAGTTCGATCGTGAGGTCGATGGCGAGCCTGGTGGTATCGTCGATGATTACGGGTCTCCAGTAACGCTTACTGGGGAAGCGGGGACAGTGATGCTAGCAAACACTCAAACGTGTCTACATCGAGCCGGTGTCCCAGATGAGGGGCACACTCGTGATCTCATTCAGTTCTATATTGCACCGGCTTCCAAACCATTGCCGGATAACTGGATCGAACATGAATTAGAAGGTGCTGATCAGAATGTCTGGGGTCGGCTGTTAAAATACTGATGCCTTCATTTACAAATACAGTAACCGACATATACCGTAAAAACGGTCCTATCTCCGCAGCCTTTGGTGCAGTGAGATATAGTTTGGTGTGGATATCATACAAGGCTAAAAATGAATAAAACATTTACAAGCAGACACGTAACACTTATTGGGAAACAGGTCTATTAAAATATTATAGAAATATTTCTGAATTAACAAACTATTATTTATAATCACAGAGTTTAACTAAAGGTGATAAAATATTATGATTGAGTTGCTAGGTAATGTGGGAAAAAAAACATTGAAATACACATTGTTTTATTCATATATATCAAATTTATATAAAATAAAACCTATTATTCCAAAAGTTTCTCATTCAGCTTATGAAAGTTATATGGTGGCTTGGAATGGTTTCCTCCATAAAAAATATCCTAACAGATATACAGACTCAAATCCGCTAAAACTAATATGGGTTGATCCAACAAATATAAAATATTCATTAGAAGATTTCTCAAAATTTTCCCGACATGAACATATGGGTCATGTAGTTGAAGGTAATTGGGACAAAAACATAAGATGCTTTACAGAATTGCCAGTATATCAAGCTATATATGATCGATTCAAAAATCAAAAAGACTGGAAAAATACAGATTTAGTTTATAGGTACGACAAAAAAAATCATAATAACACACATAAAAAAGTTTATGAAAGAGGGATGGAAATAGAACGACTTTATCAACAAATTCAAACGAATGGCTATAAGTCTCAACGGGAAATGTATTTTGAGAATAACTCACACGTACCGTACCCAGACGAGATCACAGTCTCTATCGGTCGGAATGGTAAACTCATATTTCATAATTATGGAAGACACCGATTATCTATAGCAAAAATACTTGACTTATCACGTATCCCTGTTTGGGTCCTTGTCCGCCATAGTAAATGGCAAAAAAAGAGAAATAAAATAAATGCTAATATGAATTCCCAATTTTGTTCCAATAATACTCACCCAGATCTAAATGATATTATTTAGACGTATTTGACTCAATGGCAACACAGTATTTTTCAGATGCTAATTTTTTGAACCCGATTTTATATAGTACTTTATTTGGCATTTTGGAGGGTGGAATCCATTCAATTTCAATTTTTGATTGATCTATTTCCTGACAACAGTTTTGAATGTTATCTGGATTTAAATAAAATAAATTTGAAGACGAAATTCGTTTAATTGCTTTAGCACATTGTTTAATACTATATGGGTTTTCTGTAGATAATATTATTCTACCATCTGGGTATAAATGGTTAAAACAGGAATTAAAAAAACCAGACAAATTTGGCAAATATTCAATAACTTCTCCAGCAACAATACAGTCAAACTTTTGCCCTAATGAAAAGTTTTGAGCATCAGCATATTCCACGTTATATCCTTTTTTTTCAGTTGATTAATTGCCTGCTCTTCAATATCAATTCCAGCTACATTAGCTGTAGTGTGATCTATCAAAAGTTTGTGCAGGTTATTTTGTTTTCTTGTTTCTTCATTATAATATGCACATCCAATATTAAGGATGTCGTTGGGTTTTTCTGGTAAGAGTTTAAATATTTCAACATATCTGTTTTGTATGGCTTGTTTTTTTGAATAGCTAGTAACGTCAAAGTCTATTTGATTCATACGACACCTCCAACGCGTTTCGAGTATTTAAAACCGGCGGGAACCGATAGTGACGACCTGATGTCTGTAGCTTCCAAACCAGCAGATAGGCCGTCGGCAGAAGAAATGAGCGCAGGAAACTTCAATTCTACTCACTCGGCTGTGTTGAATCGCCATACAGCAGTGGAATTCACTGTTTCACAGCACGCTTGATGTTATAGACGACACACATCAGCGCGATTTCTCGGAACTCACGGAACCAAGATCGCGCTCGCACGGCGATAGTGGTTCACAGAAGTTTTAGGTAGACTCTGAGTTGGTAGAGTAATGACTGGACGGGAGAAAGAGATCGTCCGTCACCTCAGTGAGGACGATCTCAACCGCTTGCTTACGGAGACAGA
>LFFM01002245.1_pt1 | contig 12837 bp, 13 predicted proteins | sample 643131 | NCBI WGS metagenome assembly LFFM01 (sample SAMN03777445, study PRJNA286221) | soda lake metagenome | biome: soda lake; feature: Kulunda steppe; material: water; isolation source: sample Tc-Br brine of Tanatar trona crystallizer | place: Russia: Kulunda steppe | collected 2011-07
ATCGACCGATACGCGATCGCAAACGGGTTGTGGCGTATTTCGGAGACGTACACCGTCGGCATCGCCCCGTTCGGGCTGCCGATCGAGGAGGCCGTCTTCTTTTTGGTGACGAGCGTCTTTATCGTTCAGGGGTTGGTGTTGTATCTGTGGCTCGTCGACCAGTGGCCGACCGTCGCGCCCGACGTTCGCGCGGCGGTTCCGCCGTCCCTTGTTCGATTCGTCCCGACAGACCGTTCGTCGATCACAGCGACGGACACCGACGATCGGCGGAGCGAAGAGCGTGATGGAACTGCTGGCTGACCGCCGGGCGGACCGGGCACGCTCAACCGGCGATCTCACGGAGGCGTCGGCCCGTCTCGCGTTCCTCCCCGGCTGGATCGTCGTCGCTGTGACGATCCTCGCGTTCGCGTTCGGGCCGTCGGTTCCGCTCTCGTATCAGTTACTCCCCCTGGCGATCAGTGCGGTCGTCCTCGGACTTCCCCACGGTGCTGTCGATCATCTCGCGATTCCGAGGACCCGCGACGAATCGGTCACGATCCGATGGCTCGCCTTCGCCGGGGGACTGTACCTCGTCGTCGGGGGATTCTACGCCGCCGTCTGGTTTGTCGCTCCCGCCGTCGCAGTCGGGATTTTCATTCTCCTCACGTGGATCCACTGGGGGCAAGGCGACGTGTATCCGCTCGTCGCGTTGATTAGCGGTGGGCATCCGGCCGGACGCGTCGAGCGTGTCTTGACTGCGGCAACGCGTGGTGCACTCCCGATGGCCGTCCCGTTCGTCGCGTTCCCCGATCAGTACGAACTCGTCGTCGGAACGCTTGCCGGGTTGTTCGATCCCAACGCCCCGGCGGTCCTTTCGACCGCTTTCACGCCCACAGCGCGGATCTACGTCGCCAGCGTGATCGCGGGATTGATCGTTGCGTCCCTCGTCATCGGGTTCCGTTCGACGACCGGCCGGTCGCGTCGTGGCGTCGCGATCGATGCAGCCGAAATCGGCCTTCTCGTCGCGTTCTTCTCGACGGTTCCGCCGATCCTCGCCATCGGGATCTACTTCTGTGTGTGGCACTCGCTCCGCCACATCGTTCGGCTGTTGATGGTCGATCCTCGAACCGTCGACGCGCTCGAATCGCGGCGGTATGTGGCCGCGATCTCGACGTTCGCCCGCGACGCTGCTCCGCTTACGGCAGCTTCGCTCGGGCTTCTCGGCGCGCTGTATCTCATCGTTCCCGGGACGATCTCCGAACCGCTCGAACTCGTCGGCACGTATCTCGTGTTGATCGCGGTGCTTACCCTCCCTCACGTGGTCGTGGTCTCTTGGATGGATCACGAACAGCGGCTCTGGAGCGCCGCTTGACGGACTCTGGATTTATCCACTTCGTCGACGTATCTTGGACATGGAACTCGAAGCGACCACAGTCATCGACCGTCCGCCCGAGGCAGTGTTCGAATACATGGACATCCCGGAGAATCAGGCGCGAATCTCACCGCGGCTCTCTGCGGTCGAAACGATCGGGACGCTCGATAACGGCGGCAAGCGCGCGAGCTACACCTACCGACTGTTCGGACTCAACTTCGAGGGCGAAGTCAGGGGAATCGAGCACGACCCACCGAAACGAATCGCGTTCGAAATGACCGGGGACATCGACGGGCGGATCGAGTGGACGTTCGAACCGACTGAGGGTGACACCCGTGTCACGTACGCGGTTTCCTACGATCTCGGTTTGCCGTCGCTTCTCGCTCCGCTCTTTGCACCGCTCGCCGACCGGTTCAACCGCCGTGAACTCGAGATGACGCTCGAAAACCTCGCCCACCGGATGCGTTCCGAGCGATCGTTCGACAATTAAAACAACCGATCGAGGAACACCCGCTTGATCAGTTCGTCCCGGCGCTCGCTTCGGGGTTGGACCATGACGGCGGTACACTCGACGCTGTCGACTAACCGATCGCTCGGGCGGCCGAAGAGATCGCCGCTGATACCGTGCGACTCGGTTCCGGTGACGAGCAGGTCGGCCGTCGCCGCAAACCGCGAGAGGCCGGCGACCTGATCGTCGTTCTCGATCACACGCGACTGTGCGGGGACGGTGAGGATCGAGATGAGCGCCGCATGGTAGTCCTCGATCCCCTCCCGCTGCGTTTCGGGCACGTCCTCCGGTAACGCGTGTAAAAGCGTGATCTGTGCGCCGGTTTCTTCGGCGATTGCGTCGGCGATGAGCAGCTTCAACGGATCGTAACTCCCCCGGGACGCGACGACTGCGATCTCGTCGGCCCCGTCGAAGCCGCGGTCCTCGACTAACAACACTCCGCAGGGGGCGTTCTTCAGGAACCACTCCGTCTCTCCGCGCCCGAGGAGGCGCTGGTGGAACTCCTCGCGGCGTCGCTCGAGCAAGAGAAGGTCGTACCCTTCGTACGAAGCGAATTCGACGATGGAGTCTCTGACGTTCTCAGCCGTTATTTCGCTGTACTCGACGTAGGAGCCGGGTTTGCTAAACGTGTTGGGATCCATCCCTGTCCCGTCCTTCGGGCGTTCGCTACTGCCACTCCCACCGTCGCCGCGTGGTTCGGTCCCCGCTCCCGCGGCCGTCGCCGCGAGCCACTCCGGACGATCTCCGTCGAACGGGAGCCACTCGGGGCTCTCGGTATACGTGACCGTCGGTCCCCGGTCGCCGAAGACGTGGCGCGGCTTCTGTTTGAACCGAACCATCGAGACGTGAGTCGAGCGAAGCCGAGAGAGATCCGACGCGACCCGGAGCATATCGATCTGCCCGGACGAGCTCGTTTTGTCGGTGACCGCGACCAGCGCATCGTACGTCTCCTCGGCGTCGAACAGCTCCCGCGTCCGCTCTATGGCCCGCTCGCCGATCTCGCGCCGCACGCCGGTTCTGGCTGCCCCTTCGCGCTCGACGCGGCCGCGAGCGTACGCGTAATAATACAGCACCGAAACCGCCGTGATCACGGCCGCACCGATGAATGGGACGGTACCGACTTGCGTCAACACGACGAACCCGCTGGCCATCCCGAACAGCTGTAACCACGGATACAGCGGCGCGGTAAACACCGGATCGTAGCCGTCGATCGCCCCCTCCCGGAAGCCGATCAGTGCGAGGTTAACGAGAATAAAGACGATGATCTGAAACGCGCTGCCGAACTTGGCGACCTGATCGATCGGCAAGAGCGCGACCATCACGAGCAACATCGCACCGGTCACCGCGACCGCCGGAACCGGGGTGTTGAACCGTTCGCTGACCTCCGCAAACCGATCGGGTGCGAGGTCGTCTCGCGCCATCGCGAAGGGGAACCGCGAGGCGGACAACAGCCCCGCGTTCGCGGTCGATGCGAGCGCCAAGAGCGCGGCGATGGTGACGCCGACCACGCCGATCGTTCCGAGGGCTTGATCCGCCGCGATCGCCATGATCGCACCCTCACCGTCGGACTGGAGCAGTCCGGATTCGATCGCCGCTTCGATATCGACGATCCCCACCGCGACGTACACGACGGCAACGTACAGCGCAGTCGTGATAACGAGCGAACCGATCATCGCCTGCGGGATCACCCGGCCGGGATCTTTGACTTCCTCGGCGACCGCGGAGACCTTGATGACGCCCGCATACGAAATGAAAACGAGCGCTGTCGCGGTGAGAAACCCGCTGCCGCCGATGTCGAACGCGCCCGCGGTTCGATCCGGCTCGACGGTTCCGACCCCTCCGACGACGAAGTACGCCATCACGACGAGCATCAACCCGACGATGACGAACTGGAGCGTCCCCGTGCTCGATGTGCTGACGAGGTTGAGGACGATAAACCCGATACCGAGCGCGAGCGCGAGCGGAATGATCGGATCTCCGAACACCGGGACAGAGATGCCCTCCAGAGCGGGAAACACGAACACGAGGTACGGAATCCCTCCGATGAGCGCCAACGAGCCCTTAAACGAGAGCATAAACCAGTTACCGATCCCGGCGATGGTGCCGAGGAGCGGTCCCATCCCCCGTTCGACGTACACGTATGACCCCCCGTCTTCCGGCATCGCCGTCGCCATTTCGGACGCCGAAAGCGCCGCGGGCAAGATGAGTATCGCCGAGACGAGAAACGCGGCGACCACCGACGGCCCGCCGACTTCCACGAACGCGATTCCCGGGAGAATGAACACGCCGCTGCCGACCATCGCGCCGATCGCGATGGCTGTCGTCGCGGGGAGACCGAGATCGCGTTTGAGTCCGGTAACCATCGGCGATCACACCTGCCCGATCGCGACGGGAAATCGGTTTTCGGCGCTTGATACGCTCGTTTCCGGCACACGACCCCGTCCGCTTGTCAGCGGGGGGCGTCGGCGAGCCGACTGATTCAGACACATCTAGGTACAGGTATTTATATGCGGGGTTCCGGTTTCGCTTTTCTACCCGACTAGTAAGGTATCAAGCCAAAGCTCTATGAGGCCTGTTATCAAGTAACGGGAGTGTTAACGAGGGCTGAGTGACCGATGTCGCGAGATATCTCGGAAATCGTTCTCGAGGGGGGCGCGTACGAGCGCGCAGTCGCACTCACCGACCGCGTCTTCCCGATCTCTCTGACGGGCAAGATCCGGCTCTGTTGTGTAGTTCTCGTCAGTGCAGTTTGTCTGGCTCCCGCGGTCGTGCTCCGAAGGGAACGGATCGGTGAACTCGAACCCCGCGGCGATCCGATGGCTCCCGGCTTCGTCGCGATGGCGGCCTTCGGTATCACGATTACGTTCGTTCTCGGCCTCGTGCTCGTTCGGCAACGTCGTTTGATCCGGCGACGGGAGCTGGATTTCGAAACCGCCCGACGCCTCGTTCGTCTCGAAGACGCGTTGATGGCGGTCGCCGTTTCGACGGGGTTTCTGTTCGTTCTTGTTCCGGTTGGATTCGCGCTTTTGGGCGTTTTCTTTCCGGACGCCGTCGTCTGGCTGTATGATCGAAACGTCAGAATATATCGCCCGTCCGTTGGAGGGCGGATCACCCCCGTATTCGTTTCGGCGATGGGTGTCTGTTTCGCGATCGTGCTCTTCGTTCTCGACGCGGTTTTCGGCGATCGTCCTGCCTGTCGATCGCTCGAAGAACGGTCATAGCGGCCGCCGAACAACCGTTCGGAACAATTACCATACTAGTTGGGTATTCGTTTGATTACGTTCCTGTGAGAATATATACACGGATTCATGACAGAAAGTCAGGTGCTGCCGTCGGCAACGGAATCACTCGTCACACTACAACAGGCGGAGGTGACACAGGGGGAGCTGTTCGAACACGTCCTCGCTGACCCGCTCATCGCGAGCTCGCTGTATGCAAACATCGCGCTCGCCGGGTTGTCGATTCTCCTTTTCGTCTATATGACCAAGGATCTGCAGGATCCGCGAGCAAAGTTGATCGCCGTAGCGACGCTTCTGGTCCCGGTCGTCTCGATTTCGAGTTACACCGGACTCGCGTCCGGTCTCACGATCAGTATCCTCGAGATGCCTGCCGGACACGCCGCCGAAGGTGCGACGACGATGATCGGTGGCGAATCGGTCGACGGTGTCGTTACCCCGTGGGGTCGCTATCTCACGTGGGCGCTCTCGACGCCGATGATTCTGCTCGCGCTCGGGTTGCTCGCCGGCGCCGACGCAACGTCCATATTCACCGCGATCACCTTCGATATCGCGATGTGTATCACCGGGCTCGCCGCCGCGTTGACGACCTCCTCTCACCTGATGCGGTGGTTCTGGTACTTCATCAGCTGTACGTGTTTCGTCGTCGTGCTGTACATCCTGTTGACTCAGTGGCCCGATGCCGCCGATGCCGCCGGAACGGCTGACATATTCAACACGCTGAAGCTCCTGACCGTCGTCATGTGGCTCGGCTACCCGATCATCTGGGCGCTGGGCGTCGAAGGGATCGCCGTCCTGCCGGTGGGTATCACTTCGTGGGGATACAGCGCTCTCGACATCGTCGCCAAGTACATCTTCGCGTTCTTGCTGCTGCGCTATCTCGTTTCGAACGAGAGCGTCGTTTCGGGCAGCATCGTCGAGACTCCGTCCGCCGCCGCGCCGGCCGACGACTGACACGGTTGGAGCGGAAGCCCATCCCCTTTAGGGGTGGGTCTGAGCGGGAGACATGGAGAAACTATCACTGTCGAACCCCCTCGATCCCCGTTTTGCTATCGCACCGTCGACTATCGACCGAAACGCATAAACTCGACACCGCCCGACGTAGGAACGAGCCGAGGTAGCCTAGCCCGGCCAAGGCGGTAGATTCGAAATCTACTGTCCGAGAGGACACGTGAGTTCAAATCTCACCCTCGGCGCTTTCTTCCGGTCGCTTTCGGTCACTCACCGGTAAACTCCGGATCCCGATCCTCCAGTCGCGCGTCGAACCCCTCTCGATAATCGCGAGTGTCGTCCAGTTCCGTCCCGAGGGCGCGCTCGAACTCCAATCCCCGTTCGAGCGGGGTATCGAGCGCGGCGTTGAGTGCCCGCTTCCCGTTTCTGAGCGCGAGCGGCGCGTTCTCACAGAGCCGGTCTGCGAACGCCCGCGCGCGATCATCGACGTTCCCCGGCTCACAGATCTCGTGAACGAGCCCGTATTCGAGTGCCGCCTCGGGTTCGATGTACTCGCCGGTTAGCACGAGCTCTTTCGCCTTCGAGAGCCCGATCAAACGCGGGAGCCGCTGTGTCGCGCCGCCGTGGGGGAAGGTCCCGAGCGTGACCTCGATAACGCCGTAGACCGCGTCGGATCCGAGCACGCGGAAATCACACGGGAGCGTCAGCTCGAACGCCCCAGCCGGTGCGGCTCGTTTGATTCCACAGACGACCGGCTGGCGGGTCGTTTCGATCGTCTCTGTGAGCGCTGCGAATCGCTCGATTTCGGTCGTGGAACCCTCCTCGACGCGAGTTCGCATCATCTCCAGATCCATTCCTGCACAGAAGACGGGACCGTCCCCGAGGAGCGTGACCGCTCGAACGTCGTCGTCGCCATCGACGATCTCGAAGGCGGTTATCAGATCGTCGATCGACTCGAGTGTCATGGCGTTTCGCTTCTCGGGACGCGACAGATAGACGTCCGCTCTGTGCCCGTCCGTTTCGATGGCTGCCAGCCCGGTTCCGATCTGCTCCATATCCGCGACACTCGCCGTTTCGAATTAAATCCCAGGTTGGTCCTCGCTACGGAACACCTCGATTGCTGGATGCGAAAGGCTTTGATCCCGTTCGACGAAATGTATGATAATGGCACACGAGGCAACCGTTCACGGCCTCGGGGTCAGCGTCGACAGCGCGGGCGAGGAGGGCGCACCCGTCGTCGTCTTGCGCGCACGAGACGAATCGCTCCCGATCTTCATCAGCGAAGATCAGGCGAAATCCATCTCGCACGCGATCGAAAACCGCCCGTTCGAACGCCCACTCACCCACGATCTGTTCATCGAGATGTTCACCGAGTTCGGCGGCGCGATCGATCGGATTCGCATCGACGGACTCGACCGGAACACGTTTCTGGCGAAGATCGACGCCGAGCAGTACGTCGGCGGCGATCGATCCGAGCTGACGTTCGACGCCCGTCCCAGCGATGCGCTCGCGCTCGCGCTTCGGGTCGAGTGTCCGATCCTCGTTTCGAACGAAGTTCTCGACGAGGCGGGGCGTCCGCCGGACGCTTTCGAGATTCGGTAGCCGATCACTCCGTCCTATCGTAGCGCTCGGCCGCGGATTCGAACGATAGTTCGGATCGCTCCTTCGAGCGACGTCCCTCGGCGGCCGCGATCGCTTCCGCGGACGGGGAGGCGTCGTCGTCGATCTTCGCCCACGAACCGTGAACCTTCGCGTGACACCACCGACACAGCGTCACCGTGATCTCGTGTGCGAGCTCCTTTCGGTCGTCGTCGGGGTACTCGACGTGGTGTTCCTCCAGGAGCGGCCGCGTCCCCTCGCCGGCGAGCCGCCGCTCTTCGAGCCCACAGCGGTGACAGTCCCGGCCGCACTCTGTGGCCCGGAACTTCGGGCAGTCGGCCCACTCCCAGTCCCCGTCGGGATCGACGACCGGACAGACAAACTCCTCGCTGCGCCGTTTTCGCGCGAACTCCGGATCATGATGCGCCTGTTCGAACGCGTACCGACAGCGGCCGTCGTCGGTGAGGAAGTCACACCGCTGTACGGTCTCGTACGGGTCTTCGACACCGACCGACGTCCCTTTCGGTGTCTTCTCCATGTTCGGTGCTGGCCCCCGCGTCACCTTATCTTTCGGTAAGGGGTGAGTTTTTCTCCGAGGCGCTGTTCGATCCCTTCGTGCGCGTCGTCCACGAAACGCCGAGCGGCGAACGAACGCTCGCGACGAACGTCGAACTCGCCGAGGGAATCGTCTCGCAGGGCCTCGGGCTGATGTTTCGCCGATCGATCCCCGACGAGTACGCGCTCGTCTTCCCGTTTTCCGGCGTGTCGAAACGCGGGCTCCATATGGTGTTCGTCCCGTTCGATATCGACGCGATCTGGCTCGTCGACGGCGAGGTGCGGGCGAGAAAGCGACTCTCGGCGTGGACCGGCTACGGGCGGGCGAAGGCGGACACCGTGATCGAACTCCCCGCCGGTGCGGCCGACGGCGTCTCAGTCGGCGATGCCGTTCGACTCGAAGACGCCGGCGAGGCGGGGAAACCAGCAGATTAATACGTGTCGATGGGAAGCGTTTGGGTACAATGTCGAACTTCGACACGGCTGAGGATAGAGTAAGTCGCCGCGAGGCGGCTGGTCGAGAAATTCGACCGTTCGCCCGATACTGAGGATCCTTCTGCGAGGACGCTGTTCGGAGATCATTCAGCGACTGCTCCCCTCGACGACCGGGACGTACAGTTTCTCGACACGACGCTGCGCGACGGCGAGCAGGCCCCCGGTGTCTCGTTGACGCCGGAGGAAAAGGCCGAAATCGCGCTCGCGCTCGATGAAGCGAACGTCGCCGTCATCGAGGCCGGAAGCGCCTGTACCGGCCCCGGTGAGCGCGAGACGATCTCCCGCGTCACCGATCTCGACCTCGACGCGATGGTGACGAGTTTCGCTCGGGGCGTCGAACGCGATATCGACCGCGCAGTAGAGTGCGACGTCGACGGAATCAACCTCGTCGTCCCCGCCAGCGATCGCCACATCGAGCGGAAGATCGGGGCGACCCGCGACGCCGTCGTCGAGACGACCGTCGACCTCGTCGAGTACGCCACCGACCACGGACTGTGGGTCGAAGTTCTCGGCGAAGACGGCTCGCGAGCCGACCTCGATTTCCTCGAACGGCTCATGGCGGCCGCCGTCGACGCCGGCGCGGATCGGATCTGCGCGCCCGATACCGTCGGCCACGCGACCCCCGACCGAATCTTCGACATGCACGCGCGGCTTACCGATATCGGACCGGCGTCGATACACACGCACGACGACCTCGGACTCGCAACCGCGAACACGCTCGCCGGAATCGCGGCCGGCGTCGACCTCGTCCACGGAACGGTGAACGGGATCGGCGAACGCGCCGGTAACGTCGCGCTCGAAGAGGTCGCGATCGCCCTCGACCACGGCTACGACATCGAAACGGTCGATACCGAAGCGCTCTACGACCTCGGGAGACTCGTCGCCTCGAAGACGGGGATCGCGCTCGCACCCAACAAGGCGGTCGTCGGCGAGAACGCCTTCACTCACGAGTCGGGCATTCACACCGACGGGACGCTGAAAGACGACGCGATGTACGAGCCGTACCCGCCCGAAACCGTCGGTCGGACGCGTCGTCTCGTCCTCGGGAAACACGCCGGCCGAGCGGGTGTCGAGGCCGCACTCGACGAACACGATATCGAGGTTTCAGACGACGAAATCGACGATATCCTCGATCGGGTCAAGCGCCTCGGCGACCGCGGCAAGCGAGTCACCGACGCCGATCTGCTCACCATCACCGAGGACGTTCGCGGACACGAACACGAGCGTCGCGTCGAGTTGGTTGATCTGACAGCCGCCTCCGGTAGCGGAACGCCGACCGCGTCGGTTCGACTCGAGGTCGACGGTGAGGAGCGGATCGCCTCCGGAACCGGAAGCGGCCCCGTCGACGCCGCGATCGCGGCCGTTCGGTCGGCGCTCGGTTCGGCCTCGAACGCTCAACTGGAGTCCTATCACGTCGACGCCATCACCGGCGGTACCGACGCCGTCGTCACCGTCGAGGTCGAGATGTCGCGTGGCGATCGGACGGTTACCGTCGCGGCGTCGGATTCGGACATCACGATCGCTTCCGTTCGGGCGATGGTCGACGCGCTCGATCGGCTCTCGAGTGACGCCGAAACGCCCGTCCTATCCGACGACTGATCGGGGGCCAGCCCTTCTACAAATAAGCGAGGCGAGTGCCTCGGGGCTTGCCCCCGAGGCGGTTCACAACTCTTTATCGAACACCGAAACCGGGACCGCCGTTCGCTCGACGAGCCCTTTCGCGACACTTCCGAGCGGCCCACGATCGTCCTCGGTGATTTCCTCCCCTTTGCTGGCGAGACCGCGATGGCCGACGTAGATCACGTCGATCCCGTTTTCTTCGGCGTACTCCGCGACCGTCTCGACCGGATCCCCAACGAGCAGTTCGGTCTCGATGGATAGGTCGCGCTTCGACGCTCGCGCTTTGGCCTCTTCGAGCATCTCTTCGCCGTGATCGGCGTCTTCGGTACTCTCCTTCGCGGTGTCCGTCCGCCCCGTTGGCGAATCGACCGCGTGAACGGCGGTTACCGTTCCACCGGCCGATTCCTGTATATCGATGGCTGTCGTGAGCGCGTTTCGGCTCTCCTCGGATCGATCGATAGCTACGAGAATGTCCATAGTCCCCTTTCGACGCTCTCTCCATTAATTCCCGATCCCGAACCCACGGTTGAGAACAGCATTAATATATATCACGCCCGATCCTGTAGCGTCGCTATGGCCCTCCCTGCGATCGAAAACGTCGGAGACGCATTCTCAGTCACGCGAAACTTTTTATTCCCCTTCGAGCTTCGCCGCTGGCTGAAACTCGCGGTCGTCGTCCTGTTTCTCGGCGGCGGTGTGAGCGCTCCGACCGCCCAGTTTGACGCTCCGCGCACCGCCGATCCGTCGGTCGGGACCGAACTTCCGACCGTCCCGTTCGAGACGATGACGGTCGTTGTCGCTCTCGTCGGCGGACTGGTTCTTCTCGGTGGACTGTTCGCACTCATCGGCGCGATCTTGGAGTTCGTCTTCGTCGAATCGCTTCGGACGGGCGAGGTCTCGATCAGACGTCACTGGAGCCGGCGGTGGCGGCAGGGGCTTCGTCTGTTCGGGTTCCGAATCGCGATCGGGCTCCTCGCTCTCGCCGTGTTCGCCGGTTGGATACTGCTGCTTTTCGCGCCGGCTTTGTCCGCGACGGTAGATCCGATTGCCCCGTTCGTGACCCTCCTTTTCGTCGGCCTCCCGATCGTGTTTCTCGTCGGCGTCCTGTACGCGCTCGTCGCGTCTTTCACCACCGCCTTCGTCGTACCGATCATGATCCAAACCGACGGCGGCGTTCTTTCGGCCTGGGGGGTGCTCTGGAGCTCGATCACGGCGCACCCGAAACAGTACCTCGCGTACGTCGTCATCGGATTCCTGTTGACTGTCGCCGCGGGAATCGCCGGTTCCCTCGTCGTGGGGATCGTCGCGCTGATGGGTTTGCTCCCGCTCGCACTCCTCGGTGCAATCATGTATTTCACGGCCACACTGTCTTCGACAGCCGGACTCGCCGCCCTCGCTGGCGTCGGGCTGTTGATCGCCGCGGTCGTCTTCGTTTTCTGGGCCGTGATTCAGGTTCCGATCGTGGCGTATCTGCGATACTACGCGCTGTTGGTGCTGGGCGATATCGACGAATCGCTCGATCTCATCCCCGAACAGCGCGCTACCGTTCGGACTGAGGAATTGCGCGGATCAGACGCTTTTTAGCGCTTGACCCGATACAGACACCCAATGACTCGAATCGTCGTGGTCGACAACCACGGGCAGTTCACACACCTCGAACACCGCGCCTTACGCGATCTCGGTATCGACACGGATCTCCTCGACAACGACACGCCGCCCGAGGACGTCGACGCCGATGGGATCGTCCTCTCGGGCGGTCCTGACATGGACCGGATCGGACGATCGACAGAGTATCTCGATCTCGACGTTCCCGTTTTCGGCATCTGTCTGGGTATGCAACTCATCGCCGCCGAGTTGGGTGGCCGCGTCGACTCGGGCGAATACGGCGGCTACGCGGACGTGACGGTTACGATCGACGACGAGGACGATCCGCTCGTCGGTTCGCTCGCCCCCGAGACTCGGGTGTGGGCCAGCCACGCCGACGAGGTCAAAGAGCTGCCGGACGGGTTCGTCCGCACCGCACATAGCGATATCTGCGGTATCGAAGCGATGAGCGACACGGATCGGGATCTCTACGGCGTCCAGTGGCATCCCGAAGTCGCCCACACTGAGGAGGGCGACGCAGTGTTCGAGAACTTTCTCGAGATCTGCGAGAACGCTCGCTGATAGGACTTTTCGCGGTCGTGTTTCCCGACGTACCATCCGCGCAAGAGTGAACCGAAGCGAGACCGGACACATCGTTGAGACACCAATGAATCGCCGCTCCACCCGACGAACGTTGCTGGAAATCGGCGGTACGTCGGCTATCGCGCTCGCGGCTGGCTGTTTCGCTTTGGACGGCGAGTCGGCCGATAATCACGGGAATGACGATCACGCACACGACGAGGACGACGATCGCGACCCCGATCTCCGAATCGACGACCGATATCTCAGCTCCGCGTTTCCCATCGAACTCGTCGATCCGGAGTTCGAAGAACCGTCCGAGTTCGGCGGCGACGCCCGGATCGTCTACGTCCACTGGC
>LFFM01002247.1_pt1 | contig 12834 bp, 10 predicted proteins | sample 643131 | NCBI WGS metagenome assembly LFFM01 (sample SAMN03777445, study PRJNA286221) | soda lake metagenome | biome: soda lake; feature: Kulunda steppe; material: water; isolation source: sample Tc-Br brine of Tanatar trona crystallizer | place: Russia: Kulunda steppe | collected 2011-07
ACGACGATGGGTTCGGGGTCGACCGCGCTGCCGTAGTGTTCGTACAGCCGGACCATCTGGCTCTCGTGGTAGCGCTGGGTCTGGATCTGTGGTCCCTGCTGGAAGCCTTGCTCACCCTCCAGATAGATGAGTCGGTTGAAGTCCTGGGCTGTCTCCGCGCCGGAGTAGAAGGTGACGGGGGCGTTGAACTTCGAGTTCGGCGACACCATCTGCCAGTCGACCATCACGTAGCGGGTGTCTTCGCCCTCGTCGCTCTGGCCGGCAAGGACATCGCGGGCCTCGTCCTCTGTCGGTGCGAGCAGGTAGTCAGCCGCAGGACCCGCGTTCTGCTGGAACGGGTTGGCGTTCGGGATGCGCTCGGCTCTCGTGGTGATCCAGTGGCCGTAGTCCCACCACGATTGGACGCCGTAGGCTCCCTCCGGATAGTCGAAGTCGTCGTCAGCGGGACGCTCGTAGGTGCCGTAGTACTCCATCGGGTTGTCCGCGCCTTCGAGTTCGCCGGGGTGTGGCGTCTCGTCGTTCATCCACTGGAGGCTCTCGTCCCACTGGACGACGTCGCCGGGGCCGGTCCCCGCGCCCGCGGCCCAGACCGGTCCGGTCATGAACACGAGCGGGACGAGGATGACGAGGATCACGGCGAGCGCGCCCATCGCCTGCCACCCCTCGACGTCGCGGGCGTTCGAGAGAGAGGGAAGCGAGAGGACGTTGAGCGCGAGCTGGAGGAAGTACGCCGCGCCGACCGCGACGACCACGGCGAGGTAGTAGTTGAAACGGACTTGGGTGAACGCGGCGCTCGCGATGAACGCCGCCCACACGACGAAGTAGAGCTCCTCGGTGTCGTACTCGACGAGGAACGTCGCGCCGACGAGGAAGGCAGTGGCGATGAGGAGGCCGACCACCTGCCAGTTCACGCCGACGATACCTCCGATGGCGTCGTAGAGGCCGGGCAGCGCGTAGACGGAGGCGATGATCGCGAGCGCGACGCCGCCGTAGATCGTGTGGTTGGTGTCCTCGGACCGCCAGAGCGGGCGCGCCATGATGATGAGCACCGCGAACAGCGCGAGGAAGAAGGCGAGGCCGTACTGCGAGATCGCGAAGTCGGCGAAGGCGTTCCCCTGAAGCGGGGGTTGCGCTTCGCCGATAGTGCGTGCGCCCGCGCTCGCTGAGAAGCCGACCGTGTTGAGGAGGTTTCCGGTGAGCGTCGACCACAGCGAGGGGATCGCGAGCCAGATGACACCTGCCGACGCGACGATCATCCCGCCGACCGCGGGCGGGTACGCGGTGGCGTCGAGCTCTCTGGTCTCCCACTGACGGGCGAGCCATGCGAGGAAGACGGCGCCGAGTGCCACTCCGAGGGGGAGGACGATCTGGAGGAAGGAGTACGCTGTGGGTCGGAATGCGAAGTCTTCCAGTGGTATAATCTGCATCAGTCCTGCGACGGTCATCGACACTGCACCCGCGAAGGCGATCGGCTCGGGGCTCTTCCCGTGGGCGACATCGCTCGTGATTTTCACGGCGAGGAAGATGCCCGTGAAGCCGACCATGAGCACGCCGGGCTGCCACGTCCACATATAGAGGCCAAGCGCGACGCCCGCCGCGGCGGCGTACAGCGCGGGGCGTTTGAGTGCGGCCCAGTCGCGGTCAACGAATAGCTCCCAGACGGGGGCCTCCCGTTCGGCGACCGCGAAGGCGACGAGGAACGCGAGGACGGCGACGGCCTGGAAGAGGATCTCGCCCCCGTGGTGATCGAAGAAGCCGACAAGTGTGTAGCTGAAGAACGTCCCCGGAAGCAGCGCGAGGACACCGACCGCGGCGAGTGCGGCGAAACGGTCGACGAACCGGCGGGCGATGAGGTAGGTGGGAATCGCAACGAGCGTGCCGAGGAGGGGCGCGATGATCAGCATGACGCGCATCGCACCGTCTTCGCCGCCGCCCATCAGCGGGCTCGCGAGGTAAATTCCGACTGCCGCGATGTGATCGAAGAGCGTTCCAAACTGGCCGACGTGGCTTCCGAATGGGAACCCGGTCCAAGCCTCAAACGGCATGGTGTTCGGCCAGTTTTCGAGGAGATACGTCGTTTCGCGGTAGTGGTACCACGGGTCGTTCCCACGGAAGTACACCTCACCGTCCTGGATGAAGTTGCCGTACGATTGGACTCGCGTCCACAGCATAAACACCAGTATTCCGAGGAGGACCGGAATATGGTACCACCGTTCAAGGAGATCGAGGGGGGAATCCTCGCTCTCCGTGGTGGTGTCGGTTTGCTGGCTCATTACACGATAGGACTGGCAAAACGTGCATAAGCCTTGTTATATACACAGGAGTAGCGGCCTCGAGTCCATATTTGATGTCGGTACCAGTGGGACCTCCACACCCCACCGGTTCCGCTGTTAGTTGCATTGGAGATCACACCGTTCGTCACAGTCATTTTCTCCACACCCCATCGGTTCCGCTGTTAGTGGCAGCGGAGGTGTTCGGATGACGTTTCAGCGGAACCCGTGGGGTGGGTCACTTACACGATACCATCCGTATTTAAATCACAATCCTTATTCGCCGTTTGCGTCAACGCTCGGGCATGAAGGTCTCCGTCGTCGTCTGTACGTACACGACGGACCGATGGAACGATTTTACGGAAGCTGTTGAGAGTGCGCTCAAGCAAACGTACGACCCAGTTGAGGTCGTGCTAGTGGTCGACGGGAACCGCGAGGTGTACGATCGCGTTGAGGAACGATTCGGTGATTGGGGCGACGTGGTGATCCACTGTAACGACGAGAATCAGGGGATCTCCTACAGTCGGACGAAGGGCGCAGACCTGGCGAGCGGAGATGTCGTCGCATTCATCGACGACGACGCGGTTGCCGAACCAGACTGGATCGAAAGGTTGGTAGAGAGTTACGAGGAGCACGACGCAGTAGCGGTGGGAGGCCGCATGGTCGGAGAGTGGCTCGTGGGTCGACCGTCGTTTCTGCCGGAGGAGTTTGACTGGCTTGTCGGCGTTACGTACCCCGGATTTGCAAAAGACGGTGAAGAGGTTCGGAACACGTTCGAATCAAACCTCTCGTTTCGACGGGAAATATTCCTGGAACTCGGAGGGTTCGACCCCGACCTCGGCCCTGATGCGGAATCATATAGCCACTCTGAGGGAGCTGAGATCGGGACACGCCTACAAGAATTGTACGGCCGCGGGGTCATTTACGCTTCGGACGCCGTGGTAACACACAAGGTGTTCGCTCATCGAATACAACCTCGCTGGTTGATCGCGAGAGCGTTTGAACAGGGACGATCCAAGCGGCGGCTGGAGCGCCGAGATGCTGGTTCAAACAGCGAGGAGGGAGAGTACCTTCAACAGTTACTTTCTAAACACGTCCCACGACGACTGCGATCACTCGTGCGATCTCCGTCAGTCGGTGCAAGCATTCAATTGGTTATGTTATTCGTGTTCACTGCTGCCGTCGGTTTTGGATATGTATATGAAATGACTCGGTGAGGGTAACAGAGGAGTTTCCCTGCCATATTTATTCTCGCCGTGAAATGGTGAGATACTCTGATGACGGATTCCGAGGTTCTGGTCGTCACGCATCCGCTCGCTCCGGCGAGCGAAAATCACGTGTCCGCACTACTGGATATCCTCTCAGCGATCACTTCCGTGGCGCTCGTTACGGCGAACCTCTCCGCTGAGTCGTCGATTCGGAACGAGCACGAAGTGATTGAAATATCGAACAGTGGCATGGGAGGCGCTATTCCGACCGCAGCGATACGATTTATTCGCAACCAGTTCCGAATGTGCCGAGTAATTGCGCGCCGTGACGAGGATATCGTCTTGTTCTTTGGTGCGACATCATATTTGCTTCCGATCGTTTTCGCGCGAGTAGTTGGCCGAACCGTCGTCCTCGAACCCCGCGGTGATGTCCCGCTCACGCTTCGGCTACAGTGGGAACAGCGAGTCCCTGATTCGGTCGCCCGTGTACTGGCTGGAATCGTCAGGACGTTAGAACGGATCGGGTACAGGCTTGCTGACGGGATCGTGACATACACACCGGCGATGGCCGAACAGCTCGATCTCGACCGGCACGAACACAAACTCTACCCGTATGGTGCTCGCTACGTGGATACTGAGGTCTTCCAACCACGCGTTCCGTTCACAGAGCGAGACCCTATCATCGGATTTCTCGGGCGTCTCGATGAAGAAAAGGGCGTGCGGGAACTGGCAGAGGTTGCGAAGCGGCTTCCTGACGGTATCACATTTAGATTCATCGGCGACGGGGATCTCACTGACTGGCTCGCGTCGGAGCTGGAAGCGGAGGTCGAAGCTGGGTCCGTCGAGCTCGTCGGGTGGGTCGACCACGAGGACGTGCCCGAGGAACTGAGCGAAATGCAACTGCTCATCATGCCATCCCATCCCACTGAGGGGCTCCCGACGGTTATCCTTGAATCATTAGCGTGTGGTACGCCAGTATATGCGACGCCAGTCTCTGGCGTTCCGGACGTCGTGCAAGAGGGCAAGACGGGTTTTCTGATGGATGAGAGGCAGAGTGATTCGATCGTCGCATGTCTTGAAACGATCGCTGCCCGCGAAGACTTGGCATCGATCAGTGATAACGGACGGCAGTTGATCGAAGAACATTATAGCTTCGAGGGTGCGGTTCAGCGGTATCGAGAGATTCTATCAAGACTGTAGCTACTTTTGATAAGAAAGGATCGCGAAGCGGCGCGCAAGGCCGATACGGAGGTTGAAGATTCGATCCAGAGTTCGGTTCAGCACCGACTGCTGATATGGTGAGAGAGGAACACTACTGATAGGAGTAAGATCATGATACTCAAGCAGGTTGATTAGTGCCCGGTACGTCGGTGCTGAGACGTGATTTAGAAACTCGTCTTGATCATACATCGGTAAGCTTCCGACTGCTTGGTCCCTCGAAATCTCGACGTTACGCGGCTGATAACCGAAGAGCAACGCGATCCGGTTGATCCAACTCGCTAGGTTCGGTGAAGCGATCCAGAACCACCCATTATCGAGAACACGGGCGACCTCCTTGAAGAACGTCGTGTAGTACGGTAAGTGTTCTATCAGCCCGAACGCTACCACGAGATCAACCGAGTCGTCAGCAAACGGCAACTGCTCGGATCGAACGTCTACGTCATACATCGTTATACCACGTTCCTTGGCACGTCTCCTCAGTGATTGGTCGCTATCGATTCCGTGTACCTCGGCATTCAGGTGCTTTCCGAGTGCGGCGGCGAACCCGCCACTCCCACACCCGACATCAAGGATCGTGTCTATCCGGGAACGATGTTCTGCGACTGTCTCTAGCTGTTCACTGATCTGATCGAACGATTGGAGTGTAGAATTGTTTCGGAGGTCCTCCTCGGAAAGCGTGTCACGAAACGCCGGTGGAAGCAGAGAGATATCGGGCTTTGGCATTCGTCTGTCTGTGCTGAATCGTCAACGAAACGTATAGCTGTTGTTTAATGTATTCTTAGAATTAATTGGTCAGTGGGAGTGTGGATTGTTTATACACAAAAGAAGAGCTTGGTAGAACAAATAGATGAGTGTCTTGAGATACCAACTCGAAACCAACTCATTTTCCACAATTAAATCACAAACAGAAAAGCACACAAAAATCCGGATATAAATTTGAATTAGGAATAGTTTAAACAATTGCGGACCACTTTGCCACGTTCGTATATCACATACTATTTTAATATATTATAAACAGCTTCGAGCTCGTTTACCAACCGTTCCCATGAGTGGGTGTCTCTGACGTAGCTCCGAGCCGCTGTCCTCATACCCTCTCGATGTTTCTTTTTATTAATCAGCACTTCACCGATCCGCTCAGAAATCGCTTCAGAATCTCGCATCGGCACGAGAAACCCGGTTTCGCCGTCTTCGATCATCGTCGGAAGACCTCCGCTGTCGGTCGCGACGACCGGAAGCCCCCACGACATCGCTTCGAGGACGGCGTTCGGCATTCCTTCACCTTCCAGCGATGGAAGTACGAAAACCCCAGCATCTCGGTAGTACGAGTCCACTGCTTCTGGTGAGACCTCACCAACGAAGGTAACATCGATATCGAGCTCGGCGGCAAGCCTCTCAAGCCGATCTCGCTCTGATCCGTCGCCGACTATCGTGAGGTGTGCGTCAACTTCGGTCATCGCTTCGAGCAGGTATTCGAGACCCTTCTTCGGAGCGAGACGACCGACGTAGAGTACACCGTCGCCCGAAGCGGTCTCGTCCGGGATCGACACCGCGTTACCGAGGACTTTGATCTCGGGGTCCAGATCGTCGAAGTCCGTGAGTACGTCGTCACGGATCTCGGGTGACTGAGCGAGTACGAGGGTATCCTCGAGGACGCGACGCATCATCCACCGTTTCCAGGACACGTCGTTCATCAGATAGTAGTCGCCGCCGCGTATCCAGGCGAAGTACGGCAGTCCAGTGAGTTTATTGACGACGTATCCGAGAAAGCCAACTGGGTAGATCATCATACATTGGAGGACATCGAACTCGTTTCGTCGACGGAGCAGGGCTAGTAACGTGAATAGGAGGAACGTGAGATCGCTGACGAAGGGGTTGATCTGCCAGTTCCAAACGCGGACGACCCCGTAGGAAACGTCGCTGTCGTCGTGATCCCCGAATCGCTTGGTGAAGACTGTGACATCGTGGCCGACTTCGTGGAGCTCGGTTGCCATCCGTTTGGTTTGCGTCTCCATGCCGCCGATGACATCCGGGGGGAAGGTTTTGAGGGCAATTGCGATACGCACTTATCATTAATCTCCGCTTGATAATAATAAACTCACCGAGAGTACGCAGCAGCGTCACCGGCACTCGTAACTAACGTATCCCCAGACCAGTTCGAACAGCAGACGAATCGGAGTGAACCGACAGAGGAAGGCTATGAGGGGAAGACAACTGACGAACAGGCGCGGTGCGAACCGATCGCCGTACAATTCTGGATCTCTGGCTGATTCATTCACGGTTACGTACTCAACGGTGTCGAAATGATCTTGTAATGCCCGACGAGCGCCTACGGGTGAGAGTGGAAATAGGGCAGTTTGATAGTATTCGTATTGTTGCTCGTCCAAGAGGTGCCGGGCGATGACGAGTCCGAACGGCTTCGGGAGCATTGAGAGCACTCTCGGAAGGCCATGCGGCTTGTTCGGCGTTAGTCGATTCGGAAACGAAACCAGAGCAGTGCCACCAACTTTCAGCACTCGTCGGACTTCGGCAAAGAGAGGCTCTCGACCATCGACGTGCTCAATGACTTGGTTCAAAACCACGTAGTCAAACGCATGGTCGTCGAAAGGGAGCCGCCTGCCATCAGCTAGGAGGTATTCGGTTCGGTCGTCAGTAGGCGGTTTGGAGAATTCAATATCGACTGCGATCACGGTTGCTTCCGTGTTCTCGATATTTGTCCCGCCTTTCGCACCGATGTCGAGAATTCGGTCGTCCGGACCTGCAAGATGGGAAGCACGATTGTAGATTAGCATGTATAGTTATGTTTAATAATTGTGCATTGGATATACTTTGTTTTGAGTATTCTAATGCTTAGGGCTGGCACTGATGTTTTGACACTTATGAGTTCCGACACTGATGAATAACCGGTTTGATATAGCCCTTCTTAGTAACTTCGGAATTGCCTCCCCAGTGGGTTTCTGCTCAATAGATGATCTCCGGGTCGGGAATATAAAAGGCTTTGAGAACTGTCGAAACATTAATGAGTGCCAGTTTTTTTTTCCAATACGGCTATATATCCTGGGCTTGACGCTCTATCATACCCCAACTTCCAGAGGATCATAGAAATACCACCGACAGGAGGTAGGTACTTCCAACATTTCAGTTCTAGCCCATCTGTTTTATTGACTAATACTTCAAGATTAGATGGATCGATCCAACAGGTATGGGTTGGGTTGTTACTTTGACCGAATAGGCCTTTTCGGAAGTAAGCGAAACCATCGGGGTTAGGAGTTGATAGAACCATACGTCCACCGTTTTCAAGCACGTCGCCTGCCGATTCAAGAAAATCCCCTGGGCTTGAAACGTGTTCTATTACTTCACCAGCCACTATTATATCAACATTTTTATTTAAATTAATTTTTTCTGCGTCTCCCACGTGAACTTTATATCCCTCTTCCCGCATCTTTTCAATTTCGTTTTTATTTACATCTATTCCAATAACTTCTCCCTCCACATGTTCAACAATACGTTTGTGAAGATTCGCCTCGTTTCTTTTGTTTTCATTATGCCGCACACACCCTATGTCCAGTACCCTTGTTGAGTCAGACGGAATTTTATCAAGGATGCTCGTGAATCGAATTTCGTTACTATCCATGTTTAAGAATGATTTGAATCACAAATAAGTTTTTATGGCTTTGCCGACCTCCTCAAATCATGATGAGCCTTGGGCCAGTACTGAATGTAGGGATTAAGCATGGATAGAAATATACCACGCTAGACGGTCAATTTAAATAATGCCAGCTGGCGTGCCAAGCCACGTAGGCCGACTTAAATCGCTGTTTCCGAGGTTACCCGATCCAGTTGTCAGGGCCATTGTGGGAGCGTATCTGCGATATTCATGGGCCTACACGAAACTGGTTACTTGGTACCACTACGGACGGAAGTATGATGCCCCAATACGGCCGTTCGAACTGTATCACATCTCACCTGATAAAATACAGTATCAACCAATAAACAAAAAGGGGACCACATGGGAGTGTTCAGTGAAGTCTGGCGATTGGGATATAAACGTAACCGCATTTGAGGATAAAAATTTAGTACATGGTTCTTTTATACAGAGATTTGTTGAAAACAAAGACTGGAAGAGTACAGACCTCTATTCACACGCTAAAGAAAAGATTGAATCAGATGGTGCGTGGGCGGGACGAAATTCAGCGGATGGAATCATTGAGGAACTACGGTTGTATGATGACATGTATGACGAAATAAAAAATAGTGGATATAAAACTCAGAAGCAGTTACGTAGTTTTCCGGACACGGACAAGCTTCAAGACAAACGCTATCACCCACCGGAGTTCGCTGAGATTTCGGTTGACGTGGGCCGAGACGGTCGGCTCATCTGGTACGGAGGTCAACACCGCCTTTCAATAGCAAAAATACTTGAGTTAGAAACGGTCCCTGTCCGAGTTCGCGTCCGACATGAGAAATGGCAGCGGTACCGCGACGAGGTCTGGAACGATCCAAGCATGGATGCGTCGTGGCACCCCGATCTCCAGCACGTAGACTGACCTGCTCTTCGGTGTGTTTTTACGCCTCTCAGCGAGAATAACACACACGGTACATGAGAATCGGACAGACTTCTGTAATCTATTTTCTCGGCAAGGTTATGGCTTCTGCCATCGGTTTTCTCGCCACAGTCTACTTCGCTCGGCTGCTCGGTGCAGAGATCCTCGGCTTCTATGCTGTTGCGACCGCCGTCGCTGGCTGGCTGAAACTCGGCGGCTCGATGGGCATTAGCTCGGCCGTACAAAAACGGATGAGCGAGGGCGACGAGGCCGACCAATACTTCATCGCTGGCGTTCTGATGGTTGCTGCGTTCGCAACCGTCTCGGTCACGTTGGTGCTGCTCTTTCGTGATCAGGTTAACGCCTATATTGGCGCCGACGCGGCACTGCTTCTCGCAGCGATGGTCGTCGTACAACTCCTCTTCGCGATCGTCGGTGCTGGGCTGAAGGGCCAGCGTCGCGTCCACGTATATGGTCTCCTCAAGCCATTAAAACAGGTTTCACAGAGCGTGACACAGCTCGTTCTGATCGTTCCAGCGCTGTTCGGACTCGGCCTCGCAGGCCTGCTCGCTGGGAAAGCCGTCGGAGGGCTGCTCGTAACCGTCGTCGCCATCGGTGTTCTCGGCGTCAGCGTCCGCCGTCCCGCAATCAGGCACTTCAGAAGTCTGTTCTCGTATGCGAAGTACTCCTGGCTCGGGAGCGTCGAGAGCCGTACGTTCAAAGAGGCCGACATCCTCATAATGGGCTTTTTTGTCTCCTCGGCACTCATCGGCGTCTACTCGATCGCATGGAGTCTGGTGATGTTTCTGACGCTGTTCGGCACCTCTATACGGACGACGCTGTTCCCGGAGATCAGCAATGCGTCGTCGTCGGCAAACAAAGACCCGGTCCCACTGATCGAAGACGGTGTCGCGTATCAAGGACTGATACTGATCCCGGGCCTAGTCGGGGGCACAATCTTGTCGGACCGAATCCTCCAGATCTATGGCGAGGAGTTCGTCCAAGGGGCTGCTATCCTCTGGATACTTATTTTCGCAGTCCTACTGAAGGGATATCAGTCGCAATTTCTCACGGCGCTCAATGGGATCGACCGTCCTGACATTTCCTTCCGGATCTACAGTGTGTTCATCATTTCCAACCTCGTGTTGAACGTTATCCTCATCTCTCTGTACGGATGGGTAGGGGCTGCGGTCGCAACCGCACTCTCTGCCGGAATTGGGCTCTCGATCGCGTACGCTTCGATTACGCGGCTGACTTCTTTCGTTACGCCGAAGATCATGATCGGCAAACAGATCGTCTCCGCACTGGCCATGGGTATCTTCGTGTACTTCGGATTATTCGTCGAACTCCCCGGCGTACTCGGACAAAATGTTATTACTGTGCTCCTGCTGGTCGGCTTCGGCGCTGCAGTGTATTTCCTCGTTCTCATGGCGATCTCCACACGGTTCCGCGAGACGATACGACGCAACCTTCCAGAAGGCATCGAGACACGAGTCGGATAACGTAGCGACGCGTCGGAGCCTCGATCGGTCCCCGTGGTAACAATCTCGTCGTCTCCGAACTACGACTCCCGAACCAACGGATCGTACCACTCCTCGTTGGTTCTGTACCATTCGATAAACGATTCGACACCTTCACGAATATCTTTCGTCGGCTCGTACCCGATCAACTCCTTCGCCTTCCCGATGTCTGCGTGGGTGTGCTCAGCGTCACTCGCGTGACGATCGTCGAATTCGATTTCCAGAGACTCGTCGATCGCGTCACGCACCTCCTCCGCAAGGGTGAGAATATCGATGTTGTCCGTCGATCCGATATTCATGACCTCGCCGTCTGCACTGTCGTCGGTCAACAGCCGTCGATTCGCTTCGACGACATCCTCGATATACGTGAAGTCCCGCGTCTGTGAGCCGTCGCCGTACACCACCGGGGGTTCGCCGTGGAGACACCGCGAGACGAAGTTCGTGATCGCCATGTTCGGGCGCATTCGCGGCCCGTAGACGGTGAAGTACCGCAGCGACACTGTCGGCAGGCCGTACACCTCATTGTACACCCGCACGTAGTGTTCCGCAGCCAACTTCGACGCCCCGTACGGAGAGATCGGCGTCGTCGGGTGCGCTTCGTCATAGGGGAGATACTGCGGCTTGCCGTATACGCTTGATGACGACGCGTTCACAACACGCTCGAGATCTGCGTCCCGTGCCGCATCGAGCACGTTGAGTGTGCCCTCGACGTTGTACGAGTTCACCTTTCGCGGCTCTTTCACGCTCGTCCGCACCCCTGCCTGCGCGGCTTGGTGATACACGACGTCGACTTGGGAGACGACATCGTCGACGAGATCACTATCGGTCGTGGTTCCCTCCACCAGCTCGTAGCTCCCCGACGACGACGCGGCCGCCTCACGGCCGGCCTCGGCGTTGTGCTCTTTGATCCCGAGGTCGTAGTACGGCTCGAAGTTATCGAGCACGACCACGTCGTGGCCCTCTCCCGCGAAGGTCTCCGCGAGATGGCCACCGATGAATCCCGCACCGCCGGTGACGAGAACGTCCATGATAGTGGGTGTCGGAGCGTCGTCAAATGGGTTGTGGAAATCGTTTCACCGAAGAAACGCGGCGTACAGTTGCGCATGTTCATCCCGCGCACGCTACCCGGTTATCCCCAGAGATATCTTGCTCACAAAGTATTTCCCACCACACCCTTACCTCTCACTCATGCAAGCAGTCGTACTCGCTGCGGGTAAGGGCACGCGCCTCCGACCGCTCACAGACGACAAACCGAAGGTCCTCGTCGAGGTCAACGGCACACCGCTCATCGAGGACGTCTTCGACAACCTGATCGACTCGGGCGCAACTGAGCTCATCGTCGTCGTCGGGTACAAGGCCGAACAGATCATCGATCGCTACGGCGACGAGTACCGCGACGTACCGATCACCTACACCCACCAGCGCGAACAGTTAGGCCTCGCACACGCCATCCTCCAGGCAGAGCCGCACGTCGACGGCGACTTCATGCTGATGCTCGGCGACAACGTGTTCCGCGGAAACCTCGAAGACGTCGCCAGCCGTCAGAAGGAGAGCCGCGCCGATGCGGCGTTCCTCGTCGAAGAGGTCCCGTACGAGGAGGCCTCACGGTACGGCGTCCTCGACACCAACGAGTACGGCGAGGTCGTCGAAGTCGTTGAGAAGCCTGACGACCCGCCGAGCAACCTCGTGATGACCGGCTTCTACACGTTCACGCCCGCGATCTTCCACGCGTGTCACCTCGTGCAGCCCTCCGACCGCGGCGAGTACGAACTCCCCGACGCGATCGATCTGCTCATCCAGTCTGGTCGCACCATCGACGCGATCCGTCTCGACGGGTGGAGAATTGATGTGGGGTTCCCCGAGGATCGCGACCGCGCCGAGGAGCGCCTGGCGGAGCTGGAGGGTGAGGAGGCGGGCGACGGCGAGAAAGGCGACGGAGACGAGGAAGAGGAAGCGGTCATCGACGACTGAGCCCGACCGCTTGTCGCACCCGCGCGGCGACATCGACGGCAGGGTGACGAGTCCCTCCCACCGATGCGACCAACACCCGGCAGCTCGCGGGGCCAACCGATCT